>Ga0265327_10001240_pt1 | contig 34165 bp, 28 predicted proteins | sample 41621metaG_FD_202089 | JGI IMG/M metagenome (GOLD analysis project Ga0265327, IMG submission 202089) | Rhizosphere microbial communities from Carex aquatilis grown in University of Washington, Seatle, WA, United States - 4-16-21 metaG | ecosystem: Host-associated > Plants > Roots > Rhizosphere...
GGACAGGCATTTCTCTGCATTATGTGCCTCCCATTCATCACTTGTGGTGACTGAAATTTCAACGGCAATTTTCTTTCCGGCCCGCTCTAAGCTGACATCCACTCGCCCTTTACCATCAGGTGTCAGTTCTTCAATTGTTGTCTTGTAGCCCCGCGATTCAGCCATTTTCTTGATCAAGGTCTGTAAATACCGGTGCTGGGTTTCTACCTTTTGAGTTGGAGGCGCTTTCTTGGGTATTTCTATTGGAATGAAGGGGGCAGGTGGTGGTATAGTTGGTTGCTCTGGGACTTCAACTTTTTCTGGCTCAACTGGCTGGGATTGTGCCACCACAGTCACTTTTTCTCCCTGAAACATCTCTTGCTCCACAGAATCCCGTTGTGTGCCATACCTCGCGCGGGAAGCGGCAAGCGCAGCATAAGTCCTGGCCTCTCGTAACTTCAGGGTAATTTCCGACAGCGGTATGGTCGAAAGGTTGAAATCAAAGTTTGGTTGCTCTATTCGGGCAATAGCTTCACCCGTATGCAGGTTCTCCAAGTCACTTGCTTCAAAATAGGAGAAGCCACCAGCAAAGCGTTTGGCATCTGTGTCACCAAGCCGGAAACAGATTCTGGTTCCGGCATTCACTACTACAGAGCTTGCAAGTTCCGTATCATACTTCTGCAATTGCTGCATATCCTGATGGGCCAGGATCAGCCCTAGGTGATATTTCCGGGCACCAGAAAGGATATGCGACATGCTCGGCGTGATGAAATTCTGGAACTCATCAATGTAGAGAAAAAAGTCACTGCGGTTGTCTTTGCTCCGGGCTTGTCGGGCCATCGCAGCCTGGTACATTTTTGATACAAAGAATGTCCCGAGTAAGAAGCTATTCTCTGCGCCAATCAACCCTTGAGAGAGTTTGACAAGCAAGATTTTCTTTGAGTCGAGTACACTTTCAAAGTCCAAGCCTTTTTTCTGCGCTACCATGTTCCGGATAAGCTTGGGGCGCAGAAAAGTATCGAGGCGGGTTAGAATCGAACCAATAGAATTGCTTTTGAGTAAGGGATATTCATGCTGCCAGTAGTAGACCACATGCGGGTCTTGGACTGTTTTAAGGTAAGTCTCACGGAAAGCTTTTTCAATAAGGAAGCGGCGCAGGTCAACAAGGGTGCCACCTTCAGAACTCTCTAAGAAAACTAAAATTGCATTAGCCAGCACGCTATTCATCTGATCCCCCCAACTGGTACTAAGTCGCCGAAACGCAGCTACTAAGTCAGAGGACAGAATGTCTTTCTCAATTTCTGAATGTGCAGAAAGGACATTAAAGGCTACCGGATAGTCGCCATCTGCAGGATCAACAATGATCACATCCTTAATCCGTTCTTCCGGAATGTAAGCCAGTGCTGCTTCAATCAAGTCACCATGTGGATCAAGGACGGCAATGCCGTTGCCTTGCTGCATGTCCTGGGCGATCATTGACAGCAGTAAGGTAGATTTACCAGTACCCGTTGCTCCGATGACATGGGTGTGCCGGAGCCGCATACTTGCCGGCACACTGACACTGCGCACCTCTCCATGATGTACGTTATTACCGAGTATAAACGGGTGGCCAGTTGCCGATTGAGGTACTGCCTTTGTCTTTCTTATATCCCGCTCAGCTTTCGCCGTCCTGATTTCCTCAGTTGGAAAATGGCATAGTGTCGCTAGTTCGCCAGTATTCAAGAGCATCCCAATTCTATGCGATTGACGTAGGAGTACATCATCAATCAGTACATCTAGCGGATATGCTGATTGTGACAGCGGTTGTAGACGATTGGATTTTGATTTTGTGAGATGAATAAGGGCACCGACAATGCTTTCTGTGATTGTTATAGCTCGTTTACTATCCGGGGCCTGACCTATGGCCCGAATGCAAACGGCAAAGAGGGGTGTAGTGGTCTTTTGCTGCGTAAGCTTCACCATCTCCGGAGCATCGGCAAAAAATGAACCTCCTTCATTGTCTGATACCGATCGCAGCATACTTTCAGACCAAGGATTGACTGCTCCATGGAATAGGATCTGCAAGGCAGCCCGCTCTCCGGATGCAATATGTTCAAGCGCACCATACAGCCCTATATACGGATCATTGTGAACATCATCGGCAGTAGCCAGTGGGCGCATACATTCCTCTGAAAGTCCAAGATCTATTACACAGGTTTGGATTGTACCAGACTTTAAAATCTCTATTCGGGCATCACTCCTAGAGACAATAGCCGTAGGAAAATATGCACGAACCTGTTCATACACCTGCACCGTATCGGAAGCCCGGCAGACAATGAGTATGCTAATTGTTTCAACAGTTCCAACAATCTCAAAACTAATTGGATGTTCGGTATATGAGAGCATGATAAGGAGCTGCTTCATGTCGGAGACTTCCAACTTTTCCTCTTTGGGAAATACGATCCGATATCCAACCAAAGAATCATCCCCCTCGTATTTATACGCCTGTACCGGCGGTATTTCAGCCCAGTCAGCCTTGATATCTTCCGATGCCTTTTTTCTCGAAAACAGACCTGCAAAACTGCTGAGAATTGTATGGCGCTTACCATCATCCTGGGTATTGGCCACCGATGGCGCAAAGTGGCCAAAGAAGGGATGAAATTCCGGTTCCAGGTGAACCGGGAAATCAAAGACATCCCAGCCCCGGCCTCGGCGCTCCCAGGCATAGAAACGTTGGGTGAGTTGTTCCGCAAGAATTGGCAGCATTAGCTGGCCTTAAATTGTTTTTCAAGCTCCGTGAGGCCCCGATATCCTTTGGCATCCGTGAGTGATCCTATGGTTTCAGTAAGCGCAGAGTGGACGGCAAGCTTGAACATGGCTTCAGTATCCATTTGATAGAAGGTCTTGCTGTCACGGTCTTTGCCCATGAGCTTGCTCACAATGGGAATCCGGTTTAGAAAATTCTCATCCTTTGTACAGAGCCAGAATGAAATGAATGTGCCGGTGCCATATGGTGCGGAGCAGATGTAAATCACGTACTCATTTTGCGTTATACGCAGGTACAGGCGCTTGGCAGAGAGCATATGGCTTTCCAGAAAAGATTCTTCAGTGACTTCCACCTTAGTAATTTGCCGCTCACTGAGAGCAGCTTTCATTGAGGCATAGAAATCGGTGGTTGAGACCTGGAACCCATCGAGAAAGGTGCGCCAGTCATCCTGTATGGTCTTTGGACTTTTACCGTAGGCGATGATGAGTATGATAACGATGAATATGAAGAAGAGGAATAGTAGCATGCGGTGGTGATTTAGAATACGAAAAATAGCAGGTATTTTGCATATTCCAAATAGCCAATATTTATTTTCTCCTTTGAATTAGCAAGACTACGGAAGCAGAATATATTAACAGGTTCATTTTCTGCCAGTTATTCTACTTCCGAAGTTTAACCACCATGCAAATAGCACCATCTGATTTTGCGCAACTTTTCGCAGCAGCTTGTGATGATTCAACCGAAGTGCGAGGTACTGAATCGTGGTATCCCCATTACTTAATATCGTCCAAGCCGCATGCAAGGCCTTGGATCGAGAGTACAACTTTGACTTCTGAATATCCCAAGACATTTTCATCAAACGGGATAGTTTGGCGGGCGTAGAATGCTTTGGTTGCATGATCTGTATGATATCGTTTTAGGTCAATCCGGCTTACACACCAGCAGTTGACTGCGATGAGCCACAGACAAGCCCGGACAGACAGAGCGGTACGGTTGCAGGGAAGAAAATACTACCTCCGGTACACTCTGTGCGCAGCACTCAAAAGCGAGGTGGAGATTTTGTTGTCGGCACTTGCAAGCGAAGCGCAGACCGTGCAAGCCTGTATGGCCGGGGATACTTTTGCGGTGGCGCAGTCAAGATGGAGTAGCTAATTCTGACTTACCATAAATAGCAAATCTGCCTCCCTATACCCAGCCTGCTTGTATTCTGTACACTACCTGTGAACTTCTTTCTTTCACAAAACAAACGTGTACAATCATGGAAGCAACCAAGACAAGTGCTGCTACTGAGGTATTGCAGCCAACAACGCGCAAAGATGTCTACAGCATCGTTAATGAGCGCATCATCGAGAAATTGGAACAAGGAACCGTCCCCTGGCAACAGCCCTGGACAGTCGCCGGTGTCCCTATGAATGGAATCAGTAAGCGAGCCTACCGAGGCATCAATGTGATGCTCCTGGCTATGCTTGGCTATGAGCACAACATCTTCATGACCTTTAAACAGATCAAGGAGATTGGTGGAACTGTAAAGCGTGGAGAACATGGCAACATGGTTGTGTTCTGGAACTATGTAGAGCGGAGTGAAGCTCAAAAGGAGCGGAATGATGGCACTCCAATTGAGGAGATGGCTAAGAAGGTTCCCATGCTCCGGTACTATAGTGTGTACAATGTAGCTCAGTGCGAAGGCATACCAGAAAAGTACTTGGCTAAGGAAGCTCATGCCTGGGAACCAATTCAAAAGTGCGATGAAATTGTGTCAGCAATGCCTCAGCAACCAAGGATCGTTCACAGCAAGCAGAGTGCATTTTATGATCCCCTCAAGGACTATGTGAACATGCCGAAGTACAACACCTTTATACGTCCTGAAGCCTACTATTCCACCCTCTTTCATGAGTTGGTTCATAGTACCGGACACAATTCACGACTCGAGCGTAAGGGATTACTTGAAATGGCTGAATTTGGCTCTGAGCCTTATTCTCAGGAAGAGTTGGTAGCTGAAATTGGAACTTGTTACCTGCAATCGTATGCTGGTATTACAACCGAGTTTGAGCAATCTGCAGCCTACATTGAACACTGGTTGAAGGTGCTACGTGGTGATCACCGGTTTATTTTTACGGCTTCCACTCAAGCTCAAAAAGCAACAGACTTTATTTTGAATATTAAGGATGAGGTGGAGGATGCAGAACACAAGAGTGAGTAAGAATTACAAGCCTAATCTGATATAATGGTTAGGCTTTTTTTGAATTTCAATATTGGATGAAAGTATAGATTCATTTACAGTTCGGGAGGGTTCTTTTGAAGTACTTCCGGAAATACTTTTGCTCATAATTTTACTTCATGACAATTGAAGAGCTATCCCAATGGGAGAATGAAATATTTACTAAGCTGGTCATTGATCTACTGAAAGAGCAACGAGCTGAAGGGAAAAAAGAGTTTTTGCTTAATAAATATGAGGTGGATAAAATGACAATGGAAAGACTGAAGACATTGCTTAACGAAACAACCAGCACCTATATCATTACTAAACCAAATTCATGAAAATAAGCTCCGGCATTTCTAACGATCTCATCGAGTGCCGCCTTATCATAAAAATCATATGTGAGTTGATTCTGCATGCTTTCCAAGTTCGCAATTATTTCATTATCCGCTCGGCTTCTGATTTGCATTAATCCCTCTTTCATTGCATTAACAACATGGAATCGAACAGTTGCAAAGCTTTGTTGGAATTCATACTCCCGATCTTCTTGTGTGCGAAACATGCTTTGAGTTTTTAAATCTCTTTGTGCTCGTTCCATCTTTCGGTAGATATCTGCTTCTGCACCATTTGCCGTTGTTCGAGCTGTGTGAAATACCCGGCGCACCAAGTATTCATATTCCATTGCTTCCATAGATTGAGGTGATTTTTAAGTTTGAGGTTGAGAGCCGAAAACATTAGTTTTTGCAAGCAATCAAGTAATTAAAGAAATGAGGCAGGGAAATACAAGTAATTGTTTCAGTGTTCGAACTCAAAACAAAAGACTAAGTATTACATGAAAAATCTATAAAATCTCGAACTTTTCAGGACGAACACCAAAGCTATTTTCAAAATTATTTGAAGCCCAATTAATCATGTCCTCTTTGGAGTATTTTGTTGATAGCCATTCCAAATCGAATGTAAATGGCCCATCAGCAATAATCCACTGCCTTACCATACTATAAATAGAATTCCAAGAAAAAAATTGATTCAGCGTTTCATCTGCTTGCGCAGCAGTAATGTTTGGATTAGTCGAGTTGTAAATGTTTCCTGAGATATCGTCAATAAATAAGGCTTTGTGTTTTTCAAATAGTTCAAAAACAATAGAGAGGTCTACTGAATTGCCAGGAAGTCCAACAAAGTTCATCCCAGGCCAACAGAATACCTGAGGGTACTTAAATTTATCCTCCTGAAACCTTAGAAATTTTGAGAAGAACAATCTGATGGGTAGATTTTCTTGGCGATACTTATAAGCAGTTTCTTCTTGCAAAAGCTCCTTAAGACTGACTTGTGTATTGATCCAGTCGAAAACATAAACTGCACTATCAAATGGAGAGAAGCAACTGATAGAGTTACTGAGAATATCGCTAATGGCAATGTACTCATCCCGAGAATAATCTTTGATTGCAGTCCTAACGTCGAGCTTCTTGTCTCGAATCATTTGACATATTAGTACAAAGCGATAGCCTGGATCGTTTGTAATTATGAACGATTCGTAAAGACTGATATCAAACGGAAAACCATCGGTTGGATTTATTGCAATATCACACACCAATAGAAATAATCCAATAAGTGGATGCTCCAAATTAAGAGGAGCAGATTCATTTAATATCTTGAGAAAGACATCAAATGCTTCAACATATATTCCGCTAAGCATGCCAGCTTTTCTAAAATCATTTATGTCCAATTTTCTGATGCTAGCATTATATAAATACTGTAACTGTGAAAATCTTGCTTGACCTTCAAAAATTGCTTTAGTTCCAATTGGAGGTATCTTATTAGGACTACCCCAATAGAAACCTTGGATTTTTTTGTCACGAAGATTTTTAAATCCCTCCTCCCAATTCTTAATATTAGGCAGAAAGGAAAATTCATTGTCGAATGTGCTTCCTAGCGCTGATATGGCAGATGCCCATTTTAAGGAATACGAATGTCCCCAACAGTCGAAATATGGGTTCTTACATATCGTTTCTATGTTATAGGGGTCAAGGGCTATTTTACCTGCAAATTCAATATCGTACCAATTATTTAGAATCTTTGTTACGTTTATATTCCTATTGCCTAATTGGTCAAATTTGGCAATTGATTTGAATGCACCATGACTCTGAAGAAGTGCATTTAGATCAGAACGCGCGATATGTGCCTGTACTGGAAATTTAAGACTCGAAATAAATCCATAATTAGAGCCAACGTGCTGCCACCAATGAATTGTCTCGTGTAAATACGTTGAAAAAGCCTGTAATTGGACATCTGAAAGTGGTGATTCCTGTATTCCTGGTTCAATAGTTTCCAAAGCAAGGTGCAAGTCATTTCTAACTCGTAAGACAAATTGCATTGGATTGTATGTTCCCTTTGTTTTTGTACCAGTAAGTGGAGAGGAGAGAAATTGATCGGTGAATTCAGGTGTTATCAGAAGGCCTGGGTTTAATTCAATCATAGTCAATACTTATTAGTTGAATATTTTTTTGAAAATTAGCTTTAAATTTCTTCTATTAAGATTAATTAGCAAACAAAGAAGTCTACCACTCGCCCTCAAAACGGAATGACTGGAGGCTTTGCGGAGGAAATGCAGTTGCGAATAGCCATTGGATGGGGTGCACAGAGGAGCACAAGTAATTTCCAGGCATAGTCTACATTTCTAGCGAATGTTCTTTTCCAGACTTCGTAAGGCAACATGTTTTCGCTTTGAGTATTATGCAAATGACCACTGGTCAATTGTAAAGGGTATTTCACTAATTTGCCTAAGTTACATTCGTCTGCTCGGCAACCCAAACATCTATCTTATCTCTTAATCGAATATGATAAATTAGCATTACTATCAATACCATACTAAAAATTACAATCGTTTTAAGCGATGGGTTGCGACTTCTTATCCTTAATAGTCCGAAACAGAAGTTGACCTCCAACCTCTCACTTTTTTTCACGTTTTTCTTTTTCATTTCGCAAACCTATATTATGCGGTTTGCGATATAAAGGACAGAGTTGGCTACCTATGTGAAAAACTCTCTCTTCTGTTAAGGTAATGATCTCCAATTGCTTAGTGAATTTTATTGAATTGACCTTCTTTCTCTAACCATTTGGTTCATTTATAATTATAAATTGATACATTGATCTCTAACAAGTTAAATAATTGCAGCATCTTCCAATAAGGAAATTATTTTATTTTTCAAAGGACAAAACCTGCAAAACTTTTCTTTTTCCACATAATTTTAATGTTGTTTTTTCTCCACCCAACACTATGGATTTGGCGATTTAAGTTTAGAATTCTCCATGCTCAGTCTGTTATCTAACTGCTTTTTAATTGATGCCGAAGACTGTATCGAATATTGTTGAATCTACTTGTTTGGAGCATTTTAAGATAATACCTGGTAGTCAAGTTTGAAATCCTCCATTTTTTTAAAACGAAAGCTATTCTAACTAACTGCTCAAAGATGTACGATTTATCACCCCCCTCTGGTAAGCGGTTTCGATAGCTTTTCAAAACTTCGAGCAGAATGGGGGCAAGAGTTTTTATATAAGGTACATCTTGAAAATTGTACGCAAGCATGCTGATGTATCTGAGACATTCTTCAAGTCCGGGACCAGATTGTAGAAGAAGCTTGTTCAGAATTGCAGAAAGGTGCATTGAATAGGATTCAAAATCCTTAGTTCGGTACAGGGCTTCCATAAGCTCGTCAAGACCATTTAAAACATCATTAGAGTCAAGGCTAATAATTCCTTCTAATCCTGTTGAAAATCCTCTTATTAGGTCACTTAATTGCCTGACTTTGCGTAAGGTTTTTTCAAAATTTGATATATCACATAGACTATTTTGTTCGTTTCTTAAGAAATATGACATTTCCTGTAAAACTGGGGCAAATAAATAATCAGTTTCTCTTCTTCGCTTTTTTTTCCGCCAATCAAGAATCTTTTCCAAGGTTTGAACCAACCTTACATAAATCCTAATTGCCTGTTCGCGTGTCCAGGTAATTTGTTTCGTTTGTCCCATCTGTTTTAGGGTACTCAATACTATGTGTTCACTGCGTGAGGATAAACCCCTATCAGAAAACCCTGCGTTCCATAGGTCTTTACTGTTGATAACGGAATTCTTGAAGTCTGAAATCGCGGGCTCCTGGGTGCCGAGGTAATAGATGATAATTCGCCAAATTCGAACTCTCTTTATTGTATTGTAGTCAAAAGCTGCCAATATTTGTCTTATTGCTTTGATGTGCATTTCATCCAATAGCACATCCAAATTTCCTAGCGCAAATACTATTGAGTGATTGCTAGGGATTAATGGAATAACCGTCGCTAATGGTTTATGCAAAAAATGCTTGATTTTATGGCTGTCCCGATTTAAGACAGGATTATTAGCTATGGCATACAAGCTTCTAATAACACTGTCTGATTTATCTTCCGAAGAATTTCGCAAGGCCTCTAGACATCCACTGATCATCAACACTAGAAGTTGACTGTCTTGGACGAGTCCCAATGCCTTATTGATAAATTCGTTTTTTGCGCTTTCAATAAACAGCTCTTTTCGCTCAAGTTTATATAGCCAGTATTTTTTGAGAAATAGTTCCCATATTTCAGGCTCAACAACATTTATAAATTCTGAAAGAAATAGTAGGATACTCTTTTGAAACTGCTTTGGGCAATCCGTTTCAAAGAATCCATTCGTCAACGATTTACAGAGATTTACCCTGTCGGATGAGTTGAGTTCATCAGAATATGCATAGTCTTGAGCCAGGCGCTTAATGAACTTCTCATCAGAATATTGCAGCGAGTAAAATGCAACTGGAACTGGATAAAGTGAAAATGCTCTTTTTGCAGCCGAGTATATACTTTCTGTGCTAAGAAATTGGACTTTAGGATATGCGAGTTGAAATCCGCTTTGGATTAGGATCCCGAAAAGTTGTAAGCTCTGACGGTAGGGATTTATGCTAGAAAACGTGGTCGTTTGGCTTATTGTAAAAATATTTTGGCCATATGGGGTAAGATCTGTACTCTCTTTGCTAATATCTTTTGTTAGGGATTCAGCTATATTCTGCATCGATAACAATCCATGCACCTTTAGCCGCTGAATTTCATTTTTATACTTTGAATTTGCTACAAACAGATCATGTCGAACCCTTGAAAATTGTTCTAGTTCATACAAGCGATGCTGTAGGTTTTTTTGACTGTTGTCTAATATACTGACTGCATCAATTTCATAAAACAAACTCAGAAATCCTGCTTTTAAAATGCGCCAATATCCTTCAGGATCCCATTCCTCAAGAAGTTTTTTGGTTTTAGAAAATTCGAATCGAAATGCACAAGCTACAACTTGCATGTAGCACATTTCATTATTCAATTCGCTTATTTCTAATTGCTGAATTTTCTTTAGCAATGCTGAGACTCGTTTATCATCATCGCTCCAAATTGCATCATATAAATCAAGTAGGAGAAACTTACCATGTAGTAGAGCAGATGTCCGTTCTGCAATAATCAATAGCCTACTAAATGCATTATCAATTTCATCAAATAGAATAGAATGAGGATAATATTGAGCTTTAATTAGATGATGAATCGTAGCTAGTGCCTCTGAATCAGAGCTGATACAATTGAGATAGTTACCGATCGACATTAGAAAATTACACCTTTGATCATCGTATGGATAATCAGGTCGAGGTAATAAGTTGAATGGCAAAATCCCAGTAAATAATTTCAAAAGTTCACCAACATCCTCTATGTCCGATTTTTTTTCACCAGGCATTCTGTAAGTAGGCAGCTGTTCACACAAATTCTCATACTGTGTACGCATTGATACCTCCACGGCTGCTTTAGCTAAAGAAGTTGATTCGGATGTAGATAAAAAGTCCAGAAATAAAGCTAAAACCTCTTTCTTTGACTGTTTATCGATTACCTTTTTGGACATTTCATCCTCCAAATATTGAATGCATTCCGAGCTAAGCAACGGCAAATATGCAATCCTATGATTTCTGTAAAATGCGATTTTATTGAATTCTGGTTTTTTGTCGGTCAGATCTATTAAATATATTTTGTTTTCAGGTCGATCATATTTGGCTCGATACAGAATATCTCTAACCCATCCGATCCATGCCAGAAAATTTGGATCAGCTCCGGAGAATCCGATTAGGCAAAACGATTCTTGCAATAGTGATATTCTCATTAATTGCGTGAAGGCCTCATGTTTTTGAGGATAGGTAAGAAAATCTTCTTCAGTAATAACGTAGTGCTTCCTTGCATCATTGTCAAACCCAAATTCTTCTTCTTCAGACAAACGGATAGAACCATGAAGTTTGATTATATTTCTGTTTTTCTTCAGTGCTAATTGAGAAGAGTTGGTAATTACTGTAGTACATCCTTTAATCTCTCTCTCAATTCTTGAAATAGCTTCATCAATCCGTCTCATCTCGCGGTCTCGCAATGAGATAGTCCACTTTTCCTTGGACAAATCTTCTGCGCCCAATTCACTTTGCGGTGTTTGTGTGGTGGGATTAGTTTCCTCAAGAGACGAGGGAAGCAATTTTCCACTTTCAGCTTGCTTTTTTATTATGTCTTTTTCTTCCTCCCTTTCATTTATGGCTTTTTCGATTTTCTCCTTCTTCTGAAAGGAAATCAACTGTTTCTCCTCTAAACTTTTGTTTTTTATTTCTTGCTCGTTTTTTTGCTTCTGTAGGTATTCTTCAATATTCTGATCGACACAGCTTTCTAAAAGATTATCGTAGTTGGTTGTATAGATATTATTCCAGGCTAAGCCAATCAATTTATAATGGATTAAAAGATCACTTTCTTTCAAAAGCAAATCGAAAGGTTTTTCGTCTGCGTAATACCGGAGAAATCGCTTTGACTCTTTAACAATAATATGCGGAGTATGATGTTCAATATAGGAGTCAATAGCCTCTCTATAGCCCATCGATTCCATGTACAACGTAGCAATTTTTAGAGGCCCGATTTGAGCGATAAACATGCCAATTCGATCCTCAATAAATTGATCCTCTGATTTAGCAGTGCCACTGGCTAAATACTCTTCTTTAATAGCGACACCCTGCAATGCCAAAACCATATCCTTCAGAAGTTGCCACCAAGATGGAAACAAACTTTCGTTAGCATTTTTGCTGAAACCGGCACCAATCAACACCGATAATTCTTGCGTTTGGAGTTTCTTTTGGATCTCCTTCAATAGCAGGGAGCTTTGATTATTGAACATTCTAATTGGAATTTATTATGTACACGACAAAATACGTTGAATTCGCTGTTAGCTCGCCCTCAAAACGGAATGACTGAAGGCTCTGCGAAAGGAATGCAGTTGCGAGTAGCCACCGGATGGGGTGCGCACAGGAGCACGAATAGTGCGGGTGCGCAGCTCAGTGAAAGGCCAGGGCGTGGCATACCGAAGGTATGAGGGATTGCTAGCGGCAGCCCTGGCCTGTAACGCAGCCGGTGGCAGCGCAGGCGAGCATAACGAACATACGCAGTGGGTGGACTTCAGGGTAGCGGAGCGAAGTGGAGCTACCATGAAGGACGCAGGAACTGCGCGAATGAGGAAGGTAGGCATTGCATAGAGTGTGACAGACTGCTGCAAGCACCCCTACGGGCATTGAACCTCCTTTCTCATCTACTAATACCTACAGAGAAAGGAGGATCAATGGTCTGGCGCAGTCTATGCGCATACCATCTGAATGAGACCTATTAACCAATATTAAAATAAAATACAAACTAGTACAAGATTAATCTTGTACTATGTGAAATAAAATCATTTAGTTTTAGGTAATCGACTTAGAGTGAGACATATTTTGACTAAAATTAAGAATCAAATAATAAGATATATTATGTACATATATCATACGACAATTATTACTGCTCTATTCTTATTAACAACGGTAAATGTATTCGCAAATGAAAATCTCGAGGATTCTACAACTCGTTTTAAAAGGCTTGATTCTGGAATGAAGTTGTCCGGTATGTATCAGCTGCATAAAGCAGATAGTTTTAACCTATTCAAGGATACAATAAACGTTGAATTGTTTTTAAATAAAATTGACCCATATTATTTAATTTATTCACAGGACCTTGATCCAACGAATTTGGATTCCTTTATCAATAAATATTATTTGTCACAAACATCCAAAGATAAGTATAGGGATAAAATGAAAAAGGTAATTAATGGTTCGAAATCAACATATTATCGCAAATTCAAACTTTTTTGTGATGAAGATCAAGAGATACGCACAAAATATAACAGTTGTATTGACAGTTTTAGTTGTATGTATTTATTAGTAAAAATGCGACGATCTGACTCAGAACATGCTGCATACCTTTATTCATATGTTCGAAATAAAGGATGGCCTTCTCCTAGTAATGGTTCGTATTTTGCTGGTGTTATCGCAATACATGATCATATACATCATGGGTTTTATATTCCGATAGTTGAAAATGCATTGAATAAAGGTCTAGTAGATCCAGTACTATTACAGTATTTAATTTATTATCAGAAGAATAATGTAGGATTTGGTAGCTATTTAGCAATGTTGGATACAACTCGAAACATCAAAATAGATGTTAGCAGCCTTCTAGAATATAAGTTACCTGATAACCTTCCTGAAATTCGACAAATATTAAGTAAACATTGTAAAGCTAAAACTTATCTACTCTTTCAATGTCTAGAAAATAACAGATATATATACTGGGATCAGAAAGCGCATTATTTAGGTAATGCTAACGTTAATGGACATATATTAGCTCAATTTTTTAATGAATTAAGATATTCATGTAGGACGAATTATCCCAAAGATTTGTGGGAAATTCATTGGGAAAGTGTCCCTTATAATATCCCCAAAATCTATCTCTATATTGTATATTGATATTTTTATTATTTATATAATTCATTCCAGTATAGGCCGTTCGCGGATTGATACAAATAAAATAGGTGAAAACAGTACTTCATTCGTAAACTAGGAATTTTCTAGGAAGTATTGCATGAACATATTCTCCCGGATCTGATCCACTGTTTCCCGATCCGTTAGCACAGAAATTTGTTTTATGATAATGTTGCCGATAAAGTTTCTTCCTCTGATCTGTGATCGTCTCTCTGTTGACTTAAAGAGCTTATCTTATTGTTGAACTATTTTGTTCCAGGGAATTACCGCTGAGTGTTTAACGCACCGTTTCTGGGAAATGCCTCTCCAAACCTGTCCCAAAACCGAATGATGTTAGTTGACTTGGATTTAAGTATTGGGGGTTACAGCACGCTTTCTGCGCTCTTGAGATACTTTTCCAAGTATATACAATGGCGTTAATCACCCTGTAGTTTCTTAGCAAACATTATTTGTTCATTTTTCTGACATAAATAAATATTTAAATATAGATATTCTACTTTTAACAGTTAATTTAACTTGTTTATTCTGGATTACAGTGTCAAATTTATAGTGGGACGATGATGCACAACGGAAACTACTTAAAATAAGTGTATCTGCATTACTCTTGGCATTACTTAAAATATCATAAATTAAGCATACTGCGATTGATGAATCACAAGAAACATTTATAGCTTTAGAATTGCTTAAATTCCTTTTTAGTTTTTTACTTAGATTCATACAAACGATAGATGTCCGACTATTCTTTGAATCAACTATTTTACCATTAAATGAAACACTTGATGTTAAATGCGTAGTTGAAATAATTGCAATGACCACAATAAATAATATTGTAATTATTAACATTCCCCATTTTACAAGAAAGGAAGGATTTAGGTTGTTGTCTACCATGTATACAATTTATTAATCAGCTAATTCAAGTTGATTTTTTATTAATTCAAAGTATTTTTCCTTTAATTTCACTAACTGCGAATGTGTTCCTGATTCAACAATTTCACCAGCCTCTAATACTAATATTTGATCAGCATTCTTAACTGTACTTAACCTATGAGCAATTATTATTGCCGTTTTCCCATTAAGATATTTTTGCAACTCTGTAGTAATTTGTTTTTCATTATTAGAATCTAAAGAACTTGTGGCTTCATCAAAAAAAATGTAATCTGGTTCTTTATAAAGTGCTCGAGCAATTAATATCCTTTGTTTTTGACCACCGCTGATACCAGATCCACTACTTCCAATCATCATTTCTTGGCCCATAGGGAGATTCAATATAAAATCTGTTATATTCGCGATTCTTATTGAGTTATTAAATCTATTAATGTCAACTTTCTTATGGTCCATTGAGATATTGCCCTCTATGGTATCACTAAATATATAACCATCTTGCATAACAACTCCGCATTTAGATCTCCAAAGGGAAGAATTCAAGGAATTTATATTTTCGCCATCAATTAATATTAATCCTTCAGTTGGCTGATAATATTTTAAAAGTATTTTCATTAATGTAGTTTTTCCGCTACCGCTTGTTCCAACTATTGCTGTTGTTTTTCCTTTTGGTATAACAAAACTTACATTATTAATTACAAGTGGTGCTCCAGGGCCATCATACCTAAATGAAAGGTTTTGTATTTGTATACCACTAGTCTGTGAACAATTAATCTTGTTGTCTGAAACAACAGGTACTGCAGATGGAGATAATAATTCTAAATCTTCATCTTTTCGACCATGAATCTCATGTAATCGTTCTAAACTAATTGTTGCATCTTGAAACAACTGTATGAATTCCCGAAATGATTGTATTGGTTCACTAAGTTGTCCAATTATATAACTAACACTCATCATCATACCTAAGCTAATTTCATTTTTCACTACTGCTACTGCACATAAATATGATATGAGTATATTTTTGGATTGATTTATTCCTTGTGTACCAATTTGTTGCCATTGACTAATTTGCTGACCTTTTAAATTTATTAAAAATAATTTTTTTTGATTATCCAACCACCTAATATGCTTTATACTTTCGGCATTGTTTAATTTAATTTCCTGCATTCCAGTTACAATTTCAAACAAAATATTTTCACTCTGTGATCTAGCTTCAAAATTCATATAGTCCAAACTTTTCCTTTGTGCTAAAAAGATAACATTCCAAAAAATACTTAATATACTTAAAACAAAAAATACTAAAGTAATTTTGATGCTATAGTTTAACAAAACCACGGTAAATACGACTAAATTCAACACTGAAAATATTATATTTAATGCCGTTGATGTAAAAAATGTTTGTACTCTAGAATGATCAGAAATACGTTGTCTAATATCACCAACCACTTTACTATCGAAATATTTAATTGGTAATCTCATTAACTTCAAAAGAAAATCACTCACTAATTCCATATTCACTTTTCCATTTACATATAACATCAATTTGCTTTTAACGATTGATATTCCTAGATTACCTAAAAACACAAATACCTGTGCTAATAAGATTAGTAGGATAAAATTGGTGTTTTTTAATACCAGACCTTTATCGATCATATTTTTCGTTAGGTATGGTAGGGCTAAAGACAAACCACTAGCTAACAACATACTAAGCAATACTTGGAATATAGCAAATTTATATGGGGTAAAATATTTAAGTATAAAATTGAATCCAACTTTATTTGTTCCACTATTTATTTGATTGAAAATTTGAATTGTTGGTTCAAGAAGTAAAGCAATACCTTCTTTAGAATCTGAACTCCATCTTTGTGAAAATTCCTCCTGGTAAAAAGATAACTTACCGATAGATGGATCTGCTATATAATATCTATTTTTAACAATTTTATATAGTACAACAAAATGATTTTGATTCCAGTGTAATATACATGGAAGTGGAGCTTCTTCAGCGAGTAAATCTCGATCAACTTTTACACATAAAGTTCTAAAACCAATTTTTTCAGCAGCACAACTTATTCCATGCATATTAACACCATTCTTATTGATATATGATATATCTCTAAGATAAGCCAGTGTATATTTCAAACCTAAATTTTTTGCTATCATTCTCAAACATGCAGGTCCACAATCCATGGCATCAAACTGCTTAGCTAGTTTGAACTGTCGAAATTTCATATGAAAGAATATTCTTTAATTGCATTAAATTTAGATGGTATTGATTTCCAATCTTGCCAAGTATTTGTTTGCGGATCGTAACCACATTTGAGTGGTTTACTAAATAAATTTTCAGGTTGTTCTATATATGCTCTACAGTCGGAACAAATATTTCTATGTTCGCATATGGAGCATGTATCAATCTGATCTTTTGTTATGGTCCAAATTTGCTTTAAACTGCTATTATTAATTATTGTTACAATATTTTCATTAAATATATTACCAAATATTTGTTCCATAGATGGACAATTTTTTATGTTCCCCAATAAATCAATACTTAATTTTTGATTTAAGCACGTGTTATACTTCAATGACTCTTGATAATGTTTGATATTTGTGTTAAAATAACTAGTATGTATTTGACCACAGCATTTTGGTGTATATTTCTCCTTTAATGTGAAAATATTTCCCCAACCTAAAAGATCTGACTGTATAATTTCGTTATTAGGCGAATTAAATAATTCAGATCTAAATATTTTATGGTGAGATTTCAACTCATTGACATACTTTGTTATATTATTATTTGAAAGTGTGGGCAAATCAAATGCAATATTATATGAATGAAGATCAAATTTATCTAATTCACTAAGAAGCTGACTCAAAATTTCGATTGAAATAATATTGTACAAAATAAAATCAGCATACCTCATATTACATTTCCTTGTAAGGGTTTCAATGGTAGAGTATAGAGTTTCATTCGTTTGATTCAAATTATCGATTTCTATAACTGCGTTTGTAATAATTGCATTGGTTTGGTAGTCATTCATCAATCGTGTGAAAGTTGATCCTATGTAAGAATCCAATTTGTAGCAAACCTCATTATTAATTACAAAATCTAGATATTCTTTAAGTATCAGGTTACTTTTCAATTCATGATCTTCAATTTCCAAAGAATCATTTAGAAATAAGTCAGTCATTGAATTAGGTATGTAGTAGTAAGTATCTCTTTGGGAGTCTACTAGTACACTACGGTTATGTCCTCGTGTAATAAAACATCCAGGATATAATTTATATAAAACTTTCATGGGATCATGTTTGGGTTGATTCTCCTAGTTATATGCTTTTTAAGGTATTCTGCTTTTGTGACCTTTTTTGAATTCAAGAAAGCTATTGGGAAATAAAATTTCAAGTAATTACTACTATCAATAATACTAAATGCGATCTTTTTATAATTAACGCCAACATATTTAAATTTAGGTGATTCTTTCATTTTATACTTATTTTACTAAATATTCTGCTATTGCTCTTTCAATATTATAATTACAATTTTTTGATACCCAGTCAAATTGGCCAACAGGGTTAATTTCTAAGAAAAAATACTCGGAGCCTTCATAAATCAGATCAATTGAACCACAATTTATATTTAAATCCATCATTGTCTTTTGTAAACTAAATTCTACATTTTGTGGCAAAATAATTGGGATAAACCTATTCGGTTTTTCATCATCATAATTTCTAAAATCAACCTTTGTCTTTTCATTATCTTGACTAAGTATAGCCATTGAATAAAACTTGGTATCTATATAAAATGTCCTAACTTCGTATTGCTTATTTATATATTCTTGAAAAAGTGTTGGTTGATAAAATTCACATGGATCTATTGCTGCTAAATCATTATATGAGAATAAGTTTGTACCTTGGGCAAATGATAATATTTGATTTTGAAATACTTCAGATTTACCTGGATTTCGAATTGTTTTTGTAATTGTAATAGGGTTTTCCTTCAAAAATGATGTTATTTTTTGTAAATCGTTAGATATAAGTGTTTTAGGTATGTGCAAACCATTTTTTCTTGCAATTTCATGTACGATCAATCTATTAATATTATTATCGGAAAATTTATTCAATGTTCTAATTTTTACATTGTCTAAAAGGTAAAATAGATACTCAGAAATATACTCCCATTCATCTAGGTAATATTTATTGACCAATTTTAAAAATTTGATCTCATTATTATTTTTAGCCCTGACTTGTGTATATTTTAAGTAGCCTCTTCTATACCAATAGCTATGTATTTCTTGAGACTTTATTATGATCCCATTAGATAATTCAATTTCAAATTGAGAATTATCATCATTGCTAGCTAATATTGAGACGGTTTTTATGTCATCCGACCCATTAATTCTTACTATACTATGTTCCCATAATCTATTTATCCAACACATGACAATATCAATAGATATGTCTCCATCTTCACCTAAAATAAGTATATACTTTGTTGCCATAATTTTAAGATTAAATATGAGTGTAGCCTACAGCGCTACTCTCATACTATGATTTAATCCAATGTATACTCATAATCAATTTCTGGATCAATAGGATCTGGATTACCTCCCTCATCCAAATTGGTCATATCACCATATTCACCCCATTTGAAGCTATCTGAACATGATCTATCTGGACCATATTCCCAGTTGTCCCTTCCACTGCCAGTTTGCTGACCACCTGACATGACTACATAAGATGTTCCAATGTTTCTTCCACCTGTTACTGCAAGTGGGTTTGTAACTTCCTTACCTTTGAAGGCGCCAAATTTTGAATTGTTTAACGATTCGAGATTCATAACATGAAAGGCTTAATTTGGTAAGCCAATACCATTGAGATAAATATTCAATTGATTCTAAGTTAATTGAAACTTGAATTTAACATTGCTGTAGAATGTTTTATTTTCAATTAATTAGGCAATTGAGACAAGGATCATCCTTCTCTAACACAATTTTATTACTAATTTGATTTTAGAGAGCAAGATTATTCATAGTAGTTTACAAGAATAATCTTGTTAAATTATTAATTTTGTCTTGAGCAAAATTCAAATGTCTCAATTGGCATAGTATTGACAACCAAAAACTTTTTTGCTTTTTAAGATTAACTAGAAGTAATATTTACAATATTTGGAGTTGCTAAACCCATTTGTATTGCAAACATTACGAGGCTTGAGCGACTTTTAACATTAAGCTTTTTGAACAAGCTATTTCTATACCAATCGACACTATGCATAGTTGTACCCATCATATCGGCAATCTGAGTATAGCTCAGATCACTGCATGCATATCTAAGTAAATCTATTTCATTAGAAGTAAGTTCTGGAATGGTCTTTTGGTATTGATTGATAAAAGTGTAGTTCTGATTTTTCATTTCTAAAAAGCGAAGAGACCCCGTTGCATAAATTGATTGAATTCCAGAATATAAATCATTTACGCTACAATTTTTCTGTAAATATCCTGCAGCTCCGGCATTTAAAACGAGACGTCGCAAGAAAATTGACTCATCATCTGCGAGAATTAGAATTTTTATTTTTGGCCATTCATTTCGAATAAAAAGGATGGCATCTTTAATATTCATCCCAAGCATTAAAGTGTTTAGAATGCAAAGTGATGGACTTTCACTTAGATCCCGGATGCCATTGATTAGGTCTTCCCACTTGTTAGCTTCGAGAATAACCTGACAATCTATAAAAGTATTTATTAGACCGCAGATGCCTTTTCGAATTAGAATTTGAGGTTCAGCATACGCGATTTTAATTCTTTTATCGATTTTAAGTGATGTGTAATCATCTGAAATACTTCCATTTTTCAACATAGATTTTGGGTTTAGACAAGTAATGTAAAATATTTATAATCTTATATAGTGACTTTATATGCAGTCCCTTTACTGTTAAAATTGATAAGCTAAAACGGGATCATTGTAATAGTAATGTTGGGATTCACTCTAATTGTTTTTATAAAATATTTATATAACACCTTAACTATGAAGGTAGTCGGAATATTACGTTTTTCTGTATTTGCTATATTCAAACTATTACCTTGAATGTTCCAATTGTACAATCTTTTCGCATATCGCAATTATCTACTACATTGTTTCCATAGGACAGAAAACCAAAAGTGGGTTATATCGTTTCTGAAAATGTTCCCGAAGTATCACTTGTGAGGAAACGATGATTGAAGAAAACACAAAGCATAAATTAGCGATTGGTAAGTAAAATTTAGGTCAAGCTCCATTACAAAAAATCTTCAAAAGGATTTATATCAGGTATTTGAAATTTTGAATTACTCATAAGATTTTGAGTTTATTAAATAGTGAAGATGCATTTGGAACAATCGTAATTCTTAACAAGTCTAGCTAAACCTTATAGTTCAAATCTGTGATTATTCACTTTATTCGTAGTGGAAAATACGGTAGCGTCAATGTGAAAAATCACATTTAAAAACAGTTTTAATACGCTAATGATCAATCGATTGCAATTGGAAGTTTGTATTGGGATTAATAAAAACCCAATCATACAATGAAAAACACGTTCTTACTCATCACAACAATTACATTGATTACCTTTATTGCATGTAATAAAGAAGGCGCAAACTTTGGCTCAATAAGCCCTAGTAAAAATTTAACTTCAAATATTCAGCATTATTCGAGCACCATGAGGTATGCTGGATCTGATTATTCTCAATCAATAACTGTTGATACTGCTAATGGGATGATATCTAGTTATCTGTCGAGTGTTAATTACCCCTCGACTGATACAGCCTTAAGATCTCTTACTTTTGATGCTGATACATTACGAGCTTACTTGCTAAATCCTAATATTGTTACTCTAAAGTTTATGTTCGCTCATCAACTAACTTATAAAAACGGTGGTTTTTCTGGTCAATACGCCGGCATGCAACCAACAGCGATGACAATGGTGGTTGTTGGCTTGGACAATAGTGATCATTACGTTTTAAATAATCGCAATGGAGTTTTCGAAGATTTTAGTCCTTGTCCTAATTATTGCCCAGGAAACTCAGGCGCATTAATAAACCAATAATATGGGATTGTCTACCGTTCTATATTTTTCTCTACTCATTGCTATACTTGTCGTAGGATTTGCACAACGAAGAATTTTAAAATCTACCGATAAGGTCGTAATAATTTTGATATTTCTTACACTAATTTCAGAATTATTGGGAATATTTGCTGCATACGTTTGGAAAAACAATTTGTTTGTATATCATTTCTATAACCCTTTAGAATTCATTTTGATCACTATTTATTTTACAAGGAATACCAAAATTTTAAAACGACGGATTATATATAGATTACTGTGTATTGTTGGATTAATATTTACAACATTTAACTCCATATTTATGCAGCCAATTTTCGAAATGAATACATACTTTTTACTTTACGAAGGAGCCGTAATCATCATTTTCTGTTTATTATCATTACAAGAAATTCTATTAGATGAATTAAACCTACCCTACCAATTTTTGCACTTTTGGTTAACTGCTCTTTTTCTACTTTATTGGAGCGTAACATTTACAGGATGGGGTATTTATTGTGAGCTTACACCTGATGAATTTATATTAAATCCAATTTTCTCAAAAATTCTTAAATTCTCAAATTATGGATTTTATATCGGGATTTTATTAACCTTTGGCATGTACAAAAAATTTAAGGTTACTGATGCATAACCCTCAACTATACCCTTTATTCATCTTTGGTACCTTTATACTTACTGCATTCGCTGTAATTATTTTAGTTGTAATTGTGATTCAAAAACAACGGCAAGTAAAAAATCGACTTGAAAAACAGCAACGTGAGTTTGATTATAATAATTTATTGCTAAATACACGACTTGAAGTTCAAGAATCATCACTCAACCAGGTAGCTGGAGAACTTCATGACAATGTTGCCCAAGTTTTGACAGCAGCATACTATCAATTGAGCTATGCCACAATTAATATTGAATCTAAGAATGCGAGTAGATTTATTGCAGATGCACAAAAGACAATCAATCAAGCATTAACAGATGTACGACTTTTAAGCCATTCTCTTTCTTCGGGATGGATAGAAACACGCGACTTAGAAATTGCTATCCAATCAGAATTAGACCGAATTGTTGCTTTCAGCATAATACACTGCGAACTTAAAAAAAGCACCCAATTTGAGCTTCCCCCAGATAAAAGGTTACTTACCTTTAGGATCATTCAAGAGGCACTTCAAAATACTGTTAAACACGCAAGTGCTTCAAATATCATTATTAGTATGACATTAGATTCAAATAGATACATAGTGATAATAACTGATGATGGAATTGGTTTTGATATTGATGATTCTTCATTTAATACCTCTATGGGTTTTGTTAGTATGCGTGAGCGATCAAAGGTTTTAGGAGCAGAATTTAATATTTCTAGTATAAAAAAAATTGGCACAACAATAACCTTGAAAATTCCAATTTAATAACCATGGCGAGAATTCGTGTAGCTATGGCAGATGACCATACACTTGTTAGAAGAAGTATTATTTCCGTATTATCAACATATGATGATCTAGATTTTGTGGCAGATGCATCTAATGGCTTCGAACTATGTGAGATGATTTATAAACTTTCTTCACCACCGGATGTCTGCTTGCTTGATGTGAATATGCCTGTAATGAATGGTTATGATACTTTAGTTACTTTAAAGAGCAAGTATCCAGAAATGCGTTTTTTGATGCTTACTCAATATGATAATGAATTTGTCATTATTAAAATGTTGAAAAGTGGAGCAAATGCTTACATGTTGAAAAATACGGAACCTCTGGATTTGGTTATCGCAATACGAACAATAATTGAGAAACCTTTCTTTCATAGTAACCTTGTTAATGGTCACCTGATAGCAATAGTTCAAAAAGAGGAGGAGTATTCCAAACTTTCACTTTCGGACCTAGAAAAAACATTTCTGACTTATACCGCCTCAGAATTGACCTATAAAGAAATAGCTTCCAAAATGAATCTTAGTGTTAGGACTATTGAAGGATATCGTGAAAAGCTTTTTTTAAAACTTGAAGTCAAATCACGAACTGGACTGGCATTATATGCTATTAGATTGGGTCTAATTATGATTGAAAGTAGTGACCAAAATCACTAGCAATTTTCAATTCTATACCCAAAATCCAATAGATATACATCGCAAGCAATAGAAAACTATTTCCTATCCGCCTTTTTAGCCTGGGCTGAAATAGTCTGCATTTCCTTCGGATCAATTTGCTGCTAACAAAGGCTCAGAGCACCCTGGTAGTATTTTTCAAGTTCTCTTGCAATTGTGTTATACACTACATTATCCTGCTTTAATTCATCGGCCATGCCTGGGACACTAGTCCACTTTGCAGATCCGGAATAGGTAAAGGATTGAGGCTGTAAATGGATATTTTTCTTCCAAAGCTTCTCTCCGTATTGAGGTGAAGATGCCGTTATTATTAGATCACCGCTGAATGTGATCTCCCCATTCATTTTGTAGAAATTGGTGTTGGCATTTTGATTCACTAATGTGCCCCAATTGGCTACAGTAGCGTATTTGCGGTTGTAGTTATGCCGTAGATCAATGCTAACCTCTATGGCAAAGTCTGAAGTCGTTTTGTCGTTGTACACCATCTCATCACGGCTACCGAAAGGACCACGAATGGTAAAGCCTTTGGCAGTGAGCATTTCCTCAAAGTCATTGCCCATACTGGTTGCCATCTCAGAGTATGGCGGCACCAGGTACTCAGGTTCTTTACTAACAAAGGTTGGTCGGATGAGTGCCACTGTCATGTTCGCGGCTCCAATCTGCGCGCGGGACGGAGGACTGAAATCAAAAGTTGCCGGTACGCGCATGGTAGCGGAGCTTGGCAGTTTGGTAGTTGCGCAGCCAACTAGGGCGGCAGAGAGAAGTAAAAAGTAAACGAGTCTCATTTGAGGATACTTTAAAGTGGTTTTATGTTGAAAAAGCAGGGGGAAATTGGGCACCCTTATGCCACAGTAGAAGCTCCGGCAACCGTTTTCTTGTTACTCATATTCACTGCGACTACAGCCCAAATGATGCAGGCAATCCAGGTAAAAATGAGTCCGATGCCGAGGGTGAAAATGCCGATGAGAATGCTGAGGATAATCATGATGATACCTCCGAGAACGCTTGCATACAAAAGGCCGAGTGGGCCGAAGAAAAAAGTGAGAAGCAGAGCGACTCCAACACTTTTCTGCTTTGCAATGACGACAACATGCTTTGTTGGTTGGGGGGTGGTTTGATTTTGTTCCATGCGAGTATGATTTTCCATAAATGTAGTAAATGTTTTCGATTTGCATACACTGGTGTAAGCAGTAAAATGGCATTGCTTTTCTAGTATGCGCCTTGCTTCGGCACACTATGGAAACGGTTACCATTTCTCCTATTGAACAATATGTAATCGACCGTGTTCGGGAGATGCGGATTGCGCGAAAAATATCTCAGCGAGAGCTTGCTGATTTACTTGAAATGACTCACGGATTTGTTGGCATGGTTGAATCGCCGAAGAAGCGGGCGAAGTATAATCTGAACCACATTGCAGAGTTTGCGAGGATTTTTAATTGCTCACCACGGGAATTTCTTCCTGAAAATTTGTAACAAATTTTCACAGCTCAGTTATCGAAAGGACAAAAAGTGGTACTCAAAATCCAGATGAACCTGATGAGCCTAGAAAACCATTAGGTCAGATCCAAAAACTATCGGAGCATAAGTCAAATTTAGCCGGTACGGCAACTAATAATGTACACAATTCTGAAATTGTGGAAGAGGAATTTCCTTACACAGAGGGGCATTTAATACGCTGGTCGTTCCAACCAATAAGTAAAAGATTGCGCAGATCAACGAAGCCAGTAGTAAATTAAAAGTTATCTACAATACCATTTTTTATTGAGAATAATACAAGTCCAACTTTTGATTTAATGTCAAATTTGGTAAAGATTGATTCTCTGTATCCATCTACCGTCCGTGTTACAACACCCATGATACTAGCAATCTGCTCATACGTGTATTCATCCTGGTGACACACAAGTCGTAAAAAGGTTTTCTCTTTTTCTGTTAACTGTTCAAGGATAATTTCTCTAGCTTGCTTTTTTAATTTATCCGGAGCTTTCAAAGCTAGACCCAGATATTCGTTGTGATAAAATCCTGTGCTGAATATTTCCATTAGAGCTTCCTTCATAATACTAGCAGTACAATCTTTCATTAGAAAACCTCGGATACCTGCCCTAAAAAGTTTGATAATTCTTTGTTCATCATAATTGAGAGTCAGAATGAGTATTGGAAGAGGAATTTCAGCTTTATTCAATTCTTGAACCACCTCATCACCGGATAATTCAGGCATGGTAAGATCCATGATCACTAAATCTGGTAGCGAATAGACGAGAATCCAGTTCATAAACTCCCTTCCATTATTACATTCACTAACCACCTTGTACGGGCCAAGTTTTTCAATAAGTTCACGTAATCCATTTCGTACGATCACATGATCATCAACAAGCACAATTTTTTTGTAATTAATGCTATGCATGCAGGTAATCTTTGGGATTATTATAGGCTAGGATCAAGACATAGAATATACTTACAACCAAGCCCATTTTCTGAAGTAATAGTACAATTTAATTTGGCAAGAGCGGATCGTTTTAAAATATTTCGAAGACCCGATGCATTGGAAGATTGCAGAGTTTGATGTACATCAAAGCCAATTCCATCATCCTGTACAATCAACGTAAAGCCATTATCATTATTAAGCCGAATTAGTAAATGTTTCGCACCAGAATGCCGATTGACATTGTGCAAAATTTCTTGAAAGATCCGGAACCCCATCAATTCCTGGTTAACATCCAAATTGATTGGTTCATCTTCATACTCGAACGTTATAGAAAATCTTTTCAATTGTTGCAACCGCTTTACTTCAAGGGAAACCGCACCAATAAATCCAAGCGAGGAAATATAATCGGTGTTAAATGACCTGCTTAAGCTTCGTAACTGATCACTTGCCTCACCTAAGTAGATATCTATTGGTTCAAAAAGCTCTTGAAGTTCTGGAACATCAAGTTTCTTATTCTCGATATGCATCCGAATGCAGGTTAATGAGTGTCCAATATTATCATGAAGTTCCTGTGCAAACCGTTCCATAAGCTGCTCACTGATCTCAGTTTCTGCCCGGCGCAATTCTTTTTCATAATCAATTTCCTGTTGCATTTTCTGCTGTAATCGTTGTCGATTGCCGATAAATAATACAAGCAAAATTCCGCTTGCCAACAGGACTATGGCGATTGTAGAACAAACTATTCCGAATACAAGTTCAGAATCAATTGCAGGGTTATTCAGGTGCATAGTAAAGTTCTTTTTTCTGTGCCCTGATTACATAAAATCCTATAGCCACTGTTAGGTACCTAATAGCGCTCAAAACACCAATGGTTGTATTAAATACCCATTGAGTTCTCCTTATTTCATGAATCTGTAAATAATGTAAGAATGAAAAAATAGGAATTATGCCACAGTAATAAATAAAGGTTATCAAAAACAGAATAAACAAACCCGGAATAAAATCTTTTTCAAAAAACATTTCAACCATTCCAAAGAAATATTCAATTGCCAGTACAAAACATGCATAGATTAAGGCAACTGATGCAATGAATCCTTGTGTTCCAATAATCAAGGAGCTAATCCAAATAGCAAAAAATCCTCCAAATCCAAGGCAAACAAAATATAGCCTGAACTTTTTAGGAATGAAATTCACTGCAGCTAAAAATACTAGAGTAAAGTCAGTTACCATGTAGTAATTGAATATGTCACCATTTGGGCCATTCATGCAGGATGCAAGAATATTGGCAAGAATTCCCATACCAAGTTGAATGACTAATAAGCGTGTAAATTTCGTGAGTTGGTTCCAAGCGAGTAATCCTGTTATCATGCCAGGTATCATAGTAGCAATACTGATAAATAAAATATTCAAGGGAATGAAAATTCCCTTGAATATAGATTGAAATTCGATAAGGGGTATAAGGGGCTGAACTATAAATTTTGTAGAAAAAATTTCAATGGTGCTGGCCAAAAATATTTTTTGCAATTTGGTGGGCACAAAGTTTGATAATCCTCTGCTTTGTTTTGAAAGTAATTGACTACAATATCTCCATCATCCAAAAGATCTGTGTCATCATATCTTGAATACACACAGAATGTGTGCGGAAATTGCACATTAGACATGTTAGTAGTTCCAGAATAGTCACCAGTCATCGACATAAAACATAATTCAAATAAGGCAGAATCCCTACTTGCATCAATATTATGCAAATACATTTTGTCGATTTCAAACCAAGCTATCAAGGTTGCCCGGACATTATCATTTAATGATAATGGGTTGAAATTTGTTGAGTCTACTGAGTATTCAATATTGTCAAAATAATCTCTTCCATAAATATTATTGGTGCCTACACCGATATCACCTGGGTTAGTATTCTTCAAACCGGTGGTTGTGATATCAACATACACACCAGTTGCAATAATATCATAGTAAGTGTCAGCATTTGGCGGAGCCGTAAAATCCTTCAAAATGCAGATTTCCACAGAGATGAACCAGCTATTAGTACTTGTGTCTAGCCTATGATAGCAAATCAAAACTAGACTAAGTGGGTCTACATGATTAGCATCTGCAACCGCTTGTGCTTTTGCTTGTAAGTCAGACCAATTAACAATGAGCAATTTGTCAAATTTCGGATGATTCGGATCATTTTTAATGCGATAGTGTTTTCTGAAATCACATTTTGCCTCAAGAATTTCACTCCGATTGAGTATGAGTTTTCCACCTAAAATATAGGCTAGCCCATTAATTTGAGATTCAGTAAATCCAAATTTCAATAAGCTACTAAGGCTCATTTTGTGAGGATAGCCTGACCAGCTTTGTTCATTGAAATGGTCAGATGCTGAGGATTTGATAATCTTTTTAATCATGTTTCGTGTTTTTTTAAGTGATAAAGCAGCAAGGTGGCAAATTTTCATAATTCCAACCACGGGGGAAACTGAAATCTGAATACGTGAAAAATACCCCCTTCAGTTTTCAGGAAATCACGTGAAAAAATGATAGGCCAGGTTCCACCTTTGGTTTTACAGAAATCGTCAACATACTAATTAGTTGAAACCCGGTATGCCGAAAAGGGATTAGAGTAGGCACAAAAAACAACTTAACATGAATCAGTATCGCTTTGGGAAACATGCACCAGTTAAAGATTATCGGACATTGAATTTAAAAAAGTACATAAAATCAGATCTTCCGCTCCCACCTGTAAGCTTCGATAGTTTACAAAATCTGTATGTAAAGCTTGGAATCAATGATCCTAAAATATTATTTCCAATGGATGGAAATGATCGATTGGGAGATTGCACAATCGCGGCCTTAGCACATGCTCTGACCATCTATAAAGGATATATTGGTTCAAAACAAATTATGCCTGAAACAGAGGTAATCAAGTTGTATTTTAAACTCACCGGCGGTATTGATTCAGGATTGGATGAACTTAATGTTTTAAACTATTGGAAGGATAACACGGTTTACGGGGAAAAAATTTTAGGGTATGTGAGTATCGATCCTAAAAACCGTATACACATCAAACAAGCAATTCAATTATTCGGTGGTGTATACCTCGGATTTCAAGTTCAAGAAAAATGTGTAGAGCAGTTCGATGCAGGGCTACCATGGACACCAGGGCCGCTTACAAATGATGGACACGCAGTGTTTTTAACTGCGTATGATGAAAATGGTGTTACCGTTCTTACTTGGGGCAATTCACAAAAAGGAACGTGGGAATGGTGGGAAGAATGTGTTGATGAAGCATATGCGATTCTGCCCTCTGAAGCAGATAAATATTATCCTGGATTAGACCTCGAGCAATTAAAAATTGATTTGCAGGAGGTTTCAAATTAAGTTATTTTTCACATACTAACATTTTAAAAAAATATTACAATGCTATCTTTTTACATTATTACTCTTGTACTGGCTGGATTGGTGGCCGGATGTGTGAATTTTTTTACTGGGTATGTCAATATACCATTCACACGAACAACTGCAAATTTTGATGCGGTTGATCCTACAAAATTAAAAGATAAATGGTATGTGGCATTAATAGGCTACCTAGTTGTTGGAATTGCTGGATCCTCATTAACTCCACTATTTGAGGCCTTGATGGGAGGGCTAAAGGGCATTATAAATACTAGTCCAATATCATCTTGGGGTATTAAAGAATATTTTATCTTTTTTGGGTATGGATTAGTTTTTGGTTACTCAACTTCTCGATTACTGAATAGTCTTTTAGATATTCTTCTGAAAAAAGTGGTCGCTTTAGAAAACAGAATGAAAAATGTTGAAAATATACCAAATATATCAATGCCGAAATAGTAAATCGAATAAGTCAGATTTATTCTATAATCAATAAATTATTTGTAATGAAATATACGTTGTTACTATTACTGTTTATATCTTCTTGCTATGTTACTTCAGGGCAAAATATTATTTCTATCCGAACTCCTTTAAAAATTAATGGCCAGAGAAAATCGGTTAAAACAATAGGGAGAGAAAGTTTATTAAAAATGAAAAATATTGATACTGATAAAAGTTTATTAGGGGAAATTAAGACATCATCGCAAACAGATAAGATTAAGGGTAGTGAAGAAAATCCCGATAGTAATTCAGCTAAATATGCTGAAATTAGATTAAATGCAATAGCAGATACTTTGAACAATGCATCTCCAATAAAAATTCTTATAAATGTCGGAGCCTCTGACATTGAAAAAGGGCAAAATATAAATGGCAATGTTTCGTTTGGAGTGCAACTTAGACTTACTAAAAATAAAAGATGTGCGTTTAGACCATTTAAAAATTGGATTGATCCACATTATGTTTATGCAATGGCTAATACGAGATCCATTTCTTCAATTGATTCTTCCAATATTATTAAAACATTTCTATTCCCGGAGATAAGTAAGCGTGATTTTGTCTTAGGGTATTATTGGGAATTTCTTGATACCAATAATGTAGGAATAGCACCCAATATTGAACTGGGACTCAATAGTTATAAAGATTCAGGTGCAGTACATATTTTCAAATCAACAAGTCTAACGGTAGGGGTTAAAGTATTTAAAGTGTTTGAAGTTCCCGCATTGCATTCCCAGGCTTTCGTTCAGTTTTTTCCCTACTATAATCTAATTAACGTTGATCCTAAATATTTTATAAACTATCAAATACTTATGGGTGAATCCAACCTACATCCTACGTTTCATACATTTGGTATTCAAACCCAAATTCAGGTTGATAACGTAAGTTTGTACTGTAATATGAAATATATCACTAATAGTGGAGACCAAATTCAAAATCCTGAATTAAAGCGATTTGTATATACCATTGGAACAATGCTTTCACTTTAAAAATTTCATTGGTTGTTTGAACATAGCTTTTATCATAAAGGTTTATTATTATCTTAGTTGACTAAATTATCATGAAATGGCTTACGAGAATTCATTTTTTATGAATGAATAGTTATCTCATTAACCCCAAGAAAGATGGGCTAACAATTATTTACTAATTCCATTTTTAAAGAAAAAAGGCTTTCAATTCGAAAGCCTTTTTGGTACGAGTAATTTGTTCAACGTCTTCAATTTATTAGGTGATGGGAGATTTTCATTTTGTTCCCAAGCCCGCAAAGTAGTCTCGTTAATCTCAAGTTGTTTTGCAAATTGTCTCTGGCCGATGCCTCTCTCAATTCGAAATTTCGTTATCCTTCCTCCAAATGTTGTGTCATCGATTGGAAATGGATTGTACTTGAAAAACTGGATGAGTTTGGGGTAAAACTGAATTTGGGGGAAGCTTCTACCATTCTCCCAGCCTGTAATTGTGTCCTCGCAGACTCCGATCAATTTGGCTAGATCAGCTTGGAGCATTTTTAGTTCATACCGCCGCTTTCTAATGTGTTCTCCGATAGTCTGCGGATTTTCAATGGTTTGTGTTTTTATTTTGTCGATCAGCTCGGTCCCGAAAAAAGCCAACGCAGGTATGAAGTTGCGTTGCTTATTTCCGGGATTTGAAGGAGGGGGTGCGGGGGTGCTTGGCATATAGGCGAGGTTGATCTCTATGTCTTCCTTCCCAATTGTTATGCGGTCCGTAATCACTTCAATAATGGACCGCTTGCTGTCAAAGTCCAGAGTTCCCCATTGGGAATACAAATCTTTGGCTTCGCTTAGGACAACGTCTGATGAGTGGTGCTGCATTGTCAGGAAATCTATTTCTGCCTGCAATTCTGGTACTTCATCCTGTATTTGCATTAACCGCTCCTCAAGGGGTCTGTATTGGCTTGAAAATATTTCCTTAGCCATCTCACCATTGGCACGCATATCGATTAGGCCTTGCATCTTCTTTCTCAGACCAGATATTTCACTGGTTACCACAGAGAGCAGTTTCTGCTTCTCTTTGATTGTTCCGTCAATCTGCGTGAGATATTCTGAGATCGAAATATCAGTTAGCAAAAATGTTTTCAATTGCTCTTGGAATATTTCATCAAGATCTGCCTCGCCAATACGAGTTTTACAAACCTTGCAAGAGTAGGTATCTGACCTGGTTTCGTGGAAAACGTACATTTTTTTTCCGCAGGTACAGTACACATATCCAGCTAGCAGGTGCTTTGCCCTGGGACCTTTTCTGATTCGCTTACTTTCAGATTCGTCCAGAATCCTATTACACTCCTCCCATACTTCTTCAGAAACTATAGCTGGGCAGGGAAGTATGGTCCATTCGTTAGCGGGCTTATGGACCCATTTTTTGCCATCTCCGAGGCTTTTGGTGTAATTGGATCTCCTGATGCCTTTCGCCATCGGATCACGAAGTAATCGGGCAACAGTAGTATCTGAAAACGGAGATCCGTTTCTCGTCCGGTATCCTTGCTTATTGAGATGATCTGCAACTGTCTTTTTCCGCTTGTGTTTTAAAAAAAGATCGTACAGTAATATTCTGACTGGAGCATATTGCTGGTCAATTTCAAGTTTACCGTCCTCCCACTTGTATCCAAGGGAAGCCTGGCCACCTAAGCTTTTTCCAAGTTTAGCCCGAATAGGTATTGAAGCAGATACTCTGTCCGCAATCTCTTCACGCTCCCACTGAGCCATTGCAGCTATCATTGTATAAAACAATCGGCCAGCAGGGGAACTGGTGTCAATTGATTCTTGTAGCGAAATGAGGTCTGCATTCTCTGTCCGGAAAATGTCAGCAAAATCAAGCAGTTCTTTCGTATTTCGGGCAAGCCTCGCCAGCTTTGAAAAGATGAGACCAGTAATCAATCCTGCATGTACATCTTCCAGCATTTCCTTTGTCTGAGAATATGCCATGACGGACTTTCCTGATAGTGCTTCGAGGTGATATACCTTTTTCACCTCCCAGCCTTTGGCTTCGGCATATAGCCGTGCACGCTTTTCATGATGTTCCGGAGATTCGCCGCGGGCTTGATCTTCAGTTGAAACACGTACCCAAATTCCAACAGATTTTTTCTGTTCCATACAACCTTGTTTTTATAGTAAGAAGTAAGTGCTTTCGGGAAGTACGGGAAGTAATCACTTCACATAATATTGCAACAGAAAATAGTAAGCAGAACGCCAACTGAAAGCTTTTACAAAGCTACGAAACGAAAGGAATTTGAAAATTGGATAGACAGAAAAATGCTGCGTTTAGTGATTCCATTTTCAAGGAAAATGGTTGACTTTATCGCAAGAAAAGTTCCCACAATAAAAACTGCGCAACTTAAATTTTCTGAGATGAAATTTCAAATAGCCAACAAGGTTGTATTATTCCCAATTATTGAGGTAGGGGTACCTTTGCTGTCAAATTAGTGTGAAGAAAACTGAGGAGCTAATACAATGGGAAAATGAGATTTTTACAAAACTCGTTATTGACCTGCTTAAAGAGCAACGAGCAAATGGAATTAAAGAGTTTATCCTGGATAAATACGAAGTCGATAGACTAACAAAAGAGCGATTAAAAGACCTATTAACTGATATTAATAAATAACATCATAAATCCATTGAAATTATTAAACTTGAATTAATACTTTTTAAGCCAAAATTTCAATCACATAATGGATCTCACCTAGCACATTTTCAGCCAAGTTATGTGTAACTAATCAGCACTCTGGTTGATTTCAATGCTTATCCTTTATGCCTACCATAATGATTGTTTGTCCTCGCGTTCCGATAGTGTCCACCTCTATGGGAACGACCGTGACCTCCAGAATAATGTCCACCGTGGGAAGTTTGCAAACGCCGGTCTATTTGACCACCACCAGCCGTTTCTATTTGACCACCGCCAGCCGGTTCAAACTGACCACCCTTAGCCGGTCCAAATTGACCACCCTTAGCCGGAGCAAATTGACCAGCTCCA
>Ga0265327_10001241_pt1 | contig 34123 bp, 35 predicted proteins | sample 41621metaG_FD_202089 | JGI IMG/M metagenome (GOLD analysis project Ga0265327, IMG submission 202089) | Rhizosphere microbial communities from Carex aquatilis grown in University of Washington, Seatle, WA, United States - 4-16-21 metaG | ecosystem: Host-associated > Plants > Roots > Rhizosphere...
GGGCGGCCGAGTATCTGGCCGGCATGGTGTCGAAGCCGTTCGTCATCACCCGCGAGTTCAACGCGCCCCGCGACCTGGTGTGGAAGGCCTGGACCGAGCTCGACCAGCTGATGCAGTGGTTCGGCCCGAAGGATTTCACGATGCCGAAGGCCACGCTGGATTTCCAGCCCGGCGGGTTGTTCCATTACTGCCTGAACACGCCCGACGGCAAGGAGCTGTGGGGCCGGTTCGTCTACCGGGAGATCGTCCCGCCCACGAAACTGGTCTGGATGAACTCGTTTTCCGACAAGGACGGCGGCATCACCTCCCACCCCTTCACCAAGGATGCCTGGCCGCGGGAGCTGCTGACGGTCGTCACGTTCGCCGAGCAGGCGGGCAAGACCACCGTAACCGTGAACTGGCTGCCGTTCGATGCCACCGACGAGGAACGCCGCGTCTTCGAAGCGGCCCGCAGTGGCATGGCGGCGGGCTGGGGCGGCACGATGGAACGGTTTGAGACCTATGTCGCGAAAACAACCCGCTGAGAAGCGGGCCCCAAAACACAACCCCGCACCCCGGATGCCCCATCCCCTGCTCGCGTGAAGGCATCCCTCCGGCTCCTCTTGCTCTCGTCCCTGTTCATCCTCGCCGGGCCTTTGCGTGCGGCCGAACCCGCCATGAATCCCCCTCCTATCCAGACCGGCTACGCTCCCGTCAACGGCCTCCGCCTCTACTATGAGATCCACGGAAAGCCGGACCCCACGCGCCCAACCCTCGTCCTGGCCGGCGACGCCGACGTCGTGCGGCCCGAACACGCCGTATCGACCTACCGGCTGCTGCCGCACGCAAGGCTCGCGGTGCTGCCCGGCACCGATCACATGAACGTGACGGCGCGCCCCGAGTGGCTGGCTCCGATGATTGGCGAATTCCTCGACGCCCCTCTGGCGAAATAATGGGTGTCCTAAACCCGCGCCCCTTTTCTTTGTGTTTCTAAACCCCATCACCCGCCATCCATGAAAAGCAAGAACGCCCCGAAGATCACTCCCTTCCTCTGGTTCGACAACAACCTCGGGGAAGCCATCAAATTCTACACCGCCATCTTCAAGGGCTCGAAGGTCCTCGAGGTCCGCCGCTATGACGAGACCGGCCCGGACGGGAAAACCAAGATCATGACCGCCCGGTTCCGCCTCGCCGGCCAGGAGTTCGTCGGCCTCAACGGCGGCCCGCACTTCAAGTTCACCGAGGCCGTCTCCTTCGTTGTCAGCTGCAAGACCCAGAAGGAAGTGGATTACTATTGGCGCCGGCTCCTCGCCGGCGGCGGCCGGCCAAGCCAGTGCGCGTGGCTGAAGGACAAGTTCGGACTCTCGTGGCAGATCGTGCCCTACCAGCTGCTTGAGCTGCTTGGCGACAAGGATCCTGCCAAGGCCGATCGCGCGATGCAGGCCATGTTCAAGATGTCGAAAATCGACATCAAGGCCTTGCAACGCGCCCACGCGGGCAAGTGACGTTCCGCAAATGCCGATGAACCTCTCCCGGCGGCACTCCAGTCCGCCGGGCAACCACCCATGACCTCCCCGACTGAGCCCTCCGTGCCCATCCTGCAGCTGTCCCGCCGGTTCGACGCGCCCCGCGGGCTCGTCTTCGAGGCATGGTCGCACCCCGCGCACCTAGTGCGCTGGTGGGGCCCGAAGGACTTCACGCTGCCCGTCTGCAGGCAGGACTTCCGTCCGGGCGGCGCCTACCGGTTCTGCATGCGCGCCCCCGACGGCTCCGACCACTGGGTCTGGGGCCTCTACCGCGAGATCATCGAGCCGGAGCGGCTCGTCTTCACCTGGCAGCGCAACGACGAGACGGGACTCCGCCGCGGCCTCAACAGCCTCGTGACCGTCACCCTGACGGAAGAAGGCCGGCACACCCGCCTGACCCTCACCCAGGAATCGTTCCAGACCGTCGCCGACCGCGACGATCACCACAGCGGCTGGACCCAGTGTCTCGACCGGCTCGACCTTCATCTCCTCGACCAAGCCCTCAACCCCCGCAACATCCCATGAAAAGCCCCGCCCCCGACTCCCGGGAAATCGTCATCACCCGCGTCTTCGACGCCCCGCGCGAACTCGTATGGCAGGCGTGGACCGACGCCCGTCATCTGGCCCGGTGGTGGGGCCCGCACCAGTTCACCAACCCGGTCTGCGAAGTGGACCTGCGCCCCGGCGGCGCGATCCGCATCGTGATGCGCGGACCCGAGGGCGTCGATTACCCGATGGGCGGCAATTTCCGTGAGATCGTCACCCCCGAGAGACTGGTGATGGTCACCGCGGCCCTCAACGACAAGGGCCGGCCCATGTTCGAGTTCCTCCACCGGATCTCCTTCGAGGAACAAGGTGCCAGGACCAAGCTGACGATCCGGTCGCAGGTGATCAGCCAGACGGGCGAGGCCGATCACTACATCGGCGGCTACGAAGCCGGCATGACCCAAAGCCTCGAACGCCTCGCCTCATTGCTGGCCAAGGCCTGAATTTTCCGCTAACCAACCTCCCCCCACATCCACCATGGAATCCACCACCACCGTCTCAAAGAAAATGCTCTGGACCGGCCGCGTTCTGAGTGCCCTGCCCGTGTTCATGCTGCTCATGAGCGGCGTCATGAAGATCGCCCAGACCGCCGAGGTCGTGAAGGGCTTCGCCACCTGGCCGCCGGGCAGCGCAGTCACGATCGGCATCGTCGAGCTCGCCTGCACCGTCGTCTACCTCGTCCCGCGCACCGCCTGCCTCGGGGCGATCCTGCTCACCGGCTACCTCGGCGGCGCGACCGCCGTGTCGGTGCAGCTGGGCGGCGCCGCGTTCGTCATGCCGGTCGTGTGCGGCGTGCTCGTGTGGGGCGGACTGTTCCTGCGCGACACCCGCCTCCGCGCGCTGATCCCGCTGGTCAGCTGAGACCGCGAATCCCGCTTCCAACCCACGCCCCATGCTCAACAAGATCCTCCTGCTGCTCATTGTGGTCATTGCGGCCATTCTCATCGTCGCCGCGGCCCAACCCGCCGCCTACCGCGTCGTCCGCAGCGCCACCATCTCGGCCCCGCCGGCGGTCGTCTTCGCCCAGGTCAACGACCTGCACGCCTGGCAGGACTTCTCCCCGTGGGCCAAGCTCGATCCCAACGTCAAGAACACTTACGAGGGTCCGCGCGCCGGCCCCGGGGCGGCGCTGGCGTGGGACGGCAACTCCAAGGTCGGCCAGGGCCGCATGACGATCACCGAGAGCCGGCCCAACGAACTGATCCGCATGAAGCTCGATTTCATCAAGCCGATGGAGTCCACCAGCACCACCGAGTTCACCTTCAAGCCCGAGGGCGACAAGACCCGCGTGAGCTGGAGCATGTCGGGCGAAAACAATTTCATCGGCAAGGTGTTCTGCCTCTTCATGAGCATGGACAAGATGGTCGGCGGCGATTTCGAGAGGGGGCTTGCCAACCTCAACACCGTTGCCGCCGCGGCAGCCAAGAAGTAAGCCCCTCAGCCGCGCCGCTTCTTCAGTCGGCTCTTCACGCGCTTCACGATCCGCCGCACCCGGCTCGCTGGCACCGGCGAGCGCGTGAGCACCCACTTCTTGTGCGGCGCCGTGCTGCGCGCGAGATGTTCGGGCGCGGTGTTTTTCTCCGCGATGCCACCGGCCAGGTCGAGCCCGGCCTGGGCGAACACATGCCGGACAAAGGCCGAGCAGTAGAAGGCCTTCTCCCGCGCCAGCAGGTTTTCGCGCGGCCGCCATTCCGGGTGGCGCAGAGCCCAGGCCGTGCCGGCGATCTCGCGCAGCGAGTAGCGGGTGCCCTCGGCCACGAGCTCGAGCGCGCCGGCCAGCACCCGCCGCAACTGCTCGGGCGTAAGGCCGAAATCAAGCACCGCGAGTGAGGAAACCTTGGCCTCGTCGTAGTATTTGCCCACCCGGTTTTCCTGAACACCGAGCCGAATGTGCTTGGTCTTGATGTCGAGGTCCGACTCCACAACCCAGTGATGACCGTCGTGCCGCCGGCCCTGGAAGAGGATGGCGTGCGACCAGCGGCTCCACTCGCGGTCCTCGTCGAGATGTCGCTGCGCGCGCCCAATCATCCGGTCGATGAACAGGGGGCCGCCGACCAAGCCGACCCGTCCGGGCGCCGCGTGCGCCTCGAAGAATTCCCGGTTGCTGAGTCCCTCAACGATGAAGGTTTCCGGCATGGGAGAAAAAATCAGACGTCGCGGATGGACGCATCCCACGCCCGCTGCGCGTGCGCGCTGCCGCAGTCCGGGCAGGTCGCCAGGTCGAGGACGGTGTTGCAGTGCGGGCAGACCGACGACGTGGCGAACGGGTCAAAGGCCTGTCGGCACGACGGACAGAGCCAGTAGTTGCCGATCGGGGGCGAGGCCTTGCAGGTCGGGCACGCATACTCCTTGCGACGCGGCAGCTGCTCGAGCTGCCGCAGCGCCTTCGCGTGCTTGAAGGACTGCCAGCAGTTGGAGAGAAGGTAGAACGCCAGCACCCCGGTCCAGAGCGACTGCAACCAAATCGCGAGCCCGATGAGTCCAGCGCCGCCGAAAAAGCCGACCACCGTCGCGGCCGTGAGGCTGCGGCCCCGACCCAGCGGATACCACAGCAGCGAGCGCAGGATCTGCCCGCCATCCAGCGGGTAGATCGGCAGGAGGTTGAAGACGAGCAGGCTGCCGTCCATGTAGAGCAGCGTCTTCAGGAAGATATCCAGGTTCGAGTGGATGACGTAGTCGCCTTGGGCGCGCACCGCCAGGAACAGCCCCAGAAACACGGGAAACAGCACCACGTTGACCAGCGGGCCCGCGGCGATGCTCCAAAGCATCGCGCCCGGCCGCTGCGGCGGATTCACATAGGCGACACCGCCGAGCGGCCAGAGGACGATCTGGTCCGACTTGCCGCCCACCTGCCGGCAGGCCAGCGAATGGCCGAACTCGTGCATCAGCACGATGAGGAACAACGCGAGGTATTCGAGCGCGCCCCAGACCGGCGACGTGTAGTTTTGCACCCGGCTCGAGATCGAATAGATGGCCACGAAGAACCATGACCAGTGCACGTGCACGTCGATCCCCAGCAGGTTGAAGAGGTGGAAGGAGCCTTGGCGCGTTGGCGACATGCGCGAGGGCTACCGGCCGCCCGGCAAAGCGCAATCCGGCAATCCGGCGTCCCTGCCACAGGACGCGGCCTCAGAGATCGTCATCATCGTCGATCTCCGGATGCGCCTTGAAAAAGGCCGCCCGCACGGGCGCGGGCATCGAGGCGTGCGGCCCGCGCACGCTGTGCCAGACGACCTCGTTGAGCCGGATGTCGTCCACCTTGTCCGGTTCGGAGAAGTCCATGCGCTGCGATTCGCGGGCACCCCAGGCCAGCTTGGTGTTGCGCTCCTCCAGGTCGACCCGGGCTGCCCGCTCCGTGTAGGGCGCCAGGTCGGGCTGGCCGGCAAATGATGCCCACATGGGCAGGGCCGCGGCATCGAACTGCGACATGGGCTCCAGACCGAGGATCAGCTCCATCGTGCGCAGCATGCTCGTGGTTGAATAGAGCGACGAATCAACCGCGTGCCGCTTCGTCCAGGGGCTGATGACCAGGGCGGGAATGCGGTGCGCGTCGACATGGTCCGGCCCGTTCTGCGCGTCGTCCTCGAGCACGAAGATCGCCGTCTCGGCCCAGAACTTGGAATGGGACACGGCATCGACCACGCGGCCCAGCGCGAGGTCGTTGTCGGCGATCAGGGCGGTCGGGGTCCGCGAACCCACGCGCGTCCCCATCGTGTGATCGTTGCCCAGGCGCAGCACCTGCAGCCGCGGCATGCCGCCCTCCGCCTCGTAACGGTGGAGCTCCGCGACAAAGCGGTCGGCGCGTTTCGCGTCGGGAAAGTTCAGGTCCCACGGATTGTAGTAGGCGTCAATGTGCCCGGCCAGCACCGCCAGCCCCGGTTCGGCGAGGGCCGGCCCGCGCCTCGCGGTGTTGCAGAACTCGCCGTAGCTGCGGTAGCTCACGCCGGCCTGGGCCGCGCGGTTCCACAGGTAGCCGTTCGCCGGGTAGGCGACGGGGTAGTGGCCCTCGGACGGGTAGTCGTATTTTTTCCCCCCGTTGTGCCCGTAGTTCAGCGGCCACATCTTCTCGACAAAGTCCGTCGCCTGCGCGGCCATGCTCCACTCGTGGCCGTCGGCGCTGATCTCGCCGTCGGCGAAGAAATTGTCCAGCAGGACGAATTCGCGCGCCAGCGCGTGCGCGTTGGGCGTGACCTTCTCCGGAAAGAGACAGAGCTGCGGATCGCCGTTGCCCCCGGCCAGGTCGCCCAAAATCTGGTCGTAGGTGCGGTTCTCCCGAATGATGTAGATCACGTTGCGGATCGGCGACGCATCCCCGAGCTTGGCCGGGATCGGGTTGCCATCCGGCCGCGCGCCCCGGGGCGTCAGCGCCGCGTCCAACGGACTGCACGCGTAGGCGGTGCGCGTCCACGCGCCGAACTGCTCGGCCCGCTGTTTCGGCGCCGGCAGGTCGATCAACGCCACCGTGCCCCGCAGCAGTCCCCCGATGTATTCCTGCAGGTTGCGCGGCGCCGGGGTGCCGGGAAACGGCCCGCGCGGGTTCGCCATGGAGGTAACACCCTTGCCGTTGGCGACGACCAGCCGCCGGCCGTCGGGCGTCACACGCACGCTGGTGGGAAACCAACCGACGGGGATAAAGCCCAGGGACTGGGCCCGGCCGGGCGTGGTGACATCGAAGACCGCCAGGTCGTTGTTGTTGGCGTTGGCAACATAGAGGCAGGCGCCGTCCGGCGAGAGCGCCAGGCTGTTGGGCATCGAGCCGGGGGGCGATTTGGGAAACAGGGAGGCCGTCAGCACCTCGGTGACCCGACCGGCCGCCGGATCGATGACGCTGACGGTGTTGAAGTTCGACTCGGCGACGAAAAGCCGCCCGTCGGGGCCGAGGACCATTTCGTTGGGATGCTGCCCGACGGCGTAACGCGTCAGTTCGGCGCCGGTCTTCGCATCCAGAACCAACACGGCCGACCCCGCCCACAGGCTGACGAAAACGCGGCCGTGTTTTTCATCCGGCACGCAGGTATAGGGAAACGGAGCGTCGGGCTCGGCCGCCGGCTTCAGCCGCTCACCCTCGTGGTCGGTCGTCGCCGCACCCTCGGCGGCGGCAAAGGCGTGCGTCCAGGCCGCCCGGCCATCCGCCGTGGAAATTTTCTCCACCCGCTGTCCCCAGCATTCGGCGATGTAGAGGGAACGTCCGTCGGCGGAAACCGCGAAACCGGTCGGCACTCCTTGCTCCGCGACGGGCCGCAGCGCCAGCTCGCGGTGCGCCGAGAGGTAACCGCCGGCAAAGGAGTAGGCGTGGATGACCTCCGCTCCGCCGCCGCTGACATAAAGCGTCGCCCCGTCCGGCGACCACGCGAGCCCGTAGAAGGACTGGTCGAGTGCCACCTGGGAAACCGCGCGACCCGTCTTCACGTCGAGGATGCGCACCTCATGCTGGCCATATCCGCTGTGCAGCACCGCGGCGAACACCCCGGCCGGGTGCAGGGCGACGTTGACGGGAAAGTCCCCGACCGGAATCTGCTCGCCCGCCGGCCGCAAGGACCACTGGTTCGGCAACAGCACCGATCCGTCGCGCTGGAGGCCGGGGAGCAGGGGCAAGGATGGCTGGCCGGCCGCGAAACCCGTAAGAGCCAGGCAAGCCCAGGCCCCGGACAACCGGACAAAACGCGAGGGGAATTTTTCCATCCCGGGATCCTACCGGCGCGTCGTCGGAGGCGGAAGGCTATTTTCCCCGGGCCGCTATTCCGGCGCGAGGTCCCGGGTGCCAGCCGCCATCGCCCGCGCCTGTTCACAGCGCTTCCGCGCCTTCTCCACCCCGATGGCGTCAAGCCCCATGGCGTTGGCCACCGCGAGGACGGTGCCCACGCCGCAGAACGGGTCGAAGACCACTTTGGCTGCAGCCTGGTCGCGCGCGAAACGCACCGCGTGCGCCGCCGCGCGCATACCCATGGCTCGCACCCAGGCCTGCCGGCCGGCGTCGGTGATGACGTCGGGAATCGGCAGCACGTCGGGACACTTCATCGCCCGCGAAACGGCGATCAGGTGCGTGAACCCCGGCCGGCCCATCGTGAGCATGCCCGGCGGGCGGCGGCAGACGATCTTGTGGAAGAGGATGCGGGCGCCGGCGTCCTCGGCCGCCCGCGTCACCAGTGCGCCCTTGTCGATCCAGGCGCCATCGCGCTTGATGTCCGACTGGAAGAAGAGCGCCGCGCTCGTCTCCGGCACGGAATCAACGACGAGCGCCACTGCATCGAGAAACCAAGCCCGCCACGCGGGCAGCGCGAGGCCCACCTCGGAAACATCGGGCAGCGAGGTCACCGCGCAGGCGCCCGCGATGACGCCACGCGCCCTCATCCACGGGATCGCGTCGGCGCAATGCACCTCGCGCCCCGGCACAGGAATCTCGGTCCCCATGGTCACGCTTCGGTCGCAGTGTAACCCAATAGGTTACTTGTGGCCGGTCAGCGTCGCGCCGGTGAGCCGCGCGATGGCGCCGAGCGTGGTCTGGGCGGCGTTCAGGCCGAGGCGGAAATCCTTGTCGGAAAAGGTGGCGTAGACGTCCGTCGGCTGGTGCCAGTGCGGATCCCAGCCCGCGCCGATCTCGCGGCCGCGCTCGTTCTCGCGCAGGCTGATGGCGGGCACGAAGTCCATGAAGGGCGTGCTGTCGGTATTGGTCATGTGCTGGCCGACGGCCGCGGGATAATCCGCGGCGTAGGCCTCGTTGGCGTCGGCGAAAGCCCAGGCGAGCTGCTGCGCCCCCGCGGCGCACTTCGCCTTGGACTGGAACTCGATGTTCACGTCCGCCTCGGGCCGCTGCTCGGGCGGGATGGTGCCGTCCGAGCGCGGCATGCCGTGGTCGAAGAGCATCATGTCGTGCTGGACCATGCCGAGCCACTTCGGCTCCGGATACAGGCCGGAGCCCGCGGGCTCCTCCCTGCCCTGCAGCGCGGCGCGCTGCGCGACGTAGGCGTAGGCGCCGTTGAGCCCCGTCTCCTCGTTGTTCCAGAGCACGAAGCGGATCGAGCGCTCGGTCTGCACGTCCGGCGACATGAAGATGCGCGCCAGCTCCATCACGAGCGCGGTGCCGGAGCCGTCGTCGTTGGCCGCCTCGCCCCAACCGTGGCCGTCCATGTGGGCGCCGACGATATACATTTCCTCCGGGTGCTTCGTGCCGATCTTGGTGCAATAGACCTCCTCGCGCGGACCGACGTCGCCCGGCTGCATGTTCAGCGCGCGCAGCTTCTCGTCGGGCTGGAGTTTCGGGTCGGTGTTGACGCCCGTCTTCGTGACGACGCCCCGGTAACGGCCGCCGCCCTGCGCCGCATCCGGGCGCTTGCTGATCGCCGGTCCGCTGGGCTTGCGCGGGTCGGTCGGGAAATACTCATACTTGATGCGCGCCGTGTTGGTGTAGCCGTAGGACTTGAGCTGGGCCTCGATCCAGTCGGTCGCGGCGCGGTTGCGGTCGGTGCCCTGCCGGCGGTCTCCGAACTGCGTGAGGCCCTTGATGGTGGCCTTGTATTTCTCGAGGTCGAGCCGTCCGACCATCTCCTTGATCGGGTCGGCCGGCTCAGTCGGGGCCGGCGCAGGTTGGGCATAGGCGGTCGCGGTCAACAGTCCGCACAGGGTAAGCAGGAGTGGTTTCACGTGGCGCAGAGTGGACCGTGGCCGGAGCGATGGCAACCCTGCGCCAAAAACGGTTGTGCGCCGCGGCGATGTTGGCTGAGTGGTGGCGTGATGGCCGCCGTCCCCTCCCCGCCTGCAACCGCCCCGTCCGGCCCGCGCGATGCGCGCACGCTGGCGTTGGCCGCGGCGCTGGTGGCCGCGACCGTGTTCGCGTATTTTCCAGCGCTGTCCGGCGCCCTGATCTGGAACGACGCCGACTACGTCACCAAGCCCGCGCTCCGATCGCTCGCGGGACTCGGACGGATCTGGACCGAGCCCGGCTCCACCGAGCAATATTATCCGCTGCTGCACAGTGCGTTTTGGCTGCAATACCGACTATGGGGCGAGCAGCCCCTCGGTTATCACCTGGCAACCCTCGGCCTGCACGTCGGCGCGGCGTTGCTTTTCGTCGGTATCCTCCGGCGGCTGGCCGTGCCCGGCGCGTGGCTCGCGGGGTTCCTTTTCGCCCTGCATCCCGTCCACACCGAGTCCGTCGCGTGGATCACCGAGCAGAAAAACACGCTGTCGCTCGTGTTCTACCTCGCGGCCGCGACGGCCTACCTGCGGTTTGACGAGACGCGGAGCCGGCACGCCTATGCCGGGGCGACGGTCTGTTTCGTGCTGTCCCTGCTGTGCAAGACAGTGACGGCCACCCTGCCCGCCGCCCTGCTGGTCGTGCTGTGGTGGCGGCGCGGCCGGATCGAGGCGCGGCGGGACCTGCCGCCGCTGCTGCCCTGGCTGGTCGTCGGCGCCGCGGCTGGACTTTTTTCGAGCTGGGTCGAGCAGCACTACCTCGGGGCCCGCGGCGAAAATTTCGCCCTGCCGTTCCTCGCCCGCGGTCTCGTGGCCGGCCGGGCGGTGTGGTTCTACCTCGGCCAGCTCGTCTGGCCGGCGCACCTCAACTTCATCTACCCGCGCTGGGCCGTCGACCCCCGCGACTGGACGCAATGGCTCTATCCCGCCACCCTGCTGCTCCTCGCGTCGGGCCTCTGGCGCAGCCGGGGACGGAGCCGGGCACCGCTCGCGGCGCTGCTCATCTTCACGGGCTCGCTTTTCCCGGTGCTCGGTTTTGTGAACCTCTACGGCGGCCTCTACTCCTGGGTCTGGGACCACTGGCAATACCTGCCGGACCTGGCCCCGCTCGCGCTCTTGGCGGCCGGACTCACGCTGGGCTGGGCCGCGCTGGTCCCGCGGGGGCGCGAGCTGGGGCCGGTGGTGGCCGGCCTGCTCGTGGCCGGCCTGGGCTTCCTGACCTGGCGACACACCGTTTTCTTCCGCGACGAGGAAACCCTCTACCGGAAAACGCTGGTCCTGAATCCTGCTGCCTGGATGGTCCACAACAACCTCGCCAACCTGCTTGCGCTGCAACCGGGCCATGAGACCGAGGCCGTGGCGCACTACAACGAGGCCCTGGACTGTCGGCCGGACTATGTCCACGCCCACGCCAACGTGGCCAAGCTGCTCGCCCGGCTGCCGGGCGGACAGGCCGCCGCCCGCCGACACTTCGAGGAAGTTCTCCGGCTCCAGCCCGGCAACGCCGAAGCGCACAACGAACTCGCCAACCTGCTCAGCACGATGCCCGGCCGGCAGGCCGAGGCCATCGCGCACTACGAGGAGGCGCTGCGACTCAGCCCCGGCTACGCGATCGCCCACAACAATCTCGCCAACCTGCTCAGCACGACGCCCGGCCGGCAGGCCGAGGCCATCGCGCACTACGAGGAGGCGCTGCGGCTCGACCCCGGCCTCGCCGAGGCGCACAGCAACCTGGCCAACATGATCGCAGATATCCCCGGCCGCCAGGCCGAGGCCCTGGCCCACTATGGCGAGGCCCTGCGGCTCAAGCCCGACTTCCCCGAGGCCCACAACAACCTGGCCAACATCCTCGCGAAGATCCCCGGGCGCCAAGCCGAAGCCATGGCCCACTATGGCGAGGCCCTGCGACTCAATCCCGGCTACGCACAGGCCCACGCCAACCTGGCCAATTTGCTGCTGACGCAGCCGGGCCGCGAGGCCGAGGTCATCGCCCACTGCCGGCAGGCGCTGGAACGGGACCCCCGCTTGGCGATGGCGTATTACGTGCTCGCCCTGCTCGAGGTCCGGCAGGCGCACCCCGGCGAGGCCGCCCACCTCTGCCGCCTCGCCCTGCAGAACGATCCCGGTTACGAGGAAGCCCGCCGGCTGCTGGCAGGCTTGGAAACGGCCCCGACGAAATGACCCGCGCCCGGTTCAACGATAAAAGTGACAGCAGCGCCGCTCTCCGGCAGAATCCAGCTTAGCCTTGCCCGCCATGAACTCCCTCCTACCCCGGTTGCTTCTGTTCGCCCTGCTCGCCGCCCGGCTGTCTGCGGAGCCCGATCCTCTGGCCACGCTCCGTGCCGGGCATCCGCGGTTGCTGCTGACGGACGAGCAGCTGGCGCAGGACGTGGCCGCGGCCCGGACCGACCCGCTGCGCGCCGCCGTCCATGCCCGCATCATTGCGCTCGCCGAGGCCCAGCTGAAAGAGAAGCCCATCGCCCACGTGCTCATCGGACCGCGATTGCTCGACAAATCCCGCACCGCCATCGCCCGCGTGCTCACGGGCGCCATGGCCTATCGGCTCACCGGTGACGTCCGCTTCGCCGCCCGGGCCAAACTCGAGATGCTCACCGCGGCGGGCTTCGCCGACTGGAATCCCACGCACTTCCTCGACGTCGCCGAGATGAGCACCGCCCTCGGCCTCGGCTACGACTGGCTCTACGACTACCTCACGCCCGAGGAACGCGCCACGATCCGCACCGCGCTCGTCGAAAAAGGCCTGTCCTTCGCCCCCGCGGCCTACGCGCCGGGCAAGTCGCCCGACAAGCGCCTGTGGTGGGCCACCGCGCACCACAATTGGAACCAGGTCTGCAATGGCGGCCTGCTGACCGCCGCCCTCGCGCTCGCCGACGAGGAACCCGCCCTCGCGCGCACGGTCGTCGCCGGCGTCCGCACCTCACTGCCGCTGGCCATGGCGGCCTACCAGCCCGACGGCGCCTATCCCGAGGGTCCGGGCTACTGGGGCTACGGCACCGGCTACAACGTCCTGCTGCTCGCCGTCCTTGAAAGCGCGCTCGGCACGGATCTCGGCCTGGGCCGGGCCGCCGCGTTCGACCGCACCGCCCTTTACCGCCTCTATATCCAAAGTCCCGCCGGCCTGGGTTTCAACTACGCCGACGGCGGCGCCGGCCTCGGGGCTGCGCCTGAATACACCTGGCTGGCGCAGCGCTACCATCAGCCCGCCGCCCTCGCCCACAGCCGGGCCTTGCTGGCGAAAGCCATCGAGACGAGGAAGCCCGACTCAGAGAGCGACCGCTTCTTCGCCCTCCACGCGATCTGGTTCCCGGAGGAAAGCACCGCCCCGGCGCCGCCACCGCCGCTCGACGTCCGTTTCCGCGGCCCGGCGCAGCTGGCGATCTTCCGCAGCGCCTGGGACGACCCGCGGGCGCTCTTCGTCGGCTTCAAGGCGGGGAGCAACGAGGTCAACCACTCGCACCTCGACCTCGGCTCCTTCGTGCTGGACGCGGACGGCGTCCGCTGGGCGGAAGACCTCGGGCCCGACGACTACAACCTGCCCGCCTACTTCGGCAACAAGCGCTGGACCTACCTCCGGTTGAACAATCGCGGCCACGGCACGATCACGCCCGGGGACCGGCTGCAGGACGCGAAAGGCGACGCACCCATCACGGCCTTCGCCTCCACGCCGGAACGGGCCGACGCGGTCGCCGACCTGTCCGCCGCCTATCCCGGGGTCGCGCAAAAATTCCTCCGTGGCGTCGCCCTGCTCGACCGAGCGCGCGTGCTCGTGCAGGACGACGTCACCGGCCTCGCCGCCGGCACCCCGCTGCACTGGCGCATGGTGACCGAGGCGAAGGTCCGGATCGTCGACGTGCATCACGCCGAGCTCACCCACGCCGGCCGCCTGCTCCGCGCGGAAATTCTTTCGCCAGCCAATGCCGCCTTCGCGACCTCCCCCGCCACGCCGCCCTCGGCGGCCGAGAAACAGAACAAGGGCACCACGATCCTCAGCGCCGAGGTGGCCGGCGCCACCACCCCGGGTGATGCCCGCCTGGCCATCCTTCTCACCCCTGTCGGCGATCATTGGCCGGCGACGCTTCCCTCGCCGACGCTGCGTGCCTTGGCCGACTGGTAAGCCAAACCACTCCTTTATCCATGAAAACAACCCCGCTGCCCGCCCTCCTCATCCTCGCCTTTCTTGCCACCGCCGCGCTGGCCGAGCCGCCGCCGACCGCCGTGGTCGTGTATGACCACGCCAAGGTCGACAACGCCTTCGCCCAGGGCCTGCCGCTCGCGGCGAACGACAGCTTCAAGATTTCCGCCGGCCGCCGCGTCGTGCCGGGCGTCGTCGAGATCCACGAACACGACACCGACATTCTCTACGTGCAGGAAGGCTCCGCCACGCTCGTCACCGGCGGCACCGCCGCGGAAACAGCCCCGTCCGCCCCGGGCGAGATCCGCGGCAAGTCGATCACCGGCGGCACGGCGCGCCACGTGGTGAAGGGTGACATCATCGTCATCCCGACCGGCATTCCCCACCAGTTCACGGAGGTGAACGGCACCTTCCTCTACTTTGTCGTCAAAGTGACGAAGTGAGCCCGGCCTAATCCCCGTCGCGGTTGCGGCCGGCGAGAGATACCAGCCAGCCGCCGACAACCACGATCAGGAGAAGCCAGCCCAGGTAACGCAGCTCGAGGGCCGCTAGTTCGACCGCGTAGAACACGCGTCGGACCAGCAGGCTCGCCAGCACCAACACGACGACGAACACCAGCCAAAGCAGGGAGCGGCGGGATTCGGGCGTCATGTCCCGTCATTCCGGAGCGGGGGCGCGGGACCGCAAGGAAAGATTCCCGAGGCCGGGTTCCACCGAGGCGTGACACCACGTGAACGCTCCAGCCCAAACCCCTCAAGGGCCTGTGCCCCTGCTGCGGGTCAGGTAGGCGGCCGCGCGGTCGACGAGCACCGGCGGCACCACCATTTTCCAGCCATCGGCCCCGCGGAGAAACTCGATGTCGCTCTGGTGGACGATGGTGTCGTCGATGTGCTGCCACTGCGTGTGCAAGGTCACGTCGTCGGCGCCCTGCGCCGTCTCGCCGAGCACCTGCATGCCGCCGACCGGGTGCCGGCTGCCGGAGAGGATGAAGGCCATGAGCTTTTCCGGCGTGTCGTATTCGGCGGTCAGGCCGGCGGGCAACGCCGCGGCCAGCGCCAGCAATTTAGCCCGCGCCTCCGGACCCAGCGTGATGGCCGCGGCCTCGGTCGCGATGTCGCCGGTCCGGGCCGCGAAGAGCTGCGTCGAGAACGCCGCCGAGGGCGTCGCGCGACCGACATTCCCCAGGGAAAGCACCGGGGTGAGCCCGTCCGCCAGCGGGGCGTCGGTGCTCGTCTTGGGCGGAGCGGCGGGCGCCGCCGCCACCGGGTTAACGGCGGCCGCCTGGCGCAGCCGCACGAGCTCGGCGTGCTCCGCCTGCAGTTCGGCCGCCTGTTTGGCCAACCGTCCGTTTTCCTCGCGCAACCGCGGCAACTCGCGGGCCGCGCCGCGCAACGCGACGACCTCGCCCTCCAGCCGGGCGTTGGCCTGATACTGGAAAACGAGTCCCGTCGTTCCGGCGGCGAGCACCGCGAGGGCGGCGCCGATCTGCAGTTTGGTCATGCTCATAAAGGTGATCGCCGCCGCGACGCCACCGCCGGCCAAAGCCGCGCCCGTGACGCTGGCCGCCAGTCCCGTTGGCACGGCCGCGCCCGCCTGACCGGCCAGGGCCGCGGCCAGCGCGGCGGCGGTGGACGTCACGCCGTGGCGCGCCAGGGTCCCGCGCATCTTGTCCAGCGCCCGCTCGACGCGCATGCGGGCGGCATCCTCGGACACGGCGAAACGCGCGCCGATCTCGGCAAAAGGGCGGCCCTCGAAAAACCGCAACAACACGGCCTCGCGCTCGGGTTCGCCCAAGGCGTGCAGGGCGTCGTCAATCACCGGGCGCAGCTGCTCCCAATCCGCCGCGGGTTCGGGGGCGGACGTCAGCTCCTGCGTCACATGCGCCTCCTGTTCGCGGGCCTGCCGGCGGACCTCGGTGCGCACGGCGTGCGCCGCGGCGTAGCGGGTGCTCGTGTGCAGCCAGCCGGCCAGCGCCGGTCGGTGCGACAGCTCCGCGGCCTTGCGGGCGAGGTCCGTGAACACCGCCTGTGCCACGTCCTCCGCACGGTGGGCGTCGCCACCGCATTGCCGAAGCGCCGCATGATAGACCAGGCCGACATGCCGCTGGACCAGCTCGGCGAACGCCTCCTGGGAGTGTTCGGTGGCGTAGCGGCGGAGGAGTTGGGCGTCATCGGTCATGCTGGTTTTCCTCCTAACAGCCGCCGCCATGAAAACCGAACAAAGAAACCCGCCGCGCCGGCGTTTTTTTAAGCGACAGAGGTAGGGCGAATCCTCCGGATGAGCCCTACCCGCTCAACTGCGTCCCGGCATCTCGAGCGGGATGATGGCATGGCGGCGGAGTTCGACGCCGCGCAGGAAGGTCACGATCGCGCGCTCCCCGATACGGTCGCCGGTGAGCTGCTTGTGCAGGGCGTCGACCGCCGGCGTGGTGGTGCCGTCGAGTGCGACGATGATGTCGCCCTCGAGCAGGCCGGCGCGGACCGCCGGGCTCGCGGGCTCGAGGCCGGCGACGAGCACGCCCGTTTCCTGCGCGAGGTGGTGCCAGCGGGCGACCTTGCGGATCAGCGGCACGTTCTGGCCGGCGACGCCGATGAAGCTGCGGCGGATGCGACCGTCCTTGATAAGCCAGGCGGCGACCCAGCGCGCGGTGTTGCTGGCGATGGCGAAACAGATGCCCTGCGCCGGCCGGATGATGGCGGTGTTGACGCCGATGACCTCGCCGCGCGTGTTGACGAGCGGACCGCCGGAGTTGCCGGGATTGAGCGCGGCGTCGGTCTGGATGACATTGTCGATGAGCCGGCCCGAGGCGCCGCGCAGCGAGCGACCCAGGCCGCTCACGATGCCGGCGGTGACCGTCTGCTGAAAGCCCATGGGCGAGCCGATCGCGATGGCGATCTGGCCGGGCCGCACGGCGTCGCTGTCGGCGAGCGCGAGATGGGCCAGCTCGTCGGCGCTGACACGCAGCACGGCGAGGTCGGTGTCGGGATCGTCCCCGACGAGGTCGGCGGCGAGCTTGCGGCCGTCGGCGAGGAAGACGGTGAGCTCGCGCGCGCCGTGGACAACATGGCTGTTGGTGAGCAGGTAGCCGTCGGGCGAGATGAAGAAGCCCGAGCCGGAGCCGCCGGGCGTGTGGTTGCCCTTCACCTCGATATGGACGACCGCCGGGTGAGCCGCGGAAACCGCGCCGGACACGGCCTGCGAATAGGCGTCGACCAGCGATTCATCGGTCGGCGGAGCGGAAACGGACAGGAGGCGTGAGACCATGACCCGGGAATGGAAGCCGGGAAACCGCGTTATGCAAACGGCGCAAGCGGGCACCCTGCGCCGAGAAGCTCAGCGCTGCGCCCATTGGCGGACGACCTCGGGCAGCTCACCCATGTGCCGCAGGGTGAAAAGCCGGCCCGGATGCGCGACCGGCGGCTCGGCATGTTCGGCCGCCCACGTGAGGTGGTAGGGAATGTGCACGCCCGCGCCGCCGAGTTCCAGCACCGGCAGGATGTCGGACTTCAACGAGTTGCCGACCATGAGGAATTTCTCCGGCTGGATCCGATGTCGCGCGAACAGCCGGCGGTAGGAATCGGTGTCCTTTTCCGAGACGATCTCGATGTGCTGGAAATGCGCCGCGAGGCCGGACTTGGCCACCTTGCGTTCCTGGTTGTGCAGGTCGCCCTTGGTGATCAGCACGAGGCGGTAGTGCGGCGCGAGGGCGGCCAGGGTGTCGGTCACCCCGCCGAGCAACTCGACCGGATGGGTTGTCATCTCCCGTCCCAGCTCGATCAGCTGGCGGATCTCCGCCGCGCTGATGCGGCCGCCGCTGACCTCGATGGCGGTCTCGATGGCGGAGAGCGTGTAGCCCTTGATGCCGTAGCCGTAGAACGGGAGGTTGCGCATCTCGGTCGCGAACAGGACGCGGTTAACCGTGGTGGCATCGTGGTAGCCGGCGAGGAGCGCGCGGTAGCGCTCGTGGTTGCGCTCGAAGATGACCTCGTTGTGCCAGAGGGTGTCGTCGGCATCGAAGCCGATGGTCAGGTCGTGGGCTGACATGGCGTTCAGTTGGCCTTCGGCGCCTGGGCGGCGTAGTGCGGCGACAGCTGCTTGAGGTGGCCCTGGATGATCGACGTGATCGTGGCGGCCGGCAGCGCGCCCTTGTGCAGCTCGTAGACCGCCACCAGCAGGGCGAGCTCGATGTCCACCTTCTTGGCGCTGACCGCCTTCATCTCGGCCAGGATCTCGAGGGCCTTTCTCTCGGCTTGCTTGTAGTCGTGGAAATTCTCGTCGGTGGGCGTGGCCATCCCGCAAGAGGTCCAAGAAACCGCCGGGCCGTCAAGCGCCCAATGCCGGCGCCTTGACCCGCGGCGGCCGGGGCCGCTAGCGTCCCGGGCAAGCCGATGCCCACGCACCACTACATCGCCTTCCTCCGCGGGATCAACCTGGGCCGGCGTCGGCCCGAGATGACCGAGCTGCGCCGGCTGTTCGAGCAGCTGAAGTTCGGGGACGTCTCGACCTTCATCGCAAGCGGCAACGTGATTTTCTCCAGCAAGGTCGCCGACAGCCGGAAGCTGGAAAAGCGAATCGAGGCGCACCTGGAAAAGTCGCTAGGTTACGAGGTGGACACCTTCGTCCGCACGCGGGCTGAGGTGGCCGCCGTAGCCGCGCACCGGCCCTTTCCCAAGGCCGACCTCGAGCATCCGGACCACACGGTCTACGCCGGTTTCCTGAAGGAACCGCTCGGCGCGGACCAAACGAAGAAATTCCTGGCGTGCGCCACGCCCGTGGACGGCTTCCATCTCCTCGACCGCGAGTATTACTGGCTCTGCCGGATCAAATCCAACGAATCCAAGGCCTGGACCTCGCCGGCGATGAGGGCCGCCAGGCTGCCGACCTCCTCGATGCGCAACCTGACGACGGTCCGCAAACTCGCGGCGCTCTACCCGCATCCGACCGGTTGAAGAATTGACGTTCCGGGCGCGCGGGCCTCTGCTGGGGTCATGAAACGGATGCTGCCCTTGCTGCTCGCCGTCGTTTTTTCCGCCGGTTGCGCGGCCAAGATGGAGCGCACCACCAAGGTGCACCGGCCCGACGCAGAAAACGTCGCCTACCATCAATACGTGAACCAGCGGACGGCCGAGCTGCAGCAGATGGGCGGCCCCTTCAAGGATCCCGGCATGGCGGCGGCCCGAGCCGCACAGGACGCGGAAGGGCGCTTCGGGGACCTGCCGCCCGATGTCTCCACCACCTGGTCGTGGGGCAACGGCAACGCCGAGGCGCAGAGTGAATTCAACGATCAGCTGGAAAAAATGGCCCGCGACAGGCCGCGCTGAACCGTCTCGCCGCCCCGGCCGGCTCCTTACTTCCTGGCCGCCAGCAGCCGCGCCAGCACGTCCGGCTGGATCTCGCCCCGCACGGCGTGCAGGTGGTGCAACACGCCCATGCGGTCGTCGGGACTGGCGGAGGAAATCTCAAGCATCCAGTCCTCGGTCTTCTCGGCGGTGACGACAATCTCGTCGGACCAGGCGATGACCTCGGCGGCGTCGACGAAGCCCTCGGTGATGCCGCGGATGAAATATTCGGCCATCGTGCGGTGGTTGGCAGGTGTTTCCATGGGATGAGCCCGGTGATGACAGGCCCAGCCAACGCAACGCACTCCCCGGACCGTGTCGAGCGCCAACGCGCGGCGGTCACTGGTCGCGCAGGGCTTCCAGCGGCGAAACGCGGGAGGCGCGGAACGACGGCAAGAACACCGCCAGCAGCACCACCACGAGGAGGACCCCGGCCGTCGCGGCGAGCACGCCGGGCTGGAGAACATCGACCCCGAACAGCACGCCCTGCATGGCCCGGCCGGCGGCCCAGGATCCCAGCACGCCGAGGGCGATGCCCGCTACGAGCAGGCGCGCGCCAAGGCCGAGGAATTGCGCCAGCACCTGCTGCGGCTGGGCCCCCAGGGCCATGCGCACCCCGATCTCGCGCTTGCGCTGGGCCACGGCGTAGGCGAGCACGCCGTAGGTGCCGATGGCGGCCAGCAGCAGGGCCACCGCCGAGAAGATTCCGGCCAGCACCGCGGGCGAGCGACGCGCGATCAGGCTCCCGTCGATCCGCGCCTGCATCGTCTTCAGGTCGTCCACCGGGAGTTCCGGATCGAGTTCCAGGACAGTCTTCTTGAGCGTCGCCGCCAGCGCTTCGGGGGCCAGCGGCGTGCGGATGACGATGGAGAGATGGGAAGCATCGTAGTCCGGGTAAGTGTAATAGACGGCCCCCTGGGCACTCTTATCCGAGAGATCGGCCTGCTTCACGCTGCCGACAACGCCAACGATGGTGCTGGCCTCGTCCGCCTTGAAGGTGGGCCCGTTGACGATCCGGTGGCCGAGCGCGCTCCCCTTCGGCCAGTAGCGCCGGGCGAAGTCCTCGTCGACCACGCAGACCTTGGCCTTGCGGTGATGGTCCGCGTCCTCGAGGAACCGGCCCGCCACGAGCGGGATGCCCATGGCCTGCCAGTAGTCGCCCACCGCCGTGGAGGTGTAGTGAGCGCGGATCGAATCACCCGGCGCCGGCTCGACGCCCTCGACCGTGGTGGCGTTGTTGTCGGTGCCGCCGGTGAAAGGCAGACCGGAGGTGACGCCGACCGACGTCACGCCGGGCAGCGCCCGGAGCGCGGGCAGCAGCCGGTCGATGAAGGCCAGCCGTTGGCCGGTTTCGCGATAATTCTTGCCCGGCAGGTTGATTTGCCCCGTGAGGACCTGCGTGCCGCTGAAGCCCGGGGACAGGGCGAGCACGCGCTTGAGGCTGAGTCCGAGCAGGCCGGCGCCGCTGAGCAGCACGAACGCCAGCGCCACCTGCGCGATGATGAAACCGTGGCGCACGCGTTGCGCGGCGCGACTGACCGTGCCGCCGCGCGTCTCGGCCTGGAGCACCGGCGCCAGCTTGCCGTGCAGGCTGAACCACACGATCGGCAGGGCGAGCCCGATGCCGACCAGCAGCGCGACCGCGAGGGCGGCCGACGCCACCCGGCCGTCGAAGGTGATCGTCGCCCCCAGGGGCAGCTGGTCGGTGCCGAGCAGGGCGAGGAGCCGGATGCCGACCGCCCCGACCACCAGACCCAGCAGGCCACCACCGACCGCGAGCAGCACGGTTTCCAGCATGACCTCGCGGGTGATGTGACCGCGGCCGGCGCCGAGCGCCTGGCGGACCGCGAGTTCCTTGGACCGTCCGCTGGCGCGGATCAGGAGCAGGTTGACGAGATTGACACCGCCGATGAGCAGCAGGAACAGCACGCCGCCCTGCAGCAGCAGCAGGACGGGCCGGATTTCGCGCACATGGTCGGCGTGCAGCGATCTCACCATCGTGAAATAGCCGGTGTCCTTCAGCAGCTTGGCGTAAGGATCCTCGGCCAACTGCCGGGCATTGAAGGCGTCGATCTGCGACTGGGCCACGGCCAGGCTGGCACCGGGCGCGAGGCGCGCGATCAGCTCGAAATTGTTGGAATGCCGGCGGTCCAGGCCCCGGTCCTCCTTGCTGTGCGCGGCCGGGACGAAAAACTGCGCCCGGGTCGAGAGGTAGCGGAAACCCGGCGGCAGGACCCCGACCACGGACACGGCCGCACCGTTCACCTGGAACTTGCGGTCGAGAATGTTCGGGTCGGCGTTGAACTGGTTGCGCCAGTAGGCGTCGGTCAGGATCGCCACGCCGCTGTGGTCGCGGTCCATCTCCTCCTCCGTGAAGGCCCGGCCCATGGCCAGCGGCACGCCGAGGGTGGCGAAGAACTCAGGCGAGATCCTGGCGCGTTCGACGCGGTTCGGCGAACCGGCCTCACCGACAATCGCATCGCCGTTCTGGATGATGGCGGTGGAGGCGAAGGCCTTGATCGCCTCCTTCCGGTCGTAGTAGTTGGGCAACGACGCGCCCGCCCGGTCGACCCCCGCCCCGGGATAGCTGTTGATCACCGTGACCATCTGCTCGGGATGGGCGAAGGGCAGCGAACGCAGGAGGATGGCGTCCACCACGGCAAATATCGCCACATTGGCCCCGATGCAGAGGCCCAGGGTCAGGAGGACGGTCGCAGTGAAGCCACGCTCCCGGCCAAGGCGGCGCAGGGTCTGGCGGAGATCCGACAGGGAAAACAGGTTGAGCACACCCGGAATACACCGCAAAGGCCCGGCCGGTTGCAACAATCAGACACGCCAAGGCTCAGGCGAGCGACCCCACCCGGACGCCCATGGCAGAGCGGCATAGGCGCCCACAGGGCAATTTCATGAAAGGAACGAGTGGAGCGTGATCAGCGAGCGGCCATCAGGGCGTTGATGTCGCGATAGGGCATCGCGCCCTCCGTGACGGACGCCGATACGCCGTCGCGAAGGAACGCCGCGGCCATCGCCGCAACGCGACCGTAAACCACCTCGGGGATGCCGGAACCCGCGCTCAACCGGCGGGCGCCGAGGGCCGTCAGCTCGGCCGCAGCCGGCAAGCCGGGGCGGGCCATGACGTTCAACGGCAGCGGCACGGCCGCGGCCGCGGCACGGATGTCCGCGGCATCCACCAATCCGGGCAGGAAAAAACCGCTGGCCCCCGCCTCGCGGTAGCGCGCGGCCCGGGCGAGCGCCTCCTCGAGCCGGCGTTCCGGCGGGACCGTGTTCCGCAGGTAGACATCGATCCGGGCGTTCACAAACAGATCGACCCCGAGCCGGCCCGCGGCGCGCCTGGCCCGCTCGATCTTTGCGCAGAGCAGGCCGGGGTCGCCCATGGCGTCCTCGAGATTGATGCCCACCACGCCGGCGGCGACGATGGCCGCGACGTTGAGACCGACTTGGACGGGATCGCTGGAATAGCCGCCCTCCATGTCGACCGACAGCGGGACGCGGATCACGCGGGTGATCTCGGCCACCGTGGCCGCCAGCACCGGCACGGGCAGGTGGTTGCCGTCGGCATAACCGTGGGCCCACGCCACGCCGGCGCTGGTGGTCGCGACGGCCCTCGCGCCGGCGCTCTCGATGATGCGGGCGCTGCCGGCGTCCCAAGCGTTGGCGAGGTGAAGCAGATCACCGTGATGCAGCTGGTGAAACAGACGGGCCTGCGCGGCGGAGACGGGAGACATGAGAACGGACGTTAGCCTCGCGGGCCGGAATATCCATCCTGCAGCACGAGAGGCCCGGCAAAATTGCGACGACTGTGCCGGTCGGCGGACGTTGTTGATTTGCCGGCGCCGCGAAAGGCCGACTGCCTAGCCCGCATGATTTCCTGGCATGAATGGCTGATCTTCTCGGCGACCGCGCTGGGCCTGGTGCTCACGCCCGGCCCGAACATGATGTATCTGGTCTCTCGCTCGATCTGCCAGGGCCGGCGGGCGGGGTTCATCTCGCTGCTGGGGGTGGCGACCGCCTTCGTGATGCACATCCTGTGTGCCTCGGCGGGACTGACGGCGCTTTTCCTGACCGTGCCATTCGCCTACACGACGCTGAAATATGCCGGTGCCGGCTACCTCCTCTGGCTCGCGTGGCAGGCGCTGCGCCCTGGCGGGACCTCGCCCTTCGCCCCGCGCCAGCTGCCGCCCGACCCGCCGGCCAGGCTCTTCCAGATGGGATTCCTGACCAACGCGCTGAACCCGAAGGCCGCGGTGTTCTATCTGTCGATCTTCCCGCAGTTCGTGCATCCGGAACACGGGCGCGTCTTCGCGCAAAGCCTGACGCTGGGGGCCACGCAGCTGTCGATTAGCTTCACGGTGAATCTCTGCATCGTGCTGGCCGCCGGAACCATCGCCTCCTTCTTCGCCGACCGTCCTCTCTGGTTGCGCACCCAGCGCTGGGTCATGGGCGGTGTGCTCGGCGCCCTCGCGCTGCGGCTGGCGCTTGAGGACCGGAAATAGCCGGGCGTCACGCGCCGGTCACGATCCCCAATGGCGGAGATAAATGACCGAGGCCGCCAGCGCCGCGATGCCCAGCAGCAGAATCAGCAGGCCGAGGCGGGTGAGCGCGGCGCGCTCCGGATACTCCTCGTTGAAATAGTAGATCGTGCCGCCGACCATGATGACGGCAAAGGACACGAGTATGCCGGCTTGAAAACTCATTTTTTCAGGCGATTGCGTGGATGATGGCGCGCATGCTGGTCAAGCAGCCGGGAATTTTCAACCGCGGTGTAGATCTGCGTGGTGCCGATGCTGGCGTGGCCCAGCATCTCCTGGATGGCCCGCAGGTCGGCGCCGCCGCCGAGCAGGTGGGTGGCAAACGAGTGCCGCAACAGGTGGGGTTTCACGGCCTTGACGATGCCGGCGCGCTTCGCGTATTTCTTGACGATCACCCAAACGGTCTTGCGGGAGATCGCCTTGCCCCGCTCGCTGATGAACAGCTCGCTGCCCGTGCGCGGCTTGACCAGCCGGGGGCGGGCGGACCCGAGGTAGGCCGTGACTGCGTCCCGCGCCTTGGCCCCGAGCGGTATCACGCGCTCCTTCGAGCCCTTGCCGAAAACGCGCACGAAACCGTGCTCAAGGTCCACCTGCTGAATCGAAAGACCGGCCAGTTCGGAGATGCGGAGTCCGCTCGAATAGAACAACTCGAGCATCGCGCGGTCGCGGACGGCGTAGGCGTCGGCACCGGAGGGCGCGGCCAGCAGCTTGTCCATGTCGGCGGTCGAGAGAGTCTCGGGCAGCTTGCGGCGCACCTTGGGACCGGCCAGAAGCGCGGTCGGATCGTCATCGCGCACGCGCTCACGGACGAGATGGCGGCACAGCATGCGCACGGCGCTGAGCTTGCGGGACTGGCTCGAGCCGCTGAATTTCCGGTCGCTCAGCCAGTGCACCCAGGCCGTGAGCTGTTTGGCCGTGACCTTCGCCCAGCTGGCGGCGCCGTGCTGCTTCAGGAAATGCGCGGCCTGGCGCAGGTCGCTCTCGTAGGACTTGGCGGTGTTGCGCGATAATCCGCGCTCCAGCTCGACATAGCCGAGATAGCTGTCGATCGCTTCGGCAAAGGCCGGCGGCGCAGGCGGCATCGGCTCCGCTTTCTCGTCGGACCGGTTACCGCTGCGCTTCTTCACAAGGCACCGCGCAGGGCGGGATCAGTAACGCCGCGGACGGCGCGGGCCCGGAGGCGGCAGGTTCGTCTCGCGGATGCGGTAGGTGATGCGGGCCTTGTCGAGATCGTAGGGGCTCATCTCCATCTTCACCTTGTCGCCCGCGGCGATCTTGATGAAATGTTTGCGGAGCTTGCCGGAAATATGCGCCAGAACCATGTGACCGTTGTCGAGTTGCACGCGAAACATCGTGCCGGGAAGGACGGTCATGATCTTGCCCTCCACTTCAATCACTTTGCCGTCAGACATAGTTGGGGGTGTGGTGCTGGCTGGTTTTGGTCATGCAGTTGGTGCTAATAAAAGCCCCTTGTAACTGGGGAATTCCCTCCGTAGTCAAGGCTTTCCGCAGCTCCCATGGAATCCCCCCGACCCACGCTCCCCTGCCCTTTCGACAAGGTCCACCCCTCCCAACTGGTCCGGGACGACGCGTTTTACATGTGGCTGGCCTACAATCAGGCGATCGATGCGTGGCGGCAGGACGAGGTGCCGATCGGCGCCGTCATCGAATTGGGCGGGGAAGTCATCGCCGCCGCCCACAACCAGCGCGACAGCACGAACGACCCGACCGCCCACGCCGAGATCCTGGCCCTCGGCCAAGCCGCCAAGGCCGTGGACAACTGGCGGCTGACGGGGGCTACCCTTTATGTGACCAAGGAGCCCTGTCCCATGTGCTCGGGCGCGACGCTGATGTCGCGGGTCAAGCGCGTGGTCTATGCCGTGTCCGATCCCAAAATGGGCTGCTTGGGCGGGGCCACGGACCTGAACAGCCTGCCCCAGTCGAACCATCACTTGGAAATCAGCCGCGGCGTGCTGGAAAAACCCTGCCTCGACCTGATCCGCGCGTATTTCCAGCTGAAGCGGCAGGAGGATTGAAACACTCTGGCCGGGTCGCCGTCCCCTCTGGTGGAGGGCCCAGCTCCTGCTGGGCCGCGGCCGACCTGGAGGTCGGTCCTCCAGTTGCAATGCCGCGAGGCCTGCGGGAAATACCCCAGCCCGGTGACACTGGGCGCAGTTGACGGAGCGCCGTCCGCGTGCACATTGAAAGTTCCTCAAAGCGAAACCCAAACCCACCACGACAATGGCATACGAACTTCCCAAACTGGCTTACGCCTACGACGCCCTGGTCCCGCACATTGATGCGAAGACGATGGAGATCCATCACAGCAAGCATCATCAGGCCTATATCACGAACGCCAACAATCTGCTGAAGGATCACGCCGATCTCGCCGCGCTGTCCGTCAACGCCCTGATCGCCGACCTGTCCAAGATCCCCGAGGCCATCCGCGGCGGCCTGCGCAACAACGCCGGCGGCCACAGCAACCACAGCTTTTTCTGGACTGTCATGGGCCCGGGCAAGGGTGGCGCGCCGAAGGGCAAGCTCGCTGCGGCCATCGAGGCCGAGCTCGGCGGCTTCGCCAAGTTCAAGGAAGACTTCGCCAAGGCCGGCGCAACGCGCTTCGGCTCCGGCTGGGCCTGGCTCGTCGTCAACGGCGGCAAGCTCTCGATCGGCTCGACCGCCAACCAGGACAGCCCGCTGATGGGCAAGGCCGTCGCCGGCATCGAAGGCAAGCCGGTGCTCGCCCTCGACGTCTGGGAGCACGCCTACTACCTGAACTACCAGAACCGCCGCCCGGACTACATCACGGCCTTCTGGAACGTGGTCGACTGGGACGCCGCCGAGGCGAACTACGTCGCGGCGCTCAAGTAAGCGCCGGCCGATCCACTCTTCAAGCCGCACCGCGAGGTGCGGCTTTTCTGTTGCAGGAGCCGGCTTGCAGGCGATTCCACGATGCAGGTCCGCCGGTATCAGTTTCAATTTCCTGCTAACGGGCTCCTAATTCGAACGAAGTTTCTCAAACTCCGACCTCATTTCGGAGTGGGTGCTTAATCTGAGGCCTCGTTCAGCGAGACGCATGGCATCTTCTTTACTCCCATACTTGTGGTTGAGTGAGGCGACATTATATAGCAAATCCATGTCCTCCGGAAAAAGCTCAAGACCGCGATTGAGTAACCGCAATTTTTCGGGGGTTAAAATGAATTCACTGTTCAGCCATATTTTCGCCGCGAGCGAATAGGAGTCTTTCAGTGCCGGACTTTGGCCGAAAGCAACGAGAAGCGGCGCGACAGCCCAGTCAGCGTCAACGGCGCTGATGAGACTGCCATCAAATCTTCGCACCATGGCATAGCGGAGTCGGGCCAGTTCGTAATAGGCTCGAGGCCGCACAACTTTGGACTCGGTGGCGGACTCCAGAAATGCTCGCGCCGAAATATCGTGTCCTGTGTCGCTTTCACAAAGACCGACGGCAGCCAACAACCGCGGGTCCAAATTGCCATTTTCGCAAGCCCGAAGCGCCGCGCGGTGGCGATTGTCAAGTGGCTCGGCTTCAGGGTATCGCGCCCTCAGGTAGGCGGCAGCAAGTCGCGTCCAATCTTCCTTGATTCGCAGAATTTCCGTATCGGAGGCCGGACGAATATCTGTCATGGCTGGACTGGCTTTCGGCAGATGGACTTCGACCTGGCCCTTGATTGCGATCGCCAGGTATTCATTCAATTCCACAAGAGCTTGATCATATCCACAGCCAAAGGCTTCACGAAACATGCTTTCGGTGGCCGGCTCCCCATCTGCCGTCCGGGCGACAAAGCGCCAGAACGCCTTCTTTCGAGAAGGTGATTCATTGCACAACGCCCAACGAACAAACAGTGTCGCTTGTGCATTCCACAGCGGCCATTCAGCACTTCCAAGCGATGGCTCGTGCGACAGCATTGCTTGCAGCGGCATGAATCGGTTCCGTTCATTTTCTTGGCCCGCCCGAGGCATGCCAGATTTCCGGCCAGTTGCTTCTCCCGAAATCCATTCCAGGTTCGGAATCGAAAATGTGTCATTTCTGTCCTGCAGCATTGCGCGGAAAAGTCCCGTATAGAGATTCGCCACACCCGCCACCAACCAATCGGGCCACGGAGGCCGGCGATTGGCCAAAAGGACCCTGACATGCGCCGGATGCATCATGAATCTTTCCCGGTCAAGGCTCCGAGGATCCAAGGTCGCAAAGACCATCGAGCAATCCTGGTCTCCGAGTTCTATGTTGGGAATGATTTCCGACCCGTCTAGATTCAATCTTTTACCGCGATAGACAAAGCCGGGATTGCCGTTGTCCTCGTTAAGAAGCTCTCGCGGCATCAGGCGCAGGTTCTCCGGGATCGAAAGAATGACAACCCGGGGAACGTCCGAAGTGGGCCAATATTCTTTTGGTAACAAATACTGAACCAGTGTTTCGGCCCGCCCAAGCTCTAGCATGAAGTCTCTCGTCACCGAAACCGAGCAGCAGGAGAGAATCTCGTAACCGGGCATTTCCGTATGTTGCCAAGTCAATCCCTGGTTCGAGGTGACCACCATCGGAGGAAGCTCCACGATGGGCCCCGACAACTTGGTGCTCTCCGACCCAAGCACCGTCAAATTCACCAGCAAGCCACCACACAGAATGACTGGAGGTAACTTCATTTCCCCGCTAGGAAAGAATTCCCCTTTTCGAAAGTCAAATATTCAGGACCGACAGCAGTGTCTCAGTTTGGGTTCACCTACAGCCGAAGCCCACTCTTACTTCTCCTTCATCGTGAAGACGCCGTCCCAGTCCGCCGCGGGCGGGTGCGCGCGCCAGTAGTGGCAGCGCTCGATCATGATGAGCGAGGGGTTGCTCTCGATAGACTGCGCCTTGTTCGGCTGATGAAGCTCCAAGGCCGAGCTCTGCTGAAACCGCGCCGTCGCGCCGTCCCAGTCCTGCGCATGATAACGTTCCACGCCCTCCGCGTAGAGCTTGAGGCATGCGAAGGTCTCCGGCGTCAGGTCCGGGCGGAAACCGACCACCTCGTAGACCGGCACGGGGATTGAACGACCCTTCACGACGATCTTGTCGAGAAAGCGAAAGACGATCCGGTCGCCACCGTGCTTCTCGCAGTCCAGCTTGGTGGCCTCGGTGACCATCGTGTAGACGCCGAGCGACTTCGCGCCGGACTCCATGCGGGCGGCAAGGTTCACGTTGTCGCCCATCATCGTGTAGCTGAAACGGGTGCGGCTGCCCATGTTGCCGATGATGGCGGTGCCGGTGTTGAGGCCGAGGCGGGCGCGCAGGTAGTGGACGATCACCGGCCATTTGCCGGCCTCGCCGCGCCACTTCTTCCGCAGGTCCTCGATGGCGATTTGCACCCGCTGGCTGGCGACGCAGGCCCGGTAGGCGTGGTCGGGCAGCGGCACGGGCGCACCGAAGATCGCGACGACGGCGTCGCCGATGTATTTGTCGAGCGTGCCGCCCTCCTCCTGCACGATGTCGGTGCAGACCGTGAGGTATTCGTTCATCAGCTCGACCAGCTGGTCGGGCGGCATGAGCTCGGAAAAGGTGGAGAACGACTGGATGTCGGAGAAATAGGCGGTGATGACCTCCTCGTGGCCGCCCAGCTGCGGATCGGTCTCGGACTCGACCATGCGGTTGACCAGCTCGGGCGCGAGGTAGGTGCCGAACATGCTTTTGATGCGCCCCTTCTGCCGCTCCTCGACCACGAGCTGCCAGATGATGCCGATGAACGAGGTCGAGAACGCGGCGCAGAGCGGCGCCGCCATCGGGATGATCAGCCGGCTCTTGGCGAAAAGATGGAAGCCGACGATGACAAAGCCCACGAGCACGAGCCCCGCGAGCACCTTGGAAAAGATGCTCCGCGCCCCGCCCGTGGAGGCGAGCGTAGCCACGACGTAGGTCAGGGCCAGCGTGATGGCGTAGAGCCACCAGGCCGGCAGGCGCTGGAGGTATTCCCCGGACACGAGGGTCTTGAACACATTGCCGTGGATCCCGACGCGCGGCACGGGCACGTCGTCGAGCGAGGTCGTCGCGAGATCCTGCAGCAGCTTGTCCACGGGGCCGATCAGCACCGCGGCGCCCTGGAACTGGTTGAAGAATTCCTGCGCATTCTTCCGGTGCGCCTCGTCCGGGTCGGCCAGCATGAGGGCGTAGTTGTAGACGGTCGAAAAGCCGATGCGCGGATTCTTGTCGCTCTGCCACGCGGAGAACCAGTTGACCTCGAGCAGCTGGCCGTCGACGAGCGGGATCGTTGTGATCAGCGAGCCGTTCGGCGCGAGGACATCGATCCGGTCCGGCCCGATCTTGAGGGCGTCCGGCCCGACACCCCAGTAGATCATCGCCAGCACGAGCCCCATGTGGTCGTAGCGCTGGACTTCGGTCGGGGCAAAGAGCGGGATCCAACGGGTGGCGCCCTCGAGGGTGTCGATCAGGCCCACGCGCGGCGGGCTCCACACAATTTTCTGGCCCAGGTTGAACTCCGGCACCTCCGGCAGGGTTTGCTGATCGGGCGGCGGCGGGCCGTCCCGCAGCAGCGGCAGGCTCTGCTTGACCAGCTTGCCGGTCGCAGTGTCGCGGTATTGGTCGGCCGCGTAGGAGGCCGCCACCACGACGGGGGGATTTCGCGACAGGAATTTTTTGAAGTCGCGGTTGGCCGCGACCCACTTTGCCATATCGTAGGAGGGCGAGACGCCCCTTTCGTTGAAGACAATGTCGATCCCGACCGCCTTGGCGGCGCCGGCATTGATCAGCTTGTCGCAAACGGTGGAAAAATACGAACGCGGCCAGGGAAAGTTACCCAGTTCGGAAATCGACTGGGAGTCGATGTCCACGTAGACGACCTTGGCCTCCGTCTCGACCTCGCCGCGGAAGCGGAAACGGGCGTCGACCAGCCAGTTTTCGAAAGTGCGGAGGTAGCCCGCCTGCGAGGCCAGGGCCCAGAGCACCGGCAGGGGCAACAACAACAGCACCTTCCAGTTGATTTTCTTCTTCAGGGACGGCGCCACGGACGCGGAGACTAGCGGGGCGAAAGTCGAGATAAAGGAGATTCAAGATCTGCCAAACAAAACGCCCGGCACGGGGCGGTGCCGGGCGAATGTAAGCATGGATCGGTCTCAGCCGCCGGCGCCCGGCGTGAGCGTCACGGTAGGTGGAACCGGAGGAGGCGGCGGAGTCGGCGACGTCTTGCCTGATGCGTCAGGCGTGGGCGCGGGCGTGAACGTGACCGTCGGAATAATGGCGGTGATGAGGGTGGTCGCCGCTGCGATCACCTGCTTATTTTCCTCGGTCGCGCCCACCACCGTGACCGGCGTCGTGGTGGCTGGCGTGCCGGCCGCGGGCGGAGTCGCCGGGATGTCGACGGTGACCTCCACCTGCTTGCCCGCGGCGATCGGGACCTCGGCGTCGATGAGGCCCTTCATGACGACCAAACCCTCCGTCGTGACGACCTGGAAGAAGGCTTTGCCGTCGGAGGACGGGGTGTAAACGATGCGGTAAATCGTGCCGCGAATACCGGCCGCGCCGACCGGCGTCTGGATGTTGTAGCTCGAACCGCGATCGCGGTTCAGGTGCTTCACGTCACCGACCATCTCGCCGTAGGCCAGCTTGAGGCTGGTCGTCGATACGCCCGGTTCAGTGTCGGTGGCGCGGTTCTTGTAGGACGCCATGTCGACGGTCGCGTCGGGATCATCCACCTTGAACTCCTCGATCGCCAATTGCGTATTTCCACCCAGCTTGATGGTGGAGGCGTTGGCGAAGACGAGGATCACGCTCGAGTTCTTGCCGGTGATCACGGTGTCCGTCTCCTTCAGCGCGGTGTCCGGGCTGCCGTTGACCAGTTTCACCTTCGAGCCATCGGCTCCCTGCTTGAAGACCTCCCCAGTGATCGCGACGGCCTTGATCTTGCCCGCCTTGGTCGGTGCCGCATTTACCTGGGCCGTCGCGTTTAAAGACAAGATGATTGCAACAGCAGCGCAAAGAATGAGGCGAACAGCGGAAAATTTCATAATTCCTCGTGTGATTGCGATTAACGGGGGGCGTTTAAGTGCTGGCGCAGAGTTACTGCCGCAGAAATAGATGGGTCAAGGGATAAACTGGTCTCCGCCGCCCGGAGCGCCTCCGCTGTCCGGCCGGGCAGAGTGCTGAGGTGATAGGCGTAGTAATACCACCACGTCCCGGCATTCGGCGCCAAAGCCAGGGCGCTTCGAAAACAGTCTTCGCCGTCCCTCTGCCGCGCCTGCATATCGCACGCAACCCCCTTGCGCACCCAGAATTCAGCGTTTACGGGGCAAAGCGCAAGCGCCCGGTCGGCCTGCAGTTCCGCCCGCCGCCCGATGGCTGCGAGGTCACCGCGGTTCACACGCCAGGCCAGCACCGTGGCATACGACAGGTCGCTCCACGCCTGCCCGTTGCTCGGATCGATTTTTACGGCCTCTTCGAAAGCCACCAAGGCGCGCGGCACGATCTGGTTGATGTGCCCCTGACCGGTGGCGGCGTTCCGGTCAACGGCCCGCCGTGGTTCGTAACGCAGGGCCTCGGCTTGGTAAAGTGGAGCGGCGATGTGCCAACCGACGAGCAGGCTGCCCAGCAGGAGCCCCATCCCGACGCCGCGGGTCGGCGCCGTCGCCAGCTGCCGCTGCAGGCCGCGCTCATCGCGGATCAACATCGCCGTCACCATGGCCGCGGCGAAAGCCAGCGCCGGGATCTTCGTATGAAAGTCGACCGCGAGGTGCACCGCAAAGGCCGCCAGGCCGAGAAACAATCCCAGCTGCCATTTGGACGAGGTCAGAACATCTCCGGCTGGTCCGGCTGCGCGGCGCCCCACCGCCCGCCAGCCCAGCCAAAGCAGTCCCCCACCGGCCCCGGCCCAGAGCCCGAACCCGACCACGCCGTAATCGCTGAGCGTGTTAAGGTAGTCGTTGTGCGCCCAGTTAGGTTCATTCACGAACCCGCGCGGCCGGTATTGATCGAACAGCACGTTGTAGGACGCCGCGCCGCTGCCCAGCCACGGATGATCCCGCCAAATGTGCAACCCGGCCCGCCAGATAATCGGCCGGCTGGATTCAAATTTCCCCTCGAGGAACGGCTGGATCCTCTCGTGCGCCGATGGGCTGAAGCGATAGAGCGACCAGAGGCCTACAGTGGTCAGTAGACCGATGACCGCCGCGCCGGCGAGACGTTTGCGCCAATCCCTGCCTCCGAGCAGAGGCCAGAGCACCAGCGCGGTCCCCAATCCGATCCATCCGCCCCGGCTACCCGTCAAGACCACCGCGAAAACGAACAGGGCCGCGAGCCAGGCGCAAAAAATCTTCGCCGGCAACCGGGTGATCCGGGAGAACAGCAACGCGAGAAAGGTGGGGATCATCAGCTCCAGCAGACCCGCCAGGCTGTTGGGCACCCCGAACATGCCGCCGGAGCGGCCGTAAAATTGTTCCGCCTGTTTCCAGCCATGCAGCCAGCCCAGCATCAGCCAGGTTTGATCCACGTAGCGCTGATAAGCCGCCATGATCACACCGACCAGTCCAAGGGCGACGAGCGTGCCGGCCAGCGCCCACGTCTGACGCCGGCTGCGGCCGAAATGAAGGGTCAGCGCGAAAACGAGCCACATCTGGAACCACAGCAGCCACTCGCGCCAAGCCAGCCATTTCGCCGGCGCCAGCCAAAGCACACTGGCCAGGGCATAGATCAGGAATGGCAGTGGCAGGAGCGCGGCCCAGTTTCCGCTCGTGGGTCCAGCGCCGTGCCGCACCAGCCACAAGAGCCCGCCCAAGGCGGCCAGTCCAAAAACCGCCCATGAGGTGACCACCATGGTCTCGGCGAGGAATCCACCTAGGCAAAGCGTCGTCCAAGCCAACGTCACCGCGAGACCCACCACCAGCAGCCATTCGCCCCCGGCAAGGAGTCGCGATTGCGCGGCGCCGGCGGGACTGGGCTGCGAGGTCATGCGTCAGCCGTTTTCAATACTGCTTCCCGGCACGGAGCCACAAAAAAGCCGCGCGGTGAGGCGCGGCTTTGAGTTTCCGAAGAACAGCGCCTCAGGCCGTCGGAACGGTCTGGATCGTCTTGAGGATGCGACCGGCGACAAGATACGGATCGGCGGCCGAGTTCGGCCGACGGTCCTCGAGGTAGCCCTTGTAGCCGTTGTTCACGAAGCTGTGCGGCACGCGGATCGACGCGCCGCGGTCGGCGACACCGTAGGAGAACTTGTCGATCGACTGCGTCTCGTGCAGGCCGGTCAGGCGGAGATGATTCTCCGGGCCATACACCGCGATGTGCTCGTCGCGGAAGGTGTTGAAGGCCGCCATCAGCTTCTCGAAGTAGGCCTTGCCGCC
>Ga0265327_10001242_pt1 | contig 34079 bp, 31 predicted proteins | sample 41621metaG_FD_202089 | JGI IMG/M metagenome (GOLD analysis project Ga0265327, IMG submission 202089) | Rhizosphere microbial communities from Carex aquatilis grown in University of Washington, Seatle, WA, United States - 4-16-21 metaG | ecosystem: Host-associated > Plants > Roots > Rhizosphere...
CGCGAGCCGCTTCACGACGATGACGCCACAACCCTCGCCGCGCACATAGCCGTCGGCAGAGGCGTCGAACGTCTTGCACTTGCCGTCCGGGGCCATCATGCGGGACTGCGAGAAGGTGATCATGGTGGCCGGGCTGAGGATGACGTTGGCACCGCCGGCCAGCGCGAGATCGCACTCACCGAGTTGCAGCGCCTGGCATGCCTGATGGACGGCCACCAGCGACGAGCTGCATGCGGTGTCGACGGTGACAGCCGGACCCTGTAGGCCCAGCCGGTAGCTGATGCGGCCGGCGGCCGCGGCGCCCGAGGTGCCGATGGCCATGTAGGCCTCGATCTCCGGGTAGGTCAGTTCGCTCGAGGCCATGCCGAGGTAGTCGTGGGTGGCCAGGCCGATGAACACGCCGGTCTGGGTGTTGGCCAGGGCGGACGGCGCGGTGCCCGAATGCTCGACCGCACGCCATGCCATCTCCAGCAGCAGCCGCTGCTGCGGGTCCATCATCTTCGCTTCGCGGGTGGAGACTCCGAAGAACGGTGCGTCGAAGCCGACGGCGTCGTCGAGGAAGCCGGCGCGGCGGGTGATGATCTTGCCCTTGGCGTCCGGGTCGGCGTCGAAGAACTCGTCGATGTCCCACCGGTCCTGCGGCACCTCGCTGACGGCGTCGCGGCCCTCGCGGAGCATTTCCCAGAAGGACTCGGCGTCGGTGGCGCCCGGGAAGCGAGCGGCGTACCCGACGATCGCAAAGCTGGACGTTTCCGGACCTTCGAGCGTTGCCATGAAAAAGTTGTCCTCCGCGTTTGCCGGTGACGTCCGATCCCACGCCGGAGACCGTGTTCAGCGCCAGATTTTTGAGTCGAACGGCTGGCCTTGTCGGGTGCTCAGCAGATCCACTGGACGGCCAGCCCCGTTGCATGGCCAGTTGATCTTCCGAACGGCCACGGCCAGCTCATCTTCTGCGGGCCAGTATTACATGTAGGTTGCTGAAGCACGAGGATTCGGTCCAGCGGTGCTGGCCGGTCATCGAAGATCGCCCCACCAGGCGCAACGGCGTCCGCGGAGGTTGCCGGGGTATGTTGATGACGCCAACAGCGTTGCCGGGCCTCAGTGTGTCCAGACCTGGGAGGAAAGTAATTGCGCATCGGGAAAATCACGATCGGAAAGATCGATGATTGGACGCCGATCCCAGGTGTTCTGACCTCCTGGCACCCGACCGAGGCGGCTCGCGAAGTAGCCCGGCAGGCACCTGTGAGTCCGGTTCCGGTCAGCTACATGCAGGGCCAGCACATCCGGGGCGTCGTCGAGCGCACCGGCTCGGGCCTCGAGTACTCACGGCAGATCATCGCGACGTGCGAAGTTCCTGGTCAGTGCGATATCGCAGCCATGAACGAGGCCCTCAACTCCTATCTGCGCAGGCACGACACCTACCGCAGCTGGTTCGAGTACACCGCCACCGAAGCCGGCGGAGCGGTGGGACACGGCACCGCCGACATCGTTCGACGCACGATCGCCGACCCCGAGGATCTCGAGTTCGAGCCCGTCAACCATGGTGAGCTGGCGGTCGAAGACGTCCGCAAGCACCTGGTGGACATCCCGACGCCGCTGGAGTGGGGCTGCTTCTCCTTCGGCATCGTGCAGAGCGAGGACAGCTTCAACTTCTACGCCGCCATCGACCACGTCCATGGGGACGCGGCGCTCATCGGCATCACCATGCTCGAGGCTCATGGCCGATACACAGCATTGACAACAGGGGGCTCAGCGTTTGCTCTGCCCGACGCCGGCAGCTTCGACGAGTGGTGCGTCCAGGAGCACGAGCGCACCTCGGCGCTGACCGTCGACTCGCCCGAGGTTCAGGCCTGGATCGAGTTTGCTGAGAACAACAACAACAGCATGCCGGAGTTCCCGCTGCCGCTCGGCAACGCGATGGAGCCCTCGGTCGGCGACATGGTGGGCGAATCGCTCATGGATCCGGACCAGACGGCGCGGTTCGAGGCCGCCTGCGAAGGTGCCGGCGCCCGCTTCGTCGGTGGCCTGTTCGCCTGCATGGCCCAGGTCGAACACGAATTGACCGGTGCGGCAACGTATTACGGCCTCACTCCGCGGGACACCCGGCGTACGACGGACAACTTCATGACGCAGGGCTGGTTCACCGGCCTGGTGCCCATCACCGTGCCGATCGCGGCGGCGACCTTCAACGAAGCCGCCTGGGCGGCGCAGGAGTCGTTCGACGGCAACCTGAACATGGCGCGGGTGCCGTATTACCGCGTCCTGGAACTGGCGCCGTGGCTGGAGTGGCCGCGCCCCAACTTCCCGGTGTCGAATTTCCTGCACGGTGGCGCGGCCCCGCTCAACACCATCCTCGCGGCCACCGAGATGGGGTACGCCAACAACATCGGCATCTACTCCGACGGCCGCTACTCCTACCAGCTGACCATCTACGTGTTCCGCTACGAAGGTGGCACGGTCATGGAGGTCATGTACCCGGACAACCCGATCGCCAAGAAGTCCGTGACCCGGTACCTCGAGGTGATGAAATCGGTCTGCACGCGGATCGCCGACGGCGGGAACTGGTGACCCGTCGGGCGGGCTCGACAAGGGGCCTCAGTTGCGACGGCTAGCCGATTTCGTAGTGCGGTGGCCTCTGGTGGTGATCGGCCTGTGGATCACGCTGGCCGTGGCCCTGCCCCTGGCTGTGCCGAGCCTCAACGACATGGCACAGAAGCATCCGCTGGCGATGCTCCCCGCCGATTCCCCGTCGAGCGTCGCGGCCCGGCACATGACCGAGGCGTTCAAAGAACCCGGCACCGATGACCTGCTGCTGGTGGTTCTCATCAATGACCGCGGACTGGACCGCAACGACGAAGCCACCTATCGCAAGCTGGTGGACGCCCTGCGCGACGACCCGCACGACGTCGTCATGCTGCAGGACTTCATCAGCACCCCGCCGCTGCGGAATTTTCTGACCAGCAAGGACAAGAAAGCCTGGGTGCTGCCGGTCGGCCTGACCGGTGCGCTGGGCACCCCGCAGTCGTATGCCGCCTACAACCGCGTCGCCGACATCGTCAAACACAACACCGCGGGCAGCCCGCTGAAGATTCACCTCGCCGGGCCGGCCGCCACCGTCGCCGACCTCACCGTCGCCGGTGAGAAGGACCGGATGCCCATCGAGATCGCCATCGCGGTCCTGGTGCTGCTCGTCCTGCTGGTCGTCTACCGCAACCCCGTCACCATGATGCTGCCGCTGGCCGGCATCGGCATGTCCCTGGTCATCGCGCAGGCGACGGTCGCCGGGCTCTCCCAGCTGACCGGCCTGGGCGTGTCGAACCAGGCCATCATCCTGTTGAGCGCCATGATCTTCGGCGCGGGCACGGACTACGCGGTGTTCCTGATCAGCCGTTACCACGACTATGTGCGACAGGGCTCCGACTCGACCGAGGCCGTCCGCAAGGCGCTGGCCTCGGTCGGCAAGGTCATCACCGCGTCGGCCGCGACCGTCGGCGTCACCTTCCTCGGCATCAGCTTCGCGAAGATGGGCGTCTTCTCCACCGTCGGTGTCTCGTCGGCGATCGGCATCTTCGTGGCGTTCCTCGCCGCGGTGACGCTGCTGCCCGCCATCCTGACGCTCGTCGGCCCGCGCGGCTGGATCAAACCGCGCAACGAAATCACCGCGCAGCTGTGGCGCCGGTCCGGTGCCCGCATCGTCCGCCGGCCGCTCGTGCACCTCGTGGCCAGCCTGCTGGTGCTGATCCTGCTGGCCGCCTGCGCGAGCTTCGCGAAATTCAACTACGACGACCGCAAGGCCGTCGCCGCGTCGGCCCCGAGCTCGATCGGGTACGCCGCGCTCGAGAACCACTTCAACGTCAACCAGTCCGTCCCGTCGTACGTCCTGGTCCAGTCGCCGCGCGACCTGCGCTCCCCGCAGGCCCTCGCGGACCTCGAGCAGATGGCGTCGCGCATCAGCCAGTTGCCGGACGTCGCGATGGTCAGCGGCATCACCCGTCCGCTCGGTGAGGTGCCGCCGGAGTTCCGGGCCACCTTCCAGGCGGGTCTGGTCGGCGACCGGCTGACCGAGGGCGCCGGCATGATCGGCGACCGCACCAACGACATCAACCGGCTGGCCAAGGGCGCCGACACCCTGGCGACCAACCTCGCCGACGTGCGCGGCCAGGTCGGCCAGATCGCCACCAGCCTCCAGACGACGCTGGAGGCCTTCACCGCGATACGTAGCCAGTACGGCGGCAACAAGCTGGTGCAGAACGTCGAGGTCGCGGCCAAGCTGGTCAACAGTGTCAGCAAGCTGGGCAACACCCTGGGGCTCAATTACACCGCGGCCAAGGACATGTTCGGCTGGGTCGGTCCGGTGCTGGCGGCCCTGCAGAACAACGCGGTGTGCGACCTCGATCTGTCGTGCGCCGAAACCCGCGGCCACTTCCAGCGATTGGAACAGGCGCGCCAGGACGGCACCATCGACGAGATCAACAAGCTCGCCGGGCAGCTGCAGACCATGCAGGACCAGAAGACGCTCAACGCGTCGGTGCAGCAACTCCAGAGCGCGATGACCAACCTGACCAAGGTCATGCGCAGCATGGGGATGGACAGCCCCGCGGGCGCGCAGGCCAATCTCACGAAACTCCGGCAGGGCGCGGATCGTTCGGCGAGCGGCAGCCGCGAAGTCGCCAACGGGGTCGACGAAGTCGTCGAGCAGATCAAGCTGATGCGTTCCGGCCTCGACCAGGCCGGGGCATTCCTGCTGTCGATGAAACAGAACGCCTCCGGACCGACCCAGGCGGGCTTCAACATCCCGCCGGAGGTGCTCAAGCTCGAGGCCTTCAAGTCGGCGTCCAAGATGTTCATCTCGCCCGACGGGCACTCGGTGCGGTACCTGGTCCTCACCAAGCTGGACCCGTTCAGCTCCGCCGCGATGGATCAGGTCAACACCATCCGCGACACCGCCCGAGGCGCCCAGCCGAATACCTCGCTCTCGGACGCGACGGTGTCGATGGGCGGATATCCCGTGGCGCTCAAGGACACTCGCGACTACTACCAGAACGACATCCGGTTCATCATCATCGTCACCGTCGCCGTGGTGCTGCTGATCCTGATGCTGCTGCTGCGGTCGCTCATCGCGCCGCTGTATCTGGTTGGTTCCGTGGTGCTTTCGTACTTCGCCGCGCTCGGCATCGGAGTCGTGGTGTTCCAGTACCTGTTCCACCAGCCGCTGCACTGGACCGTCCCACCGCTGGCATTCGTGGTGCTGGTCGCCGTCGGGGCCGACTACAACATGCTGTTCGTCTCGCGCATGCGTGACGAGTCGCCGCACGGCATGCGGTACGGCATCATTCGCACGCTGTCGTCGACCGGCGGGGTCATCACCGCGGCCGGCCTGATCTTCGCGGCCTCGATGTGGGGTCTGCTGTTCTCCAGCATCGGTACCGTGATCCAGGGTGGCTTCGTCATCGGCGCCGGCATCCTGCTGGACACCTTCCTGGTGCGGACCATCACCGTGCCCGCCATGGCCACGCTCGTCGGAGAGGCGAACTGGTGGCCGTCCCGCCCGAAACCGCAGGGGAGCAACGCATGAACAAGCGACTTGCCAGCTCGATAGCCATCGCCACCACGGTGTTGACGGTCGGCGCGAGCGGTCCGATGGCGGATTGGATCGCGACCGCCGACGAGCCATGGGGCGGACCCGGTTACGGGTCGGGGTCGGGCGGGCCGATCACGCCCGCCATCCCGCCGATCGGTACCCCCGGTCGCGGCTACGCGCTCGGCGGCGCGCACGTCATGGGCATTCCGTACGACGAGTACATCCGTCGCACCGGTGCCGACTGGTTCCCCGGCCTCAACCGCGAGATCGTCGACTATCCCGCCGGCCAGGTGCAGGGCCACGTGCTGAGCTTCATCCCGGGCGTCGAGGAACTGCACCAGAAGATGCCCGAGATCGGATTGAACGGCCCCAGCATCGGTGAGTCCGTCGACATCGGCCAGGAGAACGTCATCCGCCGGGTCCACGACGGCGGCCCCGGCACCGTGATCGGTCTGTCCGAAGGCGCCATGGTCGTGCACGCCGTGCAGGACCGGCTGGCGTACGACCCGGCCGCGCCGGCGCCGAACGAGCTGTCGTTCGCCACCTATGGTGATCCGCTCGCGATCAACCCGTGGACCCAGAGCTTCCTGCGGCAGACCTACCCGGTGGGCAGCACCGTCCCGGCGCTCGACTTCCTGATGCCTCCCGTGGTCGACAGCCAGTACGACACCTATCAATTCATCTCCGCATACGACAGCATCGCCGACTGGCCCGACCGCCCGGACAACCTGATGGCGCTGGCGAACGCGGTCGTCGGCCTGGCCACGGGCCACACCGCGGTGGCGTTCACCAACCCCAAGAACATGCCGCCGCAGAACATCGTCAAGACGGTCAACTCCAGGGGAGCGACGACCACGACGTACATGATCCCCGAGCAGCACCTGCCGCTCGTGGTGCCGTTCAAGTACCTCGGCATGTCCGAAGCGGACATGAACCACCTCGACGCCGTGATGAAACCCATGGTGGATGCGGGATATTCGCGCAACGACGATCCGGCGACCGCGCCGGTGACGGTCGATCCCGTCAACGGCTACGACCCCGCCGCCGCCACCGCCCCGGCCACCCAGGCCGCCTTCGGTGGTGCCGCCGATCCGGTCTCACAGCTGATGTCGGGTATCAACTACGTGCTGAGCCACGGGCCGAGCGCGCACTAGGGGTCAGATTCCCACCCAACCCGCCGCGACCAGCACCACACCCACCACCGCCAGCAGCCCCGCGACTTCGTGCCGCTGCCGGGCGCGAATCCAGTTGTGCAGGTTGCTCATTGCGGTGCGCGTGCGTTGCGGGGCGATGAGGTAGGCCAGGAGCGGCACCTCGACCAACGAGAACGCCACCACGTTGAAGGTCACCAGCGCACCCATCCGGACGTCGGCCTCGGCCTGCGCGGCGGCGATCACGGCCAGCGCCGCGAGATAGTCGACCGATGGCAGCGCGATGCCCAGGCCCGCGACGCCGGCGACCCACAGCGACTGGCCGTCGAGCAGGCGGCTCAGCCAGGCCGGCACCTCGCGGTCCTTTCCCTTCGTGACGGCCAGCAGTAGCGCGGCCAGCAACGCCAGCACCCCGATCGCGATCTGGACCGTCGGCAGATTGAAATGCGCTGAGGCCCAAGCCGGTAACCGTGACTCGAGAAAGAACAGCACCACCGCGCCGACGGACAGACCCATCAGGAAACCGCCGCACAGGAACGCGGCCAGCTGCAGATGCGGACGCGGCCGGTTCAGCATGACAACGGACATGCCGATGCGGAACGGCTCCAGGCTGACCGCGACCGCCATCACCAGCAGGGTGATCCACATGGGGTGCGCGGGCTAGGAGCTCAACCCGGCGTCCAACCGGACGAATTGCCCTTGCCGATACTGCTCGGCGCAGGCCGACCGGCGCATCTTGCCACTCGTGGTGGTCGGGATCGACCCGGCCTCGACGAAAACCACGTCGGTGACCTGCAGCCCGTGTGCGCGCGAAATCGCTGCCACCACATCGTTTTTCATCACCGCGAGTTCGTCGTCGCCGGCCCGTCCCTTGAGCTCGATGATGGTGACCAGCTGGTCGGTGTGATCGTCGGTCACGGCGATCGCGGCCACCCGGCCGCGGCTGATCTTCTGGACGGTCGCCTCGATGTCGTCGGAGTAGTGGTTGCGGCCGCGCACGATCAGCATGTCCTTGATACGGCCGACGATGAACAGGTCACCTTCCGAGATGAAGCCCTGGTCCCCGGTGCGCAGCCAGCCGGCCTCCGGGGTGCCTTCGGGGGCAGCCACCAGGGTCGCGTCGAACGCGGACCCCGTCTGCTCGGGCTTGCGCCAGTACCCGGCGGAGACGTTGTCTCCCCGGATCCAGATTTCGCCGACGACGCCGTCGGGGCACGGCTGGCAGGTGTCGGCATCGACGATCTCCAGTAGCGGTGACGGCGCCCGCCCGTAACGCATGAGCGGCGTCCCACCGGCTTTTCGCAATGCGATGCCCTGGGTGAGTTCGTCGGCCGCGAACTCGACGACCTCCGGCGGGCGGCCGTGCGCGCCGCTGGCCACGTAGAGCGTCGCCTCGGCGAGGCCATACGACGGCACCATCATCTCGGGCCGGAAGCCGACGGCCGCGAAGCGTTCGTCGAACTTGATCAAAGTGGGCGGGTGAATGCGTTCGGCACCGTTGTTGATGCCGATGACGCCGCTGAGATCGAGCTCGGCCATCTCAGAATCGGTAACACGGCGGGTCGCGAGGTCGAACGCGAAGTTCGGTGCGGCCGACCACGCGGGGTTGTTCCGCGACAGCGCCTGCAGCCAGCGGACCGGGCGCGTCAGGAAGGCGATCGGACTCATGAGGTCGGCCTTGTGGCCGGAGAAGACCGGTACCGCGATCCCGAGCACCAGGCCCATGTCGTGGTAGAAGGGCAGCCACGAGACCAGCGTCGACCCCGGCGGCAGCTCTCCGCCGTACTGCGACAGCAGATCGGCGAGCAACTGCTCGACGTTCACCCGCAGGTTCCGATGCGAGATCATCACGCCGGCAGGCAGCCGCGTCGACCCGGAGGTGTACTGCAGGTAGGCGATGTCCGGCCCGGCGGGCACGTCCTCGTCGAAGTCCCGGTCGGCGTCCAGATCGAGGGTGTCGACGGCGATCACGGCGACCATGGAGGCGCCGTCGTCCACGTTCTGTGCCGCGATGTCGAACGCGGCCGCGGTGGTCAGGACGACGGTCGGCGAGGTGTCGGTGATGACGGCGCTCACCCGCTCGTCATGCGAGCCCGGCAGCGGAACCGACAGCGGCACCGCGATGAAACCCGCCTGCATGGCACCCAGGAACCCGACGATGTAGGCCAGTCCCTGCGGCGCGATGATCAGCGCGCGGTCACCGGGGACGCCGTGCATGCGGAGCTCGTGCGCCACGTTGAGGGTGCGCCGGTACAGCTGGGCCCAGGTCAGGCTCTCGGTGACGCCGTCCCAGTCGTGGTCGTAGTCGGTGAAGGTGTAGGCCACGTCGTCGGGAGTCAGGCCGGCGCGCTCGCGCAGCACGGTCAGGATCGACGCATCGGACATGGCGCCAGGTTACTCAACTCACATGTGACCGGTGGTACCTGGTTTGCCGGTCAGGTGCTGCATGCGATGCGGAGTGCTACGACGAATGTGCAGGTTTGACCCGCAATACCGCCAAATCTCAACCCGAACATGCACATTCGCCGTAGCACCTCGGCCTTGGTCATTGTGGAGTGCGACCGGCGCGGGCGCCGGTGGTACTGCGGCCCTGGTTGTGGACAGCGGCCGGAGCCGGGTTCCGGTCGCCCGCCTCCTGTGGATAACCCCCCGCGGAGGTATCCGATCTGTCGGTGGGCGCAGCGATGCTCGCCGCATGAACCGACCGTTTCTCGGTAGCACGGTCCTGGAAACCGGACTGCTCACCAAACGAGAACTCCGTGCCGGGTACCGGGCCGTCTACCGGGGTGTCTATCTCGCCAATGAGGTGGAGTTGACGCCGAGGCTGCGCGCCCAGGCCGCATGGTTGTTCGCCGGGCCCGACGCGGTGTTGTGCGGGCGGTCGGCGGCGGCGGTGCACGGTACCAAGTGGCTCGATGTGAATGCGCCCGCCGAGGTCGTGCGGACCAACCGCCACTCCCCGGCCGGACTCACGGTGCACTCGTATGCGCTCGCTCCCGACGAGGTCAGAGAGAGCAGCGGCGGCGTGCGGGTGACGTCAGTGGTGCGGACGGCATTCGACCTGGGCAGGCTCCTGCCTGAAACCGAGGCGGTGCCGACCCTGGATGCGTTGTTGAACGCGACCGGCCTGGACCCGGAACACGTGTGGGCGCTGGCCGACGCCAATCGGGGAATTCGGGGTATCGCTCGACTGCGGACCGCGCTGGGGCAGGCCGATGGTGGCTCGGAGTCACCGTTGCAGACTCAGACTCGGCGATTGCTGCGCCGCACCGGGATTCCCGGACTACGAACACAAATCCCGTTCTACGACGAGTGGGGATTGGTCTGCACTCGGGCGGCACTGGGCTGGCCGCGGTGGAAGGTGGCCGTCGAGTGTGACGAGGAAGCGGATACCCCGGGATACCGCGAATGGGTGCACAGCCACACGGCGGAGCTCGAAGCGCGGGGATGGAGCGTCATCTGGGTGACGAAGACGACGGCGGAAGGCAGAGGAAGCCCCGGCATCGTGGTGCTGCGGGCACAGGACAAGTTGTGGGCCGCCGCCCAACGGAGCCGAGCGGGCCGAAGCGCTCGTGTCCCCCGATCGGGGGAAGACGATTTCGTCCGGTCGAGGGCCCGATCAGTGGACTGACCTGGGGCGTCGATTCCGCGAAGGTTATCTCAACGCCGAAGCACCCCAAACCTTCAGGAGACGAAATGACCAACACGACCACCACCCGCTCCCGCTTCACCCGCCGTATCGCGGCCGCCGCCGCCCTGGCGGTAGCGCCGGTGCTGGCATTCGGTCTCTCGCCCGCCGCCCACGCCGAGACGGGCACGCAGCACTACCAGGGTTGCGACGACCACAAGGGCGATCCCATCTGGGACGGCGTCAAGCCGCCGGCACACGGCGTCGGGGAGCACTCGCCGAAGCACCCGGGACGGAACTTCGACATCCAGTGGCCCGGCCACGATTCGACGCGCGGTTGGGCAGTGCACCCGGGTGTGGACATGAAGACGACGCAGGACCTGCTGGTGGTGCCGACCGTCCGTGAGACCGGCATCGAATGCGACAACCTGCTGCGGGGCGACGCGCCGAACTACTTCAAGCACGCCTACGAGTCGGTCCACTTCATGACGGGCGGCCCGGACTGGGCGCTCGGGATCAACTCGGCGGACGCCCGTCGGCTCAACCAGCTCCACATTCACCTGACCCGGCTGTACGCCCCGGCACGTGACGACATCGCCCAGGCGGTCAAGGCCGGCAAGGTCAGCACCGACGAGCACAAGTGGGTCGACCAGGTTGTCGAGATCACCGGCCACAATGACAAGTGGCAGGACAGCAAGCACCAGTACCGGGCCTGGATCACCGACAGCGTCGACGCCAACTTCTTCAAGAAGCTGGACGACGACATCGTCGCGCCGCTGCACAAGCAGGGCAAGTCCGCGGCGATGGCGCACGAAACCCTGCTGATCACCCGCAACCCCGCGGGCAAGGGATTCGTGGTCCTGGAAAGCAACACCACGTCCGGCATCCACGGTGTCGCCAACATCGAGGGAATCTTGGACAAGCGCTAGCCCAGTCCGCGAGAAGGCGGCCATCCGAGATCGTCTCGGGTGGCCGCTCTTTCGCATTCCGGCCGTTACGATCCGACCATGTCGCTACCCGATGGATCGGTCTTCGCCGGATTCACCGTGGTCAGAAAACTGGGTGCCGGCGGCATGGGCGAGGTGTACCTGGTTCAGCACCCGCGGCTGCCCCGCACTGACGCCCTGAAAGTACTGCCGGCGTCACTGTCCGCCGACGCCGAATACCGCCGGCGCTTCGAGCGCGAAGCCGATGCCGCGGCGACGTTGTGGCATCAGCACATCGTCGGAGTGCATGACCGCGGTGAGTGCGACGGCCGGCTGTGGATCTCGATGGACTACGTCGACGGCGCCGACGCCGGGCACGTACTGCGGACGCAGTGCCCCGGTGGAATGCCGCGCGACCAGGTGATCGCGATCGTCACCGCGATCGCCGACGCGCTGGACCACGCGCACAGCCGTGGGCTGCTGCACCGGGACGTCAAGCCCGCGAACATCCTGTTGAGCGGACCGGGCCCGGGCCGTGGCCGGGTGCTGTTGGCCGATTTCGGGATCGCCCGGCGCGTCGACGACTTCGACGGACTGACGTCGACGAACATGACGCTCGGTACACCGAACTACGCAGCGCCGGAGCAATTGCTCGGTGAGCCGCTGGACGGCCGCTCGGATCAGTACGCCTTGGCCGCCACCGCTTTTCAGCTGCTGACCGGACGGCCCCCGGGTGGCGATTCCACACCCGTCGTACTCATCAGCCAGCGTGTGAGTGGCGTGGTGCCGCGGCTGGCGGAGGTACGCCCGGATCTCGCCGATCTGGACCCCGTGATGGCCATCGCGATGGCCCGCCGGCCTGCTGACCGCTTCCGTTCTTGTGGGGATTTCGCCGTGGCGCTCGCGCGTGGTGCGGCGGCGACGCTGCCGCCCGTCCCGGCGTCCCCCGCGGTACCCGGTGCGCCGACCGTTGCCGCCGCACCGGCCGCGGCGCCGATGGGGTTTGTGCGGCAACCGGATCCGCCGGTCACGGCGCGGCGCGGGCCGAGTCCGACGGCCTGGGCACTCATCGGAATCGGGATCGTGTTGGTGGTGGCCCTGGTCTTCGCCGGCGTGGCACTGATGAGCGGGCGCGACGGGCGCAGCGGTTCGACGACATCGGCGGCGGCCACCACCACCACGGCCGAGACCTCGGACGTGACCGTGACCTCGGTCGAATCCACCCCGCCGGAGACCTCCGCGGCGCTGACACCGACGACTGCGCGAATGGTGCTGCCCGACGCCGACTCCCGCGGCTTCACCACATTCAACGGTGCCGCCCGGTGCGCCGGGGCGGACGAGGCGGCGATGCTCCTGCGGACCGCCCAGTCGGCGGTGGTGATCTGCCGCAGCAGCGTCGGCGTGCTGTATTACCTGGGCTATCGGCTGTCCGACGGCGCGACGATCCGCTTGGGAACCGTGCATGAGTCCGGCGACGGCTTCGTCGCGTTCAACGATCCCGATTCGGCTGAGTACCACGTGTCGTCGTCAGGCCTGGAGATCGTGCAGGACGGCAAGATGCTGGCGTCCGAGCCCGCGGTTGAGTCCGCTCGGTGAGCACCTGACGCGGTGCGCGTGTGTCAGGATGGCCGAGTGAAAGGGATCATCCTGGCCGGCGGCGCGGGGACGCGACTACACCCCGTCACCGCCGGGGTGTCCAAGCAGCTGATCCCGGTCTACGACAAGCCGATGATCTACTACCCGCTGTCCACACTGATGCTGGCCGGGATCACCGACATCCTGGTCATCACGACGCCGCTCGACGCGCCGAGTTTCGCGCGCCTGCTCGGCGACGGGTCGCAATACGGCGTCTCGATCAGCTATGCGCAGCAGCCGTCGCCTGACGGGCTCGCGCAGGCCTTCACCATCGGCGCGGATTTCCTTGGCGGAGAGAGCGTTGCGCTCGTGCTCGGCGACAACCTGCTCTACGGTCCCGGCCTGGGTACCCAGCTGCAGCGGTTCACCAACGTCGACGGTGGGGCGATCTTCGGCTATTGGGTCGCCGAGCCGTCGGCCTACGGCGTCATCGAATTCAACGAAGCCGGACAGGCGGTTTCGCTCGAGGAAAAACCGTTGGTGCCCAAGAGTAATTACGCCGTGCCTGGGCTGTACTTCTACAGCAACGACGTGGTGTCGATCGCCCGAGAACTCGAGCCCAGTGCCCGCGGCGAGTACGAGATCACCGACATCAACCGAACGTATTTGGCGCAGAACCGGTTACGGGTGCAGGTGCTGCCTCGCGGGACGGCATGGCTCGACACCGGTACGTTCGATCAGATGACGGACGCCGCCGAATTCGTGCGCACCATCGAGCGTCGCACGGGCCTGAAGATCGGCGTGCCCGAGGAAATCGCTTGGCGGCGTGGCTATCTCAGCGGCGACGAACTGCGTGAGCGGGCCGAGCCGTTGGTGAAATCCGGCTACGGCACGTATCTGCTGGACCTGCTGGCCAGGGGGCTGTAGATGGCACGACTGCTGGTCACCGGGGGCGCCGGATTCATCGGCGCCAACTTCGTGCGGTACCTCATCGAGCACACCGACCACCACGTGACCGTGCTGGACAAGCTGACCTACGCCGGCAACCGGGAATCCCTTGCGGGCCTGCCCGAACAGCGGATGACGTTCGTCCTGGGCGACATCGCCGACGCCGCGCTGGTCGACGAGCTGATGGCGACCACCGACGTCGTGGTGCACTTCGCCGCCGAATCGCACAACGACAACTCACTGCGCGATCCGGAACCGTTCCTGCACACCAACGTGGTCGGGACCTACACGCTGCTGGAGTCGGTGCGCAAGCACGGCACCCGGCTGCACCACATCTCGACCGACGAGGTGTACGGCGACCTCGAACTCGACGACCCGGCCAAGTTCACCGAAGGCACGGCCTACAACCCGTCATCACCGTATTCGTCGACCAAAGCCGGCAGCGACCTCCTGGTGCGCGCGTGGGTGCGCTCGTTCGGCGTCCGCGCCACAATTTCCAACTGCTCCAACAACTACGGGCCCTACCAGCACGTCGAGAAGTTCATTCCACGCCAGATCACCAACGTACTGTGCGGAATCCGGCCGAAGCTCTATGGCGCGGGCCGCAATGTGCGGGACTGGATTCACGTGGACGATCACTCGTCCGCGGTCCTGACGATCATCGAGCAGGGCCGCATCGGCGAGACCTATCTGATCGGCGCCGATGGCGAAAAGGACAACAAGTCCGTCATCGAGCTGATCCTGACGCAGATGGGGCAGCCGGCCGACGGCTACGACCACGTCACCGACCGCGCCGGTCACGACCTGCGCTACGCCATCGATTCGGCCAAGCTGCGCAGCGAACTCGGCTGGCGCCCAAGATATCTCGACTTCGCCGACGGGCTGGCCGCCACCATCGCCTGGTATCGCGACAATGAAGCCTGGTGGCGTCCGGTCAAGGACGCCACCGAGGCGCGCTACGCCGGCCAGGGCCAGTGAGTGATGGGCAACCCGTGACCGAGTACGGAAAGCCGTTGTCCGCCAACACCACACCGATTCCGGGCCTGACCATCTGGGAATTGCCGGTGCACGGCGACAATCGCGGTTGGTTCAAGGAGAATTGGCAGCGCGCGAAGATGACGGCCCTCGGGCTGCCGGATTTCGGTCCCGTCCAGAACAACATCTCGTTCAACGATGCGGCGGGCACCACCCGTGGCATCCACGCCGAACCGTGGGACAAGTTCGTGTCGGTCGCGACAGGCCGGATCTTCGGTGCCTGGGTCGACCTGCGCGCCGGCCCGACATTCGGGACGGTGTTCACCGCGGAACTCGATCCGTCGCGTGCGGTGTTCGTGCCGCGCGGGGTCGGCAACGCTTTCCAGACGCTCGAATCCGACACCGCGTACGTCTACCTCGTCAACGATCATTATTCGGCTGACGCCCAATATGTTTCGGTGAACCTGGCCGACGGGACACTGGCCGTCGAATGGCCGATCCCGCTCGAATGCGCCGAACTGTCGGCCAAAGACCGGACGCATCCCCGGCTGGCGGACGTCCAACCCGTCACACCGCGAAAGACGTTGGTACTGGGCGCGAATGGCCAAGTCGGCCGGGCGCTGCGCGCCGAATACGGCGACGATCCGGGCGTCGAGTTCGTCACCCGCGATGAAGTGGACCTGGCCGGTGACCTGGAGACGGCCCGCCGGTGGCAGGACTACGACACCGTCATCAACGCCGCCGCGTACACCGCGGTGGACGACGCCGAGACCCCGAGTGGGCGCGCCGACGCCTGGGCTGTCAACGTCACCGGCGTTGCGGCGCTGGCCCGTATCGCGACGGCCCGCGGCATCACCGTGGTGCATCTCTCCAGCGACTACGTCTTCGACGGCACCTCCGGCTCCCCTTACCGGGAGGATGACCCGATCGCCCCGCTCGGGGTGTACGGCCAGACGAAAGCGGCCGGCGACCAGCTCGTCGCGACAGTGCCGCGGCACTACATCGTGCGGACGTCGTGGGTCATCGGGGACGGCCACAACTTCGTCCGGACCATGGCATCGCTGGCCGAGCGCGGCGTCGACCCGTCGGTGGTGGACGACCAGGTCGGGCGGCTCACGTCCACCTCGGAGCTGGCCCGGGCCATCCGGCACCTGACCGCGACCGGCGCGCCGTACGGGACCTACCACGTCACCGGCGCCGGACCCGCCATGTCGTGGGCCGACATCGCCCGCCGGGTATTCGAGCTGTCCGGCCACGACCCGGCGCGGGTCACGGGCGTCAGCACGGACGCCTACTTCGCCTCCGCGACCAGAGCGGTGGCCCCGCGGCCACGCAACAGCGTGCTCGACAACCAGAAGCTCGAGTCAACGGGATTCAAACCCGAGGCAGCCGACGATTCCTTGTCGCGCTACCTGGGTCGGTAGCCGCGTTTCCCACCAAGCGGGCGCTTGCTCGGGTGCGTCGGGGAGCGCCGTGTGAAGATGGACGGACTATGAGCTCTACAGATCTCAGTCCGGCGTCCCTGCGCGCGGCGTTCGGCCACTTCCCGACGGGCGTCGTCGCCATCGCAGCCCACATCGAGGGCGAAAAGGTCGGCCTCGCCGCCAGCACCTTCGTGCCGGTGTCCCTGGAGCCGCCGCTGGTGTCGTTCTGCGTGCAGAACACCTCGACCACCTGGCCGAAGCTCCAGGACCTGCCGGCCCTGGGCATCAGCGTCCTCGGCCAGCAGCATGACGCCGCGGCGCGCACCCTGGCAGCCAAGACCGGCGACCGCTTCGCGGGCATGGAGACCGAAGCCCGAGACAACGGCGCGCTGTTCATCCACGGCACCAGCGTGTGGCTGGAGACGTCGATCGATCAATTGGTTCCCGCCGGCGATCACACCATCGTGGTCTTGGCGATCAGCGACATCGTCATCAACCCCGACGTCGAGCCGATGGTCTTCCACCGCAGCGCATTCCGCCGCCTGGAGGCCTGAGCTAAGGCTTGGCGGCCAGTTCCTGGCGGTACCCGGCCACTCGCTTCTCGAGCTCGGCGGCGTCGTCGGGCCGGCCTTCCTTACGGGCCAGTTCGGCGCGTAAGGAGAGTTCGCGGATCGCGGTCCGAATGTCGTTGACGCTGTGCGTTTCTGATTGGCCCATCTGGCTGCCTTTCGTCACGGATTGGCTGCCCCTCCGAGCCTACGCCGAAACTATCTGCGGAAGAGTTTGTTCCCCAGCCAGACGATCGGGTCGTATTTGCGGTCGGCGACGCGCTCCTTCATCGGGATCAGCGCGTTGTCGGTGATCTTGATGTGCTCGGGGCAGACCTCGGTGCAGCACTTCGTGATGTTGCAGTAACCAAGGCCGAACTCGTCCTGCGCCATGTCCTTGCGGTCCAGGGTGTCGAGCGGGTGCATGTCGAGCTCGGCCACCCGCATCAGGAAGCGCGGACCGGCGAACGCCTGCTTGTTCTCCTCGTGGTCACGCACTACGTGGCAGGTGTTCTGGCACAGGAAGCACTCGATGCACTTGCGGAACTCCTGCGAGCGCTCGACATCTTCCTGCTGCATCCGGTACTCGCCGGGCTTGAGGTCCTTCGGCGGCGCGAAAGACGGGATTTGCCGCGCCTTTTCGTAGTTGAACGACACGTCGGTCACCAGGTCGCGGATGATCGGGAACGCCCGCAGTGGGGTGATGGTGACGGTCTCGGCCGGATCGAACGTCGACATCCGGGTCATGCACATCAGCCGGGGACGGCCGTTGACCTCCGCCGAACACGAGCCGCACTTGCCGGCCTTGCAGTTCCACCGCACCGCCAGGTCCGGGGCCTGCGTGGCCTGGATGCGGTGGATGATGTCGAGCACGACCTCACCGTCGTTGACCTCGACCTTGAAGTCGTCGAGTCCGCCGCCGGTGTCGTCGCCGCGCCAGACCCGCATATTGGCTTGGTAGCTGTTGCTCATGGCTAGCTCCGTTCCGGATGGGCGGCCAGTTCGGCGTCGGTGTAGTACTTCTCCAGCTCGGACAGCTCGAAGCAGCCGAGCAGCTCGGCGGGCATGGGCACCTGCTGTTCCGGGGTGACGGTCACGTCGGGGACGATCGGATCGCCGCCACCGGCGCTGCACACCAGCAGGATGTTGCGCCAGTCGGCGTTCATCTCCGGGTAGTCGTCGCGGGTGTGACCGCCGCGGCTCTCGGTACGGGCCAGCGCCGCCTTGGCCACGCACTCGCTGACCAGCAGCATGTTCCGCATGTCGATCGCCAGGTGCCAACCGGGGTTGAACTGCCGGTGCCCCTCGACGGTGATGTTGTGCATGCGGCGCTTCAGATCGTCGAGCTTGCCCAGGGCCTGCTCGATCTCTTCCTTGGTGCGGATGATGCCGACCAGGTCGTTCATCGCCTGCTGCAGCTCGGTGTGCAGGGTGTACGGGTTCTCCGCGCCGACGTGCTCGTCGAACGGTTCCAGCGCTTCCCGCGCCGCGGTGGCGAGGGCGCTGTCGGAAACGGTCGGCCGTCCGGGGAGCGCCTTCACGTACTGCGCCGCCCCGAGGCCGGCCCGCCGGCCGAACACCAGCAGGTCGCTGAGCGAGTTGCCGCCCAGCCGGTTGGAGCCGTGCATACCGCCTGAGCACTCGCCGGCCGCGAACAGGCCGGGCGTCCGGGCCGCGCCGGTGTCGGGATCGACCTCGATGCCACCCATGACGTAGTGGCAGGTCGGGCCGACCTCCATCTCGTCCTTGGTGATGTCGACCTCGGCCAGCTCCATGAACTGGTGGTACATCGACGGCAGGCGCTTCTTGATCTCCTCGGTGGGGATACGCGAAGCGATGTCGAGGTAGACGCCGCCGTGCGGGGTACCGCGACCGGCCTTGACCTCGGAGTTGATGGCGCGGGCCACCTCGTCGCGCGGCAGCAGGTCAGGGGTGCGGCGGGCGGAGTCGTTGTCCTTGAGCCACTGGTCGGCTTCTTCCTCGGTTTCGGCGTACTGGCCCTTGAACACCGAGGGGATGTAGTCGAACATGAAGCGCTTGCCCTCGGAGTTCTTCAGCACGCCGCCGTCGCCGCGCACACCCTCGGTGACCAAAATGCCCTTGACCGAGGGGGGCCAGACCATGCCCGTCGGGTGGAACTGGATGAACTCCATGTTGATCAGCGTCGCGCCGGCCCGCAGCGCCAGGGCGTGCCCGTCGCCGGTGTACTCCCAGGAGTTCGACGAGACCTTGAACGACTTGCCGATACCGCCGGTGGCCAGCACCACCGCGGGCGCCTCGAACAGCACGAACCGGCCCGACTCGCGCCAGTAGCCGAACGCGCCGGCGATGCGGTCACCGTCCTTCACCAGCTCGGTGATGGTGCACTCATGAAAGACCTTGATCCGGGCCTCGTAATCACCGGTCTCGGCGAAATCCTCCTGCTGCAGCGAGACGATCTTCTGCTGCATGGTGCGGATGATCTCGAGGCCGGTGCGGTCGCCGACGTGCGCGAGCCTCGGGTAGGTGTGGCCACCGAAGTTGCGCTGGCTGATGCGGCCGTCCTTGGTGCGGTCGAACAGGGCGCCGTAGGTCTCGAGCTCCCAGACGCGGTCCGGTGCTTCGCGGGCGTGCAGCTCGGCCATGCGCCAGTTGTTCAGGAACTTGCCGCCGCGCATGGTGTCGCCGAAGTGGATCTGCCAGCTGTCCTTCGAGTTGGCGTTGCGCATCGAGGCGGCGCAGCCACCCTCGGCCATCACGGTGTGGGCCTTGCCGAACAGCGACTTACACACCACCGCGACCCGAAGACCTTGCTCGCGGGCCTCGATGACCGCACGCAACCCCGCCCCGCCGGCTCCGATTACGACGACGTCGTACTCGTGCCGTTCGAGTTCAGCCATGAAATAACTCCAAATTGTCGTGAATAGTGTTGAAAATCAAGGGATCTTGTCGCCGACGAAACTCAACCGACGAAGCGCAGGTCGCTGAACCACCCGGCCGACACGGCCATCACGTAGAAGTCCGTGAACATCAGGGTGCCCAGGGTGATCCACGCGTACAGCTTGTGCCGGGTGTTGAGCTTGCTGACCTGGGTCCAGATCCAGTAGCGCACAGGGTGTTTCGAGAAGTGCTTGAGCCGGCCCCCGGTGACGTGCCGGCACGAGTGGCAGGACACCGTGTAGACCCACAGCATGATGACGTTGCCCAGCAGGATGATGTTGCCGAGCCCGAAACCGAAACCGCTGGGCGAGTGGAACGCGACGATCGCGTCGTAGGTGTTGATCAGCGAGATGATGACCGCGATGTAGAAGAAGTAGCGGTGGGTGTTCTGGATGATCAGCGGGAGCCGCGTCTCACCGGTGTACTTGGCGTGCGGTTCTGCGACGGCGCAGGCCGTCGGGGACTGCCACACCGTGCGGTAGTAGGCGCCGCGGTAGTAGTAGCAGGTCAGCCGGAACAGCAGCAGGAACGGCAGGGACAGGGCCGCGTAGGGAATCAGCGAGAAGAGCCCGTCGGCCGGCAGGATCTGTGGCCAGAACTCGCTGGCCGCACCGCAGTTGACGCTCAGACACGGTGAGTAGAACGGCGTCAGGTAGTGGTAGTCCGCGACGTAGAAGTGGTCCCGCTGGAAGGCGCGCACCGTCGCGTAGATGACGAACGCGGCGAAACCCAGGTCGATGAGGATCGGGGATTTGAGCCAGTTGTCGGTCCGCAGCGTGCGCTGCGGTATCTGCGCACGCGTGGGGGAGAAGACGCCGGTCCCGGGACGGTTGGCGGCGGGTGCGCTCACGAAGAAAGCCTCGATTCCATTGGGGACAGGGTCTGACTGTGAAGTTGTGGGACGGGCCGGCGATGGGCACGACGGACCGTCGTGCCCATGTCGGTCAGCCGCCTACGCCACCGTCGTGGTCGTTCCAGAATTCGCTGGAGTAGTCGTGGTCGGGGATCACGATCTTTTCCTTGGCCGGGCCTTGTTGCTTGATGCCGCGGCTGAATTCCAGTTCTTCGATGTCGATGTCCAGGCGCTCGACGTCGACGGCCAGGCGCTCGGCGTCATTCGCGATGCGGCGAGTGGCGGGGGAGTCTCCGTATTTGGCGGCCAGCGAGCTGACGGACCGACGCAAACTGCCGATCAAATCGTGCAGTTCGGTGAGCTCAGTAGTGGTGGACATCATGCGACCTCCTTGGGCTGAAGGGTGTCATAAATCACATTACGACACCGGATGCTAGTCAGATCCGGAGATGAAAGTGAGACAGGTCACGTTTGTCGGCCCGGTGTCGGCAAGTCCGGGCAGTGGCTGTCGGTACGGTATGACCATGTCCGACGCGGTCCTGGCGCAGCGCGCCGAAGCACTATTGGCCCTGCACCAGCCGGGAAATCCGGTCGTCCTCCCGACGGTGTGGGACGCGTGGTCGGCGAAGCTGGCGGTGTCCGCCGGATTCGCCGCGCTGACGGTCGGCAGCCATCCGGTAGCCGACTCCGTGGGCAAGCCCGACGGCGAAGGCATGTCGTTCGAAGACCTCACCACGCGCGTCGCCCAGATCACCTCGGCAGTCGAGGTGCCGGTGTCCGTCGACATCGAATCCGGCTACGGCGAGGACCCGGGCCGCCTCATCTCCGGCCTCCTGGCCGCGGGCGCGGTGGGCCTGAACATCGAGGACACCGTGCACAAGGACGGCGGCCGCATCCGCGATGCCCAGGAGCACGCCGACCTGGTCGGTGAATTGCGCAGGGCGGCAGACGCTTCCGGTGTACACGTCGTCATCAATGCGCGCACCGACCTCTTCCTGCGCCAGATCGGCGACGAGGCCGACCGGTACGACCGCGCCGTGGAGCGGTTGAAGCTGTGCGCAGCGGCCGGTGCGGACTCCCTGTACCCGGTGGGCCGCCACGACGACGACACTCTGCGCCGGTTGGCCGCCGACCTGCCGTTGCCCATCAACGCCATCGCGATCCCCGAGTCCGACGATCTCGCATCCTTCGGCCCGTTGGGCGTCGGCCGCATCAGCTTCGGGCCGTTCCTCCAGCGAGCACTGGCCACGGCGGCCGCGGATATCCTGGCGCGGTGGCAGTGAGCGACCCCGAAAACGAGCGCGGCGCCGACGAAAATCACGGGTTGTGGTGGGCCGCCGGTGTTGCCGCCGCCGTGCTGTTGATCATCCTGATCTACCAGGTGATTCAGACTTCCGAGGACTCTGAGACACCGCCCGGCCCGGTCGGTGAACCCACGGTGCTGACGACGCATCCGACCACCACCAAGCGGACGACGACGACCCGGACCACCACCACGACCACGACCACCACGACAACGACGACGGAAAGCACGTCGGAGACGTCGACGACGGATGAGACGACGACCTCGTCCACCAGCAGCACCTACACGCCGTCGAGCACCTCCGGTTACGGGACCTATCCCACGACCACCACGACGACGATCTACAACCCGTACACCACGGCAAGCCCCACCCCGCCCGCCGGCGTCGGATAGCCTTCCGCAGGCCTGTGATCGGGGCCACTCACTTCACGGGCGTTTGCCGCGGGCTGTGAGAAGAGCGTGACGGTCGATTCACACGCGGCAACATAATCCGCAATATCGGCTCCCTACCTTTTGGTGCATGGACGCGAAGAACCTTGTGGTCGTAGGCCACGGAATGGTCGGGCACCGCTTGGTCGAGGCGCTGCGCTCGCGGGATGCCGCGGGCCAATGGCGCATCACCGTGCTGTCCGAAGAAGCGGACGCCGCCTATGACCGGGTGGGGCTCACGGGTTACACGGAGCACTGGGACCGGTCGAAGCTGGCGTTGCCGGGCAACGGATATGACGGCGACGGGCTGGTGGACCTGGTCCTGGCCGACAAGGTCGGCGGCATCGACCGCGCCGCCAAGACGGTGGTGACCGAGTCGGGCCGCGGCATCGCGTACGACAAGCTGGTATTGGCCACGGGCTCTTACGCTTTCGTGCCGCCCGTGCCCGGTCACCAGCTCGACGGCTGCTACGTCTACCGCACGCTGGACGATCTGGACGGCATCCGCGCCGCCATGACGCGGTCGGCCGAACACGGCAACAACACCGGTGTGGTCATCGGTGGTGGTCTGCTCGGTCTGGAAGCGGCGAATGCGTTGCGCCAGTTCGGAATGCAGGCCCACATCGTCGAGCGGGCACCCCGTCCGATGAACCAGCAGCTCGACGACGCCGGCGGCGCGCTGCTGGCCCGCATGATCGGCAAGCTCGGCATCTCGGTGCACCTGGACGTCGGCACCGACGCCATCGAGCCGCTGGACGAGGGCGTGCGCGTGCTGCTCAGCGACGGCACCCTGATCGACGCCGGTCTGGTCATCTTTGCCGCCGGTGTGCGGCCGCGCGACGAGCTGGCCCGCGAGGCCGGTCTGGAGCTCGCCGAGCGTGGCGGCGTCCTGACCGACTTGTCCTGTGCGACCAGCGATCCTGACATCTACGCCATCGGTGAGGTGGCCGCTGTCGAGGGCCGGTGCTACGGCCTGGTCGGTCCCGGTTACACCACCGCCGAGGTGGTCGCCGACCGGCTGCTCGGTGGCGCCGCGGAATTCCCCGAGGCCGATATGTCGACCAAGCTGAAGCTGCTCGGTGTCGACGTCGCGAGTTTCGGTGATGCGCAAGGCGTTACGCCCGACTGCCTGCAGGTCGTGGTCAATGACCCGGTGAAGCAGACCTACGCCAAGCTGGTGTTGTCCGACGATGCCCAGACCCTGCTGGGCGGCATTCTGGTCGGCGACGCGTCGGCGTACGGCGTGCTCCGTCCGATGGTCGGCGAGACGCTGCCCGGCGATCCGCTGGCGCTGATCGCGCCGGCCGGATCCGGTGAGGGCGCAAGTGCTCTCGGGGTCGGTGCCCTGCCGGACGCCGCGCAGATCTGCTCGTGCAACAACGTCACCAAGGGCGACCTGTGCAGCGCGATCGAGGGCGGGTGCTCCGACGTGCCGGGCCTGAAGGCCTGCACCAAGGCCGGCACCTCGTGTGGCTCTTGCGTGCCACTGCTCAAGCAGCTGCTGGAAGCCCAGGGTGTCGAGCAGTCCAAAGCGCTGTGCGAGCACTTCCCGCAGTCGCGGGCCGAGATGTTCGAGATCATCTCGGCCACCTCGATCCGTACCTTCTCCGGGCTGATCGCCAAGTTCGGCACCGGAAAGGGTTGCGACATCTGCAAACCCGCGGTCGCCTCGATTCTGGCGTCGACCAGCAGCGGTCACATCCTCGACGGCGAACAGGCCGCTCTGCAGGACTCCAACGACCACTTCCTGGCCAACATCCAGAAGAACGGCAGCTACTCGGTCGTCCCACGGGTGCCGGGTGGCGACATCACCCCGGAGCAGCTGATCCTGATCGGTGAGATCGCCAGGGACTTCGGGCTTTACACAAAGATCACCGGTGGTCAGCGGATCGACATGTTCGGTGCCCGCGTGGACCAGTTGCCGGAAATCTGGCGGCGCCTGGTCGACGGCGGCATGGAGTCCGGGCAGGCGTACGGCAAGTCCCTGCGTACCGTCAAGAGCTGCGTCGGTAGCGACTGGTGCCGGTACGGGCAGCAGGATTCGGTGCAGATGGCCATCGACCTCGAGCTGCGCTACCGCGGACTGCGGTCGCCGCACAAGATCAAGATGGGCGTGTCGGGCTGTGCCCGGGAATGCGCCGAGGCCCGCGGCAAGGACGTCGGCGTCATCGCGACCGAGACCGGCTGGAACCTGTACGTCGGCGGCAACGGCGGTATGACGCCCGCCCACGCGCAGCTGCTGGCCGGCGATCTCGACGACGAGACGCTGATCCGCTACATCGACCGGTTCCTGATGTTCTACATCCGCACCGCCGATCGGCTGCAGCGCACCGCGCCGTGGGTCGACCAGATGGGGCTGGACCACGTCCGCGACGTCGTGTGCGACGACTCTCTCGGTCTGGCAAGCGAATTCGAGGCCGCCATGGAACGGCACGTCGACGGCTACTCCTGCGAGTGGAAGGGCGTGCTGGACGACCGCGCGAAGCTGTCGCAGTTCGTCTCGTTCGTCAACGCGCCCGATGTCGCCGACCCGACCATCGAATTCACCGAACGCAACGGTCGCAAGGTGCCGATCGGCATGCCCACCGTCCCGCCCGCCAAGAGCTGATCAGGAGAACCCGATGACTCTCAACGACCTTTCCGAAGTTGCTCAGTACCAGGACCGTTCGGAGTGGACCGCGGTCTGCTCCTACCACCGGCTGGTGCCGGGACGCGGGGCCGGAGTGCTGCTGCCCGACGGCACACAGGCGGCGCTGTTCCGCCTGCACGACGGATCGCTGTACGCCGTCGGCAACATCGACCCGTTCTCCGGTGCGGCCGTCATGTCACGGGGCCTCGTCGGTGACCGTGCCGGCCGGGCCTGTGTGCAGAGCCCCATCAAGAAGCAGGCGTTCGCGCTGGACGACGGTGTCTGCCTTGATGATCCCTCGGTGAGCCTGCCCGTGTACCCGATCCGGGTGTGGGCCGGGCTGGTCGAGATCGGCCCGCTCGGGGTCGACGTAGCTGCTTGACACTCATCAGCGGGTGCAGCTGTTGTCCTCGATGGTCTGCACCACCCAGTACGCCGTGAACTCGATGATCAGGGCGATCTCCGCAATCAGCACGGCGTGATTGAAGCCGTCGAGTGTCAGGTGCAGCGCCACTGCCGTCACCAGGGTGCCGGCCATCAGAAATGAGATCGTCTGGTACGCAACGCGGTAACGGCTCCCACAGGGCGGCGCGGTACCGAAGGCGGAGCTGAACACCGTCAACACGATGGCGCCGAACATTGCCGCCGCGGCAATGCCGTGGGCATTGATCCGAAACCAGTCCGGCGACACGACGAGCACCACGACACCGGTCCCGAGCACCGCACGCTGCAGCCACACCGCGGCGGTGCCCAGCAGGGTGGTGGGCCGGGAGGGCCGGAAGAGCAACCACGACGCGGCGCGCGAGCCGGCGAGCACCACCGTGACCGTCCAGGCGTTGAACAACACGGCCGCTCCCGTTTTCACGGCTACGGGATCGGCTGTGCCGCACTGCAGTACGGGTCGTGTCGTGGGGACGACAGCAATCACGAAGGCCAGCACCCCGGCCAGATTCAGCAGCGTGTTCTCGGTGTCGCCGGCCCCCTGGTACACGATGAGCATGGCGCCGATCGCGAACAGGGCACCGACGAAGACGGCATGTGCAGTGGTGAAGTAGTAGGCGCTGATCGAGGTCTGCCAGCACGTGGCATGCGCGCGCTCGACGGCCAGTGCCGCGCCCAGCAGGACGGCCATGACCACCATGCCACCGCGGAGGAACCGGTAGGTGTCCAGCGCTACGTCGTTGCCCGTCCGCTTGGCCATGCCTCCAGTATGGGCTGGAATATCCCCCACAAGTGGGCGGTACCCGCCGAGTTCGGCGGGAAACCTACGCAGCCAGCGACAAGCGGGCCGTGCGGAACCGGTGGGCCACCAGCTTGGCGACGCCCGGGTGCCGGCCCAGCGGGTCGGTCACCACGTCGGCGCCGCACGTGTACAGCCGGTCCTGAAAGAGTCCGTCGGCCAACAGGTATGACGCCACGGCGACGCGCTCGGCGCCGCGCTTCCGCGCCCGCGCCACCACGTCGCCGACCCAGTGCGTGCCGCTGATCGCAAACGCGAGCTCGACCCGGCTGCCCAGCGTCGCCGACAGCATGGCGCAGGTCCGGCGCAGGTCACTGGCAGCGCGTGGGTCGGAGGTCCCGGCAGCGGCCAGCACCACGGAATCCGATGGACGCCAGCCTGATTCGATCAGCCGGTCGGCCAGTACCCGGACCATCGCGGTCGAGGGTCCGAGCGCCGGCGTCACGGTGACGTCCCGGTGGCCGCTCAAAGCGATGCCTTCCGGGATGTCCTTGTGCACGTGGTAGCCCGACGACAGGAATGCCGGAACGACGACCGCCGGGCCGTACGGCAGGCCCGACAGCACCTCGGCCGGCGTGGGTCCGAGGACGTCGACGAACGCGGTGTGCACCCGGCGGCCCAGCAAGCCACTGACCTGCTCGGCCAGATCGCCGATCATCGCGACGCCCGAGCCCTTACGGGTGCCGTGGGCGACCAGGACGGGGTTCACACCACACCTGCCGCATAGTCGTCGACCGCCAGCCGGTAGCCGCGCTTCACCACGGTCGCGACGATTTCCTTGTCGCCCAAGGTGGTTCGCAGACGCAGCACCGCAGTCTCGACGGCGTGGGTGTCCGAGCCGCTGCCCGGCAACGCGGCGAGCAGTTCCTGTCGAGACACCACGGCGCCGGGCCGCAATGCCAGCGCGCGGACGATGGACATCCCGGCGGGCGACAGGTCGCGAACCACACCGTCGACGACGACGCAGGTGCCCCGGATCTCGAGGTCATGTCCAGCGGCCCGCAGCTTCCGCGCCTGCAGCACCGGCAGTTCGTCGGCGATGTGCCGGGCCAGTGCGCCCAGGCGCATCCGCTCGGGAGCGGAGGTCGGCACGCCGAGCCGGGCTAGCGGCCGGGCTGTCACCGGTCCGACGCACATGGCGTGCACCTGGGTCCGAAACGCTTCCAGCACTTGATCATTGATGCCGAGTTCCGTCGCGCGCATCAGGGTCGCCGCAACCGCGGGGGCCGAGGTGAAGCTGACGGCGTCGAGCCGGCGCTCGGCGATGTCGCCCACCAACGAGTCGAACGCGCCGCCGGACGGTGCCGGCTGCCAGCGGTACACCCTGATGGGGACGACGTCGGCGCCGGCGCGGCGCAGCTCGTCGAGAAACTCGGGGAAGGGGTCCCACTCATCGGTGGCGCCGTGCAACTGAACGGCGATGCGCAGGCCCGAGATACCGCCCTGCAGCAGGTAGCCCAGCACCTCGCGCGACGACTCGGACTCCGGTGACCATTCCTCGGGCAGCCCGGCGGCGCGCAGCGCGCCGGTGGCCTTGGGGCCGCGGGACACGATCCGGGCGCGACTGAGGGCATCGGTCAGTTCGCCGGAAACCCCCCAGTCGTCGGCGGCGGACATCCAGCCGCGGAAACCGATGCCGGTCGTCGCGATCAGCACGTCGGGCGGCACCTCCAGCAGCGCCTGCGTGTTGGTGCGCAGCTCCTGGTCATCGGGCAGCGGCACCATCGAGATGGCGGGGGCGGCGATCACCGTCGCGCCGCGGCGGCGCAGCAGGGTGCACAGCTCATCGGCACGTCGTGCGGAGGTCACCGCCACCCGAAATCCGGTGAGCGGGGCCCGTTCGGGATCACTCATGCGACCAGTCAACGGACAACGTGTTTCCGGCCGGTTACTCGGCCATTGCTCGGCGGTGTCGCCGGGGCGGAATGGGTGACGTTTGTGTCACATGCGACGCTGAGCTGGGAATTTGGCTGCGAAAACCTCACAAGGCCTCACCAGACGTCGCCCTCGCGCCAGTCGCAGGTGATGTCGGCCGTGGTATCGACCTCGACCGAGACGGGCAGCACGAACAGCGAATGATCGTCTTCGGGCGTGCGATTGAGTCCGGCCGGCGCCAGCACCGACGTCGTCCCGCGCCACGGCTGCCAGCCGCGCGCCGTGTAGATCGGGCGTCCCGCGTCGGAGGAGCTGAGCGCCCCGATCTCGTAGGCGCCCCGGATCACCTGCTCGACGGCGTCCAGGACCGCGGTGGCCAGGCCTTGGCCGCGCCAGTCCTCGCGGACCGCAACGGCTTCGACGTAGCCGCACCGCAGCGCGGTCTTGCCGTACAGGAGCCGGCGCTGGACGACCGCGCCGTGCGCGATGATCGCGCCGTGGTGGCAGATCAGCGCGTGCATGCCACCGAGGGAGTGCTCCCAGTCGGCGTCCGTGAAGTCGCCGTCGTAAGCCTCGATGACCATCTGCCGCGCACCCTCGCGGGTCTCGGCGTCGAGATCAGCGGTGTGGACCAACCGCGCCGTGTGAACGTTGTGTACGCGGGACAGATCCGTGGGGTGCACCCCCTCGTTCTACCAGGATTGCCCAGTGCGCGCTGGTGCCTGTGCGGGTTCAGGCACCGAACGGTTGACGCGGCCTGGACCAGTGCATGCGCACGTGTTGGCCGGGCCGGATCTGGCCCACCTTGTCGATGTCATCCTCGGCGACGACGCCGATCACCGGGTACCCGCCGGTGACCGGGTGGTCGGGGCCGAGGATCACCGGTAAACCGTTGGGCGGCACCTGAATTGCGCCTCGTGTCGCACCCTCGCTGGACAGCTGGCGGTCCGGCCAGCGGTGCTGCAGCGGCCGGCCGTTCAGCCGCATCCCCACCCGGTCGCTGCGGTCCGTGACCACCCACTCGGTGTGCACCAGGGCATCGGGGTCGACGAACCAGTCGTCGCGCGGACCGGGGACCACCAGTAGTTCGAGAAGGTCCTCGGCGATGGCGGCCACCGGCGCCTGATCGACTTCGGGGAACTCGGCGGTGTGTTCGCCGATAGTCAGCATGTCGCCCGGCTGCAGTGGCCGCGGCCCGATGGCTGACATGACGTCGTAGCTGCGGGAGCCGAGCACTGGGTCGACGACGAAGCCGCCGCGGACCGCGAAGTAACTGCGCAGGCCGGTGTGCGGCGCGCCCAGGGAGATCACCTCTCCGTCGTGCGCGTAGTGAATGCTGTTGGTGCCGAATGGGATACCGTTCGCCGAGGGATCGGCGTCCGCGCCTGTGACGGCCACCGCGACGCCTTCTTTTCCACCGCCGTGCACGCGGGCGGAGAAGCCGCCGAACGTCACCTCGATGGTGGCCCGGTCGTTGGGGTTGGCCACCAGCCGGTTGGCCAGCGTGTGTGAGCGGCGGTCGGCCGCCCCTGAGCGGCTCACGCCCATGTGGGCCAGGCCGGGGCGGCCCAGGTCCTCGACCAGCGCGAGTGGACCGGTCTTGAGAATTTCGAGTGTCGCGGTCATCGCCCTCTCCTAACCGATCGCCCGGAACTGCACGCACATACCGGGTGTCAGCAGCGCCGGTTGCTCCCGCTCGATGTCCCACAGCGTGGCGTCTGTCCGGCCGATCAACTGCCAGCCACCCGGGGTCTCTCGCGGGTAAACGCCGCCGAATTCTCCGGCCAGCGCCACCGAGCCGGCGGGAACTCGCGTGCGCGGCTCGCTGCGCCGCGGCACCTGCAAGCGCTCGTCGCCACCCACCAGGTAGGCGAAGCCCGGTGTGAAGCCGCCGAACGCGACCCGCCACAGTGACCCGGTGTGGGCGGCGACCACCTCGTCCGAGGCCAGCCCGGTCAGCTTGGCGACCTCGTCGAGGTCCGTGCCGTCGTACACGACGTCGATGATCACGTCGGGCCGCGTCGATGTGCGGGCTTCAGAGAGTTCGGACTCCATGAGGTGGAGCTCGGACAACCGCTGTGCGGTGGGAATCTGATATCGCGGTGCGGCGAGCTTGACCAGGATGGTCCGCGACGCCGGGACGATGTCGAGGACGCCCGGTAAACCCGCTGCGTGCAGCGTGTCGGTCCACGCCAATACCTCGGCGGTGCTGTTGAATTCCAGCAGCAACGCTTGGTCGCCGTAGTTACGGACGGTGCCGAGCGTCATAGGCGCCACGGCGCTCACAGTCTCTTGTGTGACGGTCATCACTCGAAGCTACCCGTGAGTAGCTGGCATTTCCGCATTCTTTAGCGCCTCGCCAGAGGAGCCTTAGCAATCACTCAGACGGCGAATTCGTAGGTGGGTTCGTGCCGCTTGATATAGCTGATCACCCGGTACGTCACCGGCAGGAAAACGACCTCGACGGCAGTCTTGTACAGCCAGCCCTGGCCGGTGTAGACGGCGAAGTCGTGGAAGGTGCTGATGCCGATGGCATTGGCGGCGATGGCGCAGAACACCAAGGTGTCACCGAGTTGCCCGGCGAAGGTCGAGCCGACCAGTCGCGCCCACAGGTGCTTCTCCTTGGTGCGTTCCTTGATGGCCACCACGACCCACGCGTTGATGGTCTGCCCGACGATGAAGCCGGCCAGCCCCGCGATGATCAGCTGCGTATAGGAGTGCACGACGTTCTCGAAGTGCGCCTGGTTCGGGTAGAAGTCGGCGGCAGGTAGGTAGATCGTCGCCCAGAATGACAGTGCCGCAAGGATGTTCATGGCGAAACCCAGGTAGATCGCCCGTCGTGCGGCCTTGAAGCCGTACACCTCGGACAGCACGTCGCCGATGATGTAGGTGAGGGGGAAGACGATGAAGCCGCCGTCGGTGATGATCGGGCCGAATGCCACGCCCTTGGTGGCGGTGACGTTGGAGATGATCACCAGGGCCGTGAACACCGCGATCAGGATCGGATAGTAGGCCGATCCGACCTGCGCGAAGCGGGCGTGCTGTTCGGGGCGCTCGGTGCCGGTCACGCCGATCATCTTGGCAGGCAGGGCGGCGAGTGCAACCTCAGGCCGGCGCGGCGGCCAGCAGCGGCGGCAGTTGATCGGCGACCGCCGGGTACGACAGCACCGAGGCGAACGTGATGGCCGCGGACAGATCTCTGTTGGGAAAGACGATGCGATTGGCTTTGGCCTGGCTGAGTTGCGCGACCGTCGGGTCGGCCAGCACCGCGGGCCGCTGTTCGTCGGCATCGAGTGTCCAGATCAGCACATCCGCGCCGCGGAACGCCGTGGCCATCTGGTCGCGCGGCACGAAGGCATGTTGTCCCTTGGTGAAGGAGTCCAGCCCGTCCGGGACGGCGATGCCCATCTCGCCCAGGAAATCGGTGCGCCAGCCGGCCGGTGTGATCTCGACCCCGTCCGCGTTGGGAAGGCCGTTGACGATCAACATCTTTCGGCCGGCGAGTCTCGGGTTCGCTTTGCCCGCGCCGGCGAACTTCGCGTCGACGCCGTCGATGAGCCGCTTCATGTCGTCGGCCTTGAAGACTGCCTGTCCGATGACGGTGGCCTGGTCTTTCCACGGTTCGAAGAACGCGTCCTGGCCGGACTGGGCGACGGTCGGGGCGATCTCCGACAGCTTCTTGTAGGTGTCGGCGTCCAACCCGGCGTTGGTCGCGATGATGAGGTCGGGCTTCAGCGCGGAGATCTTGTCGACCTGGATGCCGTCGTTGAGATTCAGGACGGCCGGCTGGGCCGGGCCGAGCGCGGGCTGGGCCCACGGCCACACCGCGAAGGGTGGATTGCCGAACCACTCGGTCACGGCGATCGGCACCACGCCCACGGCCAGCAGTTCGTCCTGTCCGGTGAGGCCGGCAGACACCACGCGCTTCGGTGGCGCCGGAATCTTGGTCGACCCGAATGCGTGCGTGATGGTGACCGATCCGTCGCCGGCGACGGTGCCCGAAGCCGGCGGCTTGGTGCATGCGGCGACCACGGCGGCGCCGGTGGCACCGGCGGCCAGTGCCAGGAAGCTGCGGCGCGAGCGGAGGGGGTGCACGTCGTGAGTCTTTCACCTACCCCGGGGAATGGCTCCGCTAACACGCGAACGCAGTCGGGACCCGTCCTGGGCGAAGGGCTGCGGCGGCATTTGCGCGCGCGTCATTGCTCGAGTTTGCCGGCCACGTAAATATCGTTGGCGGCCAGCGCGTGGGAGGATTGGAAGCGTCAAGCATACCTTAGGTATGGAATTTATTCGATTATTAGCTGGCAGCCAGGACGTCACCAACTGGCCGAGTTTTGCCAACCAGGCGCTTGCGACCGGCGCTAGCCGTCAAATTGCTGGTTAATAGGCATGCAGAGCCTATGTTTCCCGTGGGTCACATGGTCCGTGCGTTACCTGTGAGTCGAGTGTTGTTGTTAGCGAGAACTGTGCGATGTCAGTCGTTTGACGTATCGCCGGACGCCCTGTGACCGTGCTCTAATTGGGGTGGACGTCGTTCTTTGGCGGACAACATGGGTTTGCTGGGAGGCGGCTATGGCGATGGATTCCGATGCGGTACGCAGTCCGCGGCGACATAGTCGGACCGAGGCCGGACCTGTACGTCAGGGACTTGCCTCGAAGCGGCCGGAGCGCGTCGTCACGCGGCACATCCCTGAACTGCTCGTTGGTCTGCGGTGGCTGTTCGACACGGCCCAACCTGACGGCGCCGTGGTGAGTGCGGGCGGCCAGGTCGTGCGATCCGGCCGGCGGACTTTACGGTTCCGGCCGGTGGACTGGCAGGGCCACGCGGTGATCGAAATCGTCGGCCCCGCCGCGCCTGGCGACCCGTCGCCACGAGCCGAGTTGGAGGCGTACGCCCAGGTGCTCGATGACATGGGCGAAGACGTGGTGGCCAGCTGGATCGGGCGCCGAGGCCAGGTGCGCAGCATCGCATTGGCCCGCCCCGTGCATCCGACCCTCCGCGCCGCGGTCGATCGGTATGTGGCCGGGTGCCCAGAGCATCCCGGTCGGCAATGTGCGTGCGGCCGCCGGGCCCGCGACTGCAGCGTGTCGCTGCGCGCGGTTGAGCGGGCGATCGGCCGTCACCAAATCGAATTCGACGCGCTTGCGGGGCCGTGGCCCGATGCGCTGGATCCGTCCGGAGAATTGGGCGTGATCGCCGCCGGAATGGTGCCGCAACTCAGCGAGCAGAGGGTGGCCGGAAACGCCGTTTGACCGTTTCGCGGGTATCACCGCGATAAGTCGTGCAAGTTTCATTTCCCGTTCGGTTATCGCTATGCCCGAACAATCTTTATTATTCCGTTACGGACACTGCGGGGGCGGTGCCGGAATTAATTGACGGAAGCGTCTCATATGACGGTCGGGAGGTGTCGTTGCGATGACTGCGCGTGTGATCACCGGTCAGCTGCTGGCGGCTCTGGCGGTGGCTGCTCTCGGCATTTCAGCCCCCGCCTCGGCTGATGCCGGAACAGGCCAGATGGCGGCCTGCGCCGAACGAGGCAACCCGCTCGACTGCGTACCGACGAACGCCGCGGCCAATGCCGCAGAACTCGCCTATCTGACCGAGCTGCACGGCCGGCTGCAGGTGAGTGATGCCGACCTGCTCAAAACCGGGCGTCTGACCTGCAACATGTTCGTTTACGCCGGTCAGCCGACGGGCGATGCCGTGAGCGATATTTCGAGATCGCTGAAAGTGAACAAGCCGTCCGCCACTTTCGTCATGGATATGGCGATGGTGCATCTGTGCCCCGGCCTGAACATCGGCGCCGACGGAGTGCCCCGCCCCCGCTATTAACACGCGAGTGAATTCACGCTGAACCCGCGTGAAATCGATGTAGGTAAGCCGGCCAGTCCCACGTATTCAGGAATTCATTTGCGGCGGAGTATCCGTTGTCATAGAGCCGCCGCCGATCCGCGCGGGAAATGTCGAAATTCAGGTATCCGATGCCGGCCGCGTCGACCACTATCGTTCGGGCCGCGACGGAGGGTTGGCGGAGATAGGTCTGGTCATGACCGAGCAGTGCGGTGTTGATGAGG
>Ga0265327_10001243_pt1 | contig 34019 bp, 25 predicted proteins | sample 41621metaG_FD_202089 | JGI IMG/M metagenome (GOLD analysis project Ga0265327, IMG submission 202089) | Rhizosphere microbial communities from Carex aquatilis grown in University of Washington, Seatle, WA, United States - 4-16-21 metaG | ecosystem: Host-associated > Plants > Roots > Rhizosphere...
TCAACCATGTTGAGTTCAACGGCCTGCTGTGTCTGCGGGGCTTTCACTAACCGGATGACGTTGGATGTGGATTGTTGCCATTGCCTGGTTGTATGTGACCTTGATGATGTCGCTGGCCGAGGCCACGAACCCGCAAGGCACAGTGCTGGGCGCCGTGATCACCTTTGTCTTTTACGGCCTGGCGCCGCTGGCCCTGGTGCTCTACCTGATGGGCACGCCAGCTCGTCGTAAAGCCCTGCGCGCGGCCGAGGCGCAGGCCCATGCGCGGTACATGGCCGAGCAAGCGCAGCAACAGCCGGGCGCTGGCGACACGGGTGGCTCAACGCAGCCAGATGCTGGCAGCCTGCCTGCCGGTGACGCGCGTCCGCCTGAAAGAAAAGAACCTTGAGGCGTCGGACACGGTGCACCAGCTGCCGCCGCTGACCTGGCTCACTTTCAGTTGCTTCAGCGTGTCGCGCGCGAGCCCCGGCAGATCAGCCAGCCATTTGGGTGCAGGCAGCGCGGCAGGGTTGACAGGGGCGCGCGGCGTGAAACGAGGGTGCCCCTGCGCGGCCTGCGGATCCAGGCCAAAGCCTGCCAGGACGTCGGCGCCGACTTCAAAATGAGCGGGGCCAATGCATGGGCCCAGCCAGGCCCGCAGATCGGCCGGCTCACAGGATGCGGCTTCGCACAGCGCCCGCACGCCCGTGTGCACGATGCCTTGCCCGTTCATGCCCCCGGCACCAGCCAGCCCCCGCCAGCCGGCATGCAGCGCGGCCACGCCACGCCCCTCGGGCGCCGCCAGCAGCACGGGCAGGCAATCGGCCACCATCACCGTGCAAGCCAGGCCGGGCTCGGTGGTCAGGGCGCCGTCAGCCTCGGGCTGGGCGATCTGGCCTTGTGGGCCGAAAAAGTCAGCGTCGTGTGTCAGCCTGACGACGCGGTTGCCGTGCACCTGTGTCAACCACACGGGTTGCGCCTGCAGGGCTTGCGCAAACACGCCGCGGTTGTGCGCCACGGCTTGGGGGTCGTCCTGGACGTGGTCGCCCAGATTGCACTGCGCATACGGCCCCACGCTGATACCGCCTGCCCGGGCGCTCATCAGCGCGCCAACGCGGCCTTGCAAGGCTGTGCCCAAGTCGATGTCCAGCCAGCCTGGCGGCAAGGTGTGTGATGTCATGCGCGATGATGTGCAAATGCGGCCCGGCCAGGTCACTGCCCGCCTGGCCCGCTATGATCCCGCCCCGATGCTACCTCGCCTGCCTGCCGTACCCCGATCTGCCTCTGCCCTCGCCCGCTCGCGCGGCGGCCGGCGCGGTGCCGTGCCGCCCAACCTGCGTCGCTGGCTGAGCGCACCGGGCTCGCTGACGGCGCGCCTGCGCCTGCACGGGCAGGTCAGTGTGCAGGTGCTCAGCCAGGGGCGCCGCACCCTGTGGCCGCAGGAGCGTGAGGCGCTGCGCTGTCGCGAGGGGCATGTCCGCGAGGTTGTGCTGCGCGTCAATGGCCGCGCGGCCGTCTGGGCACGCAGCAGCACCCCGCTGGGTGCCGTCAAAGGCCCCTGGCGCGCCATCAAGGGGCTGGGTACCCGCCCCCTGGCCGAATTGCTGTTCGAGCACAGCCAGGTGCGGCGCGACCCGCTGATCGCCCAGGCCCTATCGACACAGTCACCGCAGCGGCGGCGCCTGGCGCGGCAATGGGCCCATCTGGCGCCCACGCCCAAAGATCCGGCGCCCATCTGGACGCGCCGCTCCGTTTTCTGGCACCGGGGCCACCCCCTGCAGGTGCTGGAAAGCTTCGCGCCCTGGGTCACCACCCTGCCCGCCGGCCCCAAGCGCCGCTGAAAACGAACGGCGGCGCAGAACACACCGCATTGACCGCGAATGCGGGCCATTGCCTGTGAATTGCCGGCCACAGGACGCGGTTTCGCCATCTTGATGCCCTAAACTGCGGGCATGCTGTTTTCACGCCGAATCGAGCACTGCCAGGTATGCGGAACACCCGTCGAGCACAAGGTGCCCGAGGACGACAACCGTGAGCGCGCCGTCTGCCCATCCTGTGGCCACATCCACTACGTCAACCCGCTGAACGTGGTGGGGACCTTGCCCGTCTGGGGCGAGCAGGTGCTGCTGTGCAAACGCAATATCGAGCCCCGCAAGGGCTACTGGACGCTGCCCGCCGGCTTCATGGAGCTGGGTGAAACAACCGAAGAAGGCGCCGCCCGCGAAACCGACGAAGAAGCCGGCGCCCGCATCGAAATGCAAGGCCTGTACTGCATCATCAATGTGGTCACGGCCGGCCAGGTTCACCTCTTCTACCGCGCCCGCCTGCTGGACACCGATTTCGCGCCGGGCCCCGAAACCATGGAAGCGCAGCTGTTCCACCAGCACGAAATCCCCTGGGACGACCTGGCTTTTCGCACCGTCCGCATGACCCTCGAGCGCTTCTTCGCCGATCGCACCGAGGGTCAATTTGCGGTGCATTGTGCCGATATCCGCTGATCAAGCCGCGCTGACACTGCTGTCTCGTGCGGGATAGGACCTCACGACTTCACGCATGACTGCCACGCTGGACACCACCGCACCCGATGCTTCGGCGCAGCCTCGCCTTCGCGAAGACCTCCTGACGCCCGATCCTTTGCTGGACTGCCTGGTGGAGGTCTGCCGCCTGCATGGCTTGCCCGCCTCACGCGCCTCGCTGTCCGCCGGGCTGCCTCTGGACAAAGGCGCCCTGCCACTGAGTCTGGCCGAGCGTGCCGCGGGCCGAGCCGGCCTGGCCACCAAGGTGCAAAGGCTGTCGCTGGATCGCATTGACGCGCTGACACTGCCCGCCATCCTGATCCTCAAGGGGGAACAGGCCTGTGTGCTGCTGGGGCGCGAGCCGGGTTCATCGGGCGCATCAGCCTCAACGGCCAAATGGCGCATCCTGCTGCCCGACAGCGGCCAGGGCGCCATCACCCTGAGCACGGACGAACTGCAGGCCCGCTACACCGGCATCGTCCTGTTTGCCAGGCCGCATTTCAAGTTCGACGAGCGCACGCCCGAGATGCGCGCCACCAAGTCCGGCCACTGGTTCTGGGGCCCGGTGCTGGCGCAACGCTTCGTTTACCGTGACGTGCTGTGGGCGGCCTTGCTGATCAACCTGTTCGCCCTGGCCTTCCCCATCTTCTCGATGAATGTGTACGACCGCGTCGTGCCCAACCACGCCACCGAGACCATGTGGGTGCTGGCCATCGGCGTGACGCTGGTGTTCGCGGGCGACCTGTTCATGCGCCTGTTGCGCAGCCATTTCGTGGACGAGGCCAGCGCGCGCATCGACGTGCAGATCTCTGCCTCCCTGATGGAGCGGGTGCTGGGCATGCGCCTGGAGAACCGACCTCAGTCGGTGGGCTCGTTTGCGGCCAATCTGCGCGGCTTCGAGCAGGTGCGGGACTTCATCGCCTCCAGCACGGTCACGGCGCTGATCGACCTGCCCTTTGCCCTGCTGTTCGTGATCGTGATGGCCTGGATCTCGCCCTGGTTGATCCTGCCGGTGCTGACCGTGTTCACGGCCATCGTGGTGTCGGGCTATGTGCTGCAGCACCGCCTGCACGAGCTGTCGCAAAGCACCTACCAGGCCTCGGCGCAGCGCAACGCCACGCTGGTGGAGAGCCTGACCGGCATCGAGACGATCAAGTCGCAAGGCGCGGAAAGCCTGATCCAGGCACGCTGGGAGCGGGCCAACCAGTTCCTGTCGACGCTGAATGTGCGCATGCGCGGGCTGTCGTCCTCGGCCATGTACACCACGGCCACGCTGCAGCAATTGGTGTCGGTCAGCATCATCCTGATCGGCGTCTACCTGATCACCGACAAGCAGTTGACCATGGGCGGCCTGATCGCCTCGACCATGCTGGCCGGCCGCGCGCTGGCCCCCGCTGGGCAGATCGTGGGCCTGCTGATGCAGTACCAGGGCGCCCGCACGGCCATGGAGTCGCTCAACAAGATCATGGACCAACCGGTGGAGCGCCCTGCCGGCACCAACTTCATCCACCACAAGGACCTCAAGGGTGAGATCGAATTCCGCCACGTGTCTTTCGCCTACCCGGGCCGCCAGGACTCGGCGCTCGACGACATCAGCTTCAAGGTCAACCCTGGCGAGAAGGTGGCCCTGATCGGCAAGGTGGGTTCGGGCAAGACCACGCTGCAAAAGCTGATCCTGGGCCTGTACCAGCCCACGCAAGGCGCCGTGCTGCTCGATGGCATCGACATGCGCCAGCTGGACCCGGCCGATGTGCGCCGCAACCTGGCCCATGTCTCGCAGGACGTGACGCTGTTCTACGGCTCGCTGCGCGACAACATCACCTTCGGGATGCCGCACGCGCAGGACGACGCCATCGTGGCGGCCAGCGACACCGCCGGCCTGAGCGAGTTCGTGCAACGCCACCCGCAAGGCTATGACATGCAGGTGGGCGAGCGTGGCGAGCTGCTCTCGGGCGGCCAGCGCCAGAGCGTGGGCATTGCGCGTGCGGTGCTGCACAACGCGCCCATCCTCTTGCTGGACGAACCCACCAGCGCCATGGACTTCTCGACCGAGGCCCTGGTGACGCAGCGCATGCAGGCCTTCTCGGAGGGCAAGACGGTGGTGCTGGTCACGCACCGTACCTCGATGCTCTCGTTTGTGGACCGCGTGATCGTGGTCGACCAGGGCAAGATCGTGGCCGATGGCCCGCGCGAACGCATCATGCAGGCGTTGTCTGCAGGCCGCATCTCGCGTGCCTCGTGAGCAAGGAGAAGCACATGAACGCCTTGCTGAACGCTGGACAAAAACTGGTCAAGTTGCTCGAAGCCATTCGGCGGCGGCTGGCGCCCCTCACGGACCGGGTGCTCGACAAAGTAGCCGGCCCACGCGTGACGCCCGAGACCGCATCGAGCGCAGGCATGCGCGGCTTCGAGCTGGATGCCCAGGCCGTGATGAGCACCGAGCAGACCTACCGCGCCCAGACCCTGGTGCGCAGCGCCCTGCTGCTGGTGGGCGTGCTGCTGGTCTGGGCCTCGCTGGCCAAGATCGACGAGGTCACCAAGGGCGAAGCCAAGGTGATCCCCTCCAGGCAGTTGCAGGTGATCCAGTCGCTGGACGGCGGCGTGGTCTCCGAGATCCTGGTCAAGGAAGGCCAGGTGGTCGAGGCCGGCCAGATGCTGCTCAAGATCGACGAGACCCGAGCCACATCGGGTGTGCGTGAAAGTGCGGCCCAGGTGTTCGCCTTGAAGGCCAAGCTGGCACGCCTGAAGGCCCTGGCAGAAGGCCACAGCTTCAAACCGCCCGAGGCGCAAGATGGCAATGCGGAAGAGCAGCGCATCGTGGACGAAGAGCGTCAGCTCTACGATGCCAAGCGCTCCGAGCTGTCGGCACTGGTGTCCATCAGCGAGCAGCAACTGGCGCAGCGTCAGCAGGAGCTGAGCGAGGCCGAGGCCAAACGCGACTCGGCCAAGCGCAGCCTGGAGCTGTCTCAACAAGAGCTGAGCAAGACCAAACCCCTGCTGGCAACGGGCGCCGTCTCTGAAGTGGATGTGCTGCGACTGGAGCGCGATGTCACCCGCGCACGCGGCGACAAGGAGCAGGCCAGCGCCCAGGCATCACGTGCCAAGGCGGCCATTGCGGAAGCCACACGCAAGATCCAGGAAACCGACCTGTCCTTCCGCAACGAGATCCGCAAGGACCTGTCCGAGGTGCTGGGCCGCTTGAATGCGCTCAATGAGGGCGCAGTGGCCCTGGCCGACAAGGTCGACAAGTCGCAAGTGAAATCACCCGTTCGGGGCCGTGTCCAGCGCCTGCTGGCCAACACGGTGGGCGGTGTGGTCACCCCGGGCAAGGACATCCTGGAGATCGTGCCACTGGACGATGCACTGGTGCTGGAGGCCAAGGTCCAGCCGCGCGACATCGCCTTCATCCACCCCGGGCAAGCGGCCACCGTGAAGTTCACAGCCTATGACTTCTCCATCTATGGCGGGCTCGATGCCGTGGTCGAGAACATCAGCCCCGACACCGTGACCGACGAAAAAGGCACCAACACTTTCTACGTGGTGCGGGTGCGCACCAAGCAGCCCAACTTCAACGACAAGATGCCCATCATCCCGGGCATGACGGCTGAAGTGGATGTGCTGACAGGCAAGAAGACCGTGCTGTCTTACCTGCTCAAGCCGGTGCTCAAGGCACACGCTTACGCCCTGCGCGAACGCTGATCCCAAGATGCCTTAAAAGCGGCATACAGGCGTCCTTTCGTGACGCATGACCTTCACAGCGGGCCAGACCTGCCGACAAGACATTGTTGGACAGTTCTGGCCCGTTTCACTTGGTGGCAAACAGACCCCATCTGGGCTTGACCCTGAATGCGGCTGCGCTAAAGCGTCGATTTATTCGGCGCAATGCCGGAATTGTTCACGCCACGCGATCTACCCGATCACCCTTGAGGAAGGCCTCGTCGCTATCCTCGCTGCAAAGGCGTTTGTTACGTTTCGAGAGGTTTTGCCATGTCCAAATCCGCGCAAGTTCCCGGCGGGGTTGTCACCAGTCTTCAAGGGCGTGCGAACGTCATTCCAGCAGGCCAGGCCGATGCCCGCCCGCTGCAGGAAGGTGATGCCATCCAGCCCGGCGATGTGATCCTGGCTGAGGCCAATGCACAGCTGCAGATCACCGATGCAGATGGCCAGGCCTGGATGCCGCGAGACATGCAACTGGCACTCGCGGATGCCCATGGCAAAGCTGCTGGGGCGAAAAAGCAGGCCCACGACAAGCCGGGCCATGTGGACGACAACAAGGCCGTGGACGAGGCGATCAACGCCGTTGACCGTGGTGATGAGGATGCGGCAACCGCTGCGGGCCTGACTGGCGGCGGCGGTGGCTCGATGTCGCTGGGGTTGCGTGTTGACCGGGTGATCGAGACCGTGTCCCCCCAGGAGTTTGCCTACAGCACGCCCGATCGCGATGCGGGCACACCCTTCGCCACCGTGGCCAATGTGGTCAACGCAACGGAGGTGGGCAACCGCGCGCCATTCGTTGACGAGCCGAGCGACAACCCCAACTACAAGCCCGAGACCGGCCACTACAGCCTGACGACGGACGAGGACAAGCCTGTCTCTGGGCAGGTCAAGGCAACCGACCCCGATGGTGATGCGCTGACCTACGCCAAGGGCTCGGACCCGGCGCACGGCACCGTGACGGTCAATGCGGACGGCAGCTGGACCTACACACCTGCCAAGGACTACAACGGCAGCGACACCTTCACCGTGACGGTGTCTGACGGCAAAGGTGGCACCGCAACGGCCACCATCGACATCGGCATCAACCCGGTCAATGACCCGCCCAAGATTGATGATCCTGGCAACCCGAACCTGAACCCCAACACAGGTCACTACAGCCTGACCACGGATGAGGACAAGCCTGTCTCTGGGCAGGTCAAGGCGACTGATCCGGATGGTGATGCGCTGACCTATGCCAAGGGTTCGGACCCGGCGCACGGCACTGTGGTCGTCAATGACGATGGCACCTGGACCTATACGCCAGCCAAGGACTACAACGGCAGCGACACCTTCACCGTGACGGTGTCTGATGGTCATGGCGGTACGACCACGGCCACCATCGATATCGGCGTCAACCCGGTCAATGATCCGCCCAAGATCGATGATCCTGGCAACCCGAACCTGAACCCCGAAACAGGCCACTACAGCCTGACGACCGACGAGGACAAGCCCGTCTCCGGCCAGGTCAAGGCGACCGACCCCGATGGTGATGCGCTGACCTACGCCAAGGGCGCTGACCCGGCGCATGGTACGGTGGTCGTCAACGAAGATGGCACCTGGACTTACACGCCCGCCAAGGACTACAACGGCAGCGACACCTTCACGGTGACGGTGTCTGACGGCCACGGCGGCACGACCACGGCCACCATCGACATCGGCGTCAACCCGGTCAATGACCCGCCTAAGATCGACGACCCTGACAGCGGTAACTTCGATCCGGTCACAGGACACTACAGCCTGACCACGGACGAAGACAAACCCGTCTCCGGCCAGGTCAAGGCGACCGACCCCGATGGTGATGCGCTGACCTACGCCAAGGGCGCTGACCCAGCGCATGGCACGGTGGTCGTCAATGACGATGGCACCTGGACCTATACGCCTGCCAAGGACTACAACGGCAGCGACACCTTCACGGTGACGGTGTCTGATGGTCATGGCGGCACGACCACGGCCACCATCGACATCGGCGTCAACCCGGTCAATGACCCGCCCAAGATCGACGACCCCGACAGCGGCAACTTCGATCCGGTCACCGGCCACTACAGCCTGACGACAGACGAGGACAAGCCTGTCTCTGGCCAAGTCAAGGCGACCGATGCCGATGGCGACACCCTGACCTATGCCAAGGGCTCCGACCCAACGCACGGCACTGTGACCGTCAACGAAAACGGCACCTGGACTTACACACCCGCCAAGGACTACAACGGCGCCGACACCTTCACGGTGACGGTGTCTGATGGCCACGGTGGCACGACCACGGCCACCATCGATATCGGCATCAACCCGGTCAATGACCCGCCCAAGATTGATGATCCTGGCAACCCGAACCTGGACCCCAACACAGGTCACTACAGCCTGACCACGGATGAGGACAAGCCGGTCTCTGGGCAGGTCAAGGCGACTGATCCGGATGGTGATGCGCTGACCTATGCCAAGGGTTCGGACCCGGCGCATGGCACGGTGGTCGTCAATGACGATGGCACCTGGACTTACACGCCCGCCAAGGACTACAACGGCAGCGACACCTTCACGGTGACCGTTTCCGATGGCCATGGCGGCACGACCACGGCCACCATCGACATCGGCATCAACCCCGTCAATGACCCGCCCAAGATCGATGACCCCGAGAGCGGCAACTTCGATCCGGTCACAGGACACTACAGCCTGACCACGGACGAAGACAAACCCGTCTCCGGCCAGGTCAAGGCGACCGACCCCGATGGTGATGCGCTGACCTACGCCAAGGGCGCTGACCCAACGCACGGCACTGTGACCGTCAACGAAGATGGCACCTGGACCTATACGCCAGCCAAGGACTACAACGGTGCCGACACCTTCACCGTGACCGTTTCCGATGGCCACGGCGGCACCACCACGGCCACCATCGACATCGGCATCAACCCGGTCAATGACCCACCCAAGATCGATGACCCCGAGAGCGGCAACTTCGATCCGGTCACAGGACACTACAGCCTGACCACGGACGAAGACAAACCCGTCTCCGGCCAGGTCAAGGCGACCGATGCCGATGGTGATGCGCTGACCTACGCCAAGGGCGCTGACCCAGCGCATGGTACGGTGGTCGTCAACGAAGATGGCACCTGGACTTACACGCCCGCCAAGGACTACAACGGCGCCGACACCTTCACAGTGACGGTGTCTGACGGCCACGGCGGCACGACCACGGCCACCATCGACATCGGCGTCAACCCGGTCAATGATCCGCCCAAGATCGACGACCCCGACAGCGGCAACTTCGATCCGGTCACCGGCCACTACAGCCTGACCACGGATGAGGACAAGCCTGTCTCTGGGCAGGTCAAGGCGACCGATGCCGATGGCGACACCCTGACCTACGCCAAGGGCTCCGACCCAACGCACGGCACTGTGACCGTCAACGAAAACGGCACCTGGACCTACACACCCGCCAAGGACTACAACGGCGCCGACAGCTTCACCGTGACGGTGTCTGATGGCCATGGCGGTACGACCACCGCCACCATCGACATCGGTATCAACCCGGTCAACGACGCGCCCATCATCGGCAACCAAAGCGGCCCGGCCGCCTTGTCAGAAGAAGGTCTGGCTGGCGGCAACCCCGACAACCAGGGCTCGCCCGACACCGTCAACACCAAGGAAGCCAGTGGCCAGTTCACCGTCAGCGATACCGATGGCGACAAGGTCAGCCTCACCCTCTCCGGCCCCAGTGGCCTGACATCGGGCGGCGTGGTCATCACATGGTCGGGCAGCGGCACCGCCACCGACCCGCTGATCGGCAAGGCGGGCAGCACGCCCATCCTCACCGCCACCATCGACGACCAGGGCCACTACAAGGTCACCCTGCAAGGCCCGCTGGACCACCCCAACACCAGCACCGAAGATGCGCTCGGCGTCAACCTGCAGGTGCAGGCCAGCGATGGCCACACCACCAGCACCGCCGCCCTCAATGTGCTGATCGAAGACGACAGCCCGCTGTCTGGCGCGCAGGTCATGCAGGTCGACAGCAGCACCGGCACGCAGAACACCAACCTGATGCTGATCGTCGACACCTCGGGCAGCATGAAGGACACGCTGGCCGACAAGACCGTCAACGGCATCAAGGCCGCCATCAAGTCGCTGATCGACCGCTACGACGACCTGGGCGATGTCAAGGTCCAGATCGTGACCTTCAGCGACGCCGGCCAGGGCCGCGCCGCCTGGATGACGGTCGCTCAGGCCAAGACCTTCGTCGACGCACTGAGCGCCAACGGCGGCACCAACTACGACGCAGCGCTGGCCGCGGCCAAAGCCTCATTTGCCGCAACCGGCAAGATCAGCGATGGCGTCAACGTGTCCTACTTCATCACCGATGGCAACCCCAACACCGGCAAAGGCATCGACACCGGCAAGGACGAAACCAATTGGGAGACCTTCCTCAGGGATAACCACATTGACTCCTACGCCATTGGCACGGGCACCCTGACAGCGCAGTACATCGCCAACATCGAGCCCATCGCCTACAACGGCATCACCGGCACAGAGCAAGGCGCCACCACGCTCAAGACCAATGCCGAGCTCAGCAAGTACCTGCTTGACACCGTGCCCACGCTCAAGGCCGGCAGCCTGGCCGGGCTGGCCGGTGCGGATGGCCTGCAAAAGATCGAGGCTTTCTCATCAAGCAAGCAAGTGAGCTCCGTGCTGGACCCCAGCACCAAGATCCTCACGATCACGCTGCAGTCTGGCGCCGAGATCAAGCTCAACACCGTCACCGGCGACTTCACCATGAAGCAAGGCCACGACGGAACCGACGAGACCTTCAGCTACACCATCGTCGACAAGGACGGCGACCACGCCAGCGGCACCATCACCTTGACCACCGCGGCCACAGCTGCGGCCAACCACGCCCCGGTGGTGAGCGCTGGCAACGATGGCCACAACATCCTGGGCCTGGTCGATCTGGCCGTGAACCCCTTGCTGGACCTCAGCAAGACTCAGCATGTGGCCGTGGCCGATGTGGACAACAACCTCATCCGCGTGGACGTGAGCGTGGGCCAGTTCCTGTCGCTGGGCACGCTGTTGGGCGACCACAGCAAGCTCAGCCTGGCGCTGGACCCGGCCCTCACCCAAGGCCTGCACATCAGCGGCAACGACTCGCGCCATCTGGTCATCGAGTCCGACACCCCGGGCCACACCATCGACGTCGCGCAGGTCAACCACCTGCTGTCCACCTTGAGCTATGACCCCGCGCATGTGCTGGGCCTGTCGGTCGATCTGTTCCCGCAGCTGACCATCAAGGCCACGGACGCAGCCGGCGCCACCGACAGCAAGACGATCTCCAGCAGCATCGTCGCGATCGACGTGAATGCGCCCACACTGACCGAGCACACGGTATCGGGCAGCGGCGAGCACCATGGCACCTGCGACACCGACGTGTTCGCCTGGACCCTGGCCGACCGACCGACCTCGGGCGAGCACAACCACATCGACACCATCACCGACTTCAACTGCGCGGCCCGCACGGCCGGTGGTGACGTGCTCGACCTGCGCGACCTGCTGCAGACCGATCACAGCACCAGCACATCGGGCACCGCCAGCGTGGACAAGCTGCTGAACTTCCTGGACTTCGACACCCACTCGCAGCCGGGCAGCACCATCATCCACGTCAGCGCCAGCGGCAGCTTCCAGGCAGACGCCACAGGGCACAGCGACAGCACCGGCTGCGCCGACCAGCAGCACATCGTGCTGGCCAATGTGGACCTGCGCTCCTCACTGGGGCTGGACCAAAGTGCCAATGACCACCAGATCATCAGCGAACTGATGAACCGCGGCAAGCTGCTGGTAGACCACAGCTGAGCGGCCAAGGCACCCAACAAAAAGCAGCCCTCACCGGGGCTGCTTTTTTTATGGCCAAGATGGGCTTGAGCCCGCTCAGACAGGTGCCGCGCTCACAGCCTCACAGCCGGCCCGGTCACACCATCGACCCCGACCTGGCGCAAAGCCACCATGTCTGCCGACTCGCTGACACCTTCGGCGTACACCTGCAGGCCCAGGCCATGCAACATGCTCACCGTGGCCGACACATAGGCCGAGCGGGCCGCGTCCTGCGCCACACCCTGCACCACCGAGGCATCCAGCTTGATGTAGTCCAGCCCGGCCTCGAACAGGAACTCGATGCGGGTCAGCTTTTCGCCGGCATGCTCCAGGCCAATCTTCGCGTTCAAGGGGCGCAACTGCCTGCACAACTCACGCACCAGATCGAAACGGTCCACGGCGGCTGTTTCTGGGACCTCCAGCCACAGGTGCTTGGCCGCCTCGGGCGCAGCGGCCAGGTGCGCGCACAACCTGGGGATGAAGCCACTGTCGGCCAGCGACACGGGCGAGAGGTTCACGCCACGGTCCTGGTAATCCTGGCCGATTTCCTCCAGGGCCAACAGCACGGCCGCTTCGTCGATCTGGGCGATCAGGCCGGAGCGCAAGGCCATCGGCAACCAGTTGGCCGCGGCCTCGAATTCGCCGGAAGGGTCCAGTTGCATGCGCAAGGGGCACTCGTAATGCACCAGCATCAGTTGCTTGTCCACCACGGGGTAACGCATCAACTTGATGCGGCGCTCCGTCAAGGCGGCCGTCAGGCGGCGACGCCATTCATCCTGTCCCAGCACCGTCAACATGGCATCGGGTTGCTCGGCCAGTTCCACGGCAAACGCGCCACGGCTTTCTGCCTTGGCCAGCGCCGAATCCGCCGAGGCCAGCACCTGCTGCAAGGGCATGCCCCGCTTCCAGTGCACCGCCCCCACCACCACCGAGGCCGACACGGCCTGCTCGGCAAAGGCGCGGCGCAAGGCATCCACGTAATACTCGGGCTCCGGCAAGGAGGCATCGGCGCTGGTCAGGCAGACCGCAAAGTCGCCCCCATTGAGCCGCCCTTGCGCCGCCCCATCAATGCCCGCCGACACTTCCTTGAGCGCACGCGCCAGATGTTGCAGCAAGGTATCCGTCGTACGGTGCCCCAGCAGCCGGTTGATGCCCGACAAATCCACCAGGCGGATCAGATACAGCACACCCGCACCAGAGCCCTCTTCGCTGCTGATCGCCGCGCCCAGTTGCGCCATGAAATGCCGGCGGTGCGACAAGCCCGTCAGCGGATCGCAATGGGCCTGCTGACGCAGTTGCTCGACCTGGCCGGACTGCTCCTCGAACACCGACTTCAAGCGCACGACCACGGCGTTCATGGCCTGACTCAGGCGCGCCAGCTCCGGCACCTTGGGCTCTTGCACCGTCACGAAGCGGCGCTCCATCAGGGCCTGTGCCTGGGCCACCGTGGCGTCCAGTGGCTCGCGGATGCGGCGCACACCAAAGGCGGCAATCACACAGGACAGCGCACCCAGCACGAACAGCCAGCCCGCCGTCTTGGCACTGCCCTGCCAGAGCTGCGCATGCGCAAAACCCGCATGGCTGACCACCTCGACCGAGCCCAGCGCGCGCCAGCCGTCCGACACCTGTGCCACACCTTGTACCGACTCGACCGGCACCAGGTTCACGAACCAGGCCGGTGCGGCCTCGCGCAGCACCTTGGCGTCAGCCTCATGGTTGACCACCACGCGGCCACCCGCATCCTTCAAGGTGATGCGCTGATAAAAACCCGTGTCGAACATGGCCGACACGGTCAGGTCCATCGAGGGCATGTCACCCTTTTGCTGCGACAGGTTCAACGCCAGCGACTGCGCGTTATCCGCGTTCTTGAGCCGCAACTGGGTCTCCAGGTAGCCGCGCGCCGACAACATCCAGACGGCAAAGCTGCCGAAGAACGCCATCAACAGCGTCACCAGCAACAACAACCAGATCTGACGAATCAAGGACATACGGTTCTTACCTTTGCAGCCTCACCACCAGCCCTCAGCCTTGGCCTTCGCAAACACATCTCGCCAACGTGACAGGCGGGCTGACGGGTCTCCAGCATTGGACCCACTCACACCTTGCCACAAACCTTCGGCGTTGAAACTGAAAACAGGCACCAGATCCGGACGCCTGGAGGCAGGACGAATTTCGGTGACGAGGTTATCCAGAATCAACGGCTCCGCATTTGGCTCCGGGTAATACGCCAGCACCATGTGAGCCTGGATTCCAGAGCCCACCTGCGCACGGACATACACCATGCGCATCTTCACACTGGGAATGCCTGCGGCAATCAGGGAAAAATACTTGCCAATGGCGTAATCCTCACAGTCGCCCTGCCCTTTGGCCAGAGTTTCCAGAGGCGACGCCCAATAATCCACCACACCCCACGTTTCCCGATCATCGCGATACAGGATCTGGCGATTGAAATAGGTATTGATGGCTTTGAGGCGAGTTTCATCGTCCTGGCTGGCGGCCTCGGCAATTTCCTGCAGCAGGGCCTGCGCCCGGGCCAGTGCCGCAGGGCCCATTTTCTGGGCTGCCAGCACCACCTTGGGCGACTCGAAGGCCTGGGCGGCCACCCAGCCGCAAGCCAGCGTCAGGACCAGTGCGGCCATGGGCGCGCGCAAGCACAGCCGCCCGAAGGCAAGCCACCTGGCAGACCAGGACGGGGTTAACGGTGGAGTTTTCGGACGCAAGCGAACCACAGTGTCAAATCGACCAGAAAGGGTAAAACTTGACCGTTAACGGTGCGGCGCACCACCTACATGCACGTACATGCACGTCGCCAGGATGCACCACGTGAAACGCCCACTCATTTAATGCCAAAATGCGCCGATAAACACCAAATGTGTCCAGTTGATACCGGGGTTTCCGGTGGAAAGTCAGCTGGATCCTCATGAATCGTGACCGAGGTGCAAGGTGACCCACTTGATGATGAAATCCCGTCTGACCATCCTGGCTCTGGCCTGCATGACCGTGGCATGTGCACACGCCCAGAATGCCCCGGCGGGCTCCCTCGCCGATGCGGCCCAAAAGGCCATTGCCACCAATCCGGAAGTCACCGCACGGCTCAACGCCCTGCGTGCCGCTGCCAATGAAACCGATGTCGCCCGTGGTGGCTACTACCCCCGCGTGGACCTGAGCGCCAGCGTGGGCCGCGACCGTGACCGCATCACCAGCCGCACACCCGAATCGCAAAGCCTCAGCCGCAACGGCATCGCGCTGAGCGCCAACCAGTTGCTGTGGGACGGCCAGGCCACGCGCAAGGAAGTCGAGCGCCTGGGCCACGCCCGCCTGACCCGCTACTTTGAATTCGTCTCGGCCACCGAAGACACGGCCCTGGAAGCCGCACGCGCCTACATCGACGTGCAACGCTACCGCAAGCTGGTGGCGCTGGCCGAAGACAACTATGTGCAGCACAAATACGCCTTCGACCAACTGCAATCGAAGTTCAAGGCCGGTGTGGGCCGCGGCGTGGACAGCGAACAGGCCAATGCCCGCCTGGCCCTGGCCGACTCCAACCTGACCACCGAAGTGGCCAACCTGCATGACGTCAGTGCCCGCTACCTGCGTGTGGTGGGTGAAGCGCCTGCCAGCAAGCAACCCGCCGCCACAGGCCTTGATCGCGGCATCCAGGGTGCCAACGGCGATGCCGTGAACCAGGCCCTGGCCCGCCACGCCAGCATCAGCGCCGCCGTTGAAAACCTGCGTGCCGCCCAGGCCCAGGCTTCCGGCAAGGAAGGCACCTATCAACCCAAGGTTGAAGCGCGCGTGCGCTCCGGTGTGGGCAAGAACTTTGACGGCGTGCAGGACCAAAAGCGCGACACCTCTGCCGAGATCGTGCTGAACTGGAACCTCTACAACGGTGGCTCCGACCAGGCCCGCGTGCGCCAGTACAGCGACCTGATCACCCAGGCCGCCGACCAGCGTGACAAGGCCTGCCGCGACGTGCGCCAGACCGCAGCCATCGCGCACAACGACATCAAGAAGCTCAAGGACCAACTCGCCGCCCTGGACCGCAACGTCCTGGCCATCGAGAAGGCCCGTGACGCCTACCGCCAGCAGTTCGACATCGGCCAGCGCAGCCTGCTGGACTTGCTGAACGCCGAGAACGAGCTCTACACCGCCAAGCGCTCTTACGCCAATGCCGAGTCCGACCTGCAACTGGCTTACGCCCGCGTTCAGGCTTCGCGCAACACCCTGACCTCCACGCTGGGCCTGTCACGTGACGAAGCCGGCACACAGGATCTGGTGCGCGACTGGCAATCCGCCAGCGATGCGGCCCAACGTTGCCCGGTGACCACGGTGGACGCAGCCTCGGCCAGCCGCGATGAGCTCGATGCCCGCGCACGCAAGCTGGCCGGCCCAGCCGTGGTGACACCGGTTGCTGCGCCTGCAGCCGTGGCCGCCAAACCCGAAGCCCCCATGGCCGACGAGGCCGCCGCCGAGACCGTGGCCCAGCGCCTGCGCGACTGGGCCGCCACCTGGATGGCCAAGGACGTAGCCCGCTACTTCACCTTCTACGCCAAGGACTTCGCGCCGGCCAAGTCGACCTCGGCCAAGTGGATCAACGAGCGCCGCCGCCTGGTGGGCAAGCCCGGCGAGATCGACGTCAAGGTGGGCGACATCAAGGCCGTGCCCAAGGGCGACGCGGTGGTGACCAGCTTCACCCAGACTTACACCTCGGCCAACTTCAAGGACAAGACCCTCAAGGTCCTGACCTGGAAGCAGATCGACGGCCAGTGGGTGATCGTCAAGGAAAGCAACCGCTGATCACCAGCTGGCTTGCTGATCCACGTTCTCTCAAGCGCCCTTCGGGGCGCTTTGTCATGAAGGGGCCCCCATGCACACCGCCGTCTACAAGACCTTGCTGATCCTGCTGGCTTTGGGCTTTGCCCTGGCCTTCAGCGTGACCGTGATCCCGCCCTTGCTGGCCAAGCCGGACGTGATCGGCGCCGCACTGGCCGGCTTCGTGAACCCCTACGCCGCCGGCTATGCCACCGATGCCATCATGTCCTGGTGCGTGCTGGCCGTATGGGTCTGGTACGAAGCCCGCACCCAGGGCATGCGCCATGGGTGGATCGCACTGCTGCTGGGCCTGGCACCGGGTGTGGCCACGGGTTTGGCCGTCTACCTCTTGATGCGCCTGCGCGCCTCGCGGCAGACTGACAAAGGCTGATCAGGAAAAAAGAAAGCCTGCCAGTCTCGAAGGACCAGCAGGCCGCAAAGTGCATCGCTGTCATCACGGTGCACCACCGGCTCAGGGAGGAAAGCCGGGCCTTGAAGAATCAAGGCATGCGCATGTTAACCCTAACGAGCAAAGTGTGCAATTTGCTGCACACCAGAACAATGCAAAGTCGTGAAAAGCGACGCCCCGTTCCCATTCTGCAAAATCAGAATCTGGACTGCTGCAGCGCAATACAGCGAGCATCTGCCAGGTAGACAATGCTTTTCGCGAGGTAATGGGCCAGCCCTGCACCAACAATTTGATGGCCCGGCCAGGAGAAAACACATGGACCGCAAGCAACTGTTGATCGGGCTGTTGACAGCCAGCCTTTGCACCCTGCTGCCAATGGCACTGCACGGCGCCCGGGCGGCCACACCCAAAGCTGCCACAACGGCGCCCGCTGCCAACGAGATGCCCATCTATGGCAGCCAATTGATGACGGATGCCGAGCGTACGGCCTTTCGTGCACGGATGTGGGCAGCTCAAAGCGATGAAGAACGCAACCGCATTCGGGCGGAGCACCACGAAGAGATGAAAAAGCGCGCCCAGGCCAAAGGCATGACCTTGCCAGACATGCCGCCTGCCATGCCGGGGGGCCCCGGGTCAGGGCCCGGCATGATGAGACAAGGGATGGGGGCGGCCGCCATGCCACCTTGCGCGGCCTCTGCTGCCTCTGCCATCACCTGCCCGGCATCCAGCCCGCGCAGCGGCGGCCGGCAACACCACCGTCGCTATCACGCGCCAGCCCGTCCCTGATGCGCCGCCAGGGTGACGAGGCATGCCGCCATCGTCACCCCGTCGCATCACATGCTCAGCACAGCCTTGCCATCGGCGCTCTTGATGCCTTCCCACTTCTTGTGGATGATGGCTTTGACCGAATCAGGCATCGGCACATAGTCCAGGTCGGCGGCCATCTTGTCGCCGTGTGCGTAGGCCCAATCAAAGAACTTCAGGGCCGCCTTGGCTTGCAAAGGCTTGTCCTGAACCTTGTGCATCAGGATGAAGGTGGCGCCCGAAATGGGCCAGGCATCGGTACCCGGCTGATTGGTCAGCACCTGGTAGAAGGACTTTGACCACTCGGCGCCCGCAGCGGCCGCCTTGAAGTTCTTGTCCATCGGCTCCACAAAGCGGCCCTCGCGGTTGGCCATCAACACGTAGGCCATCTTGTTCTGCTTGGCGTAAGCGTATTCCACATAGCCGATCGAGTTGTCCAGGCGCTGCACAAAGGCCGATACGCCTTCATTGCCCTTGCCACCTGTGCCCAGCGGCCAATTGACCGCCGTGCTTTCGCCTACCTTGCTCTTCCAGTCAGGGCTGACCTTGGACAGGTAATTGGTGAAGATGAAGGTCGTACCGGACCCGTCGGCGCGGCGCACCACGGCGATGGGTGCATCGGGCAACGGCACGTCGCGGTTCAAGGCCTTGAGCGACGCGTCATTCCAGCGGGTGATCTTGCCCAGGTAGATGTCGGCCAGCAAGGGGCCTGTCAAGTGAATCTGGCCGGGCTTGACACCCTTGATGTTCACGACAGGCACCACGCCACCAATCACGGTCGGGAACTGGAGCAAGCCGTCCTTGTCCAGATCCTCGTCGGTCAGGGGCATGTCCGAGGCACCAAAGTCGACGGTCTTGCCCTTGATCTGTTTGATGCCTGCACCGGAACCCACCGACTGGTAGTTCACCTGCTGCTGCGTGGATCGCTGGTAGTCGGCGGCCCACTTGCTGTAGACCGGTGCGGGGAAGGAAGCGCCTGCGCCCGTGATGTTCTGAGCGAACACCACCGGGGCAGCTGCACACAGGGCAAAGGCAGAGAAAGTACGGATCATGAGTGCGTTGGTCATGGTTCAAAAAAGTCAGACAAAGGTCTCACAACTTTGCAGCTTGAACATGACAGCGGTATGTCAAACAAGGCCTTCTCGGCCTTGTGCTTGCCGCCTCAGCGCTTGTCGTTGTGAACGAAGTCGACGCGGCGGTTTTCGGCCCAGCAGGACTCCTCATGGCAACTGGCCTTGGGCTTTTCCTTGCCGAAGCTGATCGTCTCAATGCGGTCTTCAGGGGCGCCCAGCAGCAGCAGGGCCTTGCGCACAGCATCGGCGCGCTTCTGGCCCAGGGCCAGGTTGTACTCGGCACCACCGCGCTCATCGGAGTTGCCTTGCAGGACCAGCTTGTCCAGGCCTTGCGCCTTCAGGAACTGCGCCTGCTTTTGCAGCATGTCCGTGTAATCGGGTTTGACCCTGTAGTCATCGAAATCGAACAGCACCTGGCTGGCATTGAGATCAGCCTTTTGCTGGCGCAACTGCGCTGCCAGCTTCTCGGCATCCAGTTGAGCCTGGTTGACCGAGCCGCCTTGAGCATTGCTAGATGCGGCCTTCTGGGGCGCAACGGCCGACGTCGCCGGGGCCTGAGCAGTCATGGGTGGCCTGCTGCTGCAAGCAGCCAGCAGCGTTGCGATTGATGCCAGGGCAATGAAGGAAAAGCGCATGGTGTCCTTTGTCATGAAACACAAGTCAGGGCGCCCGTCATTCAAACGGGCAGATACCTGATTGTCGACAACAACACTTAGACGAGCCTTAAGAAGCAGCCCCTAGGCCACCAAAGCGGGGAAAATCACCTGCACCCGCAAGCCACCCAGGCGCGGTGAGGCATCGATGAGGATCGTGGCGCCATGCAGATCGGCAATCGATTTCACAATGGCCAGGCCCAGCCCACTGCCCTCTGGCCCGGTTCCGCTGACACGGTAAAAACGATCCAGAACGCGATCCCGATCAGCCGCAGGTATGCCGCCGCCCGAGTCTTCGACCGATACGACGATGCCCACTGACGTGGGCTTCACATCCAGGTCCACGGTGCCCCCCGGTGGCGTGTACTTCACGGCGTTGTCCAGCAGGTTGCGGATCAGAACACGCAGGGCCTCCGCATGCCCGTTGACCATGGACAGATGGGCCTGATGCACACCGAGGTCGATCTGGCGCGTTTGCGCAGCCAACAAGGTATCGGTGAGCGCCAGCAAGCCGACCTGCGCCACGTCCATGGGCTCGAACTGCACCCCCGCCACGACGCTGGCCTCCTGCCGCGCCAGCACCAGCAACTGGTCCACCATGTGCGTGGCCCGGTCAATGCCCGCAGCCAGGCGCTTGATCGCCGTATCCCTCGCCTTGTCATCCACCGCACGCTGCAGGCCCTGCACCTGGATCTTGAGCGCCGCCAATGGCGAGCGCAACTCGTGGGCAGCGTCGGCCACAAAGCTCTTTTGCGCCTCGAAGGCGTGGTGCACCCGATCAAAGAGCAGGTTGAGTTCCTGGATCAAGGGTTGGATCTCTTCAGGCAAGCCAGCCTCGCTCAAGGGAGACAAGTCGTCTGCCTTGCGTGATGCCATCTGGGAGCGTACTTTGGCCACCGGCGCCAATGACCGGGAGACAACCCACCCCACCACCAGCATCAGAATGGGTGCGGCCAGCAGGCTGGGGCCCACGGTACGCAAGGCCAGGGCACTGGCCATGTCCTGGCGCGCGGCCATGTCCTGCGCCACCTGGATGACCTGCGTCGAGGTGCTGATGGAGAAGACGCGGAAAATACGGTTGTCCAGCGTCCTCACATCGGAAAAGCCCGGTTGCGCCGGCTTGCGCAGGGTTCGATGCGCGGCCGACTGGAAGACAGGCACGCCTTTGGACGTCCACATCTGGACGACAAAATCTTCGTTTTCACGGTCCTGGCTGAAGTCCTCGTTGGCCTGCGCATTGACCAGCGGCACGCCCGATCGAAGCGACAGGGCCATTTTCTGCATGTGCCGATCAAAGATGACATCGGCTTGAGACAGCGCTGTCTGGTAGACCGTGACGGCCTGGATCAGAGCCGCCAACGTGATCGCACCCAGCAGGAATACCAGCAGGCGCTTGCGCAGCGAATGCGTGGCCTGGCCCGTCATCCCTTGGGCACCATGTAGCCGACGCCGCGCACATTCAGGATCAAACCGGCACCCAGCTTTTTGCGCAAACCGTGGATGTAAACCTCAACCGCGTTGCTCACCACACCATCCTCCCAACCGAAAATCTTTTCCTCCAGCTGGCTGCGTGACAGCACCGCACCTGGCCGGGCCAACAGCAACTCCAGTACGGCCCATTCGCGGGAAGACAGCACCACGGGCTGGCCCGCCACCGAGACCTCTCTGGTGGCCGGGCTGATTGTCACGCCCAGATGTTCGTAGTGCGGTTCGGCTCGGCCTGCGGCACGTCGCAACAATGCCCTGACGCGAGCCAGCAGTTCACCCAGGTCGTACGGCTTGAGCACATAGTCGTCCGCGCCTGCATCCAGCCCCGCGATGCGTTGCTCGACGGCATCTCGCGCGGTGGCAATCAGCACCGGCGTGCGGTTCCTGCTCAGGCGCAGGGCCCGCAACACCTCAATGCCATCCTTGCCGGGCAAGCCCAGATCCAGCAAGACCAGGTCATAGGCCTCCGTCCGCAAGACAGAGTCAGCCAACAAGCCGTCCTTTACCCAGTCTACAGCGTAGTGCTCCGAGCGAAGAATGTCCGACACGGACTCACCGATCATGTGATCGTCCTCTACCAGCAGCAGCCTCATTCTCGCCGTCCTTGAAAGTCACCACTATGCCGCGCGGGACTTAGGTGAAGCTTAAAGCCCGATGCGCCACGCTAGGGAAATCACCGATCGTTCGACGTGATTTGGCTCATGGAAAGCCGCCAGACTAGCGAGCCTGCAGACTCCCCCGATTTTGGCTGTTCACGCCGCACCAGCCTTGTTCTTTTATGCGCATCTCGCCCATCAACCTGAAGATCCTGGCCTACACCCTGGACGTCGAAGGCTTCGACTCCAGCGGCGTCTTGAGGCAGTGCGGCATCGAGTCCGCTGACGATCTGCAAGAAGATGGTGATTGGCTTCCCCTGCACCTGTTTGATCGGCTGATGGCCGCGGCCGTCGAAGAAACCGGAGACCCATTTTTTGGGCTGGTGGCCGGCAAGAGCATCGCGCTGATGAAATACGGTGCCATCACGCCCCTGGCCTTGTCCACGCCCAGCCTGCGCCAGCTGCTCGACGACATCAAGCGCTTTGCCTTGCTGGCGGTCGAGCGTGCCGAGATTGACCTGGTGGAGTCAGGCCAGACGGCTCGCCTCGTGGTCAACCCGGTGATCGAGAACGGCTTGAGCGGGCGTTTCCGTACCGAGCAGGTCGCCACCAGCGCCGTGCAGATGCTCAGGTTCACGGGAGCGGCCAGCTCGGACATCTACCAGGTCGAATTCCCTTATTCGATCCCTACTGGGCATGAGCAGCGTTATCTGTCGACTTTTGGCCCTCGCATCCTTTTCGAGCGCAAGGCCTGCTCGATCAGTTTCAACCCCGCCCTGCTTGACCTCAGGATGCCCACCCACGACCCTGTCGCGTACATGGCTGCCCGAACGCGCGCCGAGTCCGTGCTCGCTGCTCGCCAGGCTGGCTCCGACATGGCCGATACGGTGCGCCAATGGTTGCTGAACGCTTTCCCCCGGTTGCCAACGGTGTCCGAGACGGCTGCGCAAATGGGCATGAACGAGCGCAGCTTTCGGCGGCAGCTGGGCCTGCTGGGCACATCCCACGCTGAGCTGGCACAGGAGTGCCAACGCCTCATGGCCGAGCGCCTGCTGGCTGAGGGCAAGCTGCCTCTCAAGCAAATTGCCGATGCCCTTGGCTTCTCTTCCGTTCACAGCTTCCATCGCGCCTTCAGGCGCTGGTCCGGCCTGACGCCATCGGCCTGGCGGGAAGGCCAAGCGGGGGGCCCGGTCAACGGCAGCGAGCCGTCGACCTGGTGAGCATCAGGGTAAGCCTGATCCGGGTAAGCCTGATCCGCCACAGCCAATAAGTTGGTCAATCCGGCTATTGGTCGCGCCTCCTTCTGTTTCTAGCATGGTCAATCAGCACAACAAAAGGAGTCAACGTGAAACTTTCATCGGACAACGGCACCCGCTTCGCAGTGCGCAGCCTGGTTGCCGCCCTGCTGTCGATTGGCATCGCCAGCCTGGCCTCGGCGCAAACCACCACCCTGGGCACGCGCGGCAGCAACAGCAGCACCAACACGGCGATCACCACGAACGCCAGCAGCACCTGGTCTGAGTATTCGCGGGCAGAGCAATACCCCAAGATCACCACCTTGCCGCTGCAGTTCATCACCATGAAGAATGGCAAGAAGCTGGCGGTGTTCGTGTCGGTACCGGCCGATGCCGATGGCAACCCGGTTGCGGGCAACTTCCCCGCTGTCCTGACTCAAACGGCCTATCGCATTGACACCGGCCTGCTGCTGGGCACCTTTGCCACCAAGGGCAACACCCTGCTGGTGGGCGGCAAGGACGAGTTCATCATCAAACGCGGCTACATCTCCGTGGCGGTGGACATCCTCGGCTCGGGCATGTCTGACGGCAAAGAAGCCTTGATCGGCGAAGACGAGCAGGCCGGCTACGCTGAAGCCGTGGATTGGGTGACCAGGCAGCCATGGTTCAACGGCCAACTTGGCCTGGCCGGCACCTCGTACCTGGGCATCACCAGCTTGTTGACAGCGGGCCAGCAAAACCCCGCCGTGAAGGCCGTGTTCGCCGAAGTGCCCATGGGTGATGCCTATCGCGGCACCGTCGGCACGGGCGGCTTGCTCAACGCCAAGTTCATCAGCATCTGGTTGCCCCTGACGCAATCCTTGAGTGTCGCCAATGACCTGGCCAAATCGCTGCACCCCGAGTACGCCGACCAGATCGAAGCGGCCAACCAGGAGCACATCGCAGCGATCAACGACTGGTACCTGCCCACCGTCAACAACTCCCTGGCCGGCGTGACAGGCTACGCCACCGACGACGGCTCGTTCTGGTCGGTGCGCTCCCCCATCGAGACGGCCTCCAGGATCAAGGTACCCACCTTCCTCATTGGCGGCTCCAACGACATCTTCCAGCGCGACGAACCGCTGCTCTACGAGCAGTTGAAGAACAACGTCAACACCAAGCTGGTGATCCTGCCGGGCTCGCACGTGGGCGCTGTCCAGGCTGCCTTGAGTGGCGCCAACAACTCGACCTCCAAGGGTGCACCAGGCGCCGCATCCCTGCTGTTGCAGTGGTTCGACCAGTACCTCAAGGGCATGAACACCGGGGCAACCAGCCTGCCCAACGTCACCCAATACGTTCAAGGCTACGGGCTGCTGAGCACCGACCGCTACGCCCGTGCCACCGACTGGCCCCACCCTCAAATGGCGCCTCAGCGCATGTACCTGCGCGGCAACATGAGCCTGAACGCGCAAAAGCCCACCGTGGCTGAACCCTCGCACACCATCAGCGAGCCCGATGCACCCGTCGTGACCTACGGCGTCAGCAGCAGCGGCAGCACCGTGACAGCCAAAGTGACCATCAACGATGGCAGCGACTGCTCGATCAGCTATGTGCAATGGTCGCTGGGCATCTCCGGCCTGTTCCCCAAGGCCTGTTACTCGAACGATGCGTATGTCGAGAATGCCCAGAACGCGCTGGTGTACGAGACGCCCATGCTCACGAGCGACCTCTACCTCAACGGCCCCATTCAGGCTGACATCTGGATGAAGGCGACCAAGACCGAGGCGGCCCTGTCGGTTCGCGTGGACGACGTCGACATCTTCGGCAAGGCCACACCGATCACCAACGGCCTGATGTCGGCCAGCTACCGCGCCGTCGACACCACCCGCTCGCGCTACGTCAAGGGGATCATGATGCAGCCCTGGCACCCGTTCACGGCGGCGTCCAGGCAGGCTGTGGTGCCCGGCCAGCCCATGCTGGTGCCTGTGGAAGTGTTCCCTGCCGCCGCCCTGGTGCGCAAGGGACACAAGCTGCGCATCGCCATCAGCGCCAGCAACCAGGCACAAGGTGTGTGGCCCACACCGCAGCAGGCAGCAGCCAATGGCAACGTGAGCACCATCCTCAACGAGCCGAACTACCCATCCAGCGTGGTCCTGCCTGTGGTGCCCACCAGCGCCCTGAACTGATCAGCCCGGCTGATCGCCTGACAGCCCGCAAGACCTCGTGTCTTGCGGGCTTTTTGCATCTAGCACCTTGGCCGCGTCAAGCCTCGGTCTGAGGCAGCACCAGGCGCATGACCACGGCCTCGCCGGGCAGGTTCTGCACCAACTGGGCTGAACCGCCGTGCATGTGCATGACGCGCTGCACGATGTGCAGCCCCAAGCCATGCCCACCCGGCTGAGCCGCCCTTGTGCCCCGCGTGCCACGGGTGAACAACTTGTCCAGCACCGTGGGCTCGAAGCCCGGGCCGCGGTCACACACATCGATGTTCAGCCCCAGAGGGTTGTCGCTGTCGCTGACACGCACGATCACGTCCGCATCGGCTGGCGAATAGACCAGGGCGTTGACGATGAGGTTGCGCAGCGCCAGGCGCATCAGGCTGGCATTCATGTCCGCGGTTCTGGCCGCAGCCGGGCGCTCGACGTGCACCCTGTGCCGAACCTCGGGAGAGATATCGGCCAGCACCAGGGCCAGCAACGTGTCGATGTCCGTCTCCTGACGAACCATGGCTTCGCCCCCGTCCAGCAACACCGCGTCGGCCAGCACGTTGTCGATCGACGCCGACACCTGCATGAGCACCGCATTGGCACGGTTCAGGCGCAGCATGGCCTCCTGGCCATCATGGACACGCGCCAGCACCGCTGCCGCGCTTTGCAAGGCAGCTGAAGCATTGTTCAAAGGCTGCCTAACCTCATGTGCCATCACGCCCAGCATCTCTTCGCGGTGCGCCAGCAACTGCGTGCGCTCATCCAGCAGCACCGACAGCTCGCGTGAATGCAGCTCGATCTGCTCGCGCTTCTCCTGCTCGCGGCTCAACTCCGTGGCGCGGGCGAGCTCGACCTCACGCGCCGACTCCAGCGCGATGCCGATGTAGCCCAGGTTGCCGTACAACGCCGCAATCAGCGCCGCGATGAAGGCGAACACGAACTCCGGCCCTGATGAGAAGACCACGACCTTCTGCCAGTTGACGACGTTGACTACGCCACGCATCAGCATGGACATGGCAAACAGACCATAGGCGACCGACAGCATGGCGGCACTGCGATAGCCCTTGATGCGGAACAGCTTCCATGCCAGCCAGGACAGGGACAGTGCGCCGCCCATATTGGCTGCAGAACTGAGCACCACACGCGGCGCGTCCAGCGGCGATATCGTCAGCAGCATCAGGTAGAGCACGCTGACCGATAGCCATGCGGCACCGGACACCCCCAGCCCATCGCTCTGCCCCAGCTCCCGCCGAAGCGAAGCGGATCGCAAGGCATAACTCCCGAAGACCATCAAGTTGGCCACGGCGAAACTCAACCAGGCCGGCGCGGTCCCGCGCATGCCGATGAGTGCGGTACCAATGCCAAACACCCCGCCCCCCAGACACCACAGGGTCACGGCACGCCCGTTATGGCGACGCCGCAGGATCGACCACGCCGTCAAGGGCAAGGCGATGTACAGCAAGCCTGCCAGGAAAAATGCAGTCTGCGGATGAAGCATGTCGGGTTGTGTGCGTGGGTCTCAGGAGCAGCGGCACAGGGCCGGCCCCAAATGTAACGCGTGCCGATTGACGCACCGCTTGACGAACCATGATCAATGACAAGTCAAGCAGGCTGACTTGCCCGTTTCGTCGTCCTTTTCTTTGCATAGGCTGGGGCTGCTTGCTGGCAGTGTGCTGGGACAGTGAAATCAATCGAGTCAAGACATGAGCACCCTGCCATTGAACACAGTCACCGCCTCCAGTGCGCAGAAAAGCAGCTCCTCGTCATCGACCAGTACGGCACAAAGCCAGGCATCCTCGGCATTGACAAAGATATCTCCTGCATTGGCGAAGGCGCACGAGCGCATCGTCGCGCAGGCGCAATCTGAATCCACCTCGATATCGCAACTGGGTCAGTACAAAGCGGCCATCTCAAGCCTGGCGACCGCAGCCAATGCCCTCGCCAACGGCTCGAGCAAAACCACCGCGGCAGACACCGTCAAGATGGCCGAGCGCTTCGTCTCCGCGTTCAACGCCGCCATCAAACAGGCCAACTCGGCAACTGCGGCAAATGGCAAGAGCCAGACCGATGCATCCAGGGCATTGACGGAGTCGAAAAGAACGCTGTCCACATCAGACGCGTCACGATCACAACTCAGCAAGCTGGGCTTCACCAGACAACAAGACGGCACGCTGACACTGGACTCGTCCGTCCTGCAAAAGAGCTTGGCGGCCAACCCGGATGCCGCGATCTCCACCTTGTCTCAGCTTGGCAAGGCCATGGCCAAACGAGCCGAATCGGAGCTTGCAGACAAGGGCCGGCTGAACGTGGCGTCCGTCAGGTCAGGCGAGAAGGCGCTCGCCCTGAAGCAACAGCAAAGCGCCCTGCTCGACGCAGCTACCAAGATATCGCAGGCCCAGACCAGCAGCAGCTGGACAACCCAACAAGCACTGCAAAAGTATTCGGCAAGCTGACCGCGCATATCCAGCAGGCAACAGGGTGAAAAAGCGTGGGGGAAATGAGGAAAGCCCCATCATCGCAAGTCATTGACATGACAGGGATTTTGGGGCTCTCAAGTTCCTGGCGGAGAGGGCGGGATTCGAACCCGCGGTAGGGATTAACCTACACACGCTTTCCAGGCGTGCGACTTAAACCGCTCATCCACCTCTCCGAAGCCCGCTATTGTAGCAAGGATTTCGGTGCGTTCTGAAGAAATCAGTTCAGCGGCACTTTCTTGCCGTCCTTGTAGCTGTAGAGCGTCATGGCGGGGTTCTTGAGTTCGCCATTGGGCTCAAAAGCCACCTTGGCCGTCACGCCTTGATAAGCCGCTTCCACGATCTTGGGGCCGTAGACCTTGGGGTCAACGGAGTTGGCGCGCTTCATGGCATCCACCAGCACCATGGTCGCGTCGTAGGTGTAGGGCGAATAGACCTGGAACTGGTTGGGGAACTTGGCGTCATAACGTGCGCGCCAGGCTTTGCCGGAGGGCAGCTTGTCCAGCGATGCACCGCCCACGGCACACACCACATTGGCCAGGGTCTTGGCGCCGCTGGACAAGTCCATGAGCTTGTCGGTGCAGATGCCATCGCCGCCGAACAGGTAGGCCTTGTTCAGGCCCAGTTGCTGCATCTGGCGCAGCATGGGGCCGGCCTGGGGGTCCATGCCACCAAAGAAGATGCCGTCCGGCTTCTTGGACTTGATGGACGTGAGGATGGCGCTGAAATCCACCGCCTTGTCGTTGGTGTACTGCTGGCTCACCACCTCCAGGCCCCGCTCCTTGGCGACCCTGGCAAACACCTCGGCCACGCCTTTGCCGTAAGCCGTGCGGTCGTCGATGATGGCGACCTTCTTGAGCTTGAGCGTGTCGACCGCGTAGTTGGCCAGGCCTGCGCCCAGGTGGTTGTCATTGGCCAGCAGGCGGAACACGTTCTTGTAGCCCAGCGTGGTCAGCTCGGGGTTGGTGGCCGAGGGCGAGATCATGGGCAGGCCGCACTGGTTGTAGACCTTGGACGCCGGGATCGTGGTGCCCGAGTTCAGGTGCCCCACCACGCCATTGACCTTGGCATCGCACAGCTTCTGGGCTGCGGCGGTGCCTTGCTTGGGATCGGCCGCATCGTCTTCGGCCACCAGCTCGAACTTGATCTTCTTGCCGCCGATCTGCACGCCCTGGGCGTTGAGTTCATCCACGGCCATGCGGGCGCCGTTTTCGTTGTCTCGGCCGTAATGGGCTTGCGGGCCAGACACCGGGCCGACGTGGCCAATCTTCACGACGGTTTGAGCCTGGGCGGCAGGCGCCAGCAACGCAACGGCAGCCGCAGCAGCCAGGGTCAGGCGCACTTGAACAGACAGAACAGATCCAGACATCGGGTCCACCTCAAAACTGAATGATTGGTAAATGATGGGTAAAAACGGGGAAAGCGAACAAGACCTCAGCGCTGACGCAGCTTGGCCATTTCCTGGGCCACCGAACGGGTGACCACATCGCGCATGGTGCGGTTGAGCTCTTCGCGCAGGTCTTTGACCAAGGCCTCGGTATGCCGGGCCAGGATCGGGCCCATCGCCTCACGCAGGCGGAAGTCCAGCATGCCGTCGATCTGGCGCTGGACATCGCCCATCACCCGATGGGCCAGTTGCGCCTCGGAAATCTCGGGCAAGACAGGCAAAGCGGGCACCAGGGGCGCGGCCACGATGGGCTCCACGGGCTTGACCTCGTCCGTCACCGTCGGGATCAGCCCCGATTGAACAGGCTGCTGGGTGGGCTGCCGTGCAAGCGGCACTGCAGCGGGCAGCACAGGCGGCCTGGCCGCTGCGGCCACGGGCTCGACCGCAGGCTCAGGCACCACAGCCTCCAGCACCGGCAAGTCGGCCAGGGCCACCACCGCCTGGCCAGACACGGGCTCCAGCGAGGAGACGACCACCGTCGTCATCGGCGCCCAGGTGCTGCGCCCTTGCTGACTGGCGGGCAAGCCACGGGTGACGATGGGTGTGGCCGCAGGGGTGCCTTGCGCGGGCGCGGCCGGCCGGGCCGCGGTGTTCAAGCCATCGTCTCTCACGGGGGTGGGCGACAGCAGCTCGATCACCTCGGTCAAGGTGGGCACCTGGGCCGGATTGGGTTGGGCGCCTTGGCTCATTCTTTGACCTCGTGTGGCTGCACCTGCCAGCCCATGGCGGCATAGGCCTTCCAGCGCTGGCGACCCAACTGGCGGTCGTCCGGCGCGCTGCTGACGATGTCAAACAGGCGCTCGAAGCGGGCCATGCCGGCAGGCATCTCCTGCCCCAGGTTGATCAGGATGCCGCGGTCGCCCGGCGCCGTGTCAGGGTCCTCTGACAACCAGATCGGGGTGTCATGCTGGCGCGGTGGCACAGGTTGCCCCTGCGAGGCCATGACATGCGGCAGGAACTCCTGGTCGTCAAACACCCACAACTGCTTGTCCAGCGTGCGCAGCGTGGCCGCGTCGCCGGTCACGACGACCTTCGCGCCGGCCTTGTAAGCCTTGCGCAACAGGCGGCAGGCATACGACAGCTTGTCGCCCACGCCGTGATGAAACTCCACCTTGCCCATGGTTACCTTGTCATGCCTTGGCTGCCGCCGTTTTGGCAGCAGTCTTGCGAGGGGCCGCAGCGCGGCGGCGCACAGCCTTGCCCGCGACCGCCTTGCCCTCGGCCTTCTTGGGCAAGGGCGCAATGGCGTCCTTGCCTGCGGCGACCTGATCCAGGATGAACTGGGTCAACAGGCCCACGGGGCGACCGGTGCCACCCTTGGCGCCACCCGACTTCCAGGCAGAACCGGCGATGTCCAGGTGAGCCCAGCGGTAGGCCTTGGTGAACTTGCTCAGGAACACGGCCGCCGTGATGGCGCCGCCTTCGCGGCCACCCACATTGCCCAGATCGGCAAAGTTGCTCTTGAGCGACTCGCCATACTCTTCGTCCATCGGCATGCGCCAGGCCGTGTCCTGGGCGGTCTGGCCGGCGGCCAGCAGGGCATTGGCCAGCTGGTCATCGGCCGAGAACAGGCCGCTGTGGACGTTGCCCAGGGCCACCACGCAGGCGCCCGTCAAGGTGGCGATGTCCACCACGGCTGCGGGCTTGAAGCGCTCTGCATAGGTCAAGGCATCACACAGGATCAGGCGCCCTTCGGCGTCGGTGTTGAGCACCTCGATGGTCTGGCCCGACATGCTGGTGACCACGTCGCCCGGCTTGGTGGCCGTGCCACTGGGCATGTTCTCGCAAGTGGGGATCAGGCCGATCAGGTTGAGCTTGGGCTGCAGGTCGGCCACGGCGCGGAAGGTGCCCAGCACGCTGGCGGCGCCCCCCATGTCGAACTTCATTTCATCCATGCCGGCACCGGGCTTGAGCGAGATGCCGCCCGTATCGAAGGTGATGCCCTTGCCCACCAGCACCACCGGTGCTTGCGAGGCGGGGGCGCCTTCATAACGCAGGATGATGAACTTGGGCGGCTGCGCCGAGCCGTTGGTCACGGACAGGAAGGAGCCCATGCCCAGCTTTTCCAGGGCTCGGCGCTCCAGCACCTCGGCCTTGATGTGCTTGAAGGTGCGTGCCAAGCGCTTGGCCTCGTTGGCCAGGTGGGTGGGCGTGCAGTAGTTGGCCGGCAGGTTGCCCAGCTCACGGCCCAGTGCCACGCCCTCGGCCACAGCCTGGCCTTGAGCCAGGCCGGCCTTGACGGCGGCGGCCTCGGCCTGCGAAGACACCACAGTCACCTTCTTGAGGGCGCCGGCCTTGGGCGCGCTGGGCTTGGTGTGGCGGTACACATACGTGGCGTCAGCCGTGCCCAGCACCAGGGCCTTGGCGTGCTCGGCGGTCAGCTTGAAGCCTTTGGCAGCGGCCACGGCCACATGCGCAGCGCCCAGATCCTTCACCTGGGCCAGGCCCTTGGCCACAGCCGCCTTGTAAGACTTGGGCTTGTTGTCAGCCGCGCCCAGCAGCAGCAGGCGGGCCGCCTTCACGCCAGCGGGGCGGTGCACATACAGCACACGCCCGGCCTTGAAGGCGAAATCTTCAGCCGCGACGGCCTCCTTGACGAATTTGTCAAGCACCGCGTCGCCCGTATTGGCTTGATCGCTGGTCAGAACCAGCAGCAGCGCGTCAGCGTTGACCTGAGACAGGGCGGGCCCTTCGGCCACGGTGGAGCGGTAGTCCATGCAGTGCAAGTCCATAATGGACGGATTGATTTGATCTGACCAATGTTATTCGATTCCTCCGTGCGCCGCGAACTCTGGCGCAGCTTTATCGGCACCCTGGTGGTGTTGCTGACCGTGGTCCTGACCATGGTGCTCATCCGCATCCTCGGCCAGGCGACCAAGGGCAGCTTCGCGCCGGCTGACGTCAGCCTGGTGCTGAGCTACACCGTCATCGGCCAGTTGCCCATCCTCATTGCCCTGGCCTTGTTCGTGGCGGTGGTGACCGTGCTCAGCCGGCTCTGGCGCGACAGCGAGATGGTGGTCTGGCAGGCCAGCGGCGCCCGGCAGTTCAATTTCGTGCCCCCGCTGCTGCGCATGGCCTGGCCTGTGCTGGCCGTGGTGGCCTTCTCGACGCTGGTGGCGCGCCCCTGGGCCCAAAGCCAGACCCAGGTGCTCAAGTACCGGTTCGAGAAGCGGTCGGACATGGCCCGCGTGTCGCCCGGCCAGTTTCAGACCTCTGCAGACGGCAAGCGCGTGTTCTTCATCGATAGCCACAGCGATGGCCAGCAAACTGGCAAGAACGTCTTCATGGTGCTGACCGACAAGGGGCAGGAGTCGGTCATCACCGCGCGCGAAGGCCAGTTGCGCATCGACCAGGACCTGCGTTACCTGGTGCTGAGCCAGGGCGAACGCACCCAGACGGATCTGGCCACCTCTGAAAAAACCCTCTCACGCTTTGAGACGGCCCGTATCCTCGTGGGCGAAGTGGTGGACCCGCAAAAGCTGGCGCCTGAAGTACGGTCCTTGCCCACACACACGCTGCTGGGCGTCCACAGCAAGGAAGCCCATGGTGAGCTGAACTGGCGCTTCGGCCTGGTCTGGGCCACCTTGAACATGGTGTTGGCAGGCCTGAGCCTGGCCGCCGGCAACGCGCGCCGCAACAGCAACTGGAACCTGGTTTATGCCTTGCTGGTGTTCGTGGTGTACTTCAACCTGCTGAGCCTGAGCCAGAACTGGGTGAGCCAGGGCAAGCTGGGCTGGATCACCGGCCTGCTGCTGGTCCATGGCGGGCTGACACTGGGCGCGCTGGCCGTGCTGTGGTGGCGTGATGGTGCCTTGATGCCGGGGCAGACGGTGGCGCGCCGTGCGGGCCCTTCTGGTCGACTCAAACGCGCGGGAGGTGCGGCATGAACACCGTTCGTCGCTTGATTTTCACGACGATGGTCACCCATGTGGGTTTCGTGACGCTGGCCTTCTCAGCGCTGTTCTTCTTCATCGACTTTGTGGAAGAGCTGCAGGACCTGGGGCACCGTGGCTACTCGGTCATGAACGCCATCTGGACCTGCATCTTCCTGCAAGGCGCCCACTTCTATGACCTGTTCCCGATCGCCCTGTTGATCGGCGGCATCCTGGCGCTGGCCCGCATGGCACAGACTTCGGAGTTCACCATCTTGCGCACGGGTGGCCTGGGCCCCGGCCGGGCGCTCAGCCTGCTGGGCGTGCTGGGTATCCTGGCCGCCTTGCTGATGGTCGTGGTGGGCAACTGGTACGTGCCGTGGTCCGAGCAGCAACTGGCTTTGCACCGCGCCAAGTTCAGCAGCCGGCAGGGCCTCAACCTGGGCCACGGTGGCACCTGGCTGCGCGAACGCCGGGAGGTGACGGGCAAAGGCTTTCACAACATCACCGTGAACGTCGGCTCGGCCAACAGCCAGGGCGAATTCGGGCTGGTGCGCATTTTCGAGTTCGACACCCAAGGGCGCCTGATCCGCCGCGTGGCAGCAGAGCGTGCCGAGGTTGAAGCACTGGGCGATGCCACCACGGCCACGGGCTCGGTCTGGCACCTCAAGCAGGTGACCGACACCCGCTGGCTGTCGCATGAAATGGTGGGCGAGCAAGCCGTGCTGGACGGCAGCAAGATCATTGCCGAGACGCATCCGGCTCAGATGGACTGGCAGAGCAGCCTGACGCCGCTGGTGGTGTCGGCTTCGGTGCTGCCGCCGGAAACGATGTCCACATTGGCGCTGTGGCGCTACACCCAGCATCTG
>Ga0265327_10001244_pt1 | contig 34016 bp, 32 predicted proteins | sample 41621metaG_FD_202089 | JGI IMG/M metagenome (GOLD analysis project Ga0265327, IMG submission 202089) | Rhizosphere microbial communities from Carex aquatilis grown in University of Washington, Seatle, WA, United States - 4-16-21 metaG | ecosystem: Host-associated > Plants > Roots > Rhizosphere...
TGTACTTCACGGCCTTGATGGCTTCGATGTCCTCGAGCTCGCCGAGTCCCACCGTCTGCCTCCTCTCGATGCGCGTCCGGGTCCGCACCGACGGCCCGGCCAATGTACCGGGCCGCCGGTGCACACGACGCTGTAGGTTCGACCCCGTGCGACACATCGACCACTGGATCGGCGGGCGCGCGGTGGCGTCCACCTCGGGGCGCACGGCCCCGGTCTACGACCCGGCGACCGGTCGCGTGCAGGCCGAGGTCGGGCTGGCCTCGGCCGAGGACGTGTCCCGGGCCACCGCCGAGGCGGCGGCGGCCGCCGAGTCGTGGGGATCGACCCCGCTCGGACGCCGCGCCGAGGTGCTGTTCTCCTTCCGCCACCTGGTGGAGGCCCGCGCCCCCGACCTGGCGGCGGTGGTCACCTCCGAGCACGGCAAGGTGCTGGCCGACGCCGCCGGCGAGGTCGCCCGCGGCTTGGAGAACGTGGAGTTCGCCTGCGGCATCCCCCATCTGTTGAAGGGCGGCTTCAGCGACCAGGCCGCCTCGGGCGTCGACGTCCACTCGTTGCGCCAGCCGCTCGGGGTCGTGGCCGGCATCACGCCGTTCAACTTCCCGGCCATGGTCCCGTTGTGGATGCTGGCCAACGCCGTGGCGTGCGGCAACGCCTTCATCTTGAAGCCCAGTGAGAAGGACCCCTCCGCCTCGTTGCTCCTGGCCGAACTGCTGGCCGAGGCGGGGCTCCCCGACGGCGTCCTCACCGTGCTCCAGGGGGACAAGGTGGCGGTCGAGGTGCTCTTGGACGATCCCAACGTGTCCGCGGTGAGCTTCGTGGGGTCGACGCCGGTGGCCCGGGCCGTCCACGCCCACGCCTCGGCCAACGCCAAACGGGTCCAGGCCCTCGGTGGCGCCAAGAACCACATGGTGGTCCTCCCCGACGCCGGTGTGGACCTGGCCGCCGACGCCGCGGTCTCCGCCGCCTACGGCTCGGCCGGCGAGCGGTGCATGGCGGTGTCGGTGGTGGTGGCCGTGGGCGCGGTGGCCGACCCGCTCGTCGAGGCCATCGCGGCGAGGCTGGCCAAGCTGCGCATCGGACCGGGGACCGACCCCGACGCCGAGATGGGGCCCTTGATCACCGGCGAGCACCGCGACAAGGTGGCCACCTACCTCGACGGGGCCGAGGGCGAGGGCGCGAGCGTGGTGGTCGACGGCCGCCGCCACGAGCTGGCCGGCGGAGACGGCTTCTTCCTCGGGGCGTCGCTGGTGGACGGGGTGCGCCCGGGGATGGCGGTCTACGACGACGAGATCTTCGGGCCGGTGCTCTCGGTGGTGCGGGCCGACACCTACGACGAGGCGCTGGCCGTGGTCAACGCCAACCCCTACGGCAACGGCGCCGCCATCTTCACCCGCGACGGCGGTGCCGCCCGGCGGTTCGAGCGCGACGTGACCTGCGGCATGGTCGGGGTCAACGTGCCCATCCCGGTCCCCGTCGCCTACTACAGCTTCGGCGGCTGGAAGGCCTCCCTCTTCGGCGACGCCCACATGTACGGCCCCGAGGGCATCGACTTCTACACGCGGACCAAGGTGGTCACCACCCGCTGGCCCGACCCGGCCACCTCGGGCGTCGATCTGGGCTTCCCTCGGACCAGATGACCGAGTGCCGCGCCGCGGCCCGGTGAGTAGGCGCCGCCGCGTCGGCGCCTACGGCATCTGTCGGGACGCCGACGGCCAGGTGCTCTTGGTGCGGGCGTCGGTGCGCACCGCCGTGCCGGGTCGCTGGTTCCTGCCCGGCGGCGGGGTCGAGCCGGGCGAGGAACCCCTCGAGGCGCTCCGACGCGAGCTGTGCGAGGAGACCGGCTTGGTGCTCGTCGCCGCCACGCGCCGCGGCCTGCTCTCTGACACCTTCGTGCGTCCCGACGACGTCGAGGTCCGTTCGCTCCGCCACGTCTACGACGTCACCGAGTGGAAAGGGGAGGTCCGCCCCGAAACCGACGGATCGAGCGACGAGGCCGCCTGGTTCGCGCTCGACAGCGTCCCGGAGGGGGCCATGCCGTATGTGGTGGAAGCGCTGGCGCGCTTTGCGAAATGACCCGGACATCGGAGGGGTGCGCGGTATTTTGATCTGAGCGCCATGACCGACCCGAACGCTCCATGACGACCACCGAGGAGCGGCCGACGGTGCAGCCTGCCCCTCGGCGCCGCGGGCCCCAGCACCGCCGTCGCCGGCCCCGCGGGTGGTGGCGCAAGCCTGCTCTCGTCGTCGGCGCCCTGGTGGTGGCGGTGGTGGTGCTGATGGTGGTCGTGGTGCACGGCTCGGGTGGGGGCACAGGATCGGTGGCCGATCCGGCCCAGGCGGCCAGCACGAGCGGGGTCTCGCTCGACCCGGCCGCCTTCGCCACCGGCGCCTGCGTCGCCTTCTCCCCCACGCACGGCGCCCGTAACCGCACCGTCTTCCTCGACGCCGGCCACGGCGGGATCGACCCCGGCGCCGTCGGGACCACCCAGAGCGGCGCGCCGGTCCGCGAGGCGGCCGTGACGTTGCCGGTGGCCCTCGACGCCGCCACCTTGCTGCGGGCCGACGGCTACCGCGTGGTGCTCTCGCGCACGAGATCGACCACGGTGCTGAAGCCCGGTCCGGGAGACCTCAGTTCCACAGGCGGGGTCCTCACCCAACAGGGCGGACACGACGACGTCGTGGCGCGCGACGCCTGCGCCAACCTGGCCAAAGCCACAGTGCTGGTCGGGATCTCCTTCGCCACCGCGACGTCGTCGACAGGGGCCGGGAGCACCGTCGCCTACGACATAGAACGCCACTTCTCGGGGGAGAACAGGCAGCTGGCCGACCTGCTCGAGAACGACGTGGTGGTGGACCTCCACGACCAAGGATGGGCGATCCCCGACGACGGCGTGGTCACCGACGCCGCCATGACAACAACAGACACCCACTACCACCACCTGCTGCTGCTCGGTCCGACAGCCCGGGCATGGCACCCGGTTCCGAGCCAGATGCCCGGCGCCCTCATCGAACCGCTCTACCTGAGTGACCCGTCCGAGGCCACGATGGCGGCCTCGGGTGCCGGCCAGCGGGCCATCGCCCGGGGCATCGCCCAGGCGGCCCAGCAGTACCTGGCGTCCGCCCGATCCTGACCGGGAGCCCCCGGGGCTACCAGGCCGTCGGCTCGAGCAGGCCCGGGCAGTCCTCGGCCGGCGGAGCGTCGTGGGCCTCGAGGCCGCTGTCGCGCACGAGCGAGGTGGGGCGGCCGTTGGAGAACCAGCGGTGCTCGTGGGCCTCGTAGGGGTCGTGGTACCAACCCTCGGCGGGGAGGTGGTGTCGCTCCATGGGCGTATTTTACTCGCCAATCACTGTCTTGTCACCTGTAGGTAACTTTTTTTACCTATGAAGGGGCCAAAAAGTGGGCCGGCCCACCACCGGACTGGACCCCGCCGGCGGCCGTCCGCGGCCTGAGCACGCCGAGGCGTGCGGCGGTAGCGTGCCTGGTGCGCCCTCGTGCGCCAGTTGGGGGGAGGCCTTCGGGGACGCTCGACTGAAAGAGGTGATGCCATGTACCTCATGTCCCGGAACGCCCGGCTGAGCTCGACAGCAGCCGTCGAATGGGCTCTGCTGATTCTCGGCCGTGCCAGGGAGGTGACCGGCAGCGCGATAGATCTCTGGGCCACCGCCTTCTCAGCGTCGCTGGGGCGGGTGGCGTGGACGTCGTGGTGGCCCGACCTGAGCACCTTGGAAGCCGCCACCACCGCCCTGCGGGCCGACGCCAAGTACCGCGCGTTGGCGGAGGAAGGCCGAGCCCACGTCGTGGGCGAGATCGACGACGAGCTGTGGCTGCTGCTCCACGGCGACCTCGACCCCGAGCGCGCCGCCTCGGTCAAGTACGTCGGCACGGTGCGCGCCGTCTGCGCGGCCGGCAATGCCGTGCGCGCGCTGACCGTGGGCGTCGAGACCGCCGAGCGCTCCCAGGTCCTCACCGGCCTGCCCACCATGTTCCTGAGCGCGGTCACCGGCCCGTACGGCGAGGTGGGTTGGATGTCTGGCTACGACAGCCTCGGGGAGTTCGAAACGACGCAGGGCAAACTCGCCGCTGAGCCGGCGTGGATGGCCCACATCGACTCGATGGAGGGGTGCTTCGTCGAAGACCCATCGGTCACGCAGCAGACCCTCTACGAGCGGCTGTCCTGAGCCCCGGCCGGGCTTACGGTGGGACCGGCCGGGACTCGTGGCGGCCTAGCTACAGCCGCCCGTCGGGTCGGATCTCCTCGGGGATCCACCTCGGCGCCCGGCGCTCGCTGAAGGCCGCCCACCCCTCCTCGCGCTCGGGGCCGGCGAGGCTCTGTTCCATGGCGGCGCGGTCGAAGGCCCCGTAGTAGGCGTCGAGCGACCGCTTCACCGCGGCCCGGGCCGTGGGCGCCGCGTAGCAGCACTGGGTAAGGGCCTCGGCGGCCGCCTCGAGCAGGCCGTCGTGGGACGCCGTGCGCGCCACCAGTCCCCAGTCGAGCGCCTCGGCGGCGTCGAGGCGTCGGCCGGTGAGCAGCAGGTCGCGGGCTCGGGCCGGGCCGACCTGGCGAGGCAGGATCTGCGCGTAGTAGGTGTCGGCGATCCCGCGGAGGAGCTCGGGGGCGCGGAACGTCGCCCGCTCACTGGCCACCGCCACGTCGGCCAAGAGGGTGATCATGAGCCCGCCCCCCTGGCACAGCCCGTTGACCGCCACCACCACCGGTTTGTCCGAGCGGCGGACGGCGTCGAAGGGGAGCAGGTCCATGCCCAGCTGGCCCAGCCCCGGCCAGTGGTCGTCCACCCGGTTGCCGAGGTCGCCGCCGGTCACGAACGTCTCCCCGTCGGCCCGTAGCAAGAGGCCGGCCAGCTCCGGGCGACGGTTGACGTGCTCGACGGCGTAACGGATGCCGAAGTACATGGCCGGCGTCAGCGTGTTCTTGTAGCGGGGTCGGTCCACCACCAGGTGGGCGAAGGGCGGGTGGCGTTCGAAACGCAGGTGGGGCGTGCCGCACCAGTCCCCCGACGGCGGCTCCCCCCGTCGATCCTCTGTCACGTCCCCTCCAAATCGTGTCGTCGACGGGCCGCTGCCGGAGCGTCACGGGCCGTGCCCAGGAAACATTCGTGGGGTCAAACGAACCTACTTGCTGATAGGTTTTTCAGTGGGGCTCGTGCCTGGCCGGGCCTAGACCACGCGCCTAGACCACGCGCCTAGACCACGCGGCCGACGACGAGGGGGTGGCCATGGACGCCGAGGACATGATCCTGGTCAGTGTCGACGATCACGTCGTCGAGCCGCCCACCGTCTTCGAAGGCAGGCTGCCGGCCAAATACGCCGACCTCGCACCGAAATTCGTCACGCGGCCCGATGGAACGAGCGCCTGGCTCTACGAGGGCAACGAGATGACCAACGTGGCCCTCAACGCCGTGGCCGGCCGCCCCCCCGAGGAGTACGGCATGGAGCCCACGTCCTTCGACGAGATCCGTCCGGGCTGTTGGGACATCGACGAGCGGGTGGCCGACATGGACGCCAACGGGGTGCTGGGCTCGTTGTGCTTCCCCTCCTTCACGGGGTTTTGCGGCCAGCTGTTCGCCCGCACCGAGGACAAGGACGTGGCCCTGGCCATGGTGCGGGCCTACAACGACTGGCACATCGACGAGTGGTGCGGGACCCACCCCGGACGGTTCATCCCCTGCTCGCTGCCCGCCATCTGGGACCCCGAAGTCCTGGCGGCCGAGGTGCGGCGGACCGCCAAGAAGGGGGCGCACGCCGTCACCTTCTCCGAGAACCCCTCCAAGCTCGGGTGGCCAAGCGTGCACTCGGATCATTGGGATCCGTTCTGGAAGGCCTGCTGCGAAGAGCAGGTGACGGTGTGCCTGCACATCGGCTCGTCCTCCGAGCTGGTGGTCACCTCCCCCGACGCGCCGATCGATGTGCTGATCACCCTCACCCCGATGAACATCGTGAAGGCGGCGGCCGACCTCATCTGGTCACCGATGTTGCGCAAGTTCGACGACCTGAAGCTTGCGCTCTCCGAGGGGGGCATCGGCTGGATCCCGTACTTCTTGGAGCGGATCGATTACAACTACCAAAAGCACCACTATTGGACGGGCCAGGACTTCGGGTCCAAGTTGCCCAGCGAGATCTTCAACGAGCACATCATCACCTGCTTCATCGACGATGCCTTCGGCGTGGCCAGCCGGGAATTCCTGGACATGGACAACGTGACCTGGGAGTGCGACTACCCGCACTCGGACTCCACCTGGCCCACTGCTCCCGAGCAGCTGTGGAAGTACGTCGGCGGCCTCCCCAAGGAGGACATCGACCGCATCACCCACTTGAACGCCATGCGCGCGTTCTCCTACGACCCCTTCTCGGCGATCCCCAAGGAACAGGCCACGGCCGGTGCCCTGCGGTCCCGGGTGACCGGTCGTGACATCTCGATCCGTTCGACCCGCAAGGGCGAAGCGGTGCCGCACGCCATCTTGGCGGCCGACCTCGGCACCATGACCCGCTAACCGACAGGAGCACTACCCATGGAAGACACGGCGTTCGACCCCAACGAGATCATGGATCCCGCCGTCACCCGCCGTCCCCAGGAGTACTACCGGCGAGCCCGGCAGGCCGGAGGGATCATCAACAACGCCTTCGGGGGCGTGGAGCTCATGGACCACGACGACGTCGAGTTCGCCCTGCGCCATCCCGACGTGTTCTCCTCGGGCATGGAGGCGGTGGACCTCGGGCAGTCGGTCCCCCTGATCCCGCTCCAGGTCGACCCCCCCGAGCATCTGAAGTACCGCAAGCTGCTCGACCCGATCTTCGCCCCGAAGCGGATGAACCTGGTCGAACCCGAGGTCGTGCAACTGGTGAACCAGATGATGGACGGCTTCGCCGACCGGGGGTCCTGCGATTTCGCCGCCGAGCTGGCCGAGCCCCTCCCCTCTTCGGTGTTCCTCCACCTGATCGGCATGCCGGTCTCCGAGCTCCCCATGTTCTTGAAGATGAAGGACGGCATCCTCCGCCCGAGCGGCGCCGACCTCGACGAGATCAAAGCCAGCCAGAAGGTCGCCGCCGAGAACGTCGAGCAGTTCTTCGCCGCCGAGCTGGCCGATCGACGTAAGAGCCCCAAGGAAGATCTGCTGTCCATGTTCGCCACCGCCGAGGTCGGCGGTGACCGGCTGACCGACGACGAGATCCTCGGCATCTGCTTCCTCTTCCTGATCGCCGGCCTGGACACGGTGACCGACTCATTGGAGTGTTTCTTCACCTACCTGGCCGAGCACCCCGAGCAGCGCAAGCGGATCGTCGACGACCCCTCGATCATCCCGAGCGCCGTCGAGGAGCTGCTGCGCTGGGAGACCCCGGTCACCATGGTGGCCCGGGTGGCCGCTCAGGACACCGAGCTGCGCGGCTGCCCCATCAAGAAGGGCTCCAGCGTGGCGCTCGGTATCGGCTCGGCCAATACCGACGAGGCGGCGTTGCCCGACGCCTACACCGTCGACCTCACCCGTAACACCAAGCACCTCGCTTTCGGCGGTGGCGTGCACCGTTGCCTGGGCTCGCACCTGGCCCGCCTGGAGCTGCGGGTGACGCTGCGCGAGTGGCACCGTCGGATCCCCGACTACGAGATCGCCCCGGGGGCCGAACTCAACTTCATGTTCGGCCTGCGCCAGGTGGACCACCTGCCGCTCATCTGGTCCACCTGACCCGACCGGAGGGACACCGATGTTGCGGGCCCAGGAGGGCCGATGACCGACGACGCCGCCTTCGCGGTGCTCCCCGAGCTGACCGACGCCAACCGGCACTTCTGGCAAGGGGGTCACGACGGGCGCTTGGTCCTCCAGCGCTGCGGTGGCTGTGGCCTGTGGCTGCACCCCCCGGTGCCGATCTGCCCCCAGGACCGATCGAAGAACCTGGTCCACGAGGCGGTGAGCGGACGGGGGACGGTGGCCAGCTTCACCGTGAACCACCATCAGTGGCTTCCCGGGTTCGACCCGCCGTACGTGGTGGCGCTGGTGGAGCTGGTCGAGCAGAAGGAGCTGCGCCTCACCACCAACGTGGTCAACTGTCCCGTCGACGCGGTGGAGATCGGCCAGCCGGTGCGGGTGGTCTTCCGCCACATCCCCGATCCCAATGGCGACATTTGGCTCCCCCTCTTCGAGCCAGACGAGGATGCCGGTGGCGAAAGCTGAGAACCTGGCCGAGCGGCACTGCGCCATCACCGGCATCGGCCAGTCCGACGTCGGTCGGCGGCTCGGTCGCGACCCGCTCGAGTTGACGCTCGACGCCTGCTACGCGGCGATCGCCGACGCCGGACTCGAGCCCTCCGACATCGACGGCCTCTCCACCTACCCCGGTCCGATGGCCCAGCCCAAGGGGTTCACCGGCGCCTCGGCCACGTCGGTCATCGACGCCATGCGGCTCGACGTCGACTGGTACGACAGCGGGATCGAGACCTCCGGCCAGCTGGGCTCGGTGATGAAGGCCTGCATGGCCGTGGCGGCGGGGCTGTGCGCCCACGTGGTCTGCTTCCGCTCGGTCTGGGAGGGGAGCGCCCAGGGACAGGGCGGTCGGGCCAGCCTGGGTCCGGGCGGGGGCGGGGGCGGCGGGCGGATGTACGTCGGCGACTTCCAGCAATGGACCCTTCCCTTCGGGTCGGCCGGGGCACCGGTGTGGATCGCCCTCTACGCCCAGGCCCATATGCACCGCTACGGCGTCACCACCGAGCAGCTGGCCCAGATCGCCCTCAACGGCCGGCGCAACGCCGCGCGCAACGACAAGGCCATCTACCGCGACCCCATGAGCCTCGACGACTACCTGGCCTCGAGGATGATCACCACCCCGCTCCGGCTCTTCGACTGCGACGTCCCCTGCGACGGGGCCACGGCCGTGGTGGTCTCGCGTCGCGAAATGGCGGCCGACCTGGCCCAGCCGCCGGTCCTGGTGGAGGCCATGGGCGCGGCCATGCACGACCGGCCGAGCTGGGACCAGCCCCACGACCTCACCCGGACGGTCGGCGCCGACGCCGGAACGCAGATGTGGGGCCGCACCGCGCTCACCCCGGCCGACGTCGGCGTGGCCGAGATCTACGACGGGTTCAGCTACCTCACTTTGCTGTGGCTGGAGGCCCTGCAGCTGTGCCCGCCCGGCGAGAGCGGGGCCTTCATCGAGGGCGGGACACGGATCGCCCTGGACGGACCTCTCCCCCTCAACACCGCCGGGGGCCAGCTCTCGGCCGGGCGCCTCCACGGCTACGGCTTCCTCCACGAGGCCTGCCTGCAGCTGCGCGGCCAGGGGGCCGAGCGCCAGGTGAACCCCTGGCCCGAGGTGGCGGTGGTGGCCACCGGCGGCGGCCCCACCTGCGGTTGCCTGCTGCTCACCTCGGCCCGCTGATCGCCGCCCGCGGCCTACCATCGGGACCGGGACGAGTGAGCGGAGGAGGCCGATGAGCGACACCGCAACCGGGGCGGCGGCGCTCGGGTTCGACCCGTTCTCCGACGAGTACTTCAACGACCCCTACGACCTCTACCGCGCCATGCGCGACGAAGCCCCGGTCTGGTTCAGCGAGAAGTACGGCTTCTGGGCGATCTTCCGTTACGCCGACGTCTGCGAGGCCCACAAGGACTGGCAGTCCTTCTCCTCGGCCCATGGCGTCGACCTCTCCTCGCTCTCGACCGACGCCGAGGAGATCCGGCGCTACCGGTTGATCATCATGATGGACCCGCCCGAGCACGACCGGATGCGGTCGCTGGTCAGCCGGGTCTTCACCCCGCGGGCGGTACAGGCGCTCGAGCCCATGGTGCGCGAGGTCATCTGCTCGTACCTCGACCCCTTCGACGGGGCCGAGGGCTTCGACGCCGTCTCTGACTTCTCGGCCTTCTTCCCGGCCGAGATCATCTCGCGCATGCTGGGGGTCCCCGAGGGCGAGCGCCAGATGATCCGAACGTGGATGGACGAGTCCCTTCACCGAGAGCCCGGCCGGATGGACCCCTCCCCCGACGGGATGCAGGCGGGTATCAACAGCGCTCTCTACTTCTTGGAGCTCATCGCCGAGAAGCGCGCGAATCCGGCCGACGACATGATCACCCGACTCACCCAGGCCGAGGTGGAGCGCGAGGGCGGGGAGGTCACCCGTCTGGACGACGCGGAGATCGCCGGCTTCGCCACGCTCTTGGGCGGAGCCGGCGCCGAGACCGTCACCAAGCTGGTCGGCAACGCCGCCTACCTCTTCTGGGCCAACCCCGGCGAGTGGCGCAAGCTCCACGACGACCCCACCAAGATTCCCGGTGCGGTCGAGGAGATCCTTCGCTACCTACCGCCCTCGCAGTACCAGGGGAGGTTCTCGGTGCGCGAGTCGACGTACGGCGGGGTGACCATCCCCGCGGGGTTCCCCACCATCCTCGTCACCGGTTCGGCCACCCGGGACGATCGGTTCTTCGACCGCCCCGACGTTTTCGACATCGACCGTACGCCGACGCTCGCCCTCGGCTTCGGTTACGGCATCCACAGCTGCCTCGGCGCAGCGCTGGCCCGCATGGAGAGCCGCATCGCCATCGAAGAGTTGCTGAAGCGCTGGCCGAACTACGAGGTGGACGAGGCGGGTCTCCGCCGGGTCCAGATGTCGAATGTGGCCGGCTTCTCTCACGTGCCACTACGGCGAGTCTGAGTCAGCCCGACAACCGAGGCTGTCGGTCGACGTCTCGATGTCAGCTGACCACGAAGTCCTCGAGCAGTCCAAGCTCCCCGCCGTCCGCCTCCCGGAGCGCAGCCAGGTACCGCCGCCGAGTTTCCTGGACGTCACTCACGCCGCTCACAGCCCCCCACGTGAAGGCCGGCTGTCCCAACGCCTCCATCAGATAGTCGGCGGCCTGACGGCCATGCCTTCCGTTGCCGTTCGGGAACGGGTGGATCTGCACTAAGCGGTGATGGAACCGGACGGCGACCGCCAACGGCTCTTCGTGTTCTGACCAGATCCTGGCGTCACCAACCAGGCTCCGAACGCAGACGGCAATCTGCGCGGGGTCGATGCCGATCAACGTCTCGAGCCGCCGATAGGAGCCGGCCCATGCCCAGACGTCGCCGAACATGGCACGGTGGAGGCTGCGCAGGTACTTGTCGTCCAGTAGCGCCTCCAACGTTGGGGGCCGCCTCCGCTGACGAGCCCTCAGGATGTTCTCCTGCTCGGCTTCGTTCAGCTCGCCGCGTGTCGTGATGTAGCTCAGCTTCAGCCCCTGGCTGTCGTCGGCGCCGATTGGAGCGTGACCGTCATCGAAGGGAAGGAGCGGGTCGCTCGGGGAGGTCATCGACGGGCGCTGGCTTCGGGACTCCCCCACAGGTGACGACCGCGAACGTATCGCTCGGCCAACTCCTCCACTTGGGCCTCGATGACACCGGACTCGGGAGCCTGATCCTCAAGGGCCATCGAATGAGTAACGGCGCTGACCTCGGCTTGGGCCCGAAGACGAGCCTGGCGTCGGACCATGTCCTCGAGGGGCTCGTCAGGCACGAGGACGTAGCGGACCTGGCAGTGCAGCGCACGAGCGGCGCGCTCGAGTGCGTCAAGACGGATGGAGCCGAGTTCCTCAGATCGCTCGATCTGGCTGACCCGGGACTGGGTGAGTCCCATACGCTGGGCGAGTTCGCCCGTGGTCATGCCCAGGGATTCCCTGATGGCCCGGATCCACCCGCGGGGCGGCCTCTCACCCAGGTCGAGGTCGATCAGTCGCTGGTCTAGACGCCTTCTCGCGGTACCGGCGCTCTTCATGGCGCCTCCTCCTCAGTAGAGAATGCTACTTCGAATTCACCCATACTAGTAGGATTTCCTACTAGTAACGCACAATTTAAGTAGGTATCACTTCTTCCATGTGCGACACCAAGAGTCCGCCCGCGCCACCCGGCTACCGTGTCGGCCGACTGCCCGACCACGGAGGGGACATGAACCTCGAACGCCAACAGCACGGCCTGGTGCAGGTGCTGACCCTCAACCGGCCCGACGCCGCCAACTCGCTCGACCCCGACCTGCTGACAGCGCTGGCCACCGCCTTCGATGAGATCGCCGCCGACGACGCCACCCAGGTCGCAGTGCTCACCGGTGCCGGTGAGCGGATCTTCTGCGCCGGCATGGACCTGCGCGCCTTCAGTCAGGGGGGCTCAGGCGTGGCGGCCAAGCCGAAGAACGACCGGGCCGCCGGCTCGGAGCTCTTCAAAGACCTCTGCCCCAAGCCCGTCATCGCCGCGGTCAACGGGGCAGCCGTTGGCGGCGGCTTCGAACTGGTCCTCGCCTGCGATCTGGTGGTGGCAGCCGAGCACGCCCGGTTCGGCCTGCCCGAGGTGAAGCGGGGCCTGTTGGCCGGCGGCGGCGGGACGCTGCTCGGCACCCGCCTCCCGCTGTCGCTCGCCCTCGAGGTGGCCCTTTCCGGCGAGCTCGTCGACGCCGCGCGGGCCGAGCAGTGGGGGCTGGTCAACCGCGTGGTCCCGGCCGCAGAGCTCCTCGACACCGCGCTGGCCCTGGCCACGACCATCGCCGCCAACGGGCCGATCGCCCTCCGCACCACCAAGAAGCTGGTGCGCCGCGCCGTGCTCGACGACCCCAAGCTCGGGTGGGGCACCCGCGAGGAGCTCTCTGCGGTGTTCGGCAGCGAGGACGCCAAGGAGGGGGCGATGGCGTTCTTGGAGAAGCGGCCGGCCAACTGGACCGGCCGCTGAGGGCAGCTCCTCTTATTTGGGCGACTTCGGGGCGAACCGCAGCGCCCCGTCGATGCGGATGACCTCGCCGTTCAGGTAGTCGTTGTCAACGAGCGAGAGCACCAGCCGGGCGTACTCGTCGGGCTGGCCCATGCGCTGGGGGAAGGGGACGGCCGGTCCCCAGTAGGCCTCGACGGCGGCCGGGTCCGAACCGTAGGCGGGGGTGATGAAGGTCCCCGGGGCGATGGTCAGCACCCGGACGCCGGCCACCGCCAGGTCGCGGGCCGCGGCCAGGGTCATGCCCACCACGCCGCCCTTGGCGGCGGCGTAGGCGACCTGCCCGATGGTGGCCTCGTAGGCGGCGATCGAGGCCGTGTTGATCACCACTCCCCGATTGCCGTTCTCGTCGGGGTCGGAGGTCGACATGGCCGCGGCTGACAGCCGCATCACGTTGAACGTGCCCACCAGATAGTGATCGAGCACCCGGCGAAAGTCGTCGAGCGAGTGCGGCGTGCCGTCGGCCTTCACCGTGCGCCCGCCCCCGCCGAACCCGCCGTGGACGGCGACGGCCACCCGCACCGGGCCGAGGGCCGCCGCCCGCTCGAGTGCGTGGCCCACGCTCTCCTCGCTGGTGACATCCGTCTCGACGAACTCGGCCGACGGGCCGAGTTCGTCGGCCAGTGCCCGCCCCTTGTCGGCCGCCAGGTCGGCCACGATCACCTTGGCCCCGGCACCCACAAGGCGGCGGACCGTCGCCTCCCCGAGGCCGCCCGCACCCCCGGTCACCAGCGCCGATGCTCCGTCGATCTTCATCCCTGCCCCTCGCCTTCCTCACCCGCGGGAGCCTCCGCCCCGAAGTCACGGGCACTCTAGTAGCCGACCACCTCCCCTCCATGGCCCGGGCGCAACCGGTGGGGCAGCCGTTAGCGTGGGCGCCGCAGACCAGCCGCTCGACCAGGGACCGGGAGACCGATGACCAGTGACCGAAAGGTGGCGCTCGTCACCGGGGCCAGCCGTGGAGTGGGCAAGTCCGCGGCCGTGTGCCTGGCCAGGGCCGGCTTCGATGTCGCCGTGGCGGCCCGCACCCTCACGGAGGGCACCGGCTCGGACGTCGCGCACGACGGCACGGTGCGGCCCCTACCCGGCAGCGTGGCCTCGACGGCCGAGCTCGTGCGGGCCGAGGGCACCCGCGCTCTCCAGGTGGCCATGGACCTGGCCGACCCGGCCTCGGTGGCGAGCGCCGCCCGCCAGATCATGGACGAGTGGGGTCACGTCGACGTGCTGGTGAACAACGCCATCTACACCGGGCAAGGCGCCCAGGCCCGCGTCCTCAACGTGGCCATGGACGACCTGCGCGAGGAGCTCGAAGTCGACGTCATGGGGCCCCTCTCCTTGGTTTCGGCGCTGGTGCCGGCCATGGTCGAACGCGGCGGCGGGACGGTGCTCAACGTGACCTCGGCGGTCGCCTACATCGACCCGACCGTCATGGGCAGCTACGGCGTCGGCTACGCCGTGGGCAAGGCGGCCCTGTTCAAGGTGGCGGGCATTCTGGCCGTCGAGCTGGGCGACCGGGGCATCCGCAGCTACAACGTGCACCCCGGCTTCATCGCCACCGAGCGCATGGCCTTACACGAGGCCGACCAGGAGGGCCTCGACCTGACGAAGGCGGCTCCGCCCGAGGTGTGCGGGTCCGTGGTGGCGTGGCTGGCCGACGACCCGTCCGACCCCCCGCCCAACGGTGCGCTGGTGGAGAGCCAGGAGCTCTGCGCGCGGCTCGGCCTGGTGCCGGGCTGGCCGCGGTGAGAATCGAGCGGTGAGCCCCCGGGTGGCCGTGGTGGGGACCTCCTTCGGGGCCCGCATCCACGTCCCGGCCTTGCGTCGAGCCGGCTTCGAGGTGGTCGCCCTGGTGGGGCAGGACCCCGAGCGCACCCGGCGACGGGCCGAGCGGCTCGGGGTGGGCCGCGGCTGCACCTCGTTGTCAGAGGCGCTCGCCCTCGGCGTCGACGCCGTCTCGGTGGCCGCGCCGCCGGCGGCCCACGCCACCCTGGCCGCCGAGGCCCTGGCCGCGGGCTGCCACGTCCTGGTGGAGAAGCCCTTCACCCTCGACGTGACCGAAGCGCAAGGGCTGGTGGAGCGGGCGGAGGCGGGCGGTTTGATCGGTCTCGTCGGCCACGAGTTCCGCTGGGCCCGCGCCCAGGCGGCCGTCGCCCGCGCCCTCGATGAGGGGTCGGTGGGCGAGCCTCGGCTCGTGCTCTCAGTCTCCTTCTCCCCGTTCCTGCGCAGCGTCGCCATGCCCGAGTGGTGGTCGGACCCGGCAGTGGGGGGCGGGTGGTTGGGAGCCTCGGGCTCCCATCGGCTCGACGCGGTCCTCCAGTGGATCGGGCCGGTCCGAGCGGTGAGCGCCACCCTCCCACCGGTGTCGGACTCCGTTGGCGCCGTCGACGACTCCTTCAGCCTGCGGGCGACGGCCGGGAGCGGGACCGAGGTGGTGCTGGTACAGAGCGCCGCGGCCGTGGGCCCCTCCGCCTCGATGACCCGGGTGGTGGGGAACTCGGGCACGCTGTGGACCGACGGCGAGACGGTGCGGCTAGCCGACGCCGACGCCACTGAAGGACGGCTGGTCGAGCCGGCCGACCCGCTGCCCGACATCGACGACGAGGCCACCGGGCCGCTGGCCGCCATGACCCGGATGGAGTTGCCGCCGTACATCAGGCTGGCCGAGGCCTTCCGTCGGGCGATCGAAGGCCGACCCCCGGCGCCCGGCCCCGCACCGGCCACCTTCGGTGACGGATTGGCCACCATGCGCGCCGTCGAGGCCGTGCGGCGATCGGCCGCGCTTGGCGGCGAACTGGTCGAGGTCGAGAGCGGGGTCCCGGCGTGAGCCGGACCGCTCCAATTGTGGTGGGGATCCTGGCCGACCGGCCGGGGCCCGAGAGCCCTCTGGTGGGCGAGATCCGACGAATCACGGCCGAGGCGGTCACGTCCGGACGGATCGACCGGCCGGTGCAGTTCGAGAGCGAGGCGGCCGAAGGGCTTCCGACCGGCTCGGCGGCGGCGGTCACCGCGGGGTTCGAGCGGCTGGTGGCCCGTCATCCGCTGATCGTGCTCGGGCCCTCCATCACCGACAACGGGTTAGTGGTACGCGAGCTGGCCGACGCCGCACGCGTCCCGTGCTGCAACTGGACCGGCAGCGAGCAGACCCGCAGTGAGTGGATGTTCCAGTACCAGATCGGCTCACTCGAGGAAGAACCCTCCCTCCTGGCCAACCACCTGGCCATGCTCGACCACCGACGCGTCACCGTCGTCCAGGACCGCTCCCCCATCGGCCACCGCTACGGCGCCTTCTTCGACCGCGCCGCCGATCGGGAGGGCATCGAGATCGTCGGGCGGGCGCTCATCTCCCCGGTGGCGGAGGACCTCGGTCCACTGGCCGAGCGGCTCCGCCGGGTTGAGGCCGACGCCGTGTGCTACCTCGGTCTGGGTTTGTCGGCCGGCGCCATGGCCCGGACGATGGAGGGCGTCGACCACCCGCCGGTCTTCGCCAACTCGGCCCTCCTGTTCGGCTACGCCTCTCCCGAGTGGGCGGCTCTGTGGGAGGGCTGGACCTACGTCGACGTCTGGAGCGAGGACAACCAGCGCCTGGCGGCTCTCCTGGCCGGACGGGAGGATGCTGTCGGTCTGCCCTTCGTGCTGGCCTCGGGAGATGACCTCGGGCGCCTCCTGGTGGAAGCCTTGGCCGGCGCCGAGCTGCTCACCCCGGCCGGGGTGAAGGATGCCCTCGAACGGGTGAAGTGGCTGCCCGCCTCACTCGGCCGGGCCGGGACGACGCTCGGGTTCGGCACCTATGAGCGCGGCGCCCTGAAGGGCAGCTATCTGGTCCTGCGGCGGTGGGTCGGGGGCCGGTCGGTAGCCGTCGACTGAACGGCCTCGCTGCGCTCAGCGCTCGAGCAGGTGGTCAATGACGTCTTGGGGTGGGTGGTTCAAGAACCCCTCACCCGGCCAGTTGAACCATCCGGCAGCCGCCAGCGCACCCCCGTCGGGGTGGAGCGAGCTGCCGGTGACGAACGACGAGAGGTCCGAGGCCAAGAAGAGCGCGCAGCCGCCCGCGTCGGCGAAGGTCCCGGCCCGTCCCATCGGCGTGGAGATCCGGTGGTGCAGCGCCGCGGCTTCGTCGTCTTCCTCCGGCATGAGGGCGTCGAGGGGTCGCGTCGGGATGTAGTCGGGAGCAATGGTGTTCACCCTGATGCCTTCGGGCGCCAGCTCCACGGCCAGGGTGGAGGTGAGGCTGGTCACCGCGGCCTTCATGGCGGCGTAGACGGCATACCCCGGCGCGGCCCGGTGGGCCTCGATCGAGGTGAGGTTGATGATGCTTCCCCCGTGGGGCCGCATGCGGTCGACCGCCAGCCGGGTCGAGTGCAGGAGCCAGGTGAAGTTGGCCCGCATCAGGGCCTCCCACCCCTTGGGGGTCGACTCGGTGAAGGGTTGGTGGAACGTGCCTCCCACCACGTTGATCAGCACGTCGAGGCGCGGACCGTGGTCACGGTCGACGTCGGCGAAGAATCCGGTGAGGGCGTCGGGCTCGCGGGCGTCAAGGACGGCCGTCGTCACCTGGGCCCCCCCCGATTGGGCGGCTGCCGCCGTCTCGGCCAGCGCGTCGGCATCGCGGTCACAGAGCGCCAGGCGCATACCGGCCCCGGCCAAATCGAGAGCGCAGGCCCGCCCGAGCCCTCCTCCCCCGCCGACGAGTACGGCCAGCCGGCCTTGGAGGCCGGCCCGCTCGTCGAGGTAGCTCACCGTATTCCCGTCCGTCCCGATCGGACTAGGCGGCGGGGACCTCCACCACGAGAGCCGAGCCCATGCCACCGCCCGCGCACATGGCGGCGACGCCGATGCCCCCGCCGCGCCGGCGGAGGTCGTAGATGAGGGTGGTGACCATACGGGCGCCGGTGGCGGCGATCGGGTGACCCAGGCTGCAGCCGCTGCCGCTCACGTTGACCAACGCCGGGTCGATGTCGAGCACCCGGCAGGCGGCCACGGGAACGACGGCGAAGGCCTCGTTGATCTCCCACAGGGCGACATCGCCCACCGAAAGCCCGGCCTTGGCCAGGGCCTTGGGGATGGCCACCGTCGGCGCCATGCCGGTCTCGTAGGGGTCGACCCCCACCGAGGCCCAGGAGCGGACCGTGGCCAGCGGGGCGAGGCCACGCTCGGCGGCGAAGCCGTCGGAGGTGAGCACCACGGCCGCGGCCGCGTCGTTGATGCCCGAGGCGTTGCCGGCGGTGACGGAGAAATCGGGGATCTCGGGGTGGAGCGGCTTCAGCGAGGCCAGCTTCTCCATTGAGGTCTCGCGCCGCGGATGCTCGTCGACCTCGAAGACGACGGCCGAGCCGTCGGAGGTGGTCACCTTCAAGGGCACGATCTCTGTGGCAAAGCGGCCCTCGTCGATGGCGGCCACCGCCTTTTGGTGGGAGCCGAGCGCCCAGGCGTCCATCTCCTCGCGGGAGATGCCCACGATCTTGGCCGTGTTCCACCCGACGGTGATCGACATGTCGCGCGAGGGCGCGTCGGGCGTGTCGGGATGCGAGGGCGACATCCAGTCGGCCCAGTCCTGCGTGCCCACCACTCGCTTCTTCTCCATCGGGGAGGTCGAGAAGGAGTGGACGCCGCCGGCGATGATCGCCTGGTCCATGCCGGCCATGATCGAGGCGGCACCGGTCTGCACGGCGGCCAACCCCGAGGCGCAATGGCGGTTCTCGGCCAAGCCGGGAACGGAGAGCATCCCGGCCTCCACGGCCACGTAGCGGGCCACGACCCCGCCGCCGTAGAGGGTCTCGGCCAGGATCAGGTCGTCGAACTCCTTGGTCGGGATCCCGCTGCGCTCGACGGAAGCCTCCACCACGGCCCGACCCAGCACGCTGGCGTCGGTTTCGGCCAGGGTGCCTTTGCGGGAGGTGCCGATCGCGGTGCGGCAGGCGGAGACGATGACGGCGTCGGGCATGGGAGCTCCTCTCGAGTGGCGGCCACGCTCGGCGGGCCTCCGCCGGCGCCCGGCGGCCGCCACCTGGTTCTTCGCCGCGGGCCGCGACGACTGCGGACCGCAGCGTACCAGTGGGGACGGAAATTGAGCCCATCGGCCCCGCTACGCTGATCCCGTGCACATCGTGCTTGATTCGGAGCGTTGCACCGGCCACGGCCGTTGCTACTCATTGGCCCCCCATGTCTTCGACGCCGACGACGAGGGGCACTCCGTGCTCCTCCTCCAAGAGATCCCCGACGAGTACCTGGACGAGGCGAAGCAGGCGGTGGACGCCTGCCCCGAGTCCTGCATCTCGCTGGAGAACTAAACGAGCGTCAACGCTCGTACCGTGCGCTTCCCCGCGCGCTGCTGTCACCCGCACGGACGGTGACGCTTCCTCGGCGAACCTGACGCCTGCCCCACGGTCCAAGCCGCCTCGTCGCCACGTTTATATACTGCCGCGGTGCCGTCGGCCGGCCCGGGACTGCGGACCACGCCAAGCTCCGACGACCCTGCGCCGGACGGCACCCCAGCTGCTGCGGCCATGGACCGGGACGTGAGCACACCTCCTGAGCCAGCAGATCGATCGGGCTCCTCGAGAGCGGCAGCTGTGTGGCGCGAGTGGCAGCGCCCACTCGCCGTGGGTGTGCTCGGCACCATCGTCCTGCGTCTGGTCGCCGAGTGGGTGGCCCTGGTCAGCCAGTTCGGCGTCGCCTTTCCTCACCTGGTGGCCCGGCGTCCGGGAACCCTGATCAACGTCTGGAACCACTGGGATGCCGGCTACTACGCATCGATCGCCCAGTACGGCTACCCGGGCCATCATCCCGAGACGCTGCACGCGAGGGGATCCCTCGCCTTCCCACCCCTCTACCCCGCGGGAATGGCGGTCGTCCACGCGCTCACGGGCATCGACTACATAGCCGCGGGCCTTCTCCTCAGCACGCTGGCCACCATGGCCGCGCTCGCCGGTCTCTACCGATTGGGAATTCTCGACGGCGCCGTCGAGCGCGGACGCGTGAGCGTGGTGCTGCTCCTGGCCTGGCCGGCGGCGTTCTTCCTCATCGCTCCGTATCCCGAATCCCTGGCGTTGGCGCTCGGCGTCTTCGCCTTCCTCGCCGCTCGGAGCGAACGGCTGCTCCTCGCCGGGTGCCTCGCCGCCGCAGCGTCGCTCACCAAGTACTACCTCGTGGTGATCGCCATCGCCTTGCTGGTCGAAGTCTGGACCTCCCAGTCGGAGCGGCGCTTGCGCACAGTGCGGACCTTGACGCGACTCTCATCGGTCGTCGTTCCAACGGTGCTGGTGTTCTCCGGCTGGATGATCTATCTGTTCGTGCGTACCGGAAGTGCGATTTCCTTTCTCCACGCCCAGGCGACGCTGTGGAACCGCCACTTCGCCTTCCCCTGGACCCTCGCGCACCACACGGCCTCGGACCTCGTCCACTGGCGGTTCCTCGACACAATCGCCGCGGTGACCGAACTCTTTGACGCCGTCACGGTTGTGCTCCTTGCCATCGTTGCCGTCTATTGCTATCTGCGCGTCCGCAAGTCCTACGGTGTGCTCCTGGGACTCGGATGGTGCGTGTACTGCTTCGAGACCGTCCTGATGAGCGAGACCCGAGAAGTGCTCGTCCTTTTTCCGTTCTTCATCGGCCTGGGCGCGTGGGCCGTCCGCGGGCGGTGGCGCGAGCCGTTGCTCTTGGCACTGTTCATCCCGTGCGCGTACTTCTTGCTCGAACGCTTCGTCCAGGGTCGCTTCGCTGGATAGACACCTCGACGCCTGGCGCGTGGTCGTCCTTGGGACAACCCGAGTTCGAAGCGGCATGTTCGTTTGGACCGATGCCGTTCGTCAGGCCAGTTCTCCTTCGTCGTGAACCCGCAAGGTAGGTACCTCACCGCTCGAGTGCGCCCAGCGTGGCGATCGCGCCGCTTCGGCCGAGTCGCACACCGGGCTCGTCACGACCTTCCCAAGCGATCCCGGGCACACCTTGACGTTCCGGGGCCGGTCGGCAAGCATCAGGCGGCTCCGGCCGGGCACCCGCCGAGCGCAGACGCCGAGGGAGGCAAACGCAATGGGGATCATGGACGGCATCAAGGTGGTCGAAGTTGCCTCGTGGACCTACGTGCCGGTGGCCGGGGCCGTGCTGGCCGAGTGGGGCGCGGACGTCATCAAGATCGAGCACCCTGAGAGCGGCGACCCCCAGCGCGGTCTGGCCACCTCGGGACTCATCCCGCAGGGCCCAGGGGGCGTCAACTTCATGATGGAGCTCCCCAACCGGGGCAAGCGCAGCGTGGGCCTGGACATGGCCACCGAGGAGGGGCGCGACCTCTTGCTGCAGCTCTGTGCCAAGGCCGACGTCTTCCTCACCAACTTCCGGCCGCAGGCCCGGCGGAAGCTGCGCATCGACCTCGACGACATCCGGGCCGTCAACCCCGACATCATCTACGTCCGCGGGTCGGGGCAAGGGCAGCGCGGCCCCGAGTCCGAGCGAGGAGGCTACGACGGCTGCACCTTCTGGGGCAGGGGCGGCCCGGCCGACATCATCTCGGACCCCAACGACTACCCGGTGATGCAGCCGGGGCCGGCCTTCGGGGACGTGATCGGCGGCCTCACCATCGCCGGTGGGATCTCGGCCGCCCTCTTCCACCGACAGCGGACCGGCGAGGCGGTGGTCGTGGACAACTCGCTCCTGGCCACCTCGATGTGGGCCACCAGCGCCTCCTCCTTGGCCGCCGGCCTCTTCGGGTTCTCCCGGATGCCCCGCGGCGATCGACGCAAGACCCCGAACCCGATCGTCGGCAACTACCGCACCTCTGACGGACGGTTCCTCTCGCTCATCATGCTCGAGTCCGACCGCTACTGGCCCGACCTCGTCAACCTGCTCGGCGCGCCCGAGTTGGCCGAGGACCCGCGCTTCATCGACGCCAAGGCCCGGGCCGAGAACTCGGTGGAGGCAGTGACGCTCCTCGACGAGCTCTTCGCCAAAAAGACCTTCGAGGAGTGGAAGGAGGTCCTGTCGGTGGCCAAGGGGGTCTGGGCGCCGGTGCAGACCGCCGCTGAGGTTCTCGAAGACCCGATGGCCCTGGCCAACGGCTACGTCCGTGAGATCGAGGTCCCCTCGGGAGCCACCTTCCGCATCGTTCCCTCGCCCCTGCAGTTCAACGAGACGGTGCCGAACCTCACCCGCGCCCCCGAGCACGGCGAGCACACCGACGAGGTCCTGGGTGAGCTCGGACTCGACACCGATGCCCTGATCGACCTCAAGGTCAAGGGCGCGATCCTCTAACGTGCCCGCGCGGCGCGCACAAGGATTGGGCGCTCTGCGCCGATCGGCGCTGGTGGCGATGTCTCTGGCGGCAAGCCTCCTGGTGGCCGTCGTGTACACCGGTCCCGGATCGCTCCCCGCCGGCGCGTCGACAGCAGCGGGCCACCTTGCTCCCATGTCCGGGTCGTACGTGTACGCACTGACATTCCACGGGGTGGCGCGCGACTACCGGCTGCACGTGCCCCCGGCCGGGGCCGCCGGCAAGCCACTGCCGCTGGTGCTGAACCTGCACGGCGCCACGCAGAGCGGCATCCTGCAGGAGAGCTACTCGCAGATGGACGCCGCGTCCGATCAGGGCGGCTACCTCGTGGCCTATCCCGACGGGACCACCGACACAGCCACCAACCCGTCGAATCTGTACAGCTGGGACGCCGGAGTCTGTTGTGCACTGCCGGTCACACACCATGTGAACGACGTGAGCTACCTCCTCGACGTCATCTCCGACATCGCCAAGCGCACGCCGGTGAACCTACGACGCGTCTACGTCACGGGGATGTCGGCCGGCGGCATGATGGCGTACAGGATGGCGGCGGAAGCCTCTCGGCACATCGCGGCCATCGCCTCCATATCCGGCCAGGTCGAGCTCCCCTCCATCCATCCGGCACGTCCGGTGCCCACGATGGAGTTCCACAGCATCAACGACCCCATTGCCAAGTGGGATGGTGTCGACGGCAAGTACTCGGTCATGGACGGCATCAACAAGTGGGTGAAGGCAGACGGCTGCAACCCCAAACCCCACGACGCCGCCCCCATTGTCGGTGCGGCCGGCACTACGTCGGCCGGTGAGACCGCGACCCGCGTCACCTACTCGGGCTGTCGCAACGGTACGCAAGTGGTGTTGTGGCGACTCACCGGATCGGGCCACGTGTGGCCGGGAAGCCCCCTGCTGGGCACAAAGACAACACACATCCTCACAGGCGTTGGGCGAGGCACCACTCTGATCAACGCCGATCAGCTCATGTGGCAGTTCTTCCAGCACTACTCGCTCCCCGCCACACCGAAAGCGGGACCGAACTAGAGAACGTGTCGAGCTACGAGGGCGAGGGCGCCCTCTCGTCGACTTTTGCCGACGACCGCGGAGGCTCGCGCCACATCGCCAAACGAGTGTGCGGAACTCGTGCGTGCTGCCGAGGACTGCGCGGGGACTGGAGTTTGCTGCGCCAGAGCCTTCTTCGCAGCCGCCACGCCGACTGAGTCGCAGACGCTGGCCGGCCGATCGCCATCGATCGAGCACACAGCCGCACTGAGAGAGTTCGAAGCCACGATGATCGCCCGCGTGCTGGCCGATGATGGGTTGTGCAGGTCGTTGGCGATTTCTCTCCGACTCTCTCCTTGTAGCACGGCGGGCGTGAAACTCGAGCCGGAGAAGATGACCCGGTTGTCGAAGTCGATGAACGGAATCGACCCACCGGTTGTTGGCGAGCCTCCCGTGTACGGCGCTTGGTCGTACTTGGCGAGAATTGACTGCTCGTAGGGGTCCAGGTGATTCAACCTTTCGTATCCGGCCCCGTCGCTGTTCGCAACATTGGAATAGATCTCCCGCGCCACAAACACGAAGTACGGGCTCGAATACGTTGCATGGGCAAACGTGAAGGTCTGCGTGGCTGGGTAGACGTCGGTCGAGCTTGATTGCATGGTGCCAAGGCCACTGAAGGTTCCGAACCTCGACAGCGACGCGATGATCGCCCAGCGCTGCGCAGCGCAATAGGGACAGAACTCCCCTCCGACATACAAGATGCCCGGCTTGTGATCGAACACGATGGTCTTCTGTCCGGCGATGACACTTCCCGCCGGCTGTCGGCTGCCACCCGCTGTCACGCCGATCTCGTTGTAGACGGAGGCCGGGATCTTCGTGACGCCGTTCAGGGTCTGCGCTGTGACGTGATCGGGTCTGGCGCTGGGACCGTTGGGGCTCGAGGACGTGAACGACACCGCCACAAGGGCCAGGACGACCGCCACGACAAGGCCGATGGCACACAGTGCGACCACGTTCCTTTTTCTCGCCCGGCGCGGTTTCGGGCTACCGGTCCCACTCTGGGTTGCCGCGCCGGGCAGCGGGGCGGCCGCCCCCCAGGTGCCAGCCGCCCCAGCCGTGGGCTGGTAGCCGGGGTGCAGATGCGGTGGGTACCAGCGGCCGTCGTCGGCCAGCCACCAGCCAGGTGCCGGTCCCGGCACGCCGTCGGGTCCCGCGGGTGGCTGGTTCTCCGGATGGAGGTGCGGCGGATACCAGCGCCCGTCGGTGGCGCGCCACCAGCCGGGACCTTGCGGAATGTCGCTCACCTTGGCTCCCCTGAGAGGTGCAGAGCCAGAAACGTTACGTTGCCGACAGCGTTGCCCGGTGACAGCGGGGGGCGGCGACCCCTACGTCCGTGCTCCAGGCGTCGAATCGAATGCCGACCGGGATCGGCGGCTGATGCGGAGTGTGCCCGCCGAGCCCGTCGGCGGCGACTTTGGGCTACTCCGGTCCGGCGTAGGTCTTGGTCTCGAGGTACTGCTCGAACCCCTCCAGGCCGTTCTGACGCCCGATGCCGCTGGCCTTGTAGCCGCCGAAGGGCGCGTCCGCCCCGTACCAGATGCCGCCGTTGACCGAGGCGGTCCCGGCCCGGATCCGCCGGGCGACGGCGATGGCCCGCTCCTCGGAACCGGCGGTCACCGCCAGGCTCAGCCCGTAGTCGTTGTCGTTGGCGATCCGCACAGCGTCGTCGTCGTCCTCGAACGGGATCACCACGAGCACGGGGCCGAAGATCTCCTCCCGGGCGATGGTCATCGAGTTCTCCACGTCGGCGAAGAGGGTGGGCTCCACGAAGTAGCCCTTCTCCAGGTGGGCCGGACGGCCGCCGCCGACCACCAACCGCGCCCCCTCGGCCTTGCCTTTTTCGATGTAACCGAGGACCCGGTCTCGCTGCACCGCGCTGATCTGTGGCCCCTGGAGATTGCCGCCGTCGGTGGGGTCGCCGTAGGGGACGTTGCGGAACCCGGCCTCGATGAGTGCCATCCCCTCGTCGTAGCGAGAGCGGGGTAGCAACATCCGGGTGAGCATGGCGCAGCCCTGACCGCCATGGATGCACGCCGTCCAGGCCATAGAGAGCTTCCCCTCGAAGTCGGCGTCGTCCAGGACGATGTCGGCCGACTTGCCGCCGAGTTCGAGGAACAGGCGCTTCAGCGTCGTCGAGCCCTTCTCCATGATCCGCCGGCCCACGGCGGTCGAGCCCGTGAAGGAGATGAGGTCGACACGCGGGTCGATGACCAGGTCCTCGGCCACCATGTTGTCCGAGGTCGTGATGACCTGCAGCACCCCCGGCGGGATGTCGGTGCGCTCGGCTACCAGGCGTCCGATGCGGGTGGCGTTCCAGGGCGTGTTGGGAGCGGCCTTCAGGATCACGGTGTTCCCGGTGGCCAAGGCCTGCCCGAGCTTGTTGATCGTCACCTCGAACGGGAAGTTCCACGGCACGATGGCCCCCACCACCCCGACGGGCTCCTTGGCCACCCACCGCCGGCTGCGCGAGCCGAAGGCCGTGCCGATGGGGAGGTCGCGCTCCCAGGCGAACTCGTCGATGAAGTTGGCGGGCCAGGTGAGGCCCTCCGAAAGCGGGGCGTCGAGTTGCGGGCCATAGGTGAGCAGGACTGGGGTGCCGACCTCGGCCACCAACTCGGCGCGGATGAGCTCGCGCTCTTCCTCGAGGGCCTCTTGGAGCTGGAGGAGGCAACGCTTGCGCAACGCCCCGTCGGTCGCCCACGTGCCGTCGTCGAACGCCCGCCGGGCCGCGGCGATCGCGGTGTCCATGTCCTCGTGGCCGGCGTCGGCTACTTGGCCGAGCACCTCTTCGGTGGCCGGGTTGATGTTGTCGAACACCTTCTGCGAGCGGGCGTCGACCAGCTTGCCGTCGATAAGCATCCGCTGCTCGCCCGCGAACGTCACCGCGTCTTCCGTCGTCATCGTGCCTCCATCCCAGTCCCTGAGCCTTCGACCGGCATCGTACCGCCGGGCCGGCGACCGGCCACCGGCCTACCCGCCGTAGACCGGCACCCCTCGGCAGTAGGTGGCCCGGACCAGACCGGCGTCGAGCGACGCCCGGGCCTCGGTCCACCCGGTCCGCAGCAGGCACAGGTCGGCCGGCTCCCCGGCCACCACCCGACGGCGGGGACCAGCGGGGTCCTCCAGCGGCCCGAGATAGAGGCCGAGTGCCGCCTCGGGGGAGAGGGCCTCGGCGGGACCGAGGGTCGCCCCCGCGGCCGTATGCCGCTCGACCGCCGCACGCATCGCCGCCCACGGATCGAGCGGGCCGAAGGGGGCGTCCGAGCTCCCGGCCAGCGGCACGCCCGCCGCCTGCCAACCGGCCAGGCGGTAGAGCCAGGGACGGTCGTCGGCATCGACCTCGGCCAGGTACCGGTCCCCGTGGGCGATGACGAAGCCCGGCTGGGTGACGACCGTGACCGGAAGGGCCGCCACCAGCGACACCACCTCGGGCGGGGCCACCGAGGCATGTTCGATCCGGTGTGGCCCTCCACCGGCGCGACCGAGGGCCGCGGCCGCCAGGACCAGGGCCTCCCGGCTCACGCAGTGCACCGCCACCCCACGCGCGCCCGCCGCGAAGACCGCGTCCGCCAACTCGTCGAGGGAGGGCAATGCACTCTCCTGGAGGACGACCTTGGCCGGCCCGCGTACCAGCCGGTCCCCGTCGACCTCGGGGGCGGCCCAACCCAGGACGCACACCTGCTGGGGCAGTGCGCCGGACTGTTGCGCGGCGTTGAAGGCGCGCACTTCCTCGGCGGTCGTCGACACCGTGGCGTCGGTTACGCCGGTCACCCCCCGGCGCGCCAGCTCGCAACCGATCCCTTCGAGCGGCGGCCAACCGTCGGAGCCCCACGCGGCGCGAAGTCCGGCGTCGGCGCCCGTCAACACCCCGCGCCGGGCGTCAGGTCCGAGGGCCTCGACGGCGGCGTCGCCCAGCTCTCGGCGGACCTGGAAGAGCGCACTCGAGTTGAGCGTCCACTGGTGGCCGCTGCGGTGCTGGACCCGGACCGGGCGGTCCGACACGGGACCGAGGAGCGCGTCGAGGGACGGGGCGTCGAGCGGACCCACCACCGTCTCGTCGTGCCCCACGAACCGCACCCATGTCCCGGGGGGGACCTGCGCCGCCGCCCCTCGCAGGCACCGTTCCAGTTCGGATCGGCTGGTCACCTCGGGAGGGCCGCACGAGATCGACTGCTCCAACGCGGCCATGGCCAACAGATGGAGGTGATGGTCGTGCAGCCCCGGGAGGAGTGCCCCACCCCGCCCGTCGATCTCGACGAGCGACCGACTCCCACGACCCGGTGGCAGCTCGTCGGGGTGGCCGGCGTAGGTAACGGTGCCGTGTTCGACCCGGACGCACTGGGCGGGGCGCCCCTCAGCCTCGACGTCGACGAAGAGCAGGTCGACCGAGTCGTCCTCGGCCACGGGGAGTCGGCTCATGCCGCCGGGCCGACCGCCGCGGCCCGATCCGAGCCGGGCCGGCGCACGGTCACCCAGTCGGCGTTCCCAAAGTGGGAAACCGTCCACTCCTCGCCGGAACGATCAAGTCGGTGCTTTCTCCTGCACCCCAGACCGGCGTTGGCGAAGGCGCAGGCCCGAGTCAGGGCGCAGTCGATGACGTGGCCCCCGCCCGCCGCCAGCGAGGACACGACGCCCAGTGCGGCGTAGAGCCCCGTGATCGGGTCGGCGATGGCGTCCCCGCAGAACACCGGGCCGTCGGGGCCTTGGGCCACCAGGCCACCCGCTACGGCCGCGTCGTCCCCGAAGGCCACGTGGTTGGCACGTGGTCCGAATCGCCCGTAGCCGGTGATCGAGACCCACGTTTTCCCCGTTCCCGAGGACACGACCCGCGCCGGGTCGATGCCCAACGCCCCCAGCGCCCGAGGGCGCGAGCCTTCGATGACCACGTCCGCCGAGCCGAGCAGCCGGTGCAGCTCGTTGAGACCGGCGGGGGATGAGAAGGGCACGGTCACGCGACGGTGTCCGCCGTGGAGCAGCTCGAACAGTTGCGGGTCGCCGAGGCGGGCCGCGTCGGGGCGTGCCGGATCTTCCACCGTCACCACGTCGGCACCGGCCAGACCCAGCAGGTGGGCGCAGAGTGGGCCCGCCCACATGGCCGAGAGGTTCACCACCAGGGGCCGTCGTTTCGGTGCAGCCGTTGGCGGCCCAACATGGGTCACCGACCATGGGGCGCGCGGCGAGGGTCGCCGGTACGGCAGCACGGCGGCCGGGATCTCGAGCAGCTGGGCACGCGCCGCGGCGCGGGAGGCCGGCGTGCTCGCCACCCACGCCGAGACCGCCGCCCAGCCGGCCTCGTCGGACGGGAATTCGGAGGAATCCACAGGCCCTTCGATGAGGGCCGCCAACGCGTCGAGGTCCGACGATCGCGCCAGGTTGACGGCCACCCACCCGTCGGAGGCCCGGAGCAGCCGGCACCGTCCGCCGGTCGACACCTGCCCCCGCCCGACGAAACCTCGCCAGGCGGCGCGTCGGCCAAGAAGGTCCTCGGATCGCACCTCGACACGCTCTCCGATGCGACCGGAGACCTCGCCCAGCCGCCAGCAGGCCTCCTCGAGGCGACCGATGACGTCACCGGCCGGCCAGCCTGGCGGCCCGCCGACGGGACCGGTCAGGGCCATCGCCCCCGATGCGGCCCACCGCAGGACGGAGCAGCTCGGGTCGTCCTGATCGCTGCGAGGTCGATCGTGGACGGGCCATCCTTGGTCACACAAGCTGCGTCGGAGATCGGCGCCGTCCTCGGACCTCGAGCTGCAGCGTCCGGCCGATCGCACCGTCGATCGGGCCACCATGGCGCAGAGGTTACGCGGGCCCCCAACCGTCAACCCCGAGCGCTCCGGAGCGGCGGGGATACGCTGAGGGGTGTCGCTCACCGTGCGGGCCGAGGACCTGCGCTCCTCCTTCGGTTCCCACCTACGCGACGCCGAGGTGGGCCATCTCGCCGGAGAGCCCCTCCTCGTGGTCGAGCTCGATGACGGCCCCGATGTCGCCGAGCTCGTCGATTCTCTTCCCTGCGTGGTCGTTGCCCTTGACCGCGGCGCCCACTCGGGCGAGCGCCCGCCTCCCGGCGACATCGCCCTCACCGTGCGACCGACCCCCCCTTGGCCCTGGGTCGGCGACGCGGAGGGGTGGTTGGCGCGAGTCGAGGACGCCTGTGCCGCCAACCCTCTCGCCGCGGTGGCCATGGCGCAGCTGCTGCGGTTCTCCCCCGGCCTCTCGGTGGCCGACGGCCTGGTCGCCGAGTCCGTCGTCTACTCCATGCTCCAAGCGGGGCCCGAACACCGAGGATGGCTCGCCCACCGGCCGCCCGTAGCGCGGCCAGACGACAAAGGGCCGCCCGTGCTGGTCGAACGGCGCGGACGCTGCCTGGCCGTGACGCTCAATCGGCCGGATCGGCACAACGCCTACAGCGCCGCCATGCGTGACGCCTTGGTCGTCGCCCTGCAGATCGCCCACGCCGATCGTTCCCTCGAGGGGATTGAGCTCGCTGGAGCGGGACGGTCCTTTTGCGGCGGGGGCGACCTGTCGGAGTTCGGGACCGCTCCGGATCCCGCCACCGCCCACGCCGTGCGGGTGGCGACCGGTGCCGCCGTCTGGATGCACCGGGTCTCGGACCGGACGGTGGCCCGGGTCCACGGCGCCTGTATCGGGGCGGGGATCGAACTGGCCGCCTTCGCCGGTCGGGTGGTGTCGGCCCCCGACACCCGTTTCTGCCTGCCCGAGGTCTCCATGGGGCTGGTACCCGGTGCCGGCGGCACGGTCTCGGTGCCCCGCCGCATCGGCCGTCAGCGCGCCGCCCTCCTGGCCATCACCGGCCACGCCCTCGGCGCAGGCACCGCCCAGGACTGGGGCCTGGTCGACGAGGTGGCTCCGGCCGACGACGGAGCCTCGGCTGACGCCGGCGGGCGGTAGCATCTTGCGCTCGACGCCCCGATGGGGCAGGACCTGAGGGGTCCCAAGACGCGAGAGGGGCGGGATCGTCCGTGGAGTTGAAGGCAGGCACGCAACTGAAGAGCGCCGTTGGTACGACCGAGGTCATCGTGGTCAAGGCCCCCGGCTCGGCGGTCGAGCTCACCAGCGGGGGAATCGCCATGGTGGCCAAGGACGGCGACGCGGGGAGCGGTGCGATCGCCGCCGGCCACGAGGGCAGCATCCTCCTGGGCAAGCGGTACGTGGACGAGGAGTCGGACATCGAGGTGCTCTGCACCAAGGCGGGCGACGGCGCCCTGGCCGTGGACGGCCGGGTGCTGGTCCCCAAGACCGCCAAGCCGCTCCCCTCGTCGGACTGAGCCGATGCAGCTCGGACTCGTCCTCGGCATGGCCGCCGGGGGCTTCGGCGACCGCACGGCCATCTCCGCCGGCGGGGACACCATCAGCTACCAGGGCCTCGCCGATCGGTCCTGGGCGGCCTCGGCCTCTTTCGCCGAGCGCGGCGTCACCTCGGTCGTCTACCTGGGGTCGAACCACCTCGCCTACCCGGTCGCCCTCTTCGGGGCGGCGGGGGCAGGGGTCCCGTTCGTCCCCCTCAATTACCGGCTGGGCGATGACCAGCTGACGGCGCAGCTAGCAGCCCACCCCGGCGCGCTCGTCATCCACGAGGGGGAGCGTCGTGCCTTCGCCGACCCCGAGCTGTGGGTTCCCCGCCAGGAGTTCTTCGAGTCGCTGGCCGGCCCGGCTGCTCCCGAGCCGGCGGAGCAGGACCCGGAGTCGACCTGTCTCCTCCTCTACACGAGCGGGACCACCTCGGCGCCGAAGGCGGCGGTGCTGCGCCACCGGCACCTGGTGTCGTACCTCTTCACGGCTTGTGAGTTCGGCAGCGCCGACGAGGACGACGCCGCTCTGGTGGCGGTGCCGCCGTATCACATCGCCGGCGTCGCCAACCTGCTCTCCAACCTCTACGCGGGACGGCGCATCGTCTACCTCGACCGGTTCGATCCGGGTCTCTGGCTCGACACGGTGCGCCAGGAACGGGTGACCCAGGCCATGGTCATCCCGACCATGCTTGCTCGCATCGTCGACCACCTCGGAGACGCCACCGACTCGGGGACGCCCACCCTCGCTTCCCTCGCCTACGGCGGCTCGCGCATGCCCCCACCGGTGCTCCACCGGGCCCTCGAACTGTTCGGGTCGACCGGCTTCGTCAACGCCTACGGCCTGACCGAGACGAGCTCGACCATCGCCCTGCTCGGTCCCGAGGACCATCGGGCCGCCCTCGACTCCGACGACCCCGTCGTGCAAGCCCGGATGGCGTCGGTCGGGCAGCTCCTGCCCGGCATCGAGCTCGAGGTGCGCGATGAGGACGGGCAGGTGCTCCAACAGGGCGCCACCGGCCTCATCTTTCTTCGGGGCGACCAGATCTCAGGTGAGTACGCCGGGATCCAGTTGCTTGACGACGACGGCTGGTTCCCCACCCGCGACCGCGGCCATGTCGATGAGGACGGCTATCTCTTCGTCGAGGGGCGGGCCGACGACACCATCATCCGGGGCGGCGAGAACATCGCGCCGGCCGAGATCGAAGACGTCCTCCTCGACCACCACGGGATCGTCGACGCCGTGGTGGTGGGCCTGCCCGACGACGAGTGGGGCCAGCGCCTCGTGGGGGTGGTGGTGCTGGGCGAGGAGGCCAAGGTGGAACAGGACGAGTTGCGGGACCTGGTCCGTTCCCGGCTGCGATCGTCCAAGACGCCCGAACACATCGAGTTCTGGGACGAGCTCCCCCGCACCGACACCGGCAAGCTGCTGCGCCGGACCGTCATCGCCCGCCTCGAGGCCGAGGAGACCGCGTCGCCGGTCTGATCCCCGGTGACGGAGGCGGCTGACCGCGGCCACCTGCGGGTCCCGCGCCAAGATGTGCCGGCGGCCGCAGGATGCGCCGTGCCGGACGGGAGGCACCCAGTGTGAGCACAGAGAGTCCGCTGTCCGACGGCCTGCCGTCGGTCGGCCAGGCGGCGTTGGTCGATGGCCGGGTCCACCGTGCCACCGGTCCGTGGACCCCGGCCGTCCAGGCCCTACTGGGTCACCTCGAGCGCTCAGGCTTCGACGGCGCGCCCCGCGTTGTCGGGTTCGACGAGCAAGGACGCGAGGTCCTCACGTGGGTGGAGGGCGAGGCGCCGTCGCACCCTTGGCCGCAGTGGATGGCCTCCGAGGAGGCTCTCGACGGCCTGGGCCGCCTCCTCCGCCGTTTCCACGACGTGGTCACCGAGTTCGTCCCGCCCGAGGACGCCCGCTGGCGTTCGTGGGTGGGCTCCCCCGGAGGACCCATCATCCGCCACGGCGACCTTTGGCCCGCCAATGTGGTCTTCCGAGGCGGGGTTCCCGCGGCACTCATCGACTGGGAGTTCGCACAACCGGGCACCCCGCTCGACGACCTCGCCTCGGCCGCCAAGCACTGGATCCCCCTGGCCGACGACGCTCGAGCAGCCGAAGACGGCTTCGCACTGCCGGTCGACCGAGTACGTCGGCTGCGGATCTTCTGCGACGGCTATGGCGCCGAGGACGAGATGCGGGCGCAACTCCTGCCCAGGGTGATCCGCAACGCCCAGTTCGGGTATCTGAGCCACAAGGCCTGGGGCGAGGCGGGCATTGCCGGTTTCAAGGAGATGTGGGCCGCCGGCAGCGGCCTGTCGATCCTCGGTGACCGGGACTGGCTCGTCGGCGTGGAGGGCGAGCTCAGCGGCTTTCTCGCCGGCCCGTAGCGCCCGCACTGAAACGCCGCGCGAGCCCGATCGAGGGCTCAAGGGGTGGCAGTAGATTCGCAGTAACCGCCCCCGCGACCACAGGAGCGCGCCGTGCCCCAGATCCTCGAGCAGGTCCCGGCCAGCCACCGGGACCTGCTTCTCTCCCCCTTCACCGCCACCCTCACCACCCTCGACGGCAAGGGACGTCCGCAGTCGACCGCCGTCTGGTACCTGGTGGACGGGGACGGCCGTCTCAAGGGGTCGATCACCTCAGACCGGCAGAAGTTCCGCAACCTGCAAGGCAATCCGGCCTGCACGCTCTTCATCATCGATCCCCACGACCCCTACCGCACCCTCGAGGTCCGGGCCGACGCCGAGCTCGACCCCGACCCCCGCAAGGAGACGCTGCGCCGGTTCGCCGAGGCCTACCAGGTCGACGAGGCCCTCTTGGTGCGGGCCGAAGAGGAGCGCTTCACCATCACCTACGAACCCCGCCGAGTGGTCGCCACCCCGGCACCCGGCCGGTAGTGGCGTCACCGGCTGGCGGGGACGCCGCCACGACCCTCCAAACCGGCCCGGCCACGGGCCACCACCGCGTGCACACCCCGCGGGCCCATTGGTGGGTCCTGGTGGTGATCGCCTGCGCCCAGCTGATGGTGGTGCTCGACACCACCATCATGCTCATCGCCCTCCCCTCCGCCCAGCACTCACTCGGCTTCTCCGACGCCGACCGGCAGTGGGTGGTCACCGCCTACACGCTGGGCTTCGGCGGCCTCCTCCTCCTTGGGGGCCGCATCGCCGACATGATCGGCCCCAAGCGCACCCTCGTCATCGGGGTCGTTGGCTTCGCGTGCGCGTCGGCACTGGGCGGGGCCTCGCAGGGCACGGCCATGCTCATCTGCGCCCGCGGCCTCCAGGGTTGCTTCGGAGCCCTGCTGGCACCGTCGGTCCTCACCATTCTCACCACCACCTTCACCGACCCGCGCGAGCGCGGGCGCGCCTTTGGGATCTACGCCTCCATCGCCATCAGCGGGGCCGCCTTCGGACTCATCCTCGGAGGGCTGCTCACGCAGTACCTCGACTGGCGTTGGTGCCTCTACGTCAACCTTCCCATTGCGGTAGTGGTGACCCTGGGCGCGCTGTGGGCCATCCCGAGCCGCCCCGGTCACCCCGGGGCGCGGCTCGACGTGCCGGGGGCACTCCTCGGTTGTGGCGGCCTGGTCGCCCTCGTCTACGGCCTCGGCGAGGCGGGGGCCGAAGGATGGCACTCAGCCGCGGTGGTGGCCTCGCT
>Ga0265327_10001245_pt1 | contig 33996 bp, 30 predicted proteins | sample 41621metaG_FD_202089 | JGI IMG/M metagenome (GOLD analysis project Ga0265327, IMG submission 202089) | Rhizosphere microbial communities from Carex aquatilis grown in University of Washington, Seatle, WA, United States - 4-16-21 metaG | ecosystem: Host-associated > Plants > Roots > Rhizosphere...
TGCGGGGTCTCGCCGGCGCGCACGTCGAATTCGACTTTCCAGCGCTCTTGGTTGTCGGTGGCGACGGCTTCCAGTTGCAATGTGCCGACTTCGGTGACGTGGGAGGCCAGATGCACGGGGACGACTTCGCCGGCTTTGCGCTTGTCCGAGGACAGGTTGACTTCGATCTCGTTCAGTTCTTGCAGCTCGTCCGCCGCCCAGTCGTCCAGCCTTACGCCGGCCTGGTCTTCGCGGCGGACATTGGAGCCGAAGAAGCGGAAACGCACCGGTTCGCCGACGACGAGGCCGAATTCGTCATGCGGCAGTTCGACGCCGGTGCCTTCTTCCATGCCGAACGGCGCGATGCACAGCGCTTCCAGCGGGGTCGGGAAGCCGGGCACGGCGGGCATCGCGCTTTCCACGCCGACATAGTAGGCCGCCGCCGTGCCGCCGCGGATGCGCACGCCCTTGCCTTTGCGCACATAGCCGTAATAGGCCGCGCCTCGGGCCACGGCCAGATCCAGGTCGGCGCCTGCCAACAAACGGGCGGCCGGCGCGTTGTCGCTTTTCAGCCAGGCGTTGAGGACTTCCAGCAGGCGCTGCGCGAGGGAGTCTGATTTGAACACGCCGCCGTTGAGCAGCAAGGCAGTGGGGTGGATAAACTTGGCGTCGGGCTTGGCCGCGAAGCCGGCCAGTTCTTCCGTCGCGTTGACTTGCTTGGCGAGGAACGCGGCCAGATGGGCGGTGATGCGGGCGTCTTTGGCATAGGGCAGGCCGATGGTGGTCAAGCCGCCGCGTGTCTGCGCGGCAGGCCGCTCGGCGGCGGCGACTTTCGGGAAGAAGCCTTCCACCAGGGTGCGGGCGACTTCTTCGCGGGTCAGCGCGGTGCGCAGTGTGCCGCCGATCAGCGAGGAGCCCCGGCTAGGCACGACGATGGCGACTTCCCCGGCGTCGGCATCGGCCAGCAGTTTTTCCTTGGCGTCGCGGCAGCCGTGGGTGAGGGCTTGGATCTGCCAGGGTTGCAGTTTGTGGCCTTCTTTTTCCAACTTCATTTTGAGGACGTAGGCCAGGGCCAAGTCCATATTGTCGCCGCCCAGCAGGATGTGGTCGCCGATGGCGATGCGATTGAGCTCCAGGTTGCCGTCGGTCTCGGTCACGGCAATCAGCGACAAGTCGCTGGTGCCGCCGCCCACATCGACGACGAGGATGATGTCGCCGGGCTTGACGTCTTTGCGCCAGGCGCCTTCGCTGGTCTGGATCCAGCTATACAGCGCCGATTGCGGCTCTTCCAGCAGGATGGCTTGGTTCAGCCCCAGGCTCTGCGCGGATTCGACGGTCAGTTCGCGGGCCGCCGGGTCGAACGAGGCGGGCACGGTGATGACCAGTTCCTGTTCGCTCAGAGGATCGTCGGGAAAGCGGGCGTTCCAGGCGTCGCGCATGTGGCGCAGGTATTGGGTGGAGGCTTCAAAGGGTGAGATGCGCCGCACTTCTTCCGGCGATTGGATCGGCAGGATGTCGGCGCGGCAGTCCACGCCGGTGTGGCAGAGCCAGCTTTTCGCGCTGCCGACCAGGCGGATGGCGGTCTTGCTGCCGAGCTGGCGGGCGATTTCGCCGACGATGGCGTCAGGGTGCGCATTCCAAGGCAGCGCGATGTCGCCTTCGGCCAGCTCCGCCTCGTGGGCCTGGTAGATGAACGAGGGCAGTTGGTTTTTGTCGTTGATGGAGCCGGGGCTGGTGAGCTGCGGGATAGGCAGCACGTGCAGCGGGGCATGCTCGCCGTCGCATTGGCTCAACTCCAGGTAGGAGACGACGCTATTGGTGGTGCCCAGGTCGATGCCTACGGAAAAACGGGTATTTTCGCTCATAATTCCTGCTCCGCGTGGAAGATGACGCTGTGGGTGGTGGCTATATCAATGCCTAAGGAAAAACGGGCGGCTTCGCTCATAATTCGACCTCCGCCGCTGCGATGATGTTCACGTTGTGGCCCTCGGTGATCTTGGGCAGTTTGATTTCGGTGGCTTTCCAGCCGCGATGCACCAGGGTGCCGGAGAACGGCGCAACGCCAACGATGTTGCCGGTGATGCGGACGCTGGCGGCGTCGTAGCCTTTCGGCAAGGTGATGCGCTTGCCTTCTTCTTCGTCGCGGATCGGGGCCAGGTCGAAATGTTGGCGCAGCACTTTGCGGCAGCCTTCGTGGACAACCCGCGCCACTGCGCCGATGTCGGCGTCAGAATATTGGCTCATGCTTTCCTGGGTGAAGTCGATGAAGCGGGCTTCCTTTTGCAGCAGGCTGAGGAGTTGCAGCGCAGCGTCCGGCGTGGCTTCTTTGATGACCACGGTTTCCGTCTTGATCTGCACAACCGGCTCCGGCTTTGCTTCGGCCTTGGCCTTGGCCGGCGGGGCGGCGGCGGCCGCGGCGGCCGCGGGCAGCGGAGCGGGCTCGGCGGCTTTGGCCTGCGCTTGCGGGCTGGAAGCCGGCTTGCGGTAAACGGCGATGAAGGCGATGGTTAGAAATACGATTTGCAACAGCAGCAAGCCGACCACCGTGGCGGCCAGTCCGGCGTGGACGGCGTCAAAGGTGGCGGGTATCAAGGATAGGTCGATAGTCATGGGGTCTCTCTAGGGGGTTAGGGAGTGGCTTGGGTGTGTTTCGTCTTGTTTTTGGGTTTTTTCTGCGGCTTGGCCGCGTTTGCGGCGGCCTCTTCCTCCTCGCCGGCCCGCTGCGCCTGGATGGCCGAGACTTGGCGCAGGACGCCTTGCACGCCTTGGCTGCGGGTTTTGCGAATATAGCGCTCGGCGATGACAGCCGGCACATTTTCGGCATCGTAGGCGGTTTTGATGGCCGGCAGCCGGTCTTCGCAGGCTTTCAGGATGGTGTTGGTGATGGCGCGCGGGTCGCCCCGCTCATTGACGCGGGCCTGGGTTTCCCGGGTCAGGCATTGGTGGTAATCCAGCACGGCGGCATCGGCTTTGGCGATGGTGGCGGGAGACAGGGTGGAGGCATGCCATTCCTGGTCTACGGCGGCGGGCGCTGGCTCCGCCACCGGGGCCGATTGGCAGCCGGCCAAGAGGAGCAGGCCGGCCAATGCCAGGGGACGCTGAAGCTGCATGTCGTTAAACTCCAAAAGTGGCTTAGGTCGGGTGATTTTATCTTGTCCACGGGGCCGCAGGCTTTAAGTCCGTGTGGTTCGGCCTGGGCGGGCCGGTTTGCCAGCGGTGCTGGATAAGGATTTTACGCCATGTGGGGGGCTGGTAAGAAATGCCGCCGTGCGCAGGCCGGGCATGGATGATATGCGTATTTTCCAGGAAACTTCATTGTGCTATGCGCTTGGCATTGACTATACTCGAACGGAGACGGCGGGCAAGGAGAAAATCATAGTCATTGCAAGGTTTGGCCTACAAGGCTTGAGGCGAACGGAAAACCCTTTAACTTAGCGGCATTGTCCTTGCCGCCCCGTCAATTCGCCTAAGGCCGGTTGGCCCCGGCGTGTGCAGCTACTTTAACGAGCAATTCAATGATCAAGATCGACTACGCTTGCGGGACGCATCCCGGATTGGCGCGGGAGCGCAATGAAGACGCCTATTTTGCCGACCCCAAGCTAGGCTTGTGGCTTATCGCCGACGGCATGGGCGGTCATCAGGCGGGAGAGGTTGCCAGCGGCATCGTGGTCCAGGAAGTATCTAGGGCTGTCCGGCAAGGCGAAAGCTTGGCCGACGCCATCGACCGGGCGCATATGATGGTTCAAATGGCCTCCGAGCAGGTGCAAGGCACCAAGCAAATGGGCTCCACCGTGGTCGCCTTGAAAATGGAGGGCACGCACTACCAAATCGCCTGGGTGGGGGACAGCCGGGCTTACTTATGGAATGGCTTCGAGTTGCGCCAATTGACCAAAGACCATACCTATGTCCAGTTGCTGCTGGATTTTGGGATGATTATGGAAGATGAGTTGTTCACCCACCCTTCCCGCAACGTGATTTGCCAAGGCTTGGGCGTGGGCGGCGGCGTCGGCGATTCGGTCAAGGTGGACGAGGTGGAAGGCCGTCTGGCCGTGGGCGACACGTTGCTGTTGTGCAGCGACGGCTTGACCGGCGAGGTGCGCGACTACCTCATCAGCGAGGTCATGGCGGCGGGCTTGGACAATGAGGAACGGCTGGCCCAGTTGATTGAAGCGGCCTTGGCCTTTGGCGGCTCAGACAATATCACCATCATCCTGGTCACGCCGGTGCGGGTTTAACGCTGGCCGCGGCTGTGTTGCCGCAACGCCCATTGCACATGCTCCCTGACCAGCGCCGACGGATGGCCGGCGCGGGCCTGCAAAGCGGCGAGGACTGGCGGGCCGGCGACGGCATTGCCCAAGGCCACGGCCAGGTTGCGCAGCCAGCGTTCATGGCCGATGCGGCGGATGGCCGAGCCTTCGGTGCGGCGTAGAAAAGCGTCTTCGTCCCAGCCGAACAGCTCCACCAACTGCGCCGCGGCCAGCCCAAAGCGCGGCAGGAAATCGGTTTCCACGGTTTGTTGGGCGAAGCGGTTCCACGGGCAGACGATTTGGCAGTCGTCGCAGCCGTAGACGCGGTTGCCCAGCGCGGCGCGGAATTCCTCGGGGATGGCCCCGTGCAGTTCGATGGTCAGGTAGGACACGCAGCGCCGCGCGTCCACCCGGTAAGGCGCGACGATGGCCTGGGTCGGGCAGATGTCCAGGCAGCGGGTGCAGGTTCCGCAATTTTCCCTGACGGGGGCGTCCACCGGCAGCGGCAGATCCACGTAAATTTCGCCGAGGAAAAACCACGAGCCGGCCTGCCGGTGGATCAGGTTGGAATGCTTGCCGATCCAGCCTAGGCCCGCCTTGGCGGCCAGGGCTTTTTCCAACACCGGCGCGCTGTCGCTGAACACCCGGTAGCCGAACGGGCCGATTTCGCGGGCGATCCGCTCGGCCAGCTTTTGCAGCCGGCCGCGCATCAGCTTGTGGTAGTCGCGTCCTAACGCGTAGCGGGAAATATAGGCGTCCAGCGCGTCATCCAGATGCGCCCGCATGGCCTCCCGGCTTTCCGGCAGATAATCCAGCCGCGCGCTGATGGCGCGGACGGTGCCTGGAACCAGTTCTTCCGGATGGCTGCGCTTGCTGCCGTGGCGCCGCATATAATCCATCTCGCCCTGACAGCCTGCCGCCAGCCAGTCGTGCAAATGGCCCTCGGCCTCGCCGAGGTCGATGTCGGCGATGCCGACCTGTTGGAAGCCCAGTTCCGCCCCCCATTGCTTGATATGTTCCGCCAGTTCGGCGAGGTCTAGGCTGTGCTTCGACATGGCTAAAAGTTTTGCGATGGCCGCATGATTGCGCCAGAATGAATTGCTTAATTATCGCTTGAGACTGCCTGATGAACGACTTAGACCAGCCCCCTTTGCCCGCCCGCTTGTACCGCGCCGCCCAAGTGCGGGCGATGGACCGCCACGCTATCGAGCAACTGCGCATCCCCGGCATCGAGTTAATGCGCCGGGCCGGCGCCGCGGCCCTCAGTGCTTTGCGCCGCCGCTGGCCGCAGGCCCGCACGGTGTCGGTATTGTGCGGCGCGGGCAATAACGGCGGCGACGGCTATGTGCTGGCCCGGCTGGCGCTGGCGCTTGGCCTGGATGTGCGGGTGTATCCGCTGGCCCCGGTGGATAAATTACGCGGCGACGCCTTGGCCGCGTTCCAAGAATACCAGGCCGCCGGCGGGCCGCTGCTGGATTTCGTGCCCGCCGATTTCGAGGGGGCGGAGGTGCTGGTCGATGGCCTGCTGGGCACTGGCTTGGATCGCCCCGTGGAGGGATTTTACGCGGAGCTGATCCGCGCCGTACAGCGCTTCCAGGGCGGCGTGCTGGCCTTGGACATTCCGTCCGGGCTGCATGCCGACACCGGCCAGGCCCAGGGCGTCGCGGTCAAGGCCGATGTGACGGTGACGTTCATCGGCCTGAAGCAAGGGCTGTTCACCGGCGAGGGCCCGGAGCATTGCGGCACCGTCGTCTTCGATGACTTGCGCATGCCGCCTGAGGTGCAAGCCAGCCAAGCGCCCTCCGCCGGTTTGTTGCCCGCCTGGACTTCGGGCTTGCCGCGCCGGGCCAGGGGCGGACATAAAGGGCACTACGGCCATGTCTTGGTGGTCGGCGGCGCGCCGGGTTTTTGCGGCGCGGCGCGGATGGCGGCGGAAGCCGCCGCCCGCGTCGGGGCCGGCCTGGTCAGTGTCGCCACGCACCCGGAGCATGCCGGCTGGCTGAACGCGGGGCGGCCGGAGTTGATGTGCCATGGCGCCGCCACCGCCGAGGCGCTGAGTCCGCTGCTGGAGCGGGCCAGCGTGGTGGCGGTCGGGCCGGGTTTGGGCTTGGGGCAGGCCGGCTGGGGGCGGGTGTTGTTCGAGGCCGTGCTCGATTCCGGGCTGCCCTTGGTCGTGGACGCCGACGCGCTCAATCTGCTGGCGCTTTCCCCGCAGAAGCGCGAAGACTGGGTGCTCACGCCGCATCCTGGCGAAGCGGCGCGTTTATTACAGACCACCACGGCGGCAGTCCAGGCTGACCGCTTCGCCGCCGTCGCCGCATTGCAAGCCCGCTTTGGCGGAACGGTGCTGCTGAAGGGCGCGGGCACGCTGGTGCTAGGGCCTGCTGGCGTCCCGTCCGTCTGCGTCCAAGGCAATCCGGGCATGGCTTCGGGCGGCATGGGCGATGTCCTGACCGGGGTGATTGCCGGGCTGCTGGCGCAGGGGCTGGATTTTACCGAAGCGGCGGAAACCGGCGCCCGCCTGCATAGCACGGCGGGCGACAAGGCCGCCGAGGGCGGCGAGCGCGGTTTGCTGGCGGCCGACTTGATGCCTTGGTTGCGCCAATTGGTGAACTTATGAACCGCCATCTGCCCGACGAAGCCGCCACGCTGGCCTTTGCCGCCCGTTTTTATCGGGCCTTGCCGCCGGGCTGCCTGGTGTTCCTGCGCGGCGGCCTGGGCGCGGGCAAGACCGCCTTCGTGCGCGGCTGCCTGCGGGCGGCGGGGCACACAGGGGCGGTAAAAAGCCCGACGTTCACACTGGTGGAGGAATATTGCCTGGACAGCCGCGCCATTTACCATTTCGACCTGTACCGGCTGGCCGACGCCGAGGAGTTGGAATGGATGGGGATGCGCGATTTTTTGCGCCCGGACGCGCAGTGCTTCATCGAATGGCCGGAGCGCGGCGAAGGCTTCTTGCCCCCGGCGGATATTGAATTGTCCTTGCGCATTGACGGCACGGCGCGAGATTTGGCAGTCACCGCGCATTCGGCGCTGGGCCGCGAAATCATGCGGGCGCTATGAAGCCGGGGCGTTTCGCAAGCACGGCGCCGCCGGTCATATCGCGTCGGCCTTAAGCCGCCGCTGAAATACCGCTTGCGATGAACCGCCGACCGCGCTATGTTCCGCAAACCACGGGAGAGGCGTTCCAGATGAACCAGAAAAGTCTCGTTGCTTGCCTATTTAGCGCTGTTGTTCTGGCGGCCAGCGGCGCGGCGTTCGCCAAACCGGCGCCGCCGCGCCCTGCGCATGCGCCAGCAGGCGGGGCGCAAGCCCGCCAGGCGGCCGCCCATCCTGTCCCCAAGCGGGGCTTGAAGCCTGCGGCGAGCAGACGGTTCACCATCGCCATCGACGCCGGCCACGGCGGCAAGGATACCGGCGCCATCGGTTACAACGGCGCGCTGGAAAAAGACGTGGTCTATGCCATCGCCCGCAAACTGGAAAGCCTGGTCCGCGCCGAGCCTGGGCTTAGGCCGGTCATGGTGCGCCAGGGCGACACCTTCATCGCGCTGCGCCAACGCGCCGAAATCGCCCGCCGCGCCGGGGCCGACTTGTTTATCTCCGTCCACGCCGACGCCCATGTCGATGACGAGGCGAAAGGCTCGGCGGTGTTCATCCTCTCGCCGCGCCGCTTGGAAGCCGACAACTATGCCGAAAACACCTTGGAAGCCAGCGGTCTCGCGGCAGGCAAAATCTTGGGCGAATTGCGCAAAAAACAATACCTGCATTATTCCCATGTGCAAAAAGCCCGTTTCGCGGTGCTCAAATCGCCCGACGTTCCGTCCATGCTGATTGAAACCGGCTTCGTCTCCAATCCCGAAGAAGAGCGCCGCCTCGCCAGCCCTTCCTACCAGGAAAAAGTCGCCCGCTCCATTTTCAACGGCATCCGCGCCTATGTCCGTGCCGCCGAGCCCTTGCGGGTGAAAAACGCCGGGGCCAGGATGATGGCCTTGGCTGACCGCCAGTAGCGCTTGGGCGTTTTGGGATGCGCTCCCTGTTCACCGGCTCCAGCGCCGCCGTGGTACGCTGGGCTGACTTACGGTCTTAAGCTATCCACACACCCTTCACTCAATGCGTAAATTCATTTATTCCCTCTGCGCGCTGGCGTTGGCCGTCCTGGCCGCGCTGGCGGCAAGCCTGTGGGCCTCGCTGCCCCAGCAAGACGGCGAGGTGGTTGTAGCCGGCTTGGCGGACAAGGTCGAGGTGGCGGCCGACGGCTTCGGCATTCCCACCGTGCACGCGTCCAACCGCTTGGACGCGCTGCGGGCCTTAGGCTGGCTGCATGCCCGCGACCGCCTGTTCCAAATGGAGCTGATGCGTCGGAAGAGCGCCGGGCGGCTGGCCGAGCTGTTCGGGCCCAAGGCGTTGGAGTTGGACAAAAGGCAGCGCGGCTTCGGTTTCGAGCAGGCGGCGCAGGCCATTCTGGCGGCATTGCCGGAAGCGCAAAAACAGGCCCACGCCGCCTACGCCGCCGGGGTCAATGCGTTTCTGGCCCAGGCCCAGGTCTTGCCGCCGGAATTCTTGTTGTTGCGGCACAGCCCCGAGCCTTGGCGGGCCGAGGACAGCCTTTTGGTCGGCCTGGCGATGTTCCAGACCTTAAACGCCGACGAGGAAGCCGAGCGCATGTTGAGCGTGATGGAGCAAGCCTTGCCCGCGCCCTTGCTGCAATTTCTCACCCCCGATGTGGACGAGTATTCCACCGTGCTGGCCGGCGGGCCGCAGTCGCGCCGCCCGGCGCGCCCGGTTCCGGTCGAAGACTGGGCGGGCTTGGGCCAGGCGCGGGTCGCCGGTGGCGTCGATGCCTTGGCGAGCATCGTAGGCTCCAACAATTGGGTGGTCGGCGGCAACAAAACCCGCGACGGCCGCGCCATTCTAGCCAATGACATGCACCTGACCCTGGGCGTGCCCAACATCTGGTATCGTGCCGCCTTGCGCTACGCGGGCGTCGAACTGGATGGCGTCACCCTGCCCGGCGTCCCGCTGCTGGTGGTGGGCAGCAACGGCCAGGTGGCCTGGGGCTTCACCAATGTGGACGCCGACGTGCTGGACTTGGTGCGTTTGGAAACCAACCCGGCCAACCCGGACGAATATCTGAGCCCGCAAGGCTGGCGCGCCTTCGGGCGGCGGGTCGAGACGATTCGTGTCAAGGGCGGCGCGGCAGTCACGCTGACGCTCCAAAGCACGATCTGGGGGCCAGTCTCGCCCAAGCCGCTACTGGGTCGGCCCGTGGCGATGCATTGGACGGCGTTGCAAGCTGACGGGGTGGATCTGGGCTTGTTGGACATGGATCGGGCGGTGACCTTGGAACAAGCGATGGCCGTGGTCAACCGTGCCGGCGGGCCGACGCAGAACGTGGCCTTTGCCGACAACCACGGCCATATCGGCTGGACTTTGCTGGGCCGCTATCCGGCGCGGCGCGGTTTCGACGGCTCGGCCAGCCGCGCCTGGGCGGACGGTGCCGTCGGCTGGGACGGCTATCTGCCGCCACAGGAACTGCCGCGCCTGGTCGACCCAGTGCAAGGCTTCATTGCCACTGCCAACAACCGCACGGTGGGGCTGGGCTATCCGCACGACCTCGCCCACAACCAGGCCAACGGCTACCGGGCTTACCGGATATCCCAGCGCTTGGGCGAGGCAGACAAGCTGGACGAGCAAGATTTGCTGGCCATCCAACTAGACACCCGCAGCGAGTTTTTCGAGTATTACCGCCGCTTGGGGCTGGAAGCGGCGGACGCGGAGGCGCGGCAAGATTCGGCGTTGCAGGAAGCGCGCACTTATATTGCGGCCTGGGACGGCCACATGGACGCCGGGAGCCTGGGGATAGGCTTGTTGTGGCTATGGCGGGAAAAACTGGCCGCCGTCGTGTTCGCGCCGGTGGTGGCCCGTTGCCGCCAGGTGGAGCCGGATTTCAGCTACACCTGGCGGGAAATGGAGACGCCTTTGCGGGCTTTGTTGAGCCAAAGGCTGCCGCAAACCCTGCCCGACGCCCGCTACCGCGATTGGCGGGATTTACTGCGGCAAACCCTGACCGACAGCGCGCAGGAATTGAAGCGGCGGCAGGGCGTCGAGTCCTTGGCCGGGCTGGCCTGGGGCGACATCAACCGCGTCCCCGTCCGCCATCCGTTCAGCCCGTCAATGCCTTTCCTGTCCCCCTGGCTGGACATGGCGCAGGACAAGGTTTCAGGCTGCGCGGGATTTTGCGTGCGGATCGTCGGCAACGGCCATGGCGCCAGCGAACGCCTGGTGGTGTCGCCCGGCCAACCGCGACAAGGTATTTTACATATGCCAGGCGGGCAGTCCGGCCACCCCTTGTCCGCGCATTATCGGGATCAGCAGCCGGCTTGGCAGGCCGGCTTGGCCTTGCCGTTATTACCGGGGAGGCGCGAGCATGCGCTCAGATTAACGCCGACGCGTTAATGGCTGTCAGCGAGCTTTTATGCTCGGCGGCCTTCTCGAACACGGCCATGGCTTGGTCGGCCCAATGCTTCCAACTGTGTTCTTCCGCATAGGCGCGGATCAACCCCGCATCATAATCCTTGGCCGAGGCTTCGATGAGCGCGGTGGCGAACGCTTCATGGGTGGTGGGTTCGACGACATTTCCATAATCGGGTTTGCAAACGGCGTCTTTGGCGGAACTGACATTCGAGGTGACAACCGGGCGGCCGCAAGCCATGGCTTCAAAATACACGGTCGCCCAGCCTTCGTAGTCGCTTGACAAGACCAGCCAGTCAGCGGCCCCCATCCACAGCGCAACTTCTTCGTGCGGCCTTTCACCCGCCAGGAGAACATGCCCGCCCAGGCCAAGCCCGGCAATTTCTTGTTCGAGCCGTCTTCGATTGGGGCCGCCGCCGACCAGAACGACCAGCGGTGGGACGTGTCCTCTTTTACGGATTTCATCCACTGCGCGGATGACGAGCGATTGGTTTTTGCGGTCGCTGAGGCATCCCACATAAGCCCCGATTTTTCGCTCCTGGGGCAGGCCGAGCCGCTCGCGGCACGCGGATTTGGCGCGCAAGGCGAACTTGCCAGGGTCAACGCCATTGCTCAGGAACACCGTGTTTTCTTCAGGGCAGCCAAAGGCAATGCTGCGGCGCTTGAGATCCGAGCTGACGGCAACGACCCGGTCGGCCTTGCGCAGCGTCCAGCCCAGCATGGAGCTGACAATGGTATGGCTGTGGTAAACGCGAAGATCCGCGCCGTGGCAGGTCACCACGGTCGGGCATCCTATCTCGCGGCCAAGGCGGACAGCCGCGTAGCCGTCCGGAAAGGCAAAATGCCCGTCAATGACATCTGGCCGCCAACCCGCGTAACGCGCTTTGAGATCGCGCGAGACGCTATAGGCCATGGCAAGGCCTTGGGAAAACGTCGCTATCTTGGGCATCGAAAAATAGCGTGGATAGCTTACGCGGATCGAGCCTTCCAATTCACATTCGCTTTCCACCTCGCTCCATCGCCGCCATTCTTTTGGGGCCGGCACTCCGCGCGGAAAATAAGGCGTGGGAACCATGACTCGAACGTCGGCCACTTTTGCCAAGGCCTTTGCCCGCTCCAGGCAAAATGTGCCCAAGGTCGGGTGTGCGGTGCTGGGAAACAGCCGGGTCAACATGAGCACTTTGCGTTTTTCCATAGATACACCCCTCTCTGTTGGCGATAAAGAAATTTGCGGATACCTAAGCGAGGCGGACGATTCCGTCAGGCTCCGAAAAAATATCGATATACTCGCTATGTTCGATATAAGAACACAGGCTGGGGAGGGGCAAAATGGGGGCGAGCGCCTAGGTATTGCCACCTAGACCTGGCACTGCCAGGCTCGTTTTGACTGGCCGGGCAAGCGTGTTAAGTGCTCTTGCAAAACGGCCGTGAATGCCGTTCGCCCTGGGCTTATCGAAGGGCGGGCTTCGACAAGCCCAGGGCGAACGGTGGCTAAAAGGGTTTTCTGGTTGACTTAGCAGGATTCGCTGGACAGTCGCCAATACAGTTTGCGATAGCGATCCAGCATCGCATTCATCGAGTATTGTTCGCAAACGCGTTTGCGGGCGGCGACCGCGAAAACTTGGCGGATTGCCGGGTCGCCCAGAAGCGTTTTGATCGCCTCAGCCAGCCCTTGCTCGTCACCTGGATCGACGATCAGGCCCGCCCGCCCTTGATCCAATATTTCAGACACGCCGCCCACCCGGGTGGCAATGCACGGCAAGCCACACGCCATAGCCTCCGACAGGGCGTTGGGATGGGCTTCGCTGTCGCTGGGCAATACGAACACATCCAGCTTGCGCAGAAATGCAGGGGTGTCTGCGAGGTGTCCGGTTAACCGGATGCTTTTCGACATGCCCAGCGATTGGATCAGGTGTTCCAGCGCCGGCCTTTCCGGCCCCTCCCCCGCAATCTCAAGGGATAGCTTGATCCCCCCCTGTATCAGACGGTGGCAGGCTCTGACCAGCAAGGCTTGGTTTTTGACGGGGGTCAGGCTGCCCAAGGTGCCGACCCGGCGCTCCTGGCACACGGCCGGTTTTGGCGAAGGGGAAAAGCGCGAAGTGTCGACCCCATTGGGAATGACCGCGACGCGGGACGCCGGCAAGCCGACCTGCCCGGTGAGGAATTGCTTCGACCCTTGGCTGACCGTGAAGACATGACTCGTCGGCCGCGCCAGCCAGCGGCTCATCAAGCGCCATCGCCAAGGCAGGGGTTTGGCCTCGGCCAAGCCATGGAAACTGAAGACCAGCGGAACCACCGGCCAAACACTCAGGCGAGCCAATGCCACTTCGGGCCACGCGCCAAGATTCCGCGCATGGATGACGCTGGGGCGCTCCGCCCGAATCAATCGGCGAAAGCGCAACAGCACGGAAACATCATACGGCTGCGCATGAAAGCAATGGATGTTCACGGCGGGGTCGAACTGGTCTCGAATAATCGCCTCGCCTTTCAACACCACAATGGTATGGCTTACCCCCTCCGCCAGCAGTCCGTTCACGACGCGGCTAAGAGCCATTTCCATGCCGCCCGCGCGCAAAGTCGGCACGACATGCAATAGATGCGGATGGGTTCGAGACATGGCAAGTTTCCGCTAACTAAAGGCGCAGCGCCCTCCAACAGCGGCGGGAAGCGTTCGAGACGACAGGGCGGTTTAGCGCGCCTTCAGCGCGTCGATCATTTCCTGCGCCGATTGCGGGCGGTCTTTCGGATCCATCGCGGTGGCGGCATCGATGGCTTCGAGCAGAAACAGCGAATAATGCCGGCGGAAAGCCTTGACGGCGGGCACCAGCGTGTCTTTTTCCATGCGCACTTTTGACGGCGGCGGGGTCTTGCCCTCCAAGCACATGCGCATGGACGCGCCCAGAGCATAGATATCGCTCCACGGCCCCAGGCTGCCGCCGTCGATATATTGCTCGATGGGCGAAAAGCCGCTGGAAGACACTTTGCCGGGTTTGGACGGGCCGGAATAGGGGTAAGGCTGGATCGCGCCGAAATCCAGCAGCAGCGGGTCGCCGCCCTGGCGGATCAAAATATTGTGCGGTTTGATGTCGAGATGCAGGAAGCCGTGCTCGTGGATGCACTTGACGCCTTCCAGCAAGGCCGGAAACACCGTCAACATGAAAGACTCGCTCATCGGCCCGTTCTTTTCCTTCAGATAGTCCCCCAGCACCTTGCCGTATTCATAGGTCATCACCAAATACACGGTGGAGTTCGCCTGGAAGAAGTTCAACACCTCGACGATGCTGGGATGGCGGAACTTGGTCAGCGCCATCGCCTCTTCGAGGAACAGCCGGCGGCCCATGATGAACAGATTGCGCGTCTCTTCGCTATTGGGCACCACCAGGTTGCCCCAGGTGCGGTGGGCCAGCCGCCTGGGCAGGTACTCTTTGACGACCACCTGGCGTTGATCCTCATGCTGGCGGGCCAGGTAGACGGAACTGAAGCCGCCGCCGCCTAAGGCCCGCTCAATGACGTATTCGTCAACCTGGGTGCCTGGCTGCAAGAAATACCAAGCGCTCGGATAGTCGTTTTCGTTGAAATATTGATTCATCGCGCCTTGCGAGAGTTTCGCCGGAACAAGTTTGGCTCTACCATGACGGTCTGATGACACGCCAACACTGTATAAGGTACAAGCAAACCATGTGGATTAAAAGCATGACCGCGTTTTCCGGTGCGGAACGCGAAATTGAAGGCTGGGCTTTCGCCTGGGAACTGCGTTCGGTCAACCACCGCTACCTCGACATCGCCCTGCGCCTGCCCGAATCGTTCCGTTTTCTCGAAAGCGAAGTGCGGGCTCGCATCGGGCTAGGCGCCAAGCGCGGCCGGCTGGATGTGAGCCTGTCGCAGAAAAAAGCCCAGGCCGGGCCGACCGGCCTGCAACTCGACCGCGAGCTATTGGACAAGCTACTGGCGGCGACGGGCGAAATCGAAAGCTTAAGCAAGCACCCCCTGGGCCACTACACCGCCTTGGAGCTGTTGCGCTGGCCCGGCGTGTTGCGCGAGGCCGACACCGACCGCGAACAACTCGCCCCGCAACTGCTCGACCTATTGGGCGAAGCCATGGACAAGCTGGTCGCCGTGCGAGCCACCGAAGGCGCCCAACTGGCCGAGTTGATCGAAATCCGCTGTCTGAAAATGCGCAAGCACCTCGCCGAGGTGCGGGCCAGGATGCCCGAAATCCTCGCCGCGCTGCGCCAGAAAATCACCACCCGCATCAACGAAGTCTCGGCCCAGCCCGACCAAAACCGCCTCGAACAAGAGCTGGTCTACCTGGCGCAAAAGCTCGACGTGGCCGAAGAGCTAGACCGCCTCGACGGCCACATCGCCGAAACGCTGAAGACCCTGCGCCAACAAGAGCCTTCAGGCCGACGGCTGGATTTCTTGCTGCAAGAGATGAACCGTGAAGCCAACACGCTAGGCTCGAAATCCGCCGACGCCGAAACCACCAAGGCGTCGGTGGAATTGAAAGTGTTGATCGAGCAGATGCGGGAGCAGATCCAGAATATCGAGTAAACCGGTAGCCGGAATCACATCGCTTGAATCGCCACTTGGCATCGGTAAGCACTTTTCCGTGCGCCAAGTCTCTGCGGGCCGCCGGGCTTATCATAGGCCAGTGGCACAAGCCCGCCCCTTTCAGCCGGAAAGACCGGGCAACGGTGCAGCCATTGCCTGGTCAACTCACCAGAAAGCGGTAATGTCTGGTTTAAAAGACACGTTCTACCGTATAGGCCGCCCAGCTTACCCATGACCGGTTAATAGTGAATATAACCGCAATGCCGCGCATCATTTTGTTTGTTGCGCCGGTATGCGCCCATGGCGCCTCATTGCCGCCGTTCACGCCAAAAGCGGTTGAATAGTGCCTTAGCATTTTGAGTATTGGGCGTCGCCTACTGACGACACCCCATATTGCGTAATGGAGTCGGCCAGCCGCCTCATCACCTTAACGAGAAAACCTGTCCAGCGCCTATAAGCTTTCCCGCAAACCCGACCGCCACCAATCCCACGCACGCCGCTCCATCACCAAAATGAAAAATATGATCCGCCAGGAATGTAACAGCGTTTATAATGTGACGTTGTTCGATTGCAAGGTACGCGATGCGTGCTTTAGCTCGCCCACCCACAGACTCAAAGACGGCAAAAAAGATGAACTTCAAAGCCTATTTAAAGCTCGTTGTCTTGAAAGATGGTTCTGATATCTATTTAAGCTCGGGCACTTATCCTACTGCTAGGTTTCAAGGCAAGATGGTCGCCATCGATTCACAGATACTCACCTCTGAGGCGATCAAAGAAGTCGCGGATTCGATCATGGATGAAAGCCAGCGCAAGGAGTTTGAAAAATGTTCGGAGATGAACTTGGCGATCTCAGAAACCGGCGTGGGCCGTTTCCGCGTGAATATTTTTAAACAGCGCAATAGCTATGCAATGGTCTTGCGGAATATCAAGTCTGAAATTCCAAGCATCAATTCGCTGGGTTTGCCGGAAGTCCTGAAAAATATTATCATGGAAAAGCGCGGCTTGATATTATTCGTCGGCGGCACGGGTTCTGGCAAATCAACTTCCTTAGCCGCCGTCATCGACCACCGCAATTCCAATTCCAGCGGCCACATTATCACCATCGAAGATCCGATAGAATTCTTACACCAGCATAAAAAATCCATCGTCAACCAGCGCGAAGTCGGCGTCGATACCGAGACCTATGAAGCGGCTTTAAAAAACACCTTGCGGCAAGCCCCCGATGTGATTCTGATCGGTGAAATCAGGTCGCAAGAAACCATGGAACATGCCCTGGCTTTTGCCGAGACAGGACATTTGTGCTTGTCGACTTTACATGCCAACAATGCCAACCAAGCCCTAGACCGCGTCATCAATTTCTTTCCCGAGGAGCGGCATAGCCAATTATTGCTCGATCTTTCTTTAAACCTGCGCGCTTTGGTATCGCAGCGGTTGATCCCGACAGTGGATGGCAAGCGGGCGGCGGCGATTGAAATTTTGCTGGCGACGCCACTGGTTTGCGATCTGATTAGGAAAGGCGATATTTTGGCGATTAAAGAAGCCATGGAAAAATCTGAAATGCATGGCATGCAAACCTTCGACAGTGCTTTGTTGGCGCTTTACAAAGCCGGGCGCATCAGCCTTGACGAAGCGATACGCAATGCCGATTCCGCCAATAATTTGAGATTACGCATTAGCGTCAATGAGAAGGAAAATCTGAAAAAGAGTGGAAAAGGCTGGTCTTTGGAAAGCCTGGAAAGTCCGGAAGAGCCCAAAACCAAACCGAATCCTTGAGCAATCTTGAACAACATAGTTTCTGATTAGCAAGATACTTCAGCGCGTAGGGTGGGCAAGCGTTTTTTGCTTACCCACCGATTACACCGAATTCTACTCGGATAACGCCTGCATTCAGCGCCCGCGCCACCCCACGAAACCCGAAAACACCAAGTCGCTTCGTGGCGCGGGTGCGCTGGATCGATTCGTTAGACGGGTTTCAATAATTGTAGCTTGGGGTGACGAAGGAACCCCAACGTAATGCCCGCCATTCGAGAATGTTGGGGTTCGTCCCTCACCCCAACCTACGCGGGCTTAGATACCTTATTTACCTTGGTAGTTAGTTCTTCCCTTAAGTTTGTCAGAATCCGACTTCAGATTAGTGATTTCACGCGGATCGAGATGATCCCATATTTTTCCCATCGCTGGCATGTAAAAAGAGTTAAGCAATTTTTTGATGGAGTTGGCCGAGATCATATGTACTAACTGTGATCCTTGTGGTGCCGGCACACTGACAAGATCATAACTTATTTGTCCAGTTATTTGATCAAGATTTAACCTCTGAATCCAAACTTTTTCTTTAGACATAGGCTCAAGTAATTGCAGCGTGACATTTCCACTTACAGCTCCTTGGCTTCCTTGCGCAACCAAATCAAGATTAATAACAGGTGCAAGAAGAAATGAAGCTCTTTCCTTTTGGGAGAACGTCATTTCATCAATTGACGAAAAAGTGCCTGCCGTGGTATATCCTCTGGCAATAATAATTTTCTCAATATCTTCCTGCATAGCAACAAGCATCCTGTCAATACTTAGCTTGGCATCAGTCACCATCGGCGTTCCAGACACGAAAAAGCTACCCGTCGTCGTGGGCTTTAAGATGGCAATATTGATTTTTGACTTTGTTGGAGACGTAGAACTCGGTGGGGTATATATAAAATTTTCAGCAACTGGCGGGGCTGGCGGTGCCAAAGCAGAGCCTAGCAAAAATATAAAATACGCAACGACCACAGCGACCGATAAGATGTGTTTCTTTGTTTTCATGAACGGCTCCTTGCTAGGATTTTAAAGGTAATAGGCGAAAAGTTAAGACATGCCAGCACAAAAGCTAGTATATAATAAGCGATATCTATTGGATCGTATCTGCCTGGAAGCATTCCAGCGGCTTGACAAAGCTCGGACATACATGCAACTAACAAACCACTAAAAATCCAAACATGTGAATCTTCCAGATTATCTCCCCAAATAATCAGCATCAGCGATGTTAAAGAGTAAACCCAAAGACCATCAGGGAGATGATTTGCAATCCAATCTGCGGCAACAACTTTCTGGCAGGCATATCCTCCGAACTTATCCGGACTCAGGAAAAACGTGCTCTCAGCTATTTCAATAAAATATACACTGTTACAACGCAGAAATAAATATATAGCACACCCGGTTACTAAAGGCAAAAAAACATTAATAATAAGCCTAATCAAAATCATGAATTTCAGTCGTAAAGTAAAGAATAAATGTAGCCCGCATGAAGCCTGTGGAATGCAGGCAATTCATCGCCCGATTAACTCCGGACTCCGCAAGCTCCGTCCGGGCTACGTTGACTGGATGGATCAAGTTATTAGCCATTATTATTAATAGTCTACGGCCCCGAGAGTGATAGATCCGCTGCCCGACTTACCCGGTTATCAATCTTCCCATAATCCAAAAATGGAACCAAGAGCGAAAGACGCTAAACCACCGCCACCAATATATATCCATAAACTCTTCCAGGTTTCTAGCGTCAACGTCCATTCTCGAATGGAACCGACCAGCGAAACTAACAATGCTATTGAAGCTAGTAGTATCTATAGTGAGCCACCTAGACGAAAAAAGAATTTGCTCATTTCTTTGATTTTGATTCTTAATTTGATGCCTGCCTAACTTTGTGTTAGATACCACTTGGTACCTTTGTCTGGTTATGGCGACAAATCCCGTGTTGGATAACACATTGAACAGTGGTCGCCTAACCTTGGCGTTTGATACTACACTTTTTATACGATGTGTCAACCAGGGCGAGGCCAGCTTAGGCGTTCATAAAAATTTAACCCATGAATCAATAATTTGTAAACCCATGCCTGTTTGGTAGCTTTGCCTTGATTGGAGACGGTTCGGGAGAGATTGCTGCTGAAGCATTATAATTCCTAATTAGCAAGCTTCTTCAGCAAAGCCGAGAGTTTCGTCATACCGGCCGGGATGCCGGAACCCAGCGTCTAGGGACGGCAAAGCTTCAGTCTCCACCGATGCTAAATTAACCCTTTGCGTCGCCAGCCAGTGACCGTCCTTGGCCTGGATTCAGGCATCCCTGCCAGAATAAACGGGTTTTCCCCACTGGCTGAAGCATGTTGCTACCCAGGTTATAGTCTGCGCACGGAGGAAGCCTATCTGGGGTGGGTTAAACAGATTTGGCTGTGCATAAGTAATATGGCGTCTTCGACGCAAAACCAGGTTTTGGCGGCTTTGCTGTTTGTGTACAAGAAGGTGCCGGGGATTTAACGGCTCTATTATGCATCGCTTGCGGGAGGCGCGGATCTCGACTGGGCCAGCGCAAACACGAAGCCCTGATCCTCCCGTGCCCACCGGTTTACCGCCCCGCCAGCCAAAGCCTGAGGCGCAGCCCTGCTTCGCTGGTGTAACCGGTGGTGGCGTAGCGTATCTGGCCGTCGGGGCTTAAAATGAAAACCGCCGGCACGCCGCGCAGGCCATAACGCCCGGCGACCGCGCCGTCTTCGTCCAGCAGCGTCGGCACCTGGAATTTTTGCCGCCGCATATACTCGCCCACCGCCGCGCCGTTTCCCGACTGCATGGCCAGGCTGATGAGCGGATAGTCTTGCGCCACGGCCTGGACGGGGCCTTGCATGGCGCGGCAGATCGGGCACCACTCGGCCCAGAAATAGACAACCGCCGGTCGGCCACGCAATTGGGCCAAAGCGAAGTGTTCTCCATCCAGCGTAAGGCCCGAAAGGGCTGGCGGCTCGCCGGAGGCCAAGTCGCGGTGGGCGCCGAACTGGATGCCTAAGAAAAGGGCGATCACGGCGGCCCAGCCCAGCCAACGGTTTTGCGGTAGTTTCATGATTTTTTCCGATTGAGGTTGAAAGCCTGGCGCCCGCCATCGTATTTCCGGGCTTCCCGTGTCATCATCCTAGCGCCAAGGAAGCCGCCGGGGAACTCCCGCCCGGCGAACCGGCCCAACAGGCGCGGCCTTCAGTCTATTCGCAATCGAGAGACGACCTTTACCATGAATCTGCCAGCTAACCATTTCCTGAACGCCTCGCGGCCACGCCCCGGCAGGCCGCGCCTGTCCGCAGCCTTGCTGCTGTGGATGCTTGCCCCCGCAAGCTTCGCTGATGAGGTCGGCTGCGTCACCACCGCGTGGAAGCTGCTCGGCGCCAATCACAAGATTTGCGTGGATGCCTTCGACGATCCAAAAATCCCCGGCGTCACCTGCCATATCAGCCAGGCGCGCACTGGCGGCATCAAAGGTAGCTTCGGGCTGGCGGAAGATCCCTCGCAATTTTCGCTGGCTTGCCGGCAAACCGGCCCCATCACCTTGCCGGCCAAACTACCCGACAGCGAAGTCGTCTTCTCCGAAGGCACCTCGCTGTTCTTCAAATCGACCAATATCAACCGGCTGTGGGACAAGAAGCACAACACGCTGGTCTATCTCGCCATCAGCCGCCGCATCATCGAAGGCGCACCGGCCAATAGCATTTCCACGGTGCCGGTGATGCCTTGGGGAGGGCGTTGAGATGAACGCCTTGAGCCGCTACTTGTGGCGCAAGTGGACAGGGCGCATCCTCGCCCCGCACCTGCCCGAGGCGGAGCTTAACGCCCGGCTGTTGGAAGTGCGCCAACATCTGCCGACCCCGGTGTTCTGGCTGCTGGGCAAGGCGCAAAGCGGCAAGACTTCGCTGGTGCGCGTCCTCAGCGGCTCGTCGCTGGCTGAAATCGGCAACGGCTTCCAGCCTTGCACCCGTTCCGCCCGCTTTTTCGACTTCCCCGACAGCCAGTCCGCCTTCATCCGCTTCCTCGACACCCGTGGCTTGGCCGAGGCGGCGTATGACCCTAGCGAAGACATGGGCTGGTGCGAACAGCAAGCGCATTTGCTGATCATCGTCGCCAAGGCTATGGATCATCAGCAAGACAGCGTGGCGCAGGCGGCCAAGGAAGTCCACGCCGCCCACCCGGACTGGCCGGTGATCGTGGCGCAAACGGGGCTGCATGAAGGCTATCCCGACCGGAGCACCGAGCATCACCTGCCCTACCCTTTCGCCGAACTGCCGTTCGCCGCCGGCGTGCCGCCTGACTTGGCGCGTTCTCTGCTGAAGCAGCGCGAGCTTTTTGCCGGGCTGGACGCGCATTTCGTGCCGCTGGATTTCACCCTGCCCGAAGACGGCTATGCGCCAGCCGACTACGGCGCGGATGCGCTATGGCAGGCCATCGAGGACGCCTTGCCACGGGGATTGCGCGCCCTGGTCAGTCACAGCGAACAGCGCCGCTTGTTGAACGACGCCTATGCCCGCCAAGCCCATCCGCATATCGTCAGTTATGCGCTTTGCGCCGGCGCGGCGGAGGCGGTGATCCCGCTGCCTGCGGCCAGCCTGGCCACGGCGGCGGCGATTCAGGCCAAGCTGTTCCATAGCATTGCATCGATTTATGGCTTGCCGTTGACATCCAAAAGCGTGACCGAAGTCGGCAGCGCGGTCGGTATCGGCGTGCTGGCCGGCTTGGGCGGACGCGAGCTGGCTAAGTTGCTGCCCGGTTACGGCCAAACCGTCGCGCTGGGCCTGGCCGGCCTTTACACGGCCACAATGACCTACGCGCTGGGCAAAGTGTTTTGCTTTTATTTCGCCGGCGCCTTGCGCGGCCATGCCTTTTCCCCGCAGGTCTTGCGCGAACTTTACCGCGAAGAGTTCAAAAGCGGCCGCGCCCTGCTCGCCGCGCCGTTGCAACGGACGGACGCCTGACATGCGCGTCGCCCGACCTTGGCTGGCCTTATTGACGCTTGCCTTGTTGCCTTGGCTGCTGTTGGCGGGCCTAGGCGGCTTTTGGCTTTGGCAAAACGGCCAGTTCCTCCATTGGCTCTGGCTGGCCGTGGCCTTGTCCGGCGCGGTTTGGATCGCGGCCGCCTGGCTGAAAAAAAAGCAATCCGCGCCATTCGCCCCCTTGCCCGTCTTCAAGCCTGACCGGCCGCTCTCGCCCGAGGGGCAAGCCGCCTGGGCCAACGTCGAGGCCATCGCCGGCACGCTAAACCCGGCCGATTACCGCTTCGACGAGCCCGGCAAACTGTTCGCCTTGGCCCATCGCATCCTCGTCGAAGTCGCCAGACAATTCCACCCGGGCACCCAACGCGCCGAACTCGATGCGCCGTTGCCGAGCATGTTGCTGATTGTCGAGCGGGTCAGCCGCGACATGCGCGAGTTGTTGACCGCGCAAGTGCCCGCCAGCCACCTGCTCACCGTCGCGGACGGGCTGGCCCTGTGGCGTTGGAAAGAAAAGCTGGAGCAGTTAGGCGCGCTGGCCGGCGTCGGGCGGATGGCGGTCAATCCCTTAGGCGGCGTGTTGCACGAGCTGCGCATGGCATTTTTCGGCAGCGTCACCCGCTACCCGCTGGCGGAGCTGGAGCGCTGGCTGCTCAACACCTTGGTGCGGAAAATCGGCTATTACGCCATCTTGCTGTACAGCGGCCAATTGCGCCTGGACAGCGGCAGCGAAGACCAGCCAAGCCCGGCTTCACGCAGGGACTTGGAAGCCGCCGCGCAAGAGCGCCCCGCCGAACCCTTGCGCATCCTCGTCGCAGGCCAAACCAACGCCGGCAAATCCAGCCTTATCAACGCCTTGTTTGGCGAGTTGCGCGCCCCCGCCGACGCCCTGCCCTTGACCTACGCGCCGACGCCTTACCGTTTGGAGCGGGACGGCGAATTCTTAGGGCTAGTGCTCGACAGCCCCGGTTACGGCGACCTGGCCTCCTGGGTCGAAGGCAGCCACGCGGAACTGCATTTAATCGACTTGGTGCTGTTGGTTTGCTCCGCCACCCATGCCGGCCGGGCCGCCGACCTGCGTTTTCTGGAAACCTTGCATGCCCGCTATGCGAAAACCCCCGACCGCATCGCGCCGCCGTTGATCGTCGCCCTGACCCATATCGACCAATTGCGTCCGGCGCGGGAATGGAGCCCGCCTTATAATCTGGCCGAGCCCAGCGGCACGAAGGCCATCCAAATCCGCCTATGCATGGAAACCGTGGCGCGGACGCTGGCCGTTCCGCTGGAAACTGTCCAGGCGATCTGCCTGAAACCCAACGAGGAATGGAATGCCGAGGCGGTGTGGACGGCGATTGCCCGGCAACTGCCGGAAGCGCGGCGGGCAAGATATTTGCGCTGCTTGAAAGACGCGCAGGCGCGGGAAAAATGGGAGCTGGTCTTGCGCCAATTGGGCAATGCCGGGCGCTTGGTCGCCGACGGCATCGGCAAGATCCTACCGGGTAAATAATCCCATATTATCCCTGACCAGCGCCTTTCGGAGGGGCCATCCCTTAACCACTGATTGCAGATGCAACCATGAATATGCAGCTAACCCTCAATGAAACCCGCGTCATCGCCTGCCTGATCGAAAAGGAAATCGCCACGCCCGACCAATACCCTTTGTCGCTGAATGCGCTAGTCAATGCCTGCAACCAGAAAAGCAACCGCGCCCCGATCTTGGAATTGCCAGAATCCACTGTGCAAGAGACGGTTGACGGGCTTATCAAAAAATTCATGGTCAGCCGGGCCTCGGGCTATGGCAGCCGCGTCAGCAAATACCAGCACCGTTTTTGCAATACCGAATTCGGCGAACTTAAATTGTCCGCGCAAGCCGTCGGCATTCTCTGCGAATTACTACTGCGCGGCCCGCAGACGCCGGGGGAATTGCGTACCCGCTGCGAACGCCTGTGCAAATTCACCGACGCGGCCGAAGTCGAAGCCGAACTGGACAAGCTGGCGGCGCGTGAACAGCCTTTGGTCGTGAAACTCGCCCGCGAACCCGGCAAACGCGAAGCCCGTTACGCCCACCTGTTCAGCGGCGACTATCAGGCGTCGGCGAATGCTGAATCAGCGGCGGGAAGAAGCGCCGGTTCAGACCGGGATAGAATCGAGGCGCTGGAAAATATAGTGCTGGAACTGCGCCTGGAAATCGATGAATTGCGACAGACCGTTGAGCGCTTGCAGGACGCCGGATAAGGTTGGCGCGTTGGCTTCCGCCCTTCGGTTTAATCGGTCTTATCCGCACCCGGCAATAACTGCTCCTTCGGCACGATGCCGATTGAATCCAGTTCAATATCATAGAGGATGATATAGTTGCCCTTCTCCAGTTGCGCCTTCACCTGCGCGACTTTCGTTTCCAACGGGGTTTCCGCCGCCCCGTAGTCCGTCCCGTCACGGGTGACAAAATCCTCGATAACGCCTTGCAAGGCGGCTGGGCTCAGTTCGCGGTACGGAATAATCATGGCGGTTTTCCAAAGAATAGTATTTTTTGCCCGCAGGCATTGACAGGCGTAAAACTTTCAGCGTAGCATCTAACAGTATACTATCGATAGGCTCAGTGACAAAGCCCACCTTATGAAATATTGCATAGTCCATAGAATTAAAAGGGTAACAGAGATTGACTGGAAATTGATTTTAAAATTTCCGTTCGCGCCAAGCTTATCGATAGGCGGGGTTTTTCCAGGTTCCCTGGTGCGTCAGCGTGGATAAGCAAACATTACCCCATGGCTAAACAATCGCTGGAGCTCACCTCGCCCCCGGCCATCCGGCAAACCGGGGCCGACGGCGCGCGCTTGGCGCTGACGGGCTGCTGGAACCTGCGTGGCCTGGCGCTGGCCCCGGATTTGCCGCGCCAGGTCAAACGCTATGCCGCCCTCGCCGCCGAATGGGATCTGCGCGAAATCGCCCTGCTCGACAGCGCCGGGGCGTCCATACTCTGGCGGGCTTGGGGCGGGAAATTGCCGCCGCGCGCGCAACTGCGCCCCGAACAGGCCAGGCTGTTCGGACGTTGGCAAAACCGCCCCGTCCCGCCGCAGCCTGCCAATCCGCGCCAAGCGCCTGCGGTTTTGCGCCTGGCACGGTCGGTTAAAGGCTTTGCCGACCAGATCCTGACCTGGATCGCGCTGCTGGGGCAGTTGCTGCTGGACTTGGCTGTCCTGGCCCGCCATCCGCAGGCGATACCGTGGAAGGAGATTTCCGCGACCATCCACGAAACCGGCGGACGCGCCTTGGGGATAACCGCCCTGGTCGGCTTTTTGATCGGCATCGTGGTCAGCTACCTGTCCTCGCTGCAACTGCGCAACCTCGGCGCTTCGGTCTACATCGTCAATATTTTAGGTTTGAGCATCATCCGCGAGCTAGGGCCGCTGCTGGCGGCAATCTTGGTCGCCGGGCGCTCAGGCTCGGCGATGACCGCGAGCCTCGGCGTCATGCGCGTGACCGCCGAGCTGGACGCGCTGGCGGCGATGGGGGTTTCGCTGTCGCTGCGGCTGATTTTGCCTAAAGTCGTCGCCTTGTGCGTCGCCCTGCCTTTGCTGGTGCTGTGGACTGACACCATCGCGCTGCTTGGCGGTGCCGTGGCGGCCAATTTGGAGCTGGGCATTAGCATCCGCCAATTCTTGTTGAAACTGCCGGTCGTGGTGCCGGTCATGAATCTGTACATCGGCTTGATGAAAGGCGCCGTGTTCGGCCTGTTCATCGCGCTGATCGCCTGCCATTTCGGCCTGCGCATCAAGCCGGACACGGAGAGTCTGGGCACGGAAACCACCAATTCCGTGGTCGCCTCCATTACCCTGGTTATCTTGATCGACGCGGTGTTTGCCATCGCCTTCCGTGGCATCGGCGTGGGCTTGCGATGAGCGGCACGGACGCCGTCATTAACATGGAGCAGGTATGGACTTGCTTTGGCGAAAAAGTCGTCCACCGCGATATCAACCTGGTGTTGCGCAAAGGCGAAATTCTCAGCCTGATGGGCACTTCAGGCTGCGGCAAGACCTTGCTGATGCGCGAAATGATCGGCCTGCACACGCCCACGAAAGGCCGCGTCGAGTTGTTCGGCGTGCCTTTGCAAGACGCCAGCGAATCGCAGCGCCAGCAACTGCGCAACCGCTGCGGCATGTTGTTTCAAAGCGGCGCGTTGTTCAGCGCTTTGAACGTGTTCGACAATATCGCCTTTCCGTTGCGCGAACAGCGCTTTTTAGACGAGGATTTGATTAGCTATTTAGTCCGCATGAAACTCGCCATGGTGGGTCTTAAGCCTGGCGACGCGCTGCTCATGCCGGCCGAGCTGTCCGGCGGCATGGTGCGCCGCGCGGCGCTGGCCCGCGCCCTCATCATGGAGCCCGAACTGGTGTTCCTCGACGAGCCGACCTCCGGGCTTGATCCTGTCCTAAGCGAGGAATTCGTCCACTTGCTGTCGGAACTGCACATGGAATTGGGCTTCACCGTGGTCATGATTACCCATGACCTCAATACTTTAAGCGAACTCGGCTCCAACGTGGCGGTAATCGCCGACCAAAAGCTGGCGGCCCATGGCAGCATCGCCGAAGCGCTGCAAAGCGATCATCCTTTCGTCCACCGCTTCTTCCACGGCCAACGCGCCCGGCTTATTTTCAAGGAGACCGCTTAAACCATGGGCAAAGAATCTTACGCCCTTTACACGGGCTTGTTCGTGCTGATCCTCGGGGCGGCGTTGGTCGGCGCCAGCGTCTGGCTGGGCCATTACAACGAGGAGCGCGACGTCTACATCGTCAGCACCCAGGCGGCGGTGTCCGGGCTCAATGCCGAATCCATCGTGCTGTACCGGGGCGTCCAGGCCGGCAAGGTCGCCGCGATCAATTTCGACCCGAAAGACTCGCGCAACATCCTCGTGCGTATCGAAGTCAAAAAAGAACTGCCCATCACCCGTGGCACCTTCGCCAAACTGCGCACGCAAGGCTTGACCGGCCTGGCGCAAGTCGAACTGGGCGATTCCGGCAAGGATCAACAGGCGCTCATCACCAGCAAAGACAATCCGGCGATCATTCCCTTGCAACCGTCCTTGCTCGATAAGCTGTCGGAATCCGGCGGCAATGTTCTGGAACGCGCCGAACAATTGCTGATCCGCCTCAGCGATGTGCTGGACGAAGAAAACCGGGGCCATGTGCGCGGCATCCTGGCGAATGCGGAAACCGCCACGGCCAAACTCGCCGAGCTGGAACAGCGTCTGGACAAAACGTTCGCCGAGGCGCACGAGGCCGCCGCCGCGTTCAAAGGCGCGGGCGAGGCGATCAAAGGCACCGGCGTGCAGGCGCAAAAGACCCTGGCCCAGTTCGACGGTGTGCCGGCCGAATTGAAAAAACTGAGCGCACGCATCCAAACCCTGGCCGAAAGCGCCAACGCGCTGGCCGTCTCCGGCAAGAGCGCCGCCGACGCCACCGCGAAAACCACGCTGCCGCAGTTGAACGGCGTGCTGGACGAAATGCGCGCCACCTCCGCGCAAATCCGCAGGCTCTCCGGCCTGCTGGAAAAAGACCCCCAGGCCCTGCTCTATGGCCGCAACCCATCCGAACCCGGCCCGGGCGAACCCGGCTACCAGGAGCCCCGCTGATGCGCATCACCCGATTCTGGCTCGCCCTGCTGCTAGCCCTTTCCGCATGCAGCCTGTTGCCAGCCAGGCCGCCCGCCCCCGCGCTGCACGACTTCGGCCCGGCGGAAAAAACCCTCGCCAGCGACAAAGCCGCCTGGTCATCCGTGGCCGTGGACGCCCCGGAATGGCTGCAAAGCGAAAACATCCGCTACCGCCTGCTTTATTCCGAACCCACCCGCGTGCGCTATTACACCCAAGACCGCTGGCTGGCACCGCCACCCGCTTTACTGGCGCAACGCCTATCTTTAAGCCAAGGTACCGGCGGCTTGCGCCTGAAAATAAAATTACTGGAATTCGAGCAAGTATTCGACAGTGCGCAAAATGCGCGGGTAATACTCGCCTTCCGCGCCACGGCCATGCCGCCAGACAACGAGACAATCGCCATTGAAAAGGTATTCCGCTTTTCCCTGCCTGCCGTTAGCGCGAATGCGCAAGGCGCGGTGACGAGTTCTGCAAGCTTAATTGGGGAAGCGGTCAATTCGCTGCAAGCTTGGCTGGCGGAAACGCCGATTCGTCGTTAGTGATGGGTTTAATTGATTTATCGTGCGGGGAGCGCGGGCCTCGGCCCGTCAGCGGCCGAGGACGCCCCAAGCGACGCCGCAGGGCCTTAAGATCAGCCCGTGTTGATGCGCTGTAACGGAAAAACAGCGCCTCAAGGCAGGCGGTTTTGGCCCATCCGGAGCCTGTTGATATGATTGGCGGCGACAGTCGTTTCGCTGAAAACACTTTAGAGCCATTCAAATCACACAGAGGAATTTCAACCATGGGAAAGACTATTGCCACCATCGGCCTTGTCCTGCTCGCCGCCACTTCGGACGCCAACGCCGGCACGCTCGCCAATGGGACTTGGGCGACCGCGAATTGTGGCAGCCAACCCGCCACGCCGACGATTGATGACAGCAGCGCCAAGGCTTTCAACGATAGCCTCAAGGGCTTGAAGGAGTGGCAACAAAAGGCGCAAACCTATATCAACTGCCTCATCAAGGAAGCCAACGCGGACAGCCAAATCATCGCCGGCTCGGCGAATGCGGAACAGGATCGCTTCAGCGCCGCCGTAGCCGATATCAATGCCGCCGCCGCGGCCGGCAAGGCCAAGCTTGACGGCAAGTAGCCCGCATAGGATACGCTGACGAAGGAAGCGCATCGTTCGCGATTGATGCGCTTCGTGCCTCGCAGCGCATCCTATGCGGCAGGTCTTGATAATCAATGGGATGGAGGCGTAAAATCGGAACTATACACCTCTTGAGGTGTAAAAGAAGACGCCTATTGGGGTGTCTAATACAAAGTTAGACTTTTAATGATAAGAAAATCCCATGCAGATAAATAAAGTTATTATCGCAATTTTCTTTCTGATTATTGCAGGATGCGGGAAACCGAACAAGTTTGAACAAAATTTTACTAAACCTACTTGGTTCGATTCGTTGGAGGCTCCTGAGATCAATACTTCTGAAGAGGTGGATGCATTATGGCATTCAGAAAAGAGATGCTGTGAAGACGCTAATATTTTATTGAAAAATAATCGAATTTTTTATAAGAGCTGTTTTAACGCTATTTCCAAGCATTATGAAGATGAGGAGTTGGTCGTCAAATGCTTATGGTTGATGGACGTTGGTGCCGAATCAAACCAAAGAATTGAACTTTCACGATTCTTGCTGGATAACTTTGGGCATCACAAGAATAGTGTTAACAACTGCGCTAACTGTATGCCGGGTGACACAGTTGCAAGAGTAACGCTGGATTTGGCAACATATGAAAGCCGCACGAGCAACTCTAAAGATCAGCCTATCAAGCGAATAGAAAACTTACTGGATTCAAGAAGAGATGAAATAAGCTATTGGGTTCAGGCTGAAATATATAAATTTCTTGGGGAAGTTTACCTTGAAGCAGGTATAGATTATGAGCGGTTAAACCGATTTAAGGAAGCTTACAACAGGCTGAATAAGATAAAAGATTACAATGAGCCATTGGAGCGAAGGTTTCCTCCGATAGTAAAGCTATACAACCTGATTTTACAAAATGCGCCCAACGATCAAACGCAGGGCCGTAGGGCGCAATAGCGGCGTAGGTTGGGTTGCGGCTCTATCGCAACCCAACAAATATCAAAGCCTGGTAGGGTGCGCATCGCGCACCGGTTCAATTTTCAGCATTTGTGAAGGTGCGCGATGCGCACCCTACGGGGCTCAAGCCTTGAATATCCCTTGCTGAAACGCCAACCTCGCCATTTCCGCCGTGGTGTTCACGCCCAGCTTGGCTTTGATCTGCATGCTGTAATTGGCGGCGGTCTTGTAGCTTAGGCGTAGCCCGCATAGGATGCGCTGACGAAGGAAGGGCATCGTTCGCGATTGATGCGCTTCGTGCCTCAGCGCATCCTACGCGCTCTAAAATATATTAGCCTGGTAGGGTGCGCATCGCGCACCGGTTCAATTTTCGGCATTTGTGAAGGTGCGCGATGCGCACCCTACGGGGCTCAAGCCTTGAATATCCCTTGCTGAAACGCCAACCTCGCCATTTCCGCCGTGGTGTTCACGCCCAGCTTGGCTTTAATCTGCGTGCTGTAATTGGCGGCAGTCTTGTAGCTTAGGCGTAGTTCGTCGGCGACTTCGCGGGGGGTGCGCCCTTGCGCCAGCAGGCAGAACACGTCGAATTCCCGCGCCGACAGGCTTTGCAATAAGGCGGCGGCGTCGAGGCCGGTGGTTTTTTGCACGGCCAGGCGGCAGGCGATGTCCTGTTCGATGTAGTGTTCGCCACGGGCTATCGCCTGCACGGCTTCGACGAGGATTTCCGGGGCGCAGCTTTTGGTGATGTAGCCTGCCGCGCCGGCTTCCAAGGCACGCTCGGCATAGACGGTCTCGTCGTGAATGCTGAAGGCGAGGATGCGGGCCGCCGGGTCGCGAGCGCGAATACGGCGGATCGCGGCCAGGCCGCCGATGCCGGGCATGGACAAGTCCATGACCACGACATCCGGCTGGCACTCGGCGTAATACTGGCAGGCTTCCTCGCCGCGCTCGGCTTCGCGGACGACTTCGATGCGTGGCGACTGGCCTAGCAGCAGGCGGTAGCCGGCCCGCACCACGGCATGGTCGTCCACCAGCATGACGGTGATTTTTCGGTTCATGGCGGCAAGGTCTCGCAGGGGATGTGGATTGCCAAAGCCACGCCCCGGCCCGGCGCGGTGTCCAGCGTCCAGCGGCCGTCCAGGCTGGCGACGCGCTCGGCCATGCCGCGCAGGCCGAAGCCTGCGCTCGGCTGGCTCAAGTCAAAACCTAGGCCGTCGTCAGACACCGCCAGACGGATTTGGCCGTCTTCGGCCAGACCCAGCTCAATGAGCACGGCGTGGGCCTGCGCGTGTTTGGCAATATTGGTGAGGCTTTCCTGGACGATGCGGAACAAGTGAATCTTCGCCCCGCCGACGCAATCCTCCACGTTTTCATCGCATACGAAGCAGATGTCGGTTTCAGGATGGCGCGCCTGCCAATTTTCGACCATGTCTTGCAGCGAAGGCAGCAAGCCGAGTTCGTCCAGCATCAAGGGCCGCAGCCGGCGCATCATCGCCCGCACCACGCCGAACAAGTGGTCGCATTGATCCATGATGGTTTGCGCGGGCGCGGCGGGGCCGCCGCCTGGCGTATTGCGCAACGACGCGGCCATCACCTTGATGGCGCTGAGGGACTGGCCGAGTTCGTCGTGAAGCTCCTGGGCCAGATAGCGGCGCTCTTCTTCTTGGGCTTTTAGCGATTGCCGGGTCAGCGCCCGGTTTTCGTCGCGAGACTTCGCCAGGGTCTGCGCCATGTGGTTGAACGTGGCGGAGATACGGTCAAATTCTGGCAGGCCGAAGCGCGGCAGGCGTTTGCCATAGTCGCCGTGTTCGATGTCTTCCATGCCTTGCAGGATGTGGCCGACGGTTTTGAAGGCGCGGCCTAGCGTGATGTGGACCAGCACGGAGACCGCCGCGGCCAGAGCCAGCATGAACAGCAAGAAGCTGCGCGATTCGCCCCAGGCTTCGGCGATTTCATCCGCCGGGTTGGCTTCGATGAGGATATGGATCGGTGTGCCGTCGGCGCTTTGCACCTGTTTTTCCCCGGCCGTCAAAACCGGCGTCACGGCCCAGGCAAACCATGCCGGGGCGCGGTCGTCGCTTGCGCCGGTCTCGGCATTGGACAGGTGGATCACAGACTGCGCGGGCTGGCGCAGTTGGATGCGCAAATGGCGGATTTTCCCCATCCGCGCCAATTCCGCCAGCCAAGCCAGCAAGCGCGGCTCCTGGCCGTCGCTGCGGGCCAGCCCGGCGTCCACCAGTTGCAGCCCTAAATCCACGGAGGAGCGCACTTCCTCCGACACCGAGCGGCGGGCGTTGTGGACGACAAACAAAGCGCCGACGCCGACGATAATCAGCAAAGTCAGCGCAATCATCAAATTCAAACGGAAGCGTAAACTCAAAACCGGCCCCCCACATCGTTGGCCGGATAGTGTCCCGCACGAGCGGTCTGCGGCCTAGGGGATTTATTCCCGAGAACGCTTGGAGAAAGCAACGTTCTTCACGCGCCCTCCTCCACAACGTGAAAACCGGGCTAATTACACGCTGTCGATGGACAGGCCGTTGAACACCAATAGGTGCAGCCCGTACTCGTTTTGACGCCATGGGAACATTGCCCGGCAGGGCACGCCGACGGGCTGGCGTTAGAAACCGCTGGAGGCGCGACCGCATTGACCGCCGGGGCAGCGGTGGTTTTGTTTGTTTGCGTTTGACCAGGGGCTTTTTGAGTGGACGCGCTTTCGGATTGTGGATTGGCCGCGTTGGCAAAGCCTCCGCCCAGCAAAGCCAAAGCGGCAAACAGAAACACCGTGGCGGCAAATTTTTTCAGGCAAAACATGGTAAACCTCTAAGACGGCAGATGGGTTAAAAGGACAGGGTAAACTGGGCCATGAACATCCGCTGTGGATAAAATAGCGGCCTTTCCTCGTGAAACGTGCGATAGTAGGTGCCCAGATAATTGAATTTCTGGTCAAGAATATTTCTGATGTCGAAGCGAATAATGCCATAACGCTTGGGCAGGCGGTAGCCAAAACCGACATCCAGCAAGGCGAATTCGTCGTGGGAATCGCTGACGGACAGCCCTGTGGCATCTGCGGAAGTTCCATTCCAAACGGTTTGGTTGACGTAAGTGACGGTCAAGCTGCCCAACCAGCCGGCCGGATGGAAATAATTGAGGCTGATAGGCGCAATATGCGTGCGCGTGTCAGGCTCGCCGGGATGGTTTTCCACATGCTGGTCAAAAATTTCCATCTGATAGCTAAAGCTTAATGCCAGGCTGCGGGAAATCGCCCAGTTGGCGTAGCCCCGGTACAGCGTTTCCCTGTCTGGAAAAAGCACATAGTAGGACTGCTCAGTGGATTGGTCGACATACTGGCCCGGAACGCTCCGGTGCCTGCGAGAAAACTCGAAACCTGCATAAACGTCCTGAGTTAGCTTGTAATCCAGGCCCGCGCCATAACGCCAAGCCTTGGTGCCCGGCAAATCGTCGAATAACTGGTTAAACCCGGCAACCTGGGTTGGCTCGATGGTTTGATCGGTCAATAAAGAGCGCTTGACCGTGCGAAAAACCGCAGCGCGGAGCGTGGCCGATGGCGTGGCATTCCAAGTCATTCCTATTTTTGGATTGAGCACGTTGAATTTTTGTGACGACCGCTCGTCGTCGAGCATGTCCAAGCTCCCCCCAACAGTCAAGAGCATATTTTTGCCCGGATGCAGGTAGTTATAGCCATACACATTGCCTTGGCGGATGGTAGCCTTGGGCTGGTCGAAGTTATAGCCCGCACTGGCGAAATCAGGCTGCGCATTGAGATGCGCCCAGCTTTCAGTATACCCACCACCCGCGCTTAGATTAAGATAACTTCCAGAGTATACATATTGGGTTTCCAGCAAATATCCACGAAGCGGCTGGCTTAGTGTCAATTGCGGCGGCAGGCCCAGTGACTCCAGATAGGAGCTGGTAGAAATGTTCTCATGCCTTTCTTGGTAAATACCCGAGAAGACCAGACGCGAGTTTGCATCGAAAGCCTGGTTGGCCCCCACGCGGAAGGTGTCGGTCTCCTGGTGGTTTTGAAACAACGCATCAGAATTGCTCAAGTCATAGCGGTAACTGAGGTCGCCATAGGTCATATTCTTGTGGCGGTATTCAGCTTGCACGCTAAGACTGGGCGTGAGCATGCCTTGGACGAAAGCATTGTAAACGTCCTGGCTGATGCGATTGTTTGGACGAAACCCTTCCGACTCATAGTGAAATTGGCCCAGGCTATAAGAGAAATTCTCCCACAAGCC
>Ga0265327_10001246_pt1 | contig 33969 bp, 34 predicted proteins | sample 41621metaG_FD_202089 | JGI IMG/M metagenome (GOLD analysis project Ga0265327, IMG submission 202089) | Rhizosphere microbial communities from Carex aquatilis grown in University of Washington, Seatle, WA, United States - 4-16-21 metaG | ecosystem: Host-associated > Plants > Roots > Rhizosphere...
TCTCGAGCGCCGTGTAGAGCGTCGTCGTCTTGCCGGAGCCGGTCGGACCGGTGACGAGCAGGATGCCGTGCGGCTCCTTCAGCACGTCGAGGAAGCGCTGCAGGATGTCGTCCTCGAACCCAAGGCGCTTGAAGTCGAGCGCGACGCCGCCCTTGTCCAGGATCCGCATCACGACCGATTCGCCGTGCATCGTCGGCACCGTCGAGACGCGCAGGTCGATCTCCTTGCCCTGCACGCGCAGCCGGATGCGGCCGTCCTGCGGCAGCCGGCGCTCGGCGATGTCGAGGTTCGCCATGATCTTGACGCGCGAGATCACCGCGGCCGAGAAGCGCCGCGGCGGCGACTCGACCTCGTGCAGCACGCCGTCGATGCGGTAGCGGACCGCGAGCCGGTTCTCGAACGGCTCGATGTGGATGTCGGACGCGCGGGTGTCGAGCGCGTTGGTGATGATGAGCGAGACGAGGCGGATGACCGGCGCCTCCGCCGCGAGGTCCTTCAGCTGCTGCACGTCGGCATCGAACGAGAGATCGTCGCCGCGCTGCTCGATGTCGCCGCCGATGATCTGGCCGACGGCGGAGCGGTTCGTGCCGTACAGGCGCTCGAGCGCCGCCTCGAGCTCCCCGGGAATCGCGACCCGCGGCTTCACTTCGCGCCCGGTGAACATGCGGAACGCGCCGATCGTGTACTCGTCGGTGGGATCCGCCATCGCGAGCGCGAGCTCGTGCTCGTCCTCGGTGAGCGGCAGCGCGCGCGCTTCGAGCAGGAACCGTGTCGAGATGCGTTCCTCGAGAATGGGGAATTCGGGATAGCCGGCAGCGTCGACGAGCGGCAGGCCGAGCTGGAAGGCGAGCGCCTCGGTGACGTCGCGCTGCGCCGTCAGTCCGAGCGTGACGAGCAGCGTGCCGATCTTTTCGCCGCTGTCCTCCTGGATCCGCAACGCGCGCTCGAGTCCTGCCGCATCGAGCTTGCCGCGCTCGATCAGGATCTCGCCGATGCGTTTTCTTGCGACCGTGGTCATCGGTTCAGCCTGTCGCCATTGGACAAAAAAGAGCATTCGATCATAGCACGGCGATCGCACGGGTTTCCCCGTTCGCCCGTAAAAAATCAATGTGTTGCGCGCGATTCTTCCCGCGATCTGTCGTCATCTCACGACGCTGCGGCCGCGATGTGTCGCCGACGCCCGACGACATGGCCACATATTTGATCCCGCTTCAACGCGTTGTGCGCGCGCCGGACCCTGCGTCCCTTTCCGGCGATCGGCACGTCTGACACGCAATCGTGGGAATAGGTTCGCTGCAGGGGACGCGCGGCATCGCGTCGCGCCCGCGCCGGCTTGCCGTCAGTGCAGCGACTTTCGCCGCGGATCAGCCCGTGGGAACTGTCGCATCCACGAGCGATTCGAGATCGGCGACAAAGACCTCGCGCTTGCCGGACGGGCACGCATTGAACGCGACGCGGCGGAATTCGCGGTCCCACGCGGGATGCGAATCGACGCGAAGCTCAGCTCGCGGTCCGGTGAAATCCGCGGCCGTGCGGATCCGCACGAGCTGCGTCTCCGTCGAGCGCGGCAGGTCGAGCCAGCGGATCGGCGTCGTGCCGTCGCCGAATGCGAGCGGCTCCGAAACATATGCGTCGGTCAGGACGTGCCGTCCGTCCGGATGCAGCGTCGGGTGTCCCGAACCGACGAGCGTCGGCGACAGCGCGCGCAGTCCGGTGCCGTCGTGGCGCACCGAGACGAGCCTGAGACCGTCGCCGTCGACGTTGAGGTTCATCAGCACGTGTTCGCCATCGGGACACCAGTTGGGGTGATGCCCGCCGCGCCGCCACTGCGCATCGGTGATCGCGCGCGCGATGCCGCTGCCGTCGGCGTTCATCGTGATCACCGTGTTGAGGCGCATCTGCACCGGCGCGGGCGCCAGCCAGCGCAGCACGAACATGAGGCGTGTCCCCTGCGGATTCCACTTGGCGTGAAAGCCGTAGAACGACCCCTGCGCGAGGAACGCCCGCTCCGCCGGCGGGAACGCTTCCGCGACGATCCGCGCGAGCGAGACCAGCAGCGCCGAGGCACCGGTCGCGGTGTCGGTCACGTAGAGGCCGTCGTCGTCGGGGGCGCCGACGTTGCGCGGCACGTGCTCCGGCGGAACGATCACGCCGTAGCCCGCCTGCGTGCGCGCCGTGCGCAGAAGGCACGGGCTCGCCGCCTTCGTGCCGTCTGCCGACACCGAGTACACCGTGCCGGAGAGCGCGCGGCGCGCGCCGGTTTCGGGATCGAGCCGCACGCCGAACGGCCGCCAGGCGGTGGTGTCCACGTCGTTGAAGAAGAGGCTGTGGTCGTCGGCGCCCCATTGCACCTGCGCGCCGAGCTGCGTGTCGGCGCCGCGAGTCTCTGCCACCTTGCGCAGCGCGCCCGATTCGAGATCGACGACAACGATGTCGGCGACGTCGCCGGGCATCGGCAGGCGATCCTCGGCCGCGAGCCGGGTCAGCGCAAGATAGCGGCCCGACGGGCTGAACGGCGACGTGTCGTGGAAGCGATGGATCATGCCCGCGCGCTCGGGCGTCACGCGATGCACGGGAACCGCCGGCGCGAAGCCCTCGTAGCGCGGAAAGCCGGCAGCAGGCGCGGCGCTCACGCGGCGCCCCCTTCGCCGTGGCTCGCGCGAAGCGGCGCGGTCATTGCGCGCTCAGGCCAGCGCGCGAAACGCGCTTGCGGCGTGCCGCAGCGTCTCGTCGATGTGCTCCGCGGTGTGCGTCGCCGAGACGAAGCCCGCCTCGAACGCCGACGGCGCGAAATAGACGCCCGCGTCGAGCATCGCGTGGAAGAATTTGTTGAAGCGCTCCTTGTCGCACGCCATCACCGTGTCGTACGAATCGGGAATCGCCTTCGCGAAGTAAAGGCCGAACATGCCGCCGACCGACTGCGCGACGAACGGCACGCAGGCGTCTTTCGCCACCCGGGCGAGGCCGTCGGTCAGCGACCTGGTGCGCACCGCCAGCGCTTCGTAGAATCCGGGCGCCGAAACTGCCTTCAGCGTCGCGAGCCCCGCGGCGACCGCCACCGGATTGCCGGACAGCGTTCCCGCCTGGTAGACGGGACCGAGCGGCGCGATCTTCTCCATGATCGCGCGCCTGCCGCCGAATGCGCCCACGGGCATGCCGCCGCCGATCACCTTGCCGAGCGTCGTGAGGTCGGGCGTCACGCCGGTCAAACCCTGCACGCCGCGCGGATGCACGCGGAAGCCGGTCATCACCTCGTCGAAGATCAGCACGGCGCCATGCCTGTCGCAGACGGCGCGCAAGCCTTCGAGGAAGCCCTTGCGCGGCATGATGAGGTTCATGTTGCCGGCGATCGGCTCGACGATGATGCACGCGATGTCGGCGCCGCCTTCGGCGAACGCCGCCTCCACCGCCGCGAGGTCGTTGTACGGCACCACGATCGTCTCGTTGGCGATCGCCGGGGGCACGCCCGCCGACGACGGCTGGCCGAATGTCAGCGCGCCCGAGCCCGCCTTCACGAGGAGGCTGTCGCCGTGCCCGTGATAGCAGCCCTCGAACTTGAGGATCTTGCTGCGGCCGGTGAACCCGCGCGCGAGCCGCAGCGCCGACATCGTCGCCTCGGTGCCCGACGACACGAGCCGCACCATCTCGAGCGACGGCAGCAGCCGGCAGAGCGTTTCGGCCATCTCGATCTCGCTCTCGGTCGGCGCGCCGAAGGACAGGCCGTTCGGGGCCGCCTCGACCACCGCGCGCACGACGTCCGGATGCGCGTGGCCGAGGATCGCGGGACCCCACGACCCCACGTAGTCGATGTAGCGCTTGCCGTCCGCGTCCCACACGTACGGGCCATTGCCGCGCACGAGAAAGCGCGGCGTGCCGCCGACCGAGCGGAACGCGCGCACCGGCGAATTGACACCGGCGGGGATCGTGCGTTGCGCACGGGCGAAGAGTTCGTCGTTGCGGCTCATGGCGGGATTCCTGGATCGTCCGTATCGGGGCAATGGCGCTGCACCGGTGCGCCGCGTGCGCGGCGACGCCCGGCTCAAAGCGGTTCGAACAGTTTCGCGAAGGCGCGCGCCGCCGCCTCGACGTCGGGCGCGCCGAAGAGCGCGGAGATCACGGCGACGGCGTCGGCGCCGGCGACGCGCAGCGAGTTTGCGTTAGCTGCGTCGATGCCGCCGATCGCGACGACCGGCACCGGAAGCGCGCGGGCGCGCTCCAGAAGCGCAATATCGGCGCGGCGCGCGGCGGGCTTCACCGCGGATGCGAAGAAGCTTCCGAAGGCAACGTAGTCGGCGCCCGCCGCGACCGCGGCCTCGGCACGTGCGTAGTCGTCGTAGCACGAGACGCCGACGATGCGGTCGGGCCCGACGATCGCCCGCGCGGCTGCGATGTCGCCGTCGTCGCTGCCGAGGTGCACGCCGTCGGCATCCATTTCCGCGGCCAGCACGGCGTCGTCGTTGACGATGTAGAGCGCTCCGCGCGTCGCATGGACGCGGGCGAGTGCCGCTGCCTGCGCGCGGCGCAGCGCGGGATCCGCCGACTTGTTGCGATACTGGACGGCCGAGGCGCCCCCGGCGATGGCCGCGCCGACGGCCGCCGCGAGCGATGCCGTGTCGGTGCTGTCCGGCGTGACCGCGTAAAGACCGAACAGGCGCTCCGCGCGCGCACGACGGCGGGTGCGGTCGTCGTCAGTGGCGATGGCTTGCATCGGACACGCGCGGCACGTCGGGCTCGCCGGCCGGTGCGTCGGCGTCATCACGCGCCCAGAACAGGCGATCCGGCAGGAACTGGCCCATGCCCGGCCGGTACGCCTTCTTCAGCGCCTGCCACGTGTATTCCTGCGCCTCGCGCACGGCCTCCGGCAGCTCGAGGCCGTTCGCGAGCATCGCCGCGATCGCCGACGCCAGCGTGCATCCGGACCCGTGGTAGCTGCCGGGAAGGCGCTGCCACGAATCCGTGCGCATGACGCCTTTCTTGTTGTACAGCGTGTTGACGACTTCGAGCGTCGCCTCGTGCGTTCCGGTGATGAGCACGTGCGCGGCGCCCATCTCGATCAGCCGCGCGGCACAGCTCGCGAGCGACGTGTCGTCGTCCTCGCCGGTCTCCGAGAGGCGGCGCGCCTCGATGCTGTTCGGCGTGAGGATCGTCGCGTGCGGGAGCAGGAGCTCGCGCATCGCCTGCGCCATCTCCTCGGTGGCGAGCTCGTCGCCGCGGCCGGATGCCAGCACCGGATCGAGGACCAGCGGCACGTCGGGATAGTCCGAGATGATCTCGGCGATCGCGGCGATGTTCTCGACGCTGCCCATCACGCCGATCTTGAACGCGTCGACGGGCATGTCCTCGAGCAGGCAGCGTGCCTGATCGGCGACCCACTCGGCATCGAGCGCCTGCAGCCCCTCGACGCCCAGCGTGTCCTGCACGGTGATCGCCGTCACCACCGACAGCGGATGCGTCCCCATGCTCGCGAGCGTGAGGATGTCCGCCTGCAGGCCGGCGCCGCCCGAGGGATCGGACGCGGCGAAGGTGAGAACGATGGGCGGGAAGGCGGGTTCGTCGGAGTCGGGCATCGCGGATCGTGCGGCCGGCCGCGCGTGTCCCTCTGAAGAACCTGCGCGGGCAGTGCAGCGCTTGCTAGAATTGCGGGATTTTACTCCATGGCCTCTCCCCCGATGAAAAAATACATGTGCCTCATTTGCGGCTGGATCTACGACGAGGCGACCGGCGCGCCGGATGAAGGCATTGCTCCCGGCACGAAATGGGAGGACGTTCCCCCGAACTGGAGCTGCCCCGAATGCGGCGCCCGCAAGGAGGATTTCGAGATGGTGGAGTTCTAGGAGAAAGCGCGATGCGGATACTGCACACGATGCTGCGCGTGGGCGACCTCGCCCGCTCGATCGAGTTCTACACCGGCGTGATGGGGATGAAGCTGCTGCGCACGACCGAGAGGCCCGAGCAGAAGTACACGCTCGCCTTTGTCGGCTACGCCGACGAGTCGGACAGCGCCGTGCTGGAGCTCACGTACAACTACGGCGTCGCGGCCTACGACCTCGGCAGCGGCTACGGCCACATTGCGGTCGAAGTCGACGACGCGGCGGCGACGTGCGCGTCCGCGCGCGCCAGGGGCGGCACCGTCACGCGGGAGGCCGGCCCCGTCAAGGGCGGCACGACGGTGATCGCGTTCCTGCAGGATCCCGACGGCTACAAGATCGAGCTGATACAGCGCGGCCCGCGGTAATTGCTGCTGCGGATTGCTGTTAGGCTGCGACGATGGCGCCCGCATCCGGCGGCAACGGTTCGGAAGGCACCGGCCAGACACTGCAGTATTTCGGCTGGCTGACGCTGTTCGTCTATCTCGCCACGCCGTCCGGATTCCTGATCGACATCCAGACGGCGTACATCCTCAAGAACCAGCTCGACGCGACCGCGACCGAAATCGCGATCTTCCGGCTGGTGACCGGCATCCCGGTCTACTTCGCGTTCGTGTTCGGGCTCGCGCGCGACCAGTGGAACCCGCTCGGCCTGCGCGACCGCGGGTTCTTCCTGATCTTCGGCCCGATGACCGCCGCGGCATTCCTCTGGATGGCCTTCGCCGGGTTTACGTACGCGGGACTCGTCGCCGGCGTGCTGATCGCGATGCTGTCGTCCCGCTTCGTCGCGGCCGCGTATCAGGGACTGCTCGCACTCGTCGGACAGGAGAAGCTGATGTCCGGACGCCTGAGCGCGCTCTGGAACATCGTGAGCGCGTTTCCGGTGGTGGCCGGCGCGTTCGCCTCCGGCTACATCTCCGATCATCTCGGTCCGCGGGAGACGTTCGCGTTCGCCGCTGTGGTCACGCTGGGCATCGGCCTCATCGGACTCTGGAAGCCGGCTTCCGTCTTCAGCCGCAGCTACGAGAAGCCGCAGGCGCAGGCCGCCGATTTCCTCGGCAACGTGCGACGGCTGGTGCGCCACCGCGCGATCTATCCCGCCGTGCTGATCTCATTCCTGTGGAACTTCGCGCCCGGGTCGTCGACGCCGCTGCAGTTCTATCTCACCAACGAGCTGCATGCATCCGACGCGATATTTTCGTACTACAACGGGATCTTCACCGCCGCGTTCATCCCGACGTTCCTGCTCTACGGTTACCTGTGCAGGAAGGTGGCGCTGAACAGGCTGCTGTGGTGGGGAACGATCGTTGCGATCCCGCAGATGGTCCCGATGCTGTTCATCCACACGGGCGATCTCGCGCTGATATTGGCGGCGCCGATCGGCCTGCTCGGCGGCATCGCGACGGCCGCGTATTTCGATCTCGCGATGCGATCCTGTCCACCGGGGCTGCAGGGCACGCTGATGATGCTGGTGGACGGCGTCCTGGCGCTCTCGTCGCGGGGCGGCGACCTTTTGGGCTCCGCGATCTACAACAGCAGCCCGGAATATGGATTCCTGTACTGCGTGATCGCGACGACCGTGGTCTACGCGCTCATCCTGCCGCTGATCCTGCTCGTGCCGAAGGAACTGATCGCGACCGCGGACGGCGAGCCCAATCCGCGAATCGAGGCGGAAGTGCTGGAAGAAGTGCGCAAAGCGGAACCCGCGCGCGGCTGATTCGCGCGTGGCGCACCGAAGGATGACGGGGTCAGTGCAATACGCGGTCAGGAGCGGGATGCGCGGCACCGCTCGCATCGGCCCACTCGTCGTCGGTGCGAACGGCCTCGCCGTCGTAGTCGTTGCCGGGCTCGCCTTCCCAGTCGTAGCGAACGCGCGGCGGCACGTCGTAGCGGCGCAGCAGCAGCGCCATCAGCGCGCCGATGATCGCCGCGGCGAGGTGCGTCTCCCACGACATGCCGACCTGGATCGGCGTGACGCCCCATGCCAGCGTTCCGTACATGAACGCGACCAGCATCGACGCGGCGATGGCGCGCCGGTCGCGGCGGATGAGGCCGGCGACAAACACGTAGGCGACGAGCCCGTAGACGAGACCGCTGGCGCCGATGTGGATGCCGCCCTTCGCGAACAGCCACACGGCGATTCCCGGTCCGAGATAGACGGCAGGCAGCACGCGCAGCGCGGATTTCGGATAGAGGTACAGCATCGCCGTGCCGACCACGACCAGCGGAATGGAATTGTCGAGGAGGTGCTTGAAGCCGCCGTGCAGGAGCGGCGCCGCGAAGATGCCGACGAGACCCGACCACACGCGCGGCTCGACGCCGAACCGCTCGAGATCGAGGCCCTGCCCGAGGAGCAGGATCATCCAGAGCAGCGCCACGAAGCCCAGCGCGAGCCGGACGGCAAGGCGGAAGTTCTCGTGCGAGCGCCGCGAGCTCGTGAAGGCCGGATCGGGCAGGTGAATTTCCATGCGTCCGGTCAATATCGGTCCGATGGCGGCGCAAATCAAGCGCCGGGCCGTCGAGTCTGCACGGCGGCTCCCGGCGCGATCGCGGATAATGCGGCCGTCCGTATCCGGGAGGCGCTCCGATGAGCGGCCTGATCGAGGCGGCGAGCCTGTTCGCCGTCGTATTCGCGCTCAACGTGATCCCCGCGTTCGCCCCGCCGACGTGGATGGCACTGTCCTGGGTCGGCTTCAGCCGGCCGCTGCTCAATCCTTTCGTCGTGGCGGCGCTCGGCGCGCTCGCGGCCACCGCGGGTCGGATCGTGCTCGCGAGGCTCGCGCGGGTTGTCCGCCGCCGCTGGCTGAGCGCCGCGCTGCGCGACAACATCGACGAGATCCGGGAGAGCCTCGAACGGCATCGCACGCTCACGTTCAGCGGGTTTCTGCTCTATGCGTTCGGACCGTTTCCGTCGAATTATCTCTTCATCGCCTACGGCCTCACCACGCTGCCGCTCTGGCTCGCCGCGGTTCCGTTCTGCATCGGCCGCTTCGTGAGCTACAGCTTCTTCGTGTTCACCGCGTCCGAGGTCGCGCAGCGACTTGCCGCCGAAGCGACCGAGGCGCAGCAATATTTCGGCCTTTATTTCATATTGTCCCAGTTGCTGCTGCTCGGGCTCGTCGTTGCGCTGACGCGCATCGACTGGCATCACCTGCGGACGACGAAGCGGTTCCGGTGGCTCCGCGCGAAGAATGCGCGCGAATGAATCGACCGCGCGGTGCGCCGCGCACGACCGGCGGACAGGCCGGCGGCAGCGCCGTGGGTAAAGTGTGCGCATGACCGACCCGCCGCCATCGCGCGTTGCCCTCCTCGCCGGCGCCACGGGCCTCGTCGGACGGGCGCTGCTGGCGCTGCTGCTGGACGATCCGCGCTATGGCAGCATGCACGTCGTGCTGCGCCGGCTCGTGCCCGATATCCCGCAGGGCGGCAAGCTCGTGGTCCACCGCGTCGATTTCGCACATCTGCCCGCCGCCTTCCCCGCCGTCGACGATGTCTACATCGCGCTCGGCACGACGATTGCGGCCGCCGGTTCGGAAGCGGCGTTCCGGCAGGTGGATTTCGATTTCGTGGTCGCGACGGCCCGCGCGGCGCGCGCCGCGGGCGCGCGCCGGCTCGCCGTTGTTTCCGCGCTCGGTGCCGACGCCGGTTCGCGCGTCTTCTACAATCGCGTGAAAGGCGAGATGCAGCAGGCCATCGCAGCGCTCGGCTATCCGTCGATCGTGATCGCGCAGCCTTCGCTGCTGCTCGGCGACCGTGCCGCGCTCGGGCAGCCGGTGCGCGCCGGCGAGCGCTGGGCGGCGCGGCTCCTCGGCCCGATCCGGCGAATCGTGCCTGGCGCGGTGCGCCCGATCGAGGCGCCCGCCGTGGCGGCCGCGCTGATTGCCGCCATGCGCGATCCGGCGCCCGGACTCCGGATCCTGAAATCGGCCGACATGCAGCCGCGCGGCCGGGGCCCGGCGCAACGAGCGTGAACCGCTGCCGGCGTCATCCGTCCAATCCGCGTCTTCACCGTCCGTCGTGATCACCGAATGAATGACAAGCGCAGGGTCGCAGTCCTCGGCCTGTACCGCTCCGGCTCGTCGGCGGCCGCCGGCGCGCTGCACCACCTCGGCGTCGACATGGGGTCGCCGTATTTTCGGGATCATTACGAATCGCTGCTGCTCGCGCGAAAGCTGCGCCTGTGGTGGCGGGAGCCGCAGTTGCAGGAAATGATGCCGCGCGAAGCCCGCGTGCGCCGGCTTGCGGACTGGATCGGATGGCAGGAACAGAAGGCGACGCCGTGGATCGGCGCGAAGCACCCGCTCCTCTCGGCGCGCGGCGAGGACCTGCAGGAGGCGTGGGGGCCGGACGTCCGTTTCATCTGGACCTGGCGCCCGCTCGAGGAGTCGATCGAATCCATCAAGCGGATCGGCTGGTGGACGCCCGACCTCGGCGAATCGCTGCAGCGGCGCCTGTGGGACGCGTTGCAGCGCTTCTTCGCCGACACGCCGCACCTGCGCGTCGATTTCGCCGACATGGTCGCCAACCCGGGCCGCGAAATCGACCGGATGATCGAGTACCTGCAGATCACGCCGGACGCTGCACGGGTTCGTACCGCGGTCGAATCGGTCCGGTACGTAAAGGCCGCCTCCTGATCCTGCCGCTCCGTGGAGCGCTCGCGACGCGGCGGCGGCGGCCTGCGGGCCGGCATTGCGCATTCGCGCGCGCCGCGACCCGCGCATTGACGCATCCGGCCCCAGCCGTGATACGCTGCCGCGCGATGTCTTCGCGGGAGACGTTGCGTACGCACGCCGCCCGCGACCCACGATCCGCACCGGATTTGCGAAAAAGGTGATCCGTTGGCCATGACCCGCGATTCCCGCCCGCTCCCGATCACGGCAATGCGCGACGCCGGCGCGCGATTCCGCCTCGGCGTCCGCGAACGTCCATGAGCAGCGTCGCGCCGATTCCACAGCCGATCGCCACGCTCGACGAGGACGCGTGGGACGACCTTCTCAACTACATCGAGGAGCGCCGCGTCATCCCGATCATCGGGCCCGAGCTCCTCAAGGTCGACACGGAAACCGGGCCGCGGCTCCTCAACGACTGGATCGCCGAGCGGCTGGCGGGCAAGCTCGCGGTCGACACGGCGCGCCTGCCGCAGCCGTACACGCTGAACGACGTCGTCTGCTGGTACCTCTCGTCGCACGGGCGCCGCGAGGAGACGTACACGCGCATCCGCAGCATTCTGCGCGACGCGAACTTCGCGCCGCCGCACGCGCTTCGCCAGCTGGCGCAGATCACCGACTTCGACCTCTTCGTGACGACGACCTTCGACCCGCTGCTGGAGCAGGCGATCAACGCCGAGCGCTTCGGCGGCGCGCAGTCGACCGAGGTCATCGCCTATTCGCCCAATCGCGTCGCCGACCTGCCGTCGGAGCGCGACCGGCTGCAGCGCCCGGTCGTCTATCACCTGCTGGGCCGCCTTTCGGCGTCGCCGACATACGTCATCTCCGACGAGGACACGCTCGAATTCATCTGCGCGCTGCAAAGCGAGCACCTGACGCCGGAACGGCTCTTCCACGAGCTCGAGCACAACCACCTGCTCTTCATCGGCAGCAGCTTCACCAACTGGCTCGCGCGACTCTTCCTGCGCATGGCAAAGCGGCGGCGGCTGTCCGATCCGCGCGACGTCGGCGAGGTGCTGGCCGACAGCCACTCGACCGGCGACGGCCGCCTGATGGGGTTCCTGCAGCAGGTCAGCGTGCGCACGCGCGTCTACAGCGGCGCCGAGAAGTTCGTCGACGACCTGCACCGGCGCTGGACGACGCGCCGCGGCCCCGGCGAGGTCATCCCGCTCGGCACGTCGGCGCAGCGCTTCCTGCCGCCCGAGCGCGAAATGCCGGAGAACGCGGTGTTCATCAGCTACGCGCGCGACGATCTGCCCGCCGTGCAGCGCCTCAAGGCCGGACTCGACGCCGCGGGCATCACGACGTGGTTCGACCTCGAGCGGCTGGAGGGCGGCGACGACTACGACCGCAAGATCCAGCGCAACATCGGCCGCTGCGCATATTTCATCCCTGTGGTGTCGGCGACGACCGAGCGCCGCATGGAGGGCTACTTCCGCCGCGAGTGGAGCTACGCGATCGACCGTGCGCGCAACATGGCCGACGGGTCCGTGTTCATCCTTCCCGTGTGCATCGACGACACCGACGGCGCGAATGCAAGCGTTCCCGACAAGTTCAAGTCGGTCCATTTCACCCGTCTGCCCGGCGGTGAAGTGACGCCCGACTTCGCGGGCCGGATGCGCGACTTCCTCGCGTCGCGCCGGCCATGAGTCCCGACACCGGGGCGACGAACGCCGCCGCGCAGGCGGCGGTCGATGCGGAGCATCCCTGGCTCGGCCTCGCGTCGTTCACCGAGGAGACGCGCGGCTACTTCTACGGCCGCGAGGACGAGGTCGGCGAGCTCGCCCGTCGCGTGCAGCGCAAGCTCCTCACGATCCTGTTCGGCCAGTCGGGCCTCGGCAAGACGTCGATCCTGCGCGCGGGCATCGTGCCGCGGCTGCGTCCGGAAGGCTATTGTCCCGTCTACGTCCGCATCGACTATTCGCCCGACTCGCCGCCGCCGTCCGAGCAGATCAAGCAGGCGATCTTCCGCGAGACGCAGGCGTCGGGCACGTGGTCGCAGCCCGGCTCCGCGGCGAGCGGCGAGTCGCTGTGGGAGTTCCTCCACCACCGCGACGACGTGCTGCGCGACAGGTCGGGCAAGACGCTCATCCCGCTGCTGATCTTCGACCAGTTCGAGGAAATATTCACGCTCGCGCAGAGCGACGACTTCGGCCGCCGCCGCGCCGCGCAGTTCCTCGACGATCTCGCCGATCTCGTCGAGAACCGCGCGCCGAGGGAGCTCGAGGAGCGCATCGACCGCGACGACACCGCTGCGGAGAAGTTCGACTTCGCGCGCGCCGACTACCGGATCCTGATCGCGCTGCGCGAGGACTACCTCGCGCACCTCGAAGGGCTCAAGGGCAAGATGCCCTCGATCACGCAGAACCGGATGCGGCTCGCCAGGATGACCGGCGCGCAGGCGCTTGCGGCCGTGATGAATCCCGGCGGCAAGCTCGTCTCCGAGGAAGTGGCCGCGTCGATCGTCCGTTTCGTCGCGGGCGGCGCCGAGCTTGCGAACGCCGAAGTCGAGCCGTCGCTGCTCTCGCTCATCTGCCGCGAGCTCAACAATGCGCGGCTTGCGCAGGGGCGCGACGAGATTTCCGCCGACCTTCTCGCCGGCTCCCGCGAGACGATCCTCACCGAATTCTACGAACGCGCACTCGCCGATCAGCCCGCGGGCGTGCGCCAGGTGATCGAGGACAACCTCCTCACCGAGTCCGGCTACCGCGAGAGCCTTGCCGAGGAGCGCATCGTCAAGCTGTTCGCCGCCGCCGGAGCACCGGCCGACACGCTGGCGACACTCGTCAACCGGCGCCTCCTGCGGATCGAGGAGCGGCTCGACGTCCGCCGCGTCGAGCTGACGCACGACGTGCTGTGCGGCGTCGTCAAGGCGAGCCGCGACCTGCGGCTCGAGCGCCTTGCGCGCGACGAGGCCGAGCGCAAGCTGGAGGCCCAGCGCGAGCGCGAGCGCGCGACCCGCGCGGCGCTCGTGCGCGCGCGCAAGATCGCGACGGCGTGCGCAGTGCTCGCGGTGCTTGCACTGGGCAGTGCGGTGTTCGGCTATTTCGGGATGAAGCGTGCGCAGGAGGCCGAGGCGAAAGCCGACGCCACCCGGCACATGGCCGAGCAGGCGCGCGGCGAAGCGGAAAAGCTCATCGTCTATCTGCTCGACGACTTCTACCTCGAGCTCGAGCCCGTGGGACGGCTCGACATCGTCGCCGAGCTCGCGAAGCGTGCCCTCGACTACTACGGCGCGCTGCCGCCGGAGCTTCGCACCGCCGAGACGAATCGCAACCGTGCGCTGGCGCTCGTCCGCTACGGCGCGGTGCTGCGCAATCAGTCGAAGCTCGACGAGAGCCAGAAGGCGCTGTCGGAGGCGGTGGCGGTGCTCACCCAGCTGCGGCAGGACGGCGACACGTCGGAACCGACGACCATCGGCCTCGGCCTCGGACTCATGTCCCAGGCGCGGGTGGCCAGCAGCCTGAACAAGCAGACCGAGCTGGTGCAGCTCGCCACGAAGGGCGTCGACGTGCTGAAGCCGCCGCCGGGTTCGGCGCCGTCGGTACCGTTGCGGCGGGCCTACGGCGGGGCGATGCTCTTCCTCGGCTTCGCGCAGCTCAACATCGAGCAATACGAACAGGCGGTGAAGACGCTGGAAGAAGCGCGCGCGACATTTCGCAGCATCGACGGCCTCGAACTCGACGATCTGTCCGCTGCGGCGGCGTACGCCGAAGCGTCGTCATGGCAGGTGTCGGCGCTGCAGAGCCTGGGCCGCAACGACGACGCCCGGCGCGTGGGCGCCGAAGCGTCCGGCATCGCGGGCAAGGTGCTCGAGCGCCGACCGGGACACATGTCGGCACTGCGGTCGCGGGCGCTCATCGGCGATTCGCTCGGAAACGCCGAATTCGACACCCTTCACCTTGCCAGTGCCCTCGAATTGCTCGACGGGAGCGAGCGCGACTGGGAGGCGATCGTCAGGATCGACCCGACCAATCAGATCGCCTGGAACAATCTCGGAAACGCGCGGCTGCAGAAGGCATGGGTATCGTGGCGGATGGGACGGATCGGCGAAAGCCGGCGGCAGTGGCAAAGCGCACTCGCCGTCGAAAGACAGACGACCTCGTCGCCATTCATTGCCGGCATGCTGTCCATTCCCGCCGGCAACCTCGCCGCCCTCGAGGCCGACACCGGAAACCGGGAGGCTGCAGACGTTGCGCTGGCCAATTACAGGAGACTCGCCCAGCTGACGATCAGCTCGTTCCCGCCGGATTCGTTCCCGCGTTCGGCCATCGGCGAGTTCGGCGTCTTCGGCACCGGCATATTGGCCACCTACGCGATTCCGATCGCGGGAGCGGATTATCAGACCGTGCGGAGCATGGCCGAGCTCTCGATCAGGCGCGGCGAAGCGCTGAAGCCCGGGAACCCGCAGCAGGAAATGCTGAGGAATCGGGGGGTTGGGGCGACCTACGCGGTTCTGGCCGATGCGCTTTTCAACCTCAAGGACTACGCCGCCGCCGATGCCGCCATCAAACGCGCGCTCGACTACCACCGGACGGTCCCGAAACGAACGCTGCAGGATCAGCGCGACGCGAACGACGAGCTGATGCTCGCGGCGGCGATTGCGGCGCGGCTCGGACATGCGGCAGAGGCGCGGCAGATCATCGATCCCGTGCTGAAATTTCACCGCGAACTCTACGCGCGCCGCAACGACGACCTCGGCCAGCATCTGCAGCTGGCGCGGGCATTGTACGTTTCCGCCCTCGCGGCGCCCGAACCGAAGCGATCCGGGGAGCTCAAGGAGGCCGCCGGGATCATCGACGGGCTACCACCCGCGGTGCGGCAGCTGAAAAGCACGATGCTTATCCGCAGCTACATCGCCGACGAACCGAGAGGCCGCTGACGGCGCCGATGGCATCGACGCCGGGAACGATCGACGGCACCGCCATGCGCGAACGTCGGCAACCGACAGACGGCGATATCGGCGTTGCCGCCACGCGCGTTTTCGAGATGCGCGAGCGCTAGGCGTGCACGGCATCCTCCCCGAGCAGGAATCCAGCGCTTCCGGCGAGGCCTGCGCGCGGATCCGCGGCTATCTCGCCCACGGCGCACCGTGGGACGCGTGCGACGCGTTTCGCGCCGCCGTCGTCGCACATGCGACCGACCCCGAGCTCCTGTATTGCGGCGCACTCGCGCACGCCCGCTCCGGCGCAACGCACGAGGCGCATGCGCTGCTCGACCGCGCGCAGTCCGCGGGGCACGCATCGCCGCAGCTGCTGGCGGACATCCTCAGCCTGCGCGGGCGCCTTTGGAAGGACCTGCTGCATCGTACGCCCGACGCACCCGATGCCGCGACGATCGCGCTGCATGCGCGCGACGAATACATGGCCGCGTGGTCGCTGCAGCACGACCCATATCCAGGGATCAACGCAGCCACGCTGGCGCTGCTCGCGGGCGACGCCGGGCCCGCGCGCGAACTTGCGCGCGAGGTCGTGAAGCGCCTGGCGGCGAAGGACGCGCAGCGCGACGCATGGGATCACGCGACCGCGGGCGAGGCCGCGCTGCTCCTGGGAGACGCGGACGCGGCACGTCGGCACTACACCGAGGCCCATGCGCTTGCCGGCGGCGACGCCGGGAGCATCGCGACGATGCGCCGGCAATTGCTGCTGCTCGCCCGCGTGCTGCCCGACGCGGGGGCGATGCTCGACGCGGTCCGCGCCGCCGACGTCGTCGCGTTCACCGGTCACATGATCGATGCGCCGGGGCGCACCGCTCCCCGGTTTCCCGCTTCGCTGGAGCCCGCAGTCGCGGCTGCCGTGCGTGCGTGGATCGCGACGCTCGACCGGCCCGTCTTCTACGGCTCGGCAGCATGCGGCGCCGACATCATCGTCCTCGAAGCCGCGCTCGCCGCCGGCGCGGAAGTGAACGTCGTCCTGCCGTTCGACCGGAAGGACTTCATCGCCAGCAGCGTGAGCATCGGCGGCGAGCGGTGGCTCGCGCGGTTCGAGGCCGCACTGGCCGGAGCCACGCGGATCGTGCCGGCGACCGAGGAGCGCCATCTCGGCGACGACGTTCTCTTCGAGCACGCGGCGCGACTCGTCGACGGGCTCGCCGTGCTGCGTGCGGCGCAGCTGCAGGCCCGCCCGCGCCTGCTGTGCGTCATCGACCCCGCTGCGGGCGGACAGGTCGGCGGCACGCGATCCGCGTTCGAGCGCTGGACGCGGTGCATCGGCGCGCCGGACGTGATCGACCTTGCGGCGCTGCGCGCGAAGGTTCCGATTGAACCAACCGCCATTCGCGCCTCTGCAGCAGACATGCCGGCGGTGCCGGCTGAAGCCGATGCGATCGAAAGCGCAGGGCGCGCGCCGCGGATGCTGAAGACGCTGGTGTTCGCCGATTTCGCGGGGTACAGCCGCGTCCAGGACATCAACGCGGCGCGATTCCAGGGCGAGTTCTGGGCGATCGCCGCGCGGGCGATAGAGTCGTCGGCGGTGAAGCCGGCGTTCGCCAACACGTGGGGCGACGGACTTTTCGTCGTGTTCGACGAGGCTCCCGCCGGTGCGGCGTTTGCGCTGGCGCTGTCCGATGGCATGCATGCCGCCGACTGGGCGGCGCTCGGGCTGCCGGCCACGAGCCAGATCCGGATCTGCCTGCACGCCGGCCCGGTGTACTGCGCGTTCGATCCGGTGATCGGCCGGGACAATTACTTCGGCGCGTCGGTGACGCGTGCCGCACGCATCGAGCCCATCACGCCTCCCGGCACGGTGTTCGCGAGCGAAGCGTTTGCAGCAACGCTCGCGGCGTCGGGCGACACCGATTTCGTGCCCGAATACGTGGGACGCGTCGGCCTCGCGAAGGGCTACGGCGAGTCGCGCGTCTACCGGCTGTCGCGGCGCTGAGCGTTTGCGCATCGGCGCGACGCGAGCAGCGCCGCAGGGAACCGCCCGCGAAGAACTCGCCGCTCAGCCCTGGGTGCGCAGCAGCTCGCGGATGTCGTGCGTGAAGACGTCGGGACCCTGCCCGTAGCCGACGTAGAGACGGAGCCGCCCCTGCGCATCGAAGACGAAGGTGCCCGCGCTGTGGTCCATCGTATAGGTCGACGGCGTCGCCCCGGGCTGCTTCTGGTAGACGACCTTGAATTCCTTCGCCGTGCGCGCGGTGGCTGCCGCATCGCCGTAGAGCCCGACGAACGACGGGTCGAACGCGGGAACATAGTTCCTGAGGAGCTCGGCAGTGTCGCGCTCCGGATCGATCGTCGCGAACAGCACCTGCACCTTCGTCGCGTCGGGACCGAGACGCTGCATGACCTCGGCGAGCTCGGTCAATGTCGTCGGGCAGACGTCCGGGCACTGCGTGTAGCCGAAGAACAGCACGACGACCTTGCCGCGATAGTCGGCGAGCGTGCGCGCCTTGCCGGTATGGTCGGTCAGCGCGAAGTCCTTGCCGAACGTCGTGCCGGTCACGTCGGAGGCCATGAACTTCGGCGCATCCGGCGAGCAGCCCGCCGCGAGCGCGCAGGCGCCGACGAGGAGAAGGCGGCGAAGGGATGCGATCATGGCTCGGGCCGCGGGATGGCGCGGGCCGTGCTGCCCGCGCCGCGCGTCGTCAGAGATAGTGGTCGACCAGGAGCGCCATGAAGAGCGCCGCGAGATAGGTGATCGAGTACTTGAACGTCGCGCGCGCAAGCTCGACGCTGTAGTCGCGGTAGAGCTGCACGGCGTAGAGCAGGAACAGCCCGCCCAGCCCGAGCGCCGCTGCCAGATAGAGAAAGCCGCTCATCCGGATCGCGAACGGAAGGAGCGACACGGCGAGCAGCGCGACCGTGTAGAGCACGATCATGAGGCGCGTGTAGCGCGAGCCGTGCGTGACCGGCAGCATCGGCAGGCCCGCCTTGGCGTAGTCCTGCGTCCGGTAGAGCGCCAGCGACCAGAAGTGCGGCGGCGTCCACACGAAGATGATGAGGAACAGGAGGAGCGCCTCGGGGGCGACGTCGTTGGTGACCGCGGCCCAGCCCAGCACCGGCGGCATCGCGCCGGACGCGCCGCCGATCACGATGTTCTGCGGCGTCGCGGGCTTCAGGAGGACGGTGTAGACGATCGCGTAGCCGACGAAGGTCGCAAGCGTCAGCCACATCGTCAGCGGATTGACGAACTGGTAGAGCACCCACAGTCCCGTGCCGCCGACGACGCAGGCGAACACGAACGTCGGCAGCGACGTCAGCTCGCCGGCCGGTAGCGGCCGGCGGCGCGTGCGCGCCATCAGCCCATCAATCTGCTGCTCGACGAGACAGTTGATCGCGGCTGCGGCGCCGGCGACAAGCGCGATGCCGAGGGTGCCGAACACGACCGGACCCGCCGGCGGGATCCCGGGAACGGCGAGGAACATGCCGATGACGGCGACGAAGACGATGAGCGACACGACCCGCGGCTTGGTCAGCGCGAGGAACTGGCGCAGGCGGATTTCGGTCCGGGCGAGCGCGGTCATGGCGAGGGGAGCGAGGCGGGCATCGTTTGCAGGCCCGGGACATGCCGGGCGACCTCGAATTTTATCACCGAAGCGCCGTCAACTCAGCCGATCGACGACGCACGCAGCAGGCGCCCGAGATCGGTCGCCATCCGCTTGATGTCGGGGTCCGCCGGAAAATGGAGCACGAGGTTGCCGAGCGGATCGACGATGTAGATGCCGGTCGCGCCTCGGGGCAGGCGGGCCAGCATCGCAGCCGTCGCCTGCGCGACGACAAGCCCCGGGTGCTGCGCGAGAACGTCGGGCGCGGGCGCAACGTCCGGACCGGCCAGCAGCACGCGCACGACGCGATCCTGCTCCCTGCCCTGCATCGTGCGCGCCTGCCGCGTCGCGTAGAGATCGCGCGCGCACGCCGCCTCGCACGCGCCCGCGCTGACGGTTACGAACGCCCAGCGCCCGTGCAGATCGGAGAGCGCGAACGGCGCACCCGCGGGCGTGCTCCCGGTGATCGCAGGCGCCGGAACGGCCAGCAGCGTGCCGTAGTTCGCCGCCGCCTCGCGCGGATAGAAATAGTAGATCGTGTACGACGCGATGATCGGCGCGAGACACACCGCGGCGATCAGGAAGAGCGTCACGCGGCCGCGGCGAGCAGCGCGAGCCTCTTCCGGTGAAGCGGGCGGAACGTCACGCATCGGATTTCCCGCGGCGAAAGCGGAAGTAGAGCCACAACCCCGCGGCGAGCGCCGCGAACGCATACCACTGCATCATGTAGATCCTGTGCATTTCGATGCCGAAATCGGGGGCGGGCCAGTCGCGGACCAAGTCGTCGCCGACGCCCGAAGAAGCGGTCTCCTCGATCACGACCGGGAGCACCGGGACGCCCGACGCCGCCGCGAAGCGCGCGGGGTCGAGGTTCTGCCGCACGGGACCGGTCGCCGTGTCGCGCTCGAGCTCGAGATAGCCGCGCGGCGGGATCGCGATGCGGCCGACGACCGTGACGGCGCCCTGCGGCGGCGCCGCCGCGGGCAGCACGCTGCGCGAGGCGCCCTGCGCGACCCAGCCACGGTCGACCAGCACCGTGCGGCCGTCCTGAAGCGTCAGCGGCGTCACGACGTGATAGCCGACGCGTTCGTCGTGCACCCTGTTGTCGACGAGAATCTGCCGCGTGGCGTCGAACGATCCTGCCGCGCTCACGTGCCGATAGCGCAGCGCGGTCCAATCCGCGGTGTCGGGAAGGAGGTCGAGCACGAGCGGCGGCGCCAGCGCAGCCGCGTCCTCCTGCGCGCGCAGCGCCTCCTTCTCGTGCATGCGGCGCTGCTGCCACTGGCCGGCGGCGACGAACACGGCGATGCCGACGACGGTCGCGAGCGTCGGCAGCACGCGTCGGGCAAGGTGCCGATGCGGTGGCGTCACCGGGTCCGATCGGTTTGGCATGGACCGCGACATCCTCTACACTCGGCGTTCGACCACGGAAGTCCCATGAAGATCATCGTCGTTGCGGCATTGATTGCCGTCGTTGCCAGCCTGCTCTCGGCGCTGTACTACCTCTATCGCGATCGCGGCCAGGGAACGCGAATGGTGCGGATGCTCGCGATTCGCGTCGGACTGTCGATGGGGCTCGTCGCGTTCCTCGTGATCTCGTACTACATGGGCTGGATCGGTCCGCAGGGGCTGCGCTAGGTCCGGCCTGTTCCGGTGCCGGAGCGAAAAGGCCGCGCGAATTGCGCGGCCTCTTTCTTTCGCTGCGGCAGGCGCTACCGTCAGAGCCAATAGACCAGCACGAAGAGCATCAGCCAGACGACGTCGACGAAGTGCCAGTACCACGCCGCCGCCTCGAAGCCGAAGTGGTGGTCCGGCGTGAAGTGGCCGCGCATGATCCGCACCAGCATCACGGTCAGCATGATCGCGCCGATCGTCACGTGTGCGCCGTGGAAGCCCGTCAGCATGAAGAACGTGGAGCCGTAGACGCCCGTCGACAGCTTGAGGTTGAGCTCGGTGTACGCGTGGTGGTATTCGAAGCCCTGGAAGAACAGGAACGTGGCGCCCAGCGCGATCGTCGCGAAGAGCCACAGCTTCAGCGGCGTGCGGTGATCGGCCTTCAGCGCGTGATGCGCCATCGTGATCGTGAAGCCCGACGACAGCAGGATGATAGTGTTGAGGAGCGGGATGCCGATCGCGCCCATCGGCGTGAACTGCTCCTTGATGTACGGGCCGACCGTCGGCCAGCCGGCCGTGTAGTCGGGCCACAGCAGCTTCGATCCGAGGCTCCCGAGATCCGGCACGGAAAGGTTGCGGATGTAGAAGAGCGCGCCGAAGAACGCCGCGAAGAACATCACCTCGGAGAAGATGAACCAGCTCATGCTCCAGCGGAACGAGAGGTCGACCTTCCGGTTGTACAGGTGGCCTTCCGATTCGCCGATCACCGCGCCGAACCAGCCGAACAGCATCACGAGCAGGATGCAAAAGCCGATCGCGCAGAGCCACGGTCCCGCCGGAATGCTGTTGACCCACAGCGCCGCGCCGAACGCGAGGAAGAGGAGCGCGAGCGAGCCGGTGACCGGCCAGTGCGACGGCTGCGGGATGAAGTAATACGGCTTTGCGCCGGTGTCTGCTGCGCTCATCTCAAATGACCTCTTTCACGTCGGGCGGGCGCCGTCGCCGGCGGCCCGCCATTGGGATTATGTCCTGCCCGCACCTTCGATTTCGAAGAACGTGTACGACAGCGTGATCGTCGCGACGTCGCGCGGCAGGTGCGGGTCGACCACGAACACGACCGGCATCTGGCGCCGCTCGCCGGGTGCCAGCGTCTGCTGCGAGAAGCAGAAGCACTCGAGCTTCCTGAAATACTGCGCGGCATCGGGCGGCCCGTAGCTTGGTATCGCCTGGCCCGTCATCGTGCGGTCGGTGGTGTTGACGATCTCGAACATCGCCTGCCGCACTTCGCCAGGGTGGACGCCGATGATCGGCTCCATCGGCCGGAACGTCCACGGCAGCTTGCGCACGTTGGAATCGAATTCGATGCGCACCGTGCGCGCGGTGTCGACCTGCGTGTTGCGGACCTCGTCGGCACGGTCGATGTTGCGGAGGCCGGTCGCCTCGCAGATCTTCGCGTAGAACGGCACCAGCGCGTAGCCGAAGCCGAACATCGCGAGCGCGATGGTGCAAAGCTTCACGAGCAGCGCGCGATTGGCCTGCCGCCGCACGGCCGCGTCCGGCACCGATGTTTCTCCGGCGCTCATGCGTGAGGGCTCCCGTCGGACGGCGATGCCGCGCCGCGACCGTCCGCCGTCGTTTGCTTCCGGGCGTCCCGGCCCGGGCGGAGATTGCGTCCGATCGCGACGACGAGAAACAGCAGCACCGCGCTGCCGATCACCGCGATGCCGGTCGTCGCATCGGCAACGAAATGCGTGGCGATCACGCCAAAGAAGAAGACGAGCGCGATCGACAGCAGCGTCAGCCCCGTGCGCCGGTTCGCGGCCTTGAGCTGCGCCGCGGCGGAGGTATCGTGACTTCCGGTGTCGATCATTGTCGTTCGGGAGTCCGATCCATCCGGACCGTCCGGATCCATGTCACTTGACGACGGGAGGCGTCTCGAACGTGTGGTAGGGCGCGGGCGACGGCACCGTCCATTCCAGCGTGTCGCCGCCGTCCCACGGCTTTGCCGGCGCCTTCGCGCCCTTGCCCATGATGCACTTCAGCACGGCCCACAGGAAGATGAGCTGGGAGGCGCCGAACCAGAACGCGCCGATCGACGCAACCATGTTCCAGTCGGCGAACTGCTGCGGATAGTCGGGAATGCGGCGCGGCATTCCGGCGAGGCCGAGGAAGTGCATCGGGAAGAACGTGACGTTGAACGAGATCATCGACGACCAGAAATGCACCTTGCCGAGCTTCTCGTCGTACATCGTGCCGGTCCACTTCGGGATCCAGTAGTAGACGCCGCCGAAGAACGCGAACAGGCTGCCCGCCACCATCACGTAGTGGAAGTGGGCGACGACGTAGTAGGTGTGGTGCAGGTCGATGTCGATCGGAACGATCGCGAGCACGAGGCCGGTGAAGCCGCCGAGCGTGAACAGGAACAGGAAGCCGATCGCGAAGAGCATCGGCGTCTCGAACGTCATCGACCCCTTCCACATCGTCGCGACCCAGTTGAACACCTTCACGCCGGTCGGCACCGCGATCAGCATCGTCGCGTACATGTAGAACAGCATCCCGGCGGTCGGCAGGCCGGTCGTGAACATGTGGTGCGCCCACACGATGAACGACAGGATCGCGATGGCCGCGACCGCGTACACCATCGACGCGTAGCCGAACAGCGGCTTCCGCGCGAACGTCGGGATGATCTGCGAGATGATCCCGAAGGCCGGCAGGATGACGATGTACACCTCGGGATGGCCGAAGAACCAGAACACGTGCTGGAACAGCACCGGGTCGCCGCCGCCCGCCGCGTTGAAGAACGACGTGCCGAAGTGGCGATCGGTGAGGAGCATCGTCACCGCGCCCGCGAGCACCGGCATCACCGCGATCAGCAGGTACGCGGTGATGAGCCACGTCCAGCAGAACAGCGGCATCTTCATCAGCGTCATCCCCGGCGCGCGCAGGTTGAGGATCGTCGTGATGATGTTGATCGAGCCCATGATCGACGACGCGCCCATGATGTGGACGGCGAAGATCGTGAGGTCCATGCCCATGCCCGCCTGGACCGTCAGCGGCGGATACATCGTCCAGCCGCCGGCGGCGGCGCCGCCCGGCACGAACAGCGACGCGATCAGCAGGATCGCGGCCGGCGGGAGCAGCCAGAAGCTCCAGTTGTTCATCCGCGCGAACGCCATGTCCGGCGCGCCGATCATCAGCGGGATCATCCAGTTCGCGAATCCGACCGCGGCGGGCATGATCGCGCCGAACAGCATGATGAGCCCGTGCAGCGTCGTCATCGAGTTGAAGAACTCGGGGTTGACGATTTGCAATCCCGGCTTGAAGAGCTCCGCACGGATCGTGAGCGCCATGATGCCGCCCACGATGAACATCGTGAACGAGAACCACAGGTACATCGTGCCGATGTCCTTGTGGTTGGTCGTCGTGATCCAGCGCATGATCCCGGCCGGGTGGTGCGCGTGGTCGTCGTGACTGTGGCCGTAGCCCGGCGCGACATCGTGGGAAACGCTGCTCATTGCGTGCTCCTGGACTGGATCTCTTGCACTGGCCGCGGGTCCTAGGACCGCGCCGCCTTGATTTCGGACGGCTGCACAGCCTCGCCGGTCTTGTTGCCCCAGCTGTTGCGCGTGTACGTGATCACGGCGGCGAGGTCGATGTCGGACAGCGACTTGAATCCGACCATCGCCGTCGGCTTGCCGTCGCGGACGACACCATTCAGCTCGGTCTTGATCTGTTCCGCCTTCGGCCCGGTGACGACCTTGGAGCCGTCGAGCGCGGGGAACGCGCCCGGGACGCCCTTGCCGTTCGCCTGGTGGCAGGCGACGCAGTTCGCCGTGAAGACCTTCTCGCCGCGCGCGACGAGGTCGGCAAGCGCCCACACCTTGTTCGGGTCATCGCCGGCGGCCGCCGCCTGCTTCTTCTGCGCATCGACCCACTTCGCGTAGTCGTCCTTCGACACGACCTCGACGACGATCGGCATGAATCCATGCTCCTTGCCGCAGAGCTGCGAGCACTGGCCGCGATAGGTGCCGATCTTGTCGGCGCGGAACCATGTGTCGCGCACGAAGCCGGGAATGCCGTCGAGCTGCACCCCGAAGGCCGGCATGAAGAAGCCGTGGATCACGTCGCCGGCGGTGACGAGCAGCCGGATCTTCGAGTCGACGGGCACGACCATCGGATGGTCGACCTCGAGGAGGTAGTTCTCGCCCTTCGGCGCGCGGTTCTCGATCTGGTCGAGCGGCGTCGAGAGGCTGGAATAGAAGCCGAAGCCTTCCTGCAAGTAGTCGTAGTTCCATTTCCACTGGTACCCCGTGACCTTGACGGTCACGTCCGGCGCCGCAGTGTCCTTCATCGCAAGGATCGTCTTCGTCGCGGGAAACGCCATGAACAGCAGGATCAGGAACGGAATGATCGTCCAGATGATCTCGACGGTCGTGTTCTCGTGGAACTGCTGCGCCGTATGCCCGACCGATTTCCGGTGCTTGAAGATCGAGTAGAACATCACGCCGAAGACGCCGATGAAGATAACGACGCACACCCAGAAGATGAACGAGTGCAGGTCGTACATCTGCTGCGCGATCGGCGTGACCGGCGGCTGCAGGTTGTATTCCAGTTCCGCGTGCGCAGCGCCGGGCGCGGCAAGCGCCAGCGCAGCGGCGGTCAATGTGCGCCGGCGGCCGGCCTTGGATTCGTTGCGAACCATGCTTCCCTCGATCACGTCCTGCGTTTTCCGTCGTTCGTGCCCGGCACCCATGCGCGGCGTCGCGCGCGAAGCGGCGGGGCGGACCGGGGCAGGAAATCCTGCGTTCCGGCGCGAATCGCGCACTCTACCGCGACCGCGCGGGCAAAAGGATGGAATCGGGACGGATTCGGCCGGCGCCGGTCCACGGGGATCGGCACGCGGCGTTCCGACCGAGAATCAATCCCGCCGCGCCGGACTGCTGCAAAAGGCGCGAAATCTTAGCATGGATCAAGACCGTGTCCAAAGATTCATGTTTTCGCGCGGGCGCGATGGTGCGCGTCACCCGAACGCCGACCAACCGAACGCGGCGCGCAGCGCGCGCGCGTCGAGTGGCGGCGCCGCGCCAGGCGCCCACGGACAATCGGCGACGAGTGGCGCCGGCAGCATCGCCGCGAGCGTAGCGATGCTCTCGTCGGCCGCCTCCATCGCGGGATCGATCCGGTTCGCGACCCAGCCCCCCAGCACGAGGCCGCGGGCGCCGATCGCCAGCGCCGAGAGGCGCGCATGATTGAGGCAGCCGAGCCGCACGCCGACGACGAGCAGCACCGGCAGCGAGAGCGCGCAGGCGATGTCCAGCATGTCGTGGCGCGCGTCGAGCGGCACCATCGCGCCGCCCGCGCCCTCGACGACGACCACGTCCGCCTGCGCCGCAAGACGCCGGTACGCCGCGGCAATCGTCGCGAGTTCGATGGCGACACCCTCCCGTGCGGCGGCGACGTGCGGCGCGATCGCGGCACGGAGCGCGTAGGGATTCACATCGATGTGCGCGGCCGCGACGTTGCCGGCCGCGAGGAGTTCGGCGACATCCGCGTTCGTCGCAAGGTCGCGCTCGACGCCCGCCGCGACCGGCTTCATGCCGACAGCTCTGGCGCCCCGCAGGGCGAGCGCGCGCAGCAGCGCGGCGGCGACGCGTGTCTTGCCGACGCCGGTGTCGGTTCCGGTCACGAAGATGCCGCGCGTCGCGATCGGCGTTGCGCCTGCAGCGGGCATCGTCAGCGCCTGCGCTCGAGCGTAACGATCGCGTGCCCCTCGGGCGTGCGGGTCGGCGCCGCCTTCCATGCGTGGCCGTAGATCACTTCGAAGGTTGCGCTCGTGCGGCCCTCGGGCTCCATGCGCTTCGCGTCGAGCGCCTCCAGGGCTTTTCGCCAGCGGGCGCGCCCCATCAGCCCGCGCGCCCGTCCGCGCGCCGCATTGGTCGCGCCGATCGCCTTGAGATCACGCAGCATCGCGAGCGCGTCCGGATAGGTGAGCGTCATGTATTCCATCTGCATCACCGGGTCCGCGAATCCCGCACCGACCAGCATGTCGCCGATGTCGTGCATGTCGGCGAAGCGGCCGACGTGCGGGTGCGCGTCGACGCGCGCGAACGCCGCGCGGACTTCCTTCAGCGTGTCGGGGCCGAACGTCGTGAAGCTGAAGAGGCCGCCGACCGCCAGCACGCGGTGGCATTCGGCGATCGCGCGCGGCAGATCGGGCAGCCATTGCAGCGTCGCATTGCTCCATACGAGGTCGAAGGTGCCCGGCCGGAACGGCAGCGCACCGAGATCGCCGCAGACGAAATCGGGCGGCGCGCCCGCGCCGCCGCGCAGCGGCGCCAGCAGCCGGCCCAATGCGGACCGTCCTCCACGCGAACGCGCAACCGCGACGCCGAGCATCGGAACGGCAAGATCCAGCGCGACCCGGCGCGCGTCCGGATACCGCGTGGCAAGTTCCGCGAGCGCTCCGCCGGTGCCGCACCCCGCGTCGAGCACTGCGCGCGGGGCGAGCCGCACGACGTCGAGCCGTTCCGCCATGCGTGCGCCGATCTCCTTCTGCAGCACCGCAGCGCCGTCGTAGGTCGTCGCAGCGCGCGCAAATGCCCGCCGCACGGCCCGCGCGTCGGGAGCGAGGCTGTCCGCCGGCGGACGCTCATCGGCCATCGAGGAACGCCTCTACGGCGGCGCCGAAGGCGTCTGGATGGGAAAGGAAAGGTGCGTGCGCAGCGCCGTCGATTCCGACGAAGCGCGCATTCGGCATGTTGGCGGCCAGCCAGCGGCCCGCGCCCGGCGGCGTCAGCACGTCGCGCTCGCCGGAGATCACCAGCGAGGGCTGCGCAACATTCGCGATTCCGGCGCGGAGGTCGGTCGTCGCCAGAACGGCAAGCGCCTCGGTCAGCATCTGCGGCGACGGCTCCCCGCGCGCGAAGAGATCGTGCCGCAGCAGTGCAAGCGCCGCGCGGCCGTGCTCGCTGCCGTGGATCTGCAATGCGAGGAAGCGCTGGATCGTGAGCTTCCATGCGACCGAGAGCTCGTCGCCGAAGCGCTGCAGCGTCGCTTCGGTCATCGCATGCGGCCAATCGGATGCTGCGACGAAACGCGGCGACGTGCAGACGAGCACCAGGCGCGCGACGCGCGCTGGGCGCAGCTGCGCCCAGCGCAGCGCCAGCTGGCCGCCGAGCGACCAGCCGAGAATCGTCAGCGGCGGCGCATCGGCAAACGCGGCATCGAGAGCCGTCACGACCGCATCGAGCGTGAACGGAAGCATCGGCGCGCTGCGGCCATGCCCGGGCAGATCGACGGCGTGCACGCGGTGGTGCTGCGCGAGCCGGGAAACGAGCGGCCCCCAGGTGCCGGCGTGCAGCGCCCAGCCGTGCAGCAGCACGATCGGCGCTCCGGCGCCGACCGACTCGATGGACAGCGGCGCGCTCATGCGCGCGGATCGCCGACGCCGCTCGATGCGAGGTCGGCGAGCGCGTCGACGAGCGCATCGACGTCTGCGGTCGTGTGCGCCGCGCTGAGCGAGACGCGCAGGCGCGCGGTGCCGACGGGCACCGTCGGCGGGCGGATCGCCGGCACCCAGAATCCGCGCTGCCACAGCGCTTCGGCGAGCGCGCTGGCGGCGGCATTGTCGCCGACGAAAATCGGCTGGATCGGCGTCGACGAATCGCCAAGCCTCCACGGCAATGCAGCAGCGCGTTTGCGCCAATGGGCGATCAGGCGCGCGAGATGCGTGCGGCGCGCGTCGTCGTCGCGAATCAGCGCCAGCGCGGCGCGGGTCGCCTCCGCGAGCAGCGGGGGCGCCGCCGTCGTGTACAAATACGATCGCGCCGTCTGTGCAAGCGTGTCGATGACCGCCGGGTGGGCGACGACGAAGGCGCCTGCGACGCCCGCCGCCTTGCCGAGCGTCCCCATCGCGACGATGCGCTCGGAGCGCAGGCCAAAATGGGCGAGCGTGCCGCGTCCCTCGCCGAGCACACCGAAGCCATGCGCGTCGTCGACGACGAGCCACGCGTCGAATTCGTCGGCGAGCGCGAGGAGCTCGGGCAATGGTGCGATGTCGCCGTCCATGCTGAACACGGCGTCGGTCGCGATCAGCCGGCGCGCGGCCGGCGTGCCCGCGAGGCGCGAACGCAGCGCCGCGACATCGCCGTGCGCATAGCGGACGAACCGCGCGCGCGACAGGAGCGCGCCGTCGTTGAGGCATGCGTGATTCAACCGATCCGCGAAGATCGCGTCGCCGCGACCGGCGAGCGCGGTCAGGATGGCAAGGTTGGCGAGATAGCCCGACGAAAAGGTGAGCGCCCGCACGATTTCGCCGGGACGCACGAACGCCGCGATTTCCGTCTCGAGCGCGTCGTGCGCGCTCGCGTGGCCGCAGATGAGGTGCGACGCACCGGCGCCCACACCCCAATGCCCGACGGCATCGCGCGCCGCTGCGGCTACCGCGGAATGGTTCGCGAGGCCGAGGTAGTCGTTGCTCGCGAATGCGACGACTTCGCGGCCGCCGACGACAACGCGCGCACCCTGCGCCGACGCGACACTGCGCCGCGAGCGCGCGAGACCTGCGGCCGCGCGCGCGGCAAGATCGCGCTCGAGGGTTGCGATCAGCGTCGGCACCGGGACGGCAGGCACATCGGGCGGCAAGGGGCCGCTCGCAGCAGCCTCAGCCGACGACTGCGAGACCGAGCTTCGCGAAAAGCGCCTGGTCGGCATCGGCGTCCGGATTGCCGGTGGTCAGGAGCCGCTCGCCGTAGAACACCGAGTTGGCGCCCGCGAGAAAGCACAGCGCCTGCACCGCTTCGCCCAGCTCGCGCCGGCCCGCCGAAAGCCGGACCATCGCCTTCGGCATCGTCAGCCGCGCGACTGCGATCGTGCGGACGAATTCGAGCGGGTCCAGCGCCGCATCACCCGCAAGGCGCGCGTGCAGCGGCGTGCCTTCGACCTGCACCAGGTGATTGATCGGCACGGATTCGGGATACGGATCGAGGTTGGCAAGCTGGGCGACGAGCCCCGCGCGCTGACGCCGCGACTCGCCCATCCCTACGATGCCGCCGCAGCACACCTTCATCCCGGCGTCGCGCACGCGGGCAAGCGTGTCGAGGCGGTCCTGGTAATCGCGCGTCGTGATCACGTCGCCGTAGAACTCCGGCGCCGTGTCGAGGTTGTGGTTGTAGTAGTCGAGGCCGGCGGATTTCAGCGCCTCGGCCTGCCCGTTCTTCAGCATGCCGAGCGTGCAGCAGGTCTCGAGGCCGAGCGCCTTCACCGCGCGCACCATGTCCTGCACCGGCGCGAGATCGCGCTCTTTGGGTCCTCGCCACGCGGCGCCCATGCAGAAACGCGACGCGCCGCGCGCCTTCGCATCGGTCGCGGCAGCCACGACCTCCTGCAGCGTCGCGAGCGGCGCTTCGGCGACATTCGTGTGGTAGCGCTTTGCCTGCGGGCAGTAGCCGCAGTCCTCGGGGCAGCCGCCCGTCTTGATCGACATCAGCGTCGACAGCTGAAGCCGGTTCGGCGCGTGATGCTCGCGGTGCGCCTGCTGCGCGCGGAACATCAGCTCCGGAAATGGAAGCTCGAACAGCGCCTCGATCGCGTCGACGGTCCAGCGCTCGCTCCTCGGCGCCGCGGTCAGGTGCGGCGCGGGCGCGCCGCATTCGATGACGATCGTACCTTCGGCCGATGGCATTGCGCAGTGGATCCCGGTAGCTTGAGGGCAGGTCGCGTCGCGGAAGTCGAACCTGCTCCACGACTACAATCGAGGTCGAGTGTCGAGGCACATTCCGATGTTGTCAATTAACTTCGCGAAAGCATTTGACAGCGACGCATGGCGCCGCGTCCGCGACGGCGCGCGCGCGACCCTGCCGCAATGGTGTGCGCTTTGCGTGGCCGACGCCGGCGGTGCGCTGCTCTGCGACGCATGCGCCGCCGCGCTGCCCGTGCTGCCGCAGGCGTGCCCGGTGTGCGCCCTGCCCGCCGCGGGCGCCGTCCCATGCGGCGCGTGCCTCGCACACGCACCTCCGTTTGCGGCAACGATCGCCGCCTTCGCGTACGCGTTTCCGGCGGATCGCCTGCTCCAGGAGCTGAAGTACGGCGGCCGCCTCGCGCTCGCCGACTGGGCCGGCAGCGCGCTCGGGGGTGTCGTCGAACGCGCGCTCGCCGCGCGCCAGCCGCCGGAGCGTCCCGATTGCGTCGTCGCGCTGCCGCTCGGGCGCGGCCGCCAGCGCCAGCGCGGCTTCAACCAGGCGCAGGAAATCGCCGTGCGCGTTGCCGGCGGCGTCGGACTTCCGACGCTGCGCGCCCTCACGCGCACCGCCGAAACGGCGCCGCAATCGGACCTGTCGTGGTCCGGGCGCGCCGCCAACATTCGCGGCGCGTTCGCCGCAGGACCTGGGGTCCGCGGCCTGCGCATCGCCGTCGTCGACGACGTGATGACCACGGGCGCGACGCTCGCCGAGGCCGCGCGCACGCTGCTGCGTGGAGGTGCGCAGCGGGTCGAGTGCTGGGTGGTCGCACGAACGCTGCGCGAAGGCGGAGCATGAGCGGGCGCAATGCAAACGAGGCGACGCACCCATTTGCGGTGGTGCTGGTGCATCCGGAAATTCCGCCCAACACGGGAAACGTCATCCGGCTCACGGCGAATGCGGGCGCCGAGCTTCATCTCGTCCGGCCGCTCGGGTTCCGGATGGAGGACAGGGAGCTGAAGCGCGCCGGTCTCGATTATCACGAGTACGCGCGGGTCAGCGTGCATCACGACTTCGCCGCCTGCCGCACGGCGCTCGCGGCGCCGCCGGCGCGCCGATGGTGGGCGTTCACCACCGAAGGCTCGCAGTCGCTGTTCGACGTCCGTTTCGCGCCGGGCGACGTGCTGACCTTCGGCAGCGAGACGCGGGGCTTGCCGCCGGAGGTGATCGGCACCTTCGCGCCGGAGGCGCGGCTGCGCATTCCGATGCGCGCGCAGGTGCGCAGCCTCAACCTGTCGAATGCGGTCGCCATTGCCGTGTACGAGGCCTGGCGCCAGACGGGGCTCGCAGGCGGCGTCTGATCCGCGGCGGCGCGAATGCGCGCCGCGCGACCAGCCGCGCTCAGGGTGTGCAGAGGGTCGTGGCCGAAGGTTGACGCGCGAAGTTGCCCAGCGACGCCCCGCGACGTCCGGTGCCGCTCAGTGACCTTCCGGCCGCGGCTCGCGCTTCAAGAGCGCCTCGACGGCAGCGCGCGGCGGCAGGCCGCCGCGCAACACCCGCCACACCGCGTCGCAGATCGGCATGTCGACGCCGTGGTGCGCGGCGAGCCGGTGCAGCGCTTCGGCGGCGCCCACGCCTTCGGCCACGTGACCGATCCCGGCAAGTGCGGCGTCGAGACTCATCCCGCGAGCGAGCGCCAAACCGACGCGCCGGTTGCGCGACAGATCGCCCGTGCAGGTCAGCACGAGATCGCCGAGACCGGCGAGGCCCATCAGCGTCTCGCGCCGGGCGCCGAGCGCTTCGGCGAGACGGCTCGTCTCGGCAAGTCCGCGGGTGATGAGCGCCGCGCGCGCGTTGTTGCCGAAGCCAAGTCCATCGCTCGCGCCGGCGGCGATCGCCAGCACGTTCTTCACCGCGCCGCCGACTTCCACGCCCGCAATGTCGTCGCTCTCGTAGGCGCGCAGCGTGTCCGCTCGAAGCAGCGCGGCGACATGCGCGGCGAGCGTGTCGTCGGTCGCCGCCACCGCAACGGCGGTCGGCAGCCCGCGCGCCACTTCCTCGGCGAAGCTCGGCCCCGAGATCACACCCACCGGCGCGGGCCAGCGCGGCGCGATCACCTGGTGCGCGAGTGCCGCGCCCGCCGGAAATTCGGCCGACACGGGGACCGCGAGAATCCCCTTCGAAAGCCATACGAGCGGGCTCGTAGCCCCCGCCGCGGCGAGGCGGTGCACGACGTCCTGCAGGCCCGCGATCGGCGTCGCCGCGACGAGCAGCTCCGCGTCCGCGGCGGCCCCGATCGCCGCCGTCACGGCAAGCGCGGCCGGGAGATCGAAGCCCGGAAGATAGCGCGCGTTCGCGCGCGCCGTGTCGAGCAGCGCCGCCTGTGCGCCGTCGCGCGCCCAAAGCGTCACGCGAATGTCCGAGCGTCGGGCAAGATGGGCGGCGAGCGCGGTGCCCCATGCGCCGGCGCCCAGCACGGCAATCGACGTCGTCATCGGCAGGCGATCATCCTGCGGGCGCGCGCTTCGAACAGCAGCCGCCGGAATTCATCGAATCAGAGGCCGAACACCTGCGTGATCCGCACGAATCCGGTCTGCCCGTCCTGGTGCTTCACCTTGACCCACCCGGGCATCGAGGCGGCAGCCGCCGACGTCAGCGGCTCGCCCAGCTCCAGCAGGACGCCCGGCTCGGCACGGAACACGAGCGGGGCCTTTTCGTCGGCGCTTGCGCGCACTTCGGCGAACGGCGCGCGGACGAGCAGCATCCGCTTGTCCGCCAGCGCCTTCTTCTCGACCCAGCCGAACGTTCCGTCCGCGTCCTTGACCTTCACCCAGCCTTCGACGGGAACGATCACCTCGAGCGGCGTGTCGTGGCCGAGGATGAACAGCGGCCGCGCCTTCTGCGACGGCGCGTCGTAGAGGATGACCGCGGCATCGGCGACCGACCGGTAATCGGCGGCGTCCGCGATGCCGGACGCGAGCACACACGATGCCAGCGCGGCGAGCACAACCAACGGCGATGCCCGCACCACGGCCGGGCCCGACGCCGCGCGCCGCGGCGCGCGCGGAGCGACGACGCCCGATGCCGCGCGCACGCTCATCGCCGAACCGTCAGTTGACGGCCGCGGTGGCCGGCGCCTGCGCGCTCGACTGCGCGAGCTGCTGCTGATAGAGCGCCTCGAAATTGATCGGCGCGAGGTGCACCGGCGGGAATCCCGCCTTGGTCACGGCGTCGGCGATCGTCTCGCGGACGTACGGAAACAGCACGTTCGGGCAGTTCACCGCCATCACCGGCTGCAGGTGCTCCGCAGGGATGTTCTTGATCGTGAAGATGCCGGCCTGCGACGCCTCGATCAGGAACAGCGTCTTGTCCGCCGCTTTTGCCGTCATCGTGACCGTGAGCACGCATTCGTAGGTATCGTCGTCGATCTTCTCGCCGCGTGTGCGAAGGCCGATCTCTACCTGCGGCGGCTCGGTGAGGCGGAACGACTGCGGGGCACCCGGATTCTCGAGCGAAAGGTCCTTGACGTAGATCTTCTCGATCGCGAACGCAGGCGCGTCCGGCATGCCAAGGTCAAGCGGCGTATCGGCCATGATGCAAGTCCTTCGAAAGGGGTCAAACAGCCGATTTTACTCCAGCGCGTCCTCGCGTGCCCCTCAC
>Ga0265327_10001247_pt1 | contig 33961 bp, 32 predicted proteins | sample 41621metaG_FD_202089 | JGI IMG/M metagenome (GOLD analysis project Ga0265327, IMG submission 202089) | Rhizosphere microbial communities from Carex aquatilis grown in University of Washington, Seatle, WA, United States - 4-16-21 metaG | ecosystem: Host-associated > Plants > Roots > Rhizosphere...
GAATTGGAACGATGGATTGTGGCGCATTGCCGCCTGGTGTAACCCTTGGAGCGAAGCCGCCGGGGACGATCGAGTGGGAGTGAGGAACGAGCCATGCCGCTTTACGGCTATCGCTGTACCGCCTGCGAGCGGGAATTTGAAACACTGGTAAGATCGGGCGAGGTTCCGGCCTGCCCCGGCTGTGCCTCGGAAGCGCTTGATCGCCTGGTTTCGGCGCCGACGCTGGGCGGCAACAGCCGCGAGTTGGTCGGCAAGGCCCGCGCCCAAGCGGCCCGCGAGGGACATTTCAGCAATTACAAGCGCTCGGATATTCCCAAGCGGTAGCCCCCCAAGGAGAACGCCGATGACCTACGCATCCGACTTCGCCGCCGCCATCGAGCGTACGCGGCGCCTCGGCCTTGGCGACGTGCCGTTCAAGCCGGTGACCCAACGCTTGCTGACGCCAGAGGCGATCGAGGAACTGGGCAAGGTGGTGCAGGCTCAATTCCAGGGGCTGGACCCCAAGGTGTGGACCGAGCATTGCTTCGTCATTCACAACGCGGTGGCGCAATCGGCGGCCGCCGTGCTGAACGCGCCGACCTACCTGACGGTCGGCGACGTCCAGGTCAGCGGTCAGTGGGTCTACGGCGCCGACGAGGATCGCATCGCCGAATTGGCGAAGGCCGGCGAACAGGACGGCAATCTGGTGGCGCTGCACGCCTGGATCACCCTGCCGTCGATGGAGATCATGGATCTGACCCTGGCGACCTCGATCGGCATCCAGGAGAACATGCCGGAATTGATTGGCTCGGCCATCCTCAAGCACTGCGACGAACTCAGCCAGGGCCTGGCCTATCGGCCGCTGGTGGTCGGCACCCGCTTCCTCACCCGGATCGGCGCCCTGCTCGACCAGGATGCCGAGGAATAGCTCAGGCGACGCTGGAATTGGGGTGACGAATTTGGCCGGCGCGGGCCAGGGCGGCGACCAGTTCGCCGTCGTGACGGGCGATCTCCTCGACCAGGACGGCGCCGATGTCCAACCTGTTCCAGTCGGACACCAGGCGAGCCCTTTCGTTGACCGCCAGCCCCATGGCCGCGACCCGGCCCAGTAATTGGCGGTGCACGGCGAGATGGGCGTCCGCCGCGAAAATCGAGCGCTGGAAATTTAGACCGGTGATCAACCCCTCCTCGTAAGCGAAGTGCTCGCCGAGAAGTTGGCTCAGGTGCTCGATGGCGACCGCCAATTCAGCCGCGGACAATCGCCCCAAGTCGCGACCGATCTCGGAGACCAGCCCCATGATCCGCCGGTGCTGATCGTCCAGGTGCCGCACCCCAAGCTCGAACCCATCGTTCCAATCAACACCTCGAAGCACGCGGCCCCCCTGCGCCCTCCGGGCGCTTCGCCCATATAACCCAAAGTATAAGAACCTTTATGTCGATCGCATGCCCCCATTTGGGGACAGCCGAACCACGCCCCCCATGTGCATATCAATTGCGCCGCCGTCTTTTTGACGGTAACGGTGACGATGGGGAAAAGGCCTTGGCGCGGGAAGGCGAATGGCGATTTTCTGGCGGGACGCGATGTCCGTCGGCGTCCCCGAACTGGACGCCGACCACAAGAAACTGATCGCGCTGATCAACGCCACCGAGAAGGTGACGGGTCCGGCCGAGGACAAACTCTTGCGGGGAATCCTGCAAGAGCTGGTGGCCTACGTCGACAACCATTTCAAGCGCGAAGAGGCGACCTTGGCCGCCCTCAAGGTCCCCAGCCTGGAGGCTCACCGCAAGCTCCATGAAGCCATGGCCCAGCGGGCCAAGCTGCTGCGCGACAAGGAACTGGCCATCACCTCGGCCGAGGAACGGCGGAAGCTGACCGCCTATCTGTCGACGATGCTCAACGACTGGCTGCTCACCCACGTCTTCAAGGAGGACATGAAGCTGAAGCCGTTCGCCCGCCTCAAGCTCCAGGCCGCCGAGGGCGGAACGGGGGCCGAGGCGGCCATGCCGACGGCAAAGCCCGAGCGCAACCGCGACGTCACCTACGTGTTGCCGCCCGACCTGGCGCATCTGCTGACCCGGATCGAGTACCAGGCGGAAAAGCTGCCGCCGCCCGAAGGCGACTTCGCCAGCTTCGACGCCCTGTGCGCCGCCGCCATCTGCCGCCGCGTCGACCGGGTGGTGACCTTCTTCCATCGCGGCAATCCCGAGGTCAAACGCCCCCTCCCGCCCATTTTTCTGCTGTCGCCGGCTTTCGCCGCCAAGTTCCGCGACGCCATCACCAAGTTCATCCTGCCCAACATCCGCGACAGCCGACAGGTGCGCATGCTGTCGACCAGTTTCGACTGGTCGAGCGCCGACACCGACAGCTTCTGGGATTTCGTCACCCCGCAATTGAAGAGCAACATCCTCGACACCTGGGCCGCCACCTGGGAGGACCTTAAACTGGTCGATGTCCGCAAGGACGACGGCACCCGCGTGCTGCAGGTCAAGGAGCCGACCAAGCAATTGCGCGAGATGCTGCATCCCGACCAGCCGGAAGATTATGACCTGCCCCGCATCGCCAACCGCGAAATCGATATCTTCAAATCGCTGCTGGACCCGGCGACCGACTGGTGGGTGCGGCTCAACAATTTCTGGCAATGCTGCCACGATCTCTACGAACAGGAAAAAGAGCCCCGCGCCTTCCAGCAGAAGGCCCGCGAGGGGGCGCTACGCGACAATCTGCTCAACGCCTTCGTCAACCTGCCGGAGCAGTGGGGCGACTTCGTCATCCTCACCTGCCATCGGGTGTTCCCGCGAATCGACAGCCAGTTCCTCGAGAAATTCAGCACCAACCTCGGCCGCAATGAACATGAGCGTGAGGCCCATATGCCGTTCCTGATCCGCTACCTGCGGCAGGTGCGCGAGCATCCCAACGTCCGCCGGCTGGAGCAGGAGGCGGAACACGAATGGGAGGAACAGGAGCGGAGGCTGCGCAAGTTTTTCAAGGAAAACCCGCCGACCAACTGACCGGGTCGATGGGGCCGATGCCGCTCCGCTGGTTGAGCGAGCTTCGGACACGAAACGCGCACGCCCCCACATTCGTCATCACCGGGCTTGACGGCGACACCCAAATATCGCGGGTGTGTCCTAACCATATAAGTACGGATGACAAGAAAGGCGGAGACTACTCGGCGCGCAGGAAATCCACCATGTCCGAGGTACGGATATGGTCGACCAGCCAGAATTTCAGATAGTCCATCGATAGGGCGGCCAAGCCGCGCTTATCGTAGGCCTCTAGCAGATCGTCCAACTTTTCCAGCAAGGCGGCGTGGTGGGCGCGATGCTGCGGCGTCACCACCTTTTCGCTCTGCTCGAGTTCGGCCTCCTCGTCGGCGAAATGCCGCTTGGCGAAGGTGGCGAAATGGTCGAGACGCCCCCGGATTTCGTCATTCGACAGCCCGTCCTGGCCGGCCAGATAGATGTCGTTGAGGATCCGCACCAATTGGCGATGCTGAGCGTCGACCCAGGGAACGCCGATCAGCAGGTCGTCGCTCCAGCTGGCCAGCACCGCGCTCTCGTTCGAGATGTGCTCGTGGTAATGGCTGTCGTAGACCAGTTCGTGGTCGAACATCACCCGCTCGATCATGTCGAGCGCGGTGTAGAAATCCACCGAGGCCGGGTCCGATTCGACCCGGGCCAGCAGGGCGTCGATCTCGTCGGTGATCAACTGATGCTGTTGGCAATGATGGGCGGCATTGGCGATCTTGGCGCCGCGGATGATCACCTCTTCCTGGCGGAAATGGATGACGATGGCCTCGCGGAATTCGCGCACCCGGGCGACGAAGGCGATCGCATCGTCCTCGCGGGCGTCGTTGGTCAGCGACAGCAGCAGGTCGAAGAGCTTGTCGTGGTAATGATCGATGACCGTATTGCCGGTCGGCGGCACGAAGCCGCAGGGTTTGAACACCATGCTTCCTTCCGCCATGAACTCCCCCATCGCTTCCAACTCTAGCAAGCGACAGACGGCGGAGCCCATCGAAATCAGGGGACTAATACTCTTGAACGAGTATAGACCCAAATCTCGCCCCGCCCAATAGGGTAGGAAGGCTAATCGTCAAAAACCACCCCGGTGGGCAGGCCATCGAAGCTGACGGCGTTTTTCTCGCGCCAATAGTCGTGGATGCCGGCCTCGCCCTTCCTCTCGGCCCAATCGACCAAGGTCGGCCGCTGGCCGTCGAGCGTCATCCGCGGCACGCCGAAGCCGCACGAGCCCATGGCGCTGTCAACCTCGACCACGACGATCTGACGCTTGCCGGGATAGGCGGGAAACAGCGCATCGAGCGCCGCCCACTCGGCATCGCGGTGATGAATGGCGCGGCCCTTCCCATAAAGGCGAACAATCCAGGCCCGCTCGCCGAAGCCGCAGAACATCAGGGTGATGCGGGGGTCCCGCAGCAGATGCGCCGCCGTCTCGTTGCCGCTGCCGGTCAGATTGAGGAAGGCGACGCGGTTGGGGCCGAGAATGCGGAAGGTGCCGTCAAGGCCCTTGGGGCTGAGGTTGATGCGGCCCTCGTCCGGTGCCGTGGCGACGAAGAATATCGGCTGGGCCAGGATGAATTCGGCCAGTTCGTCGGTAATGTGGTCGTAGGGCTTGGCCATGGACTAGACGTTGAAGAGGAAGTGGAAGATGTCGCCATCCTGCACCAGGTATTCCTTGCCTTCCAGCCGCATCTTTCCGGCTTCCTTGGCGCCGGCCTCGCCGCCGCAGGCGATGAAATCCTCGGTCGAGATGGTCTCGGCGCGGATGAACCCGCGCTCGAAATCGGTGTGGATGGCACCCGCCGCTTGCGGCGCCTTGGCCCCCCTCGGCACCGTCCAGGCATGCGCCTCCTTGGGGCCGATGGTGAAGAAGGTCAATAGGTGCAGCAGGTCGTAGCCGGCGCGGATGACCCGCGCCAGACCGGCCTCGGCCAGGCCCAGCGTCTCGAGGAATTCCTGCTTCTCGGCATCGGTGGCCAATTGCGCCACCTCGGCCTCGATGGCGGCCGAGATCACCACCACGCGGGCGTCCTGGCTGGCCGCCATGGCCTCGACCTTGGCCGAGAAGGCGTTGCCGGTGGCCGCCGCATCCTCCTCGACGTTGCAGGCGTAAAGCACCGGCTTGACCGTCAGCAGGCCCAACTGGCGCGCCAGCTGGCGCGATTCCGGGTCGTCGAAGACCACCGTGCGGGCCGGCTTGCCGTCCCGCAGCGCCGCCAGGATGGGGGCCATCACATCGACCTGGGCCTTGGCGTCCTTGTCGCCGCCCTTGGCCTTCTTTTCCAAGGGCACGATGCGCCGTTCGAGCGAGTCGAGGTCGGACAGCATCAATTCGGTCTCGATGATCTCGGCGTCCCGCACCGGATCGACCGCGCCCTCGACATGGGTGATGTCGGAATCCTCGAAGCAGCGCAGCACATGGACGATGGCGTCGCATTCACGGATGTTGGCGAGGAACTGGTTACCCAGACCCTCGCCCTTCGAGGCGCCGCGCACCAGCCCGGCGATGTCGACGAATTCCAGCTGGGTGGGAATGATCTTGCCCGACTTGGCCGCCGCCGCCAGCTTCTCCAGCCGGGGATCGGGCACCGCCACCCGCCCGACGTTGGGCTCGATGGTGCAGAAGGGATAGTTGGCCGCCTGGGCCGCCGCCGTCTGCGTCAGCGCGTTGAACAGCGTGCTCTTGCCGACGTTGGGCAGGCCGACGATGCCGCAATTGAAACCCATGGAGATTGCCTCGCTATCTTCAGCCTGGAGTTTTCGCTTCGCCCGCCGGCTTGTCCTTCGGCGGCTTCGGAGGGGCGGTTGCCGCCGCCACCTTGGTCATGAAGGCGGCATCGTCGCCGGCCGCCAGAACCGGAAAGGAATCGGCGACCGCGTCGATCAGCGGATCCAGCCAGACCTGGTCGGCCTTGGCGAAATCGTGCAGCACCCAGCCGGTGACACGGTCCTTGTCGCCGGGATGGCCGATGCCCAGCCGCACCCGCCGGTATTCGGGGCCGAGGTGGGAATCGATGCTCTTGATGCCGTTGTGCCCGCCCGAGCCGCCGCCGCGCTTGACCTTGATCCGGCCGGGGGCAAGGTCGAGTTCGTCATGCAGCACGACGATGTCGGCCACCGGCACCTTGAGAAAGCGCGCCGCCGCCGCCACCGACTGACCGGACAGGTTCATGAAGGTCAGCGGCTTCAAAACCACGATCTTTTCGCCGCCGATGCTGCCGTCGGCCATTTCCCCCTGGAACTTGGACTTCCAGGCGGAAAAGGAATGGCGGCGGACGATCGCGTCCGCCGCCATGAAGCCGATATTGTGGCGGTTGCGGGCATATTCCGATCCCGGATTGCCCAGCCCCACCACCAACAGCATGGTATCAGCCGGCCGCCGGAGTGGTGGCCGCCGCCGCCTCGCCTTCCGCCTCGACGCGAGCCACGGTCGGCGGCGCCAGGGTGAGGATGGTGGACTCGGCCGCCAGATGGTACGGCTTGACGCCGGCCGGCAGGTTGAGCTGGGACAGGTGCACCGAGGCGCCGATGTCGAGGCCGGTGAGGTCGATCACCACTTCGCGCGGAATGATGTCGGGGGCGCAGGTCACCTCGATCTCGTGATGCTCAAGGTTGATCACGCCGCCGCGCTTGACGCCCGGGGCCTTGTCCTGGTTGACGACATGGACCGGCACCTTGACGTGAACCACGGCGTCGGACGAGACGCGCATAAAATCAACGTGGATCGGCTGATCGGTGACCGGATGAAAGGCCACGTCGCGGGCCAGACAGCGGTGCTTGCCGCCGGCGCCGGCATCGACGTCGAACAGGCGGGTGGTGAAGCCGGGCTTGTTCAGTTCGGCCCACAGGACACGGGGGTCCAGCTGAATGCAGACGGCGTCCTGCTTGGCGCCATAGATGACACCAGGAACCTTGCCCGCGCGGCGAGTCTCACGGGCGGCCCCCTTTCCGGCCCGTTCGCGCAGCTCCGCGGCGATGGCGGTGATCTCACTCATTTCGGTCTCCATCAAATACGCAGAAAGGCGCGACCTCCAGGGGTGCCGCGCCGAAGGCCGAGGGTCTACACCGAATCGCCGCTTGGTTCAACCGCCGAATTCCCTGTAATGATGGGGATATGACCAATGACCGCCTCGCCCTCCAGATCGCCTTCACTCTGGAAATCGACAAGCTGAAGGGAATCGGACGCCAGACCCTGCTGGCCGACGGCTCGCGGCCCGAGACCGACGCCGAGCATTCCTGGCACATCGCCATCATGGCCCATCTGCTGGCCGAGCACGCGCCGCCCGGTACCGACATCGGCCGGGTGACGGCGATGCTGCTGGTCCACGATCTGGTCGAGATCGACGCCGGCGACACCTTCATCCACGACGAACAGGGCGCGCTCGACAAGGAGGCGCGGGAGAAGGCCGCCGCCGACCGCCTGTTCGGCCTGCTGCCGCCCGACCAGGGAATGAGCTTCCGCGCCCTGTGGGAGGAGTTTGAGGCCAAGCGAAGCAACGAGGCGATTTTCGCCGACGCGCTCGACCGCATGCAACCGATCCTCAACAACTTCGCCACCCAAGGCGGCAGTTGGCGGGCCCACAAGGTCACCGCCGACAAGGTGCTGACGCTGGTGGCCCGCATCGAACGCGGCTCGCCGGCGCTGGGAGCCTACACGCGGGATCTGGTGGCCGAGGCGGTGCGGCGCGGCTATCTGGCCGCCGCCCCTACTCCCTGACCGCCCCGGCCACCGCCTCCAGGTCGAAGGCCGCCGCCATCAGCGCCTTGGTATAGGCGGTCTCGGGGGCGGCGAACAGGCGCTCGGCCGGGCCGGCCTCGACCACTTTACCGTCCTTCATCACCACCACCTCGTCGGCCAGCGCCTTGACCACTTTGAGGTCGTGGCTGATGAACAGGTAGGCGATGTTGTGGCGGGTCTGGATGTCGCGCAGCAGGTCGACGATCTGCGCCTGCACCGAGACGTCGAGCGCGCTGGTCGGTTCGTCGAGCACGATGAAACGGGGCTTCAGCACCAGGGCGCGGGCGATGGCGATGCGCTGGCGCTGGCCGCCCGAGAATTCGTGGGGATAGCGGTCCTGGGTGGCGGGGTCGAGGCCGACCTCGGCCAGCGCCTGGGCGATCAGGTCGCGGCGCTCGGCGGCGTCGGCGCCGATGTTGTGGACCTCCAGCCCCTCGCCGACGATCTGGCCCACCGACAGGCGCGGGCTGAGCGAGCCGTAGGGGTCCTGGAACACCATCTGCATCTGCCGACGCTTCGGCCGCAGCTGGCCGGCGGCCAGTCCCTGGAGGTCGGCGCCCTCGAAGACGATGGCGCCCTCCGAGGACTGAAGCCGCAGCAGCGCCAGCCCCAGCGTCGTCTTGCCCGAGCCCGATTCGCCGACCACGCCCACCGTGCGCCCGGCCCTGACCGCCAGCGAGATGCCGTCCACCGCCTTGATGTGGGCGACGGTGCGCCGCAGGATGCCGGCCTTGATCGGAAACCACACCTTGAGGTCGCGGGTTTCCATCACCACCGGCGTCTCGCCCTGGGGCCGCGCCGGTTTGCCCTTGGGCTCGGCCGCCAGCAGGCGCTGGGTATAGGGATGGCGGGGATTGGCGAAGAGGTCGGCGGCGGCGCCGCTTTCGACGATCTCGCCCTGGCACATCACCGCCACCCGGTCGGCCATCTTCCGCACGATGCCGAGGTCGTGGGTGATGAACAGCAGCGCCATGCCGAGGCGGGCCTGAAGGTCCTTCAGCAGCTTGAGGATCTGCGCCTGGATGGTGACGTCGAGCGCGGTGGTCGGCTCGTCGGCGATCAGGATGTCGGGCTCGTTGGCCAGCGCCATGGCGATCATCACCCGCTGGCGCTGACCGCCCGAGAGTTCGTGCGGCAGGGCGCCCAGCCGCTTCTCGGCCTGGGGAATGCCGACCAGGGCCAGCAATTCCAGCACCCTTGCGCGCAGTGCGTCACCGCGCAGCCCTTTGTGTATCTCCAGCACCTCGCCGACCTGGCGCTCGATGGCGTGCAGCGGGTTGAGCGAGGTCATCGGCTCCTGGAAAACCATGGCGACGCGGTCGCCGCGCACCCCGCGCAAAACCGGTTCGGCCGCGCCCAGCAATTGCTCGCCGGAAAGGCGGACGCTTCCCGACGGATGCCAGGCCCGGGGATAGGGCAGCAGTTGCAGCACCGACAGCGCCGTCACCGACTTGCCCGACCCCGACTCGCCGACCAGGGCCAGGGTCTCACCCTTGTCGAGGGTGAACGAGATGCCTTTGACGGCCTTGACCTCGGAAGCGCCGTGGCCGAAGGACACCGACAGGTTTTGAACGTCGAGCAAGGTCATGAGGTGGTCTTTCGGGGATCGAAGGCGTCGCGCACCGCTTCGCCGACGAATACCAGCAGCGACAGCAGCACCGCCAGCACGATGAAGCCGGTCAGGCCCAGCCAGGGCGCCTGCAGATTCTCCTTGCCCTGGCGCAGCAGGTCGCCGAGCGAGGCCGACCCGGCCGGCAGGCCGAGGCCGAGGAAGTCGAGGGCGGTCAGCGCCACGATCGACGAGGACAGGGTGAAGGGCAGGAAGGTCAGCGTCGCCACCATGGCGTTGGGCAGCACATGGCGGGCCATGATGCGCGCATCGCTCATGCCCAGCGCCTTGGCCGCCCGCACATAGTCGAAATTGCGGGCCCGCAGGAATTCGGCCCGCACCACGCTGACCAGATTGGTCCACGAGAACAGCGTCAGCACGCCCAGGAGCGTCCAGAAGCCGGGCGCGATCACCGAGGCGACGATGATCAGGATCAGCAATTGCGGCAGGCCGCCCCACACCTCGAGCAGACGCTGGCCCAGCAGGTCGACGCGGCCGCCGAAATAGCCCTGGACGGCGCCGGCGGCGACGCCGATGACCGAGGACACCAGGGTCAGCGCCAGCCCGAACAGGATCGACAGCCTCAGGCCGTAGATCAGCCGGGCCAGCACGTCGCGCCCGAGGTCGTCGGTGCCCAGCCAGTCGGTCGCCGAGGGCGACGCCGGATGCGGCCGCGAGCGGTCGAAGCTGATGGTGCGGTAGTCGAAGGGAATCGGCGGCCAGACCGCCCAGCCGCGCGCGGCGATCTTGCCGGCGATGTAGGGGTCCTTGTAATCGGCGTAGGTGAGGAAATCGCCGCCGAAGGTGACCTCGGTGTAGTCCTTGACCACCGGGAAATAGAGCGTGCCGTCATAGGCGACGACAATCGGGCGGTCGTTGGCGATCACCTCGGCGAACAGGGTGACGAGAACGACGCCAAGGAAGATCCACAGCGACCAGAAACCGCGGCGGTTGGCGCGGAAGGCCTGGAGCCGGCGCAGCGTCAGGGGCGAGAAGCGGTGCGTCACCAAGCGCCTCCCCGGCGATTTGTCATCCCGAGCGACGCGAGGGATCTTTCAGGCGACGTCGCGTGAAAGATCCCTCCACTCGCTGACGCTCGGTCGGGATGACACGGAATCATTTCAGCCCTCCCGCTTGGCGAAATCGATGCGGGGATCGACCAGCTGATAGGTCATGTCGCTGATCAGGTTCAGCACCAGACCCAGCAGGCTGAACATGTAGAGCGTGCCGAACATCACCGGATAGTCGCGATTGACCACCGCCTCGTAGCCCAACAGGCCGATACCGTCGAGCGAGAAGATGATCTCGACCAACAGCGCCCCGGTGAACAGGATGCCGACCAGGGCCGAGGGGAAGCCGGCGACCACCAGCAGCATGGCGTTCCTGAAGACGTGGCCGTAGAGCACCTGGCGTTCGGTCAGGCCCTTGGCCCGCGCCGTGACCACGTACTGCTTGTTGATCTCTTCCAGGAAGCAGTTCTTGGTCAGCATGGTCAGCCCGGCGAAGCCGCCGGTGACCAGGGCGGTGGTGGGCAGCGCCAGGTGCCAGAAATAGTCGGCGATGCGGGCCGGCCAGGACAGACCGGCCCAATTGGCCGAGGTCAGGCCGCGCAGCGGGAACCAGGCGAGATAGCGGCCGCCGGCGAACACCACGATCAGCAGGATGGCGAACAGGAAGCCGGGCACGGCGTAGCCGACGATCACCGCCCACGAGGTGGCGATGTCGAAGCGCGAGCCGTCGCGGGTGGCCTTGGCGATGCCCAAGGGCACCGACACCAGATAGATCACCAAGGTGCTCCACAGGCCGAGCGAGATCGACACCGGCATCTTCTCGAGCAGCAGATCGACCACCGAGACGTCGCGGTAGAAGCTTTTGCCGAAATCGAAGCGCAGGTAATTGCCTATCATCGCCAGGAAGCGTTCGCCCGGCGGCTTGTCGAAGCCGAACTGCCGCTCGATCTCCTTGATGAAGGCGGGGTCCAGCCCCTGGGCGCCGCGATAGGCGGTGGCGCCGCCGCCGCTCTGGGCCTGGGCTTGCGGTCGCGACGGCTGGGCGTTCTCGCCGCTACCGCCCGAGATGCGGGCGGTGGCCTCGATCGAGCCGCCCTTGACGCGCGAGATCATCAATTCGACCGGCCCGCCCGGGGCCAGCTGCACCACGGCGAAGTTGATCACCATGATGCCGAACAGGGTCAACGGGATCAGCGCCAGGCGGCGGACGATGTAGGCGAGCATGGCGGACTACCTCCCCGCCGGCCGGGCGGGCGCCGCCCACCAGGCGAGGGGCTGCACCCCCTGGGACGGGATCACCTTGGGCATGCCGAATTTGTTCCAGAAGGCGACCCGGTCGACGCCCAGATGCCAGTGGGGAATGACGTAATGGTTCCACAGCAGCACACGGTCGAGGGCGCGGGCGCGGGCCACCAGCGCGGCCCGGTCGGGCGCCGCCACCAGACTGGCGACCAGGGCGTCGATCGCCGGATTCTGGATGCCGACGACGTTGTCGCCGCCGGTCTCGTCGGCGGCCTCGCCCCCCCAATAGCCGCGCTGTTCATTGCCCGGCGACAGCGATTCGCCCCAGACGTTGACCACCATGTCGAAGTCGAAGCGGTCGGTGCGGTTCTTGTACTGGGCGGTATCGACCGTGCGGACGCTTGCTTCGATGCCCAGCCGCGCCAGGTTGCGGGTGAAGGGCAGGCTGATGCGCTCCCACACCGGATTTTCCAGCAAAATCTCGAACTGGAAGGGCTGGCCGTCCTTGGTCAGCTTGCCATCCACCACCCGCCAGCCGGCATCCTCGAGCAGCGCCATGGCGACGCGCAGATTGGGGCGCACGTTGCCGTCGCCATCGGTGGCCGGCGCCCGGTATTCGGTGGTGAACACCTCGGGCGGCACCTGGGCGCGCAGGGGTTCCAGCAACGCCAGTTCGTCCTTGGACGGCAACCCCGACGAGGCCAGTTCGGAGTTCGAGAAATAACTCTCGGTACGCTCGTACTGGCCGTAGAACAGGTTCTTGTTGGTCCACTCGAAGTCGAAGGCGTAGGCCAAGGCCCGGCGCACGCGGGCATCCTGAAACAGCGGCCGGCGGATGTTGAAGGCGAAGCCCTGCATGCCGGTGGGGCGCGAATTGGCGAAGGCCTGTTTGCGGCCACGACCATCGGCCAGCGCCGCCCAGTCCTGGTAGCCGGTGGCCCACTTCTTGGCCTCGTTTTCCATCCGAAGATCGTATTCGCCGGCCTTGAACGCCTCCAGCGCCACCGTCGAATCGCGGTAGTAGTCGTAGCGCACCAGATCGAAATTGTTCTCGCCCTTGCGCACCGGCAGGTCGGCGCCCCAGTAATCCTTGACCCGCTCGTAGAGGACGAAGCGGCCGGATTCGAAGGTGCGCACCCGGTAGGGACCGGAGCCCAACGGCGGCTCCAGCGTCGTCTTGTCGAAATCGCGCCCCTGCCAGTAATGACGCGGCAGCACCGGCATCTCGCCGATGATCAACGGCATCTCGCGATTGTCGCCGGGCTTGAAGGTGAATTTCACCCGACGCTCGCCCAACTTCTCGACCTTGTCGACCGCCTGGTAATAGAAGCGGAATTGCGGATGGCCCTTGGTTTTCAGGATATCGAACGAAAACAGCACGTCGTCGGCGGTGATCGGCTTGCCGTCGTGCCAGCGCGCCTTCGGGCGCAGGCTGAAGACCACCCACGAGCGGTCGGCCGGCACCTCCAGGGTTTCGGCGATCAGGCCGTATTCGCTGAAGGCCTCGTCGGCGGAATGGGCCAGCAGGGTCTCGAACGGCATCCCCGCCCCCGATGCCGCCACCCCCTTGATGATGTAAGGGTTGAAGCTGTCGAAGGTGTTGGCCACCGTCGCCATCCGCAGTTCGCCGCCCTTGGGCGCCGCCGGATCGACGTAGTCGAAATGGTCGAAACCCGCCGGGTATTTCGGCTCGCCGTGCATGGCCAACGCGTGGGCCGGGCGCACCTCGGCGGCGGCCGCCGTCAGCGACGGCACCAGAGCGAGCAGTAGAATCAGCGCGAGGCGGTATATTCCAGGCATGGCGACCGAGAGTTTGGCCGCAAGCGCCGGACAGAACAAGCCCGCATGACCGGAGGGCGACGTCCTCACCCCCTTCTCAAGTCGTACACCCTTTGCTAGCCACCCCCGACCATCGTAAGGTATTGTGCGTTTCCCGAGCGTTTAGTAGGGTATCTACCCGATATCAGTTCAACAGCGTCGAAGGGCGGAATGCAAGCCAGCGGCGAAACCGGGAACACCGCGCTCAAGGTGCTGGTTGTCGATCCCAACGCGCATATTCGCCGGCTGATCGCCACGCTGATGGGGGCGCTGGGCGCCGTCGAGGTCATCGAGGCCCGCACCCCCGCCATCGCCACCACCAAGATGCTGACCCTCCAACCCGATCTGGTGGTGGTGGACTGGTCCGGTGACCCCACCGAGGTGACCCTGTTCGTCCACCGGATCCGCCAGGGCGACGTCGTCGACCGGCGCACGCCGGTACTGGCTTTGGTCGGCCCGCCGCTACATAACGTGCTGGAGCGGGCGTGGCTGGCCGACGGCATCATCGCCAAGCCGATTTCCGCCATCGAACTGATCGACCGTGCCGGCGAACTGGTTGACGAATGGCGCGGGCGCTCACAATCTGAAGACCAACTGGCGGAAGCGGCCGAATAGCATTCTTGGGATGTGGGACGATGGCGGTGGACGACCTGCCCGAGATCGACCCGGAAGCCATGGCGCGGGCCGAGGCGGCGCTGACCAATCTATCTTCCAGCTATCTCGAATGGGTGGCCGCCGATCTTCGGGCGCTGACCGAACGCTTCGCCTTGCTTGAAATCCAGCCCGAGGCCCGCGCCGAACATCTGCGGGCGCTGTTCACCATCGTCCACGACATGAAGGGCCAGGCCACCACCTTCGGCTATCCCCTGGTGACCCGCATCGGCAGCGCCCTGTGCCGGCTGATCGAGAGCGAGGGCGACGTCACCGTCGCCGTTATCGGCGCCCATGTCGATGCCCTGACCAAGGTGGTGAACCAGCGGCTGCGCGATGACGGCGGCGACGACGGCCGGCGACTTCTGGAAAGCCTGGGACTGGAATGACCAAGGCAGCGCGCCGATTTTGGCGCCCCCACATCGGCATTGGCGCCCTGGTGGTCTTCGCCAACCTGCTGGTGATCGGCGTCGTCGCCCTGTCGTTGCAAGCGGGCTACCAGCGCTACCACGACGAGGCGGCCACGTTGTCCCGCAACACCGTCCGGCTGGTCGCGCTCGGCATCGCCGGCGAGATCGACCGCGTCGACCTGGCGTTGCGGAACGCCGCCGACGCGGCGATTCGATCCGCCGCCGGCCATGGAGAGGACCTGGAGGAAATGCTCGACCGTCAGCGCGCCCGCCTGCCGCTGATCGAAGTCATGGGGATCGAGAATACCGCCGGAATCATCACCCATGTGTCCGGGGGCCTGTCGCGGAAAGGAATCTCGGCCGCCGAACGCGACTATTTCGCCGCGCTCCGCGACAACCCCGGCCTGGACCTGGCGATCTCGCGACCGGTGCTGGGGCTGGTCAGCGGCAAATGGGTGGTGATCCTGGCGCGACGCATCCCGGCGGCGGATGGCGGCTTCGGCGGCGTCGTCTACGCTTCGGTCGGCATCGACTGGTTCACCGAACGCTTCAACCAACTGGAGATCGGCCCCCACGGAGCGGTGGTGCTGCGCGGCGACGCCAGCCGCGACTTCGATCTGCTGACGCGCTTCCCCGCCGGCGGCTTCGTCGGTCAGACTCGGGTGTCGGACACCTTCAAATCGATGATCGCCGCCGACCCCCGCGAAGGCACTTACGAGGCGCGGGCCGGCGCCGACGACGTGCTGCGCACCTTTTCCTACCTGGCGATCGGCGAACACCCGTTGATCTGCCTGGTGGGATTCGCGCCCGAGGACTATCTCGGCCCCTGGTGGCGGGAGGCGGCGAAACTGGCGGTGCTGGCGGCAATCTTCTGCCTGGTCACCGTGCTGGCCGGCATCGCCACCCTGCGGGCCTGGAGAGCGCTGGAGCGCAAAAGCGTCGACCTCGCCCGCTCGAACGCCGACCTCGAACAATTCGCCTATGTCGCATCGCACGACTTGCAGACGCCGCTCAGAAGCGTCGTCAGCTACACCCAGCTTCTGGCCCGGCGCTATCGCGGCCGATTGGACGCCGACGCCGACGACTTCTTGGATTTCATCGTCGATGCCGGCAAGCGCATGTCGATGATCATCGCCGACCTCCTGGAATACGCCCGACTGTCAAGCGCCGACCGCGACCGCCAGTCGATCGACGTCGATGACGTTCTCGCCGCGGTGATGTCGCAATTGAAGGACGTCATCGACGAATGCGACGCCCACATCACGGCGCCCAATTTTCCGCCCCACGTCCTTGGCGATTTCTCGCAGTTGACCAGCCTGTTCCAGAACCTGATCCACAACGCGTTGCGCTACCGCCATCCCGACCGCCGGCCCGAAGTGACGATCACCGTGGCCGCCGAGGGCGAAGCCATGTGGCACTTCACGATCCGTGACAACGGCATCGGCATCGACCGCGAGTATTTCGACAAGGTCTTCGTCATTTTCCAGCGGCTTGACCCGCTCCGCTACCCCGGCGGCACCGGTATCGGCCTGGCCCATTGCCGCGGCATCGTCAACCGCCTGGGTGGCCGCATCTGGCTGGAATCCGAGGTGGGCCAGGGTACCACCTTCCATTTCACCCTGCCGGCGGCCCCGAAGGACTGATGCCGATTCCGCTTGCCCGCCCGACCGTGGCGACGCATTGATGGAGGAGCGCCAAATTCACGAGGGGAGGACATGGCCGTTTCCTACCCCGCGATGTGGACCGACGTCGTCGACCTTCGCGATTTCTACGACACCAGCCTTGGCCAGATGACACGGCGACTGATTCGCCGCCAGTTGCGCCTGCTTTGGCCGGATGTCGGCGGGCAGCGGGTGATGGGCCTGGGCTTCGCCACTCCCTATCTGCGGCCGTTCCTGGGCGAGGCCGAACGGGTGATCGCCATCATGCCGGCCAGCCAGGGCGTGCTGCCCTGGCCGCACGAAGGCCCCTGCCTGACGGCCCTGGCCGACGAGACCGAATTGCCGCTGCCCGACCGTTCGATCGACCGCATGATCCTGGTGCACGCGCTGGAGGCGGCCGAGCAAGTGCGCGCCATGATGCGGGAGATATGGCGGGTGCTGGCCGATGGCGGCCGGCTGATCGTGGTGGCACCCAACCGACGCGGCATCTGGGCCCGCATGGAACGGACCCCGTTCGGCAATGGCCGCCCCTACACGCCGTCGCAGATCAGCCGCCTGCTCCGGGACAATTTGTTCACGCCGGTGACCCTGACCTCGGCGCTGCTGCTGCCGCCGACCAATTCACGGATGCTGCTGCGCTCGGCCCCGGCGGTCGAGGAACTGGGCCTGCGCTGGTTCGACACCTTCGCCGGCGTCGTCATCGTCGAAGCCGCCAAGCAGATCTACGCCGGCACCGGTCTGCGCGAAGCCAAGGGCAAGCGCCGCGGCTACCTGCCGGTGGCCCAGGGCTTCCCACGGCTGGGGGTGAATCACTAGGGACCTTTCCGGGACGGCTGATACTCGGCGCCCATCAACTTGACGTTTCGTGTCATCCCGAGCGCATGCGAGAGAGCTCCGTTTGGCAGGTTGCGGAAAAACTCCGACATTATCTTCCGTCATTCCCGCGAAAGCGGGGACCGAAGGGAACGCGGAGCGGACAATCCATGTGTCCGCACACAACATCTTCCGATGCGACTTGGAGTTTGCGTCAACATGGACCCCCGCCTTCGCGGGGGTGACGATACAAGGGGAGGCTGAGGGGGGTTTTCCGCAACCTGTTAGTCCGGCGGATCCCAATCGGAAATGCCGGACCAGAACGAGATCCCTCCTTCCGTTGGTCGTCGGGATGACTGGTCAAATCATCGGGCGGGCGGTATGCCGCCTTCGCCGGAAAGAAACCTCGGTCGCGCCACGTCCTCGGGACGATGGCGGCGCCTATTCGGCCACCATCTCGGCGGCAAGGAAGCGCTCGACCTCGGCCGCCGGCATCGGCCGGGCGAACAGGAAGCCCTGCACCATATCGCAACCGCTGTCGCGCAGAAAAGCCGCCTGAGCCTCGGTCTCGACGCCCTCCGCCACCACCTCGATCGACAGATATCGGGCCAGTTGGACGATACCGCGGGCCAGGGCGGCGGCATCGGTGTCCTCGATGACGTCGTTGATGAACGAGCGATCCATCTTCAGCACCGAGATCGGCAAGCGCTTCAGATAGCCCAGACTGGAATAGCCGACGCCGAAATCGTCGAGCACCACCCGGGTGCCGAAGACGGCTAGGCTGGTCAGCATGGCCGCCGCCCGCTCGGGCTCGCGCATGATGGCGGTTTCGGTGATTTCGAGATCGATGGCGGTGGCGTCCACGTCCTCTTCGCCGAGGATGGCGGCAACCCGGCTGGCGAAATCGGGCAGCGCCAACTGCCGAGCGGAGACGTTGACGGCAATCGGCCCGTGGCGGAAGCCGGCGCGCCGCCAGGCGGCCACCTGGCGGCAGACCTGACGCAACACCCATTCGCCCAGCGGCACCACCAGGCCGGTATCCTCGGCCAACGGGATGAAGCGGACCGGCGAGATCATCCCCTGCTGCGGATGACGCCAGCGCACCAGCGCCTCGGCCCCTGCCATCCGGCCGCTGGCCAGGGTGAATTTCGGCTGGTAGTGGACCTCGAGCTCGCCGCGATCGATGGCCTGGCGCAGTTCCATTTCGAGCGTCAGGCGCTCGACGGCGGCGGCGTTCATGTCGGCCGAGAAGAAGCGATAGCCGTTCCGCCCGGATTCCTTGACCGTGTACATGGCGGTATCGGCGCTCCGCAGCAGTTCGCTGGCATCCACCCCGTCGCTGGGATAGAGCGCGATGCCGATGCTGACTCCGATGTGCAGTTCGCGATCGGCGATGTCGAAGGGCTTCTCCAGCAACCCCTGAACCTTTTCGGCCAAGGTGGCGACGTCGCCGGGGTTGTTCCATTCGGCCGACAGCACCACGAACTCGTCGCCGCCCAGGCGGGCGACGGTATCGGCCTTGCGCAGGCCCGTCTTCAACCGCCGCGCCACCTCTTTCAGCAACTCGTCGCCGACGTCGTGACCGAGCGAGTCGTTGACCACCTTGAAGCGGTCGAGGTCAAGAAACATCACCGCCGTATTGTGATCGCCGCGCCGCGAGGCGGCGATGGCATGGTCGAGGCGATCGCTCAATAGCGCGCGATTGGGCAGGCCGGTCAACGCGTCGTGGAAGGCCTGATGGCGGATACGCTGTTCCTTGTCGTGCAGTTCCGAGATGTCGTCGAAGACGCCGACATAGTGGGCGATCTGTCCACGCTCGTCCCGCACCTCGGTAATGGTCAGCCATTCAAGATAGGCCTCGCCACTCTTGCGACGGTTCCACAACTCGCCGGTCCAGCGCCCCTGCTCTTTGATCGTCCGCCACATGCGATCGTAAAATTCAGGCCCCTGGCGGTCGGATTTGAGCAGCGCCGGGGTGCGCCCCACCACTTCCTCGGACGAATAGCCGGTGATGGCGGTGAAGGCCGGGTTGATCCGCTCGATGACGCCGTCCGGCGAGGTGACGACGATGCCTTCGCCGGTGTGGTTGAAGACGCTGGCCGCCATCTGCAAACCGGCCTCGGCCCGCTTCTTGTCGGTGACCTCGTCCCAGATGTGCACCACCTCGCCCGTGGGCAATCGGTAAAAGGCGTGGTCGCGCCAACCCGAGATGCGTTCGTCCTGGTAGAACATCATCGATCGGGATTCGGCGTCGCCCGTCGTCAGCACCCGGCGGATCATGTCGAGCAGATCGGCCTCGGCGGCGGGGAAAACTTCAAGCAGGCGGCGCCCGACCATTTCGTCGCGCTCCAGCCCTTCGATGGCCAGCGCCGCCGGATTGACGTTGATATAGACGAAATCCTCGCCGCCATCGATCGGGTGCAATACCGCCACCGCCTCGCCCATGCTCTCGAACAGGGCGCGATGGCGGCGCTCGCTGGCGGTGACGCGGTCGAGCATCGGCTGGGTGACGCGGACGAACATCACCGCCCCCAGCGCGATCACCAGCAGACCGACGGCGGCGGCCACCAGGGCGGCGACGATGAAGGGGCGCCGCACCTCGTCCATATCGATCTTGGCCACCAGCCCCATGCCCAGCACCGCCACCGGCTCGTAGGCCGCCAGCACCTCGACGCCGCGATAGTCGCGCAGCACATCGACGCCCGACCGGCCTTCCAGGGCGCGGCGCATCGGCGCGGCGTTGCCCGACTCCCAGGGCACCGGCATCAATTGGTCGAAATCGGCGTGGCGATGGCGAAGATAAAAGACGATCTGGTCGCCCTCGCGGGCGCCGAAGGTGAACTCGCCGGTTTCGCCGAAGCCGGGGAAGCGGCGCAACGCCTCGGCCACCGCCTTCACCGCCGCCCCGCGCCAATCGCCGCCGGGCGACGCGTCGCTCCGCGCGTCCTCGGCGATGGCCTCGATCATGCGGGCTTGGGCCATATTGGTCTCGATCAGGCGCTGCTTTTGGCCGTCGAAATAAGCGCCGTGAAGCACGACCAGCACCGTGGCCGCCACCGCCAGACAGGCCGCCGTCAGGATCGCCACCAGCAGGGAAACGCGCGACCGCCCGAAATTCATGCCGATTCCACCAAGCCCCGGAAAAAACTAGCACTTTCCGCGAAGGATTAACCATGGGCCTTTTGGTATTAGTTCCACAGGCGCTGGCGGGCGGCGAGGCATGACGCTATAAACGCGCCATGACCGCCCGAGCCATTCCCACCGACGACTTGACGCCGCTGGAGGCGCTCCTCGAACTGGAGAGCCTGGCCGCCGAGCTCGCCGCCCATGACCGCGCCTACCACACCCTGGCCCAGCCGACGGTCACCGACGCCGAATACGACGCGCTGGTGCGCCGCAACGCCGCCATCGAGGCCCGCTTTCCCCATCTGGTCCGTGCCGACAGCCCTTCGCGCAAGGTCGGCGCCCAGGCGGCCGAGGGTTTCGGCAAGGTGCGCCACCGGCTGCCGATGCTGTCCCTGGACAACGCCTTCGCCGACGAGGACGTGCGCGAGTTCACCGACCGCGTCCGCCGCTTCCTCGGCCTGACCGCCGACCAGCCGGTGGCGATGGTGGCCGAGGCCAAGATCGACGGCCTGTCGATCAGCCTGCGCTACGAGGAGGGCCGCTTCGTCCAGGGCGCCACCCGGGGCGACGGTTCCGAGGGCGAGGACGTCACCCGCAACCTGCTGACGCTGGCCGAGGTGCCGCGCGTCATCCACGGCGCCCCGCCGGTGCTGGAGGTGCGGGGCGAAGTCTACATGACCAAAGCCGACTTCATGGCGCTGAACGACCGTCAGCGGGCGGCCGGCGACAAGCTGTTCGCCAATCCCCGGAACGCCGCCGCCGGATCGCTGCGCCAGTTGGACCCCGCCGTCACCGCCACCCGGCCGCTCAGCCTGTTCGCCTACGCCTTGGGCGAGGTTTCGACGCCGGTCGCCGACAGCCATTGGGACTTCCTGGCGCGCCTGGGGGAATGGGGCTTCAAGGTCAACCCGCTGGCCAGCCTGTGCCCCGACGCCGAGGCGCTCTTGGCCTTCTACCACCGCATCGGCGATTCGCGGGCCGGACTCGCCTACGACATCGACGGCGTCGTCTACAAGGTCGACCGCTTCGACTGGCAGGCGCGGCTGGGGATGAAGGACCGCAGCCCGCGCTGGGCCATCGCCCACAAATTCCCGGCCGAACAGGCCCGCACCCTGTTGAAGGCGATCGAGGTCCAGGTCGGCCGCACCGGGGCGCTGACTCCGGTGGCGATCCTGGAGCCGGTCAATGTCGGCGGCGTGGTGGTGTCGCGCGCCACCCTGCACAACGAGGACGAGGTCGCCCGCAAGGACGTGCGGGTGGGCGACACGGTGATCATCCAGCGGGCCGGCGACGTCATCCCCCAGGTGGTCGGCCCGGTGCCGGACCTGCCGCGCGGAACGCCCTACGTCATGCCCAAGCTCTGCCCGGTTTGCGGCTGCCATGCCGCCCGCGCCGAGGGCGAGGTCGCCTGGCGCTGCACCGGTGGCCTGGTCTGCGCCGCCCAGGCGACCGAACGGCTGTTCCACTTCGCCAGCCGCGACGCCTTCGACATCGAAGGACTGGGCGAGAAGAACGTCGAGTTCCTGTGGACCCACGACTACGTCAAGCGCCCGGCCGACATCTTCCGGCTGGAGGCGGAGAACGCGCGGCGCCTGACCAAGCTGGAAAATTTCGACGGCTGGGGCAAACGCTCGGTCGAGAAGCTGTTCGCCGCCATCCGCGCCCGCGCCAATATCGGATTGGAGCGCTTCATCTACGCGCTCGGCATCCGCCAGATCGGCGAGGCCACCGCCCGGCGGCTGGCCCGGCATTACGGCGAACTGGGCCACTGGCGCCAGGCGATGGCGGCGGCGGGCGACCGCGAATCCGAGGCCTGGCAGGAACTGACCTCGATCGAGGATATCGGTCCCTCGGTGGCCGGCGACATCGTCGATTTCTTCGCCGAGGCCCACAATATCGAGGCCGTCGACGACCTGATCGCCGCCATGACGGCGCTGGGCGGCGGCGTCGCCCCGGCCGAGGCGCCGACGGTCGCCGCCTCGCCGGTCACCGGCAAGGCGGTGGTGTTCACCGGCACGCTGGCCACCATGACCCGCCAGGAGGCCAAGGCCCGCGCCGAGGCGCTGGGGGCCAAGGTGGTCGGCAGCGTCTCGAAGAAGACCGATTACGTCGTCGCCGGCACCGATCCCGGCTCGAAGGTCACCGAGGCCGGCAAGCTGGGGGTGGCCATCCTCGACGAGGGGCAGTGGCTGGCGCTGATCAACGGCACCGGCTGAAAAAAGGGCTTGACCTAGAGTCGCTCGAACCCCCGACCATGCGTCCCAACGAACCTCGGAGGGGACGATGAACATCGGCGAAGTGGTTCGGCGCAGCGGGCTGGGCGAGCACACGCTGCGCTATTACGAGAAGATCGGGCTGCTGCCCCCCATCCGCCGCGACACCGCCGGCCAGCGGCAATTCGCGCCCGACGACCTGCGCCTGCTGGAATTCCTGGTCAAACTGCGGCGCACCCGCATGCCGCTCGACCAGATGCGCCGCTACGTCCAGTTGCTGCGCCGGGGCGAGGCGACGCTGGGCGAACGCCGCGCCATGATCGAGGCCCACGAAGCCCAGGTGCGGGCCGCCATCGCCGAAATGCAATCCTGCCTGGAGGCGGTCCAGGCCAAGGTCGAGCTTTACCGGAAATGGGAACGCGAGGCGGCCGCCGCCGCCCCTCCCCCAAGCCAGGAGACCAGATGATGAAGACGCGCATTCTGGGTAAGGACGGCATCGCGGTTTCGGCCATCGGCCTGGGCTGCATGGGCATGTCGGAATTCTACGGCGCCCACGACGACGCCGAATCGCTGGCGACGCTGGAGCGCGCGCTGGAATTGGGCGTCAGCTTTCTCGATACCGCCGACATGTACGGACGCGGCCATAACGAGACGCTGCTGGGCGGCTTCCTCAAGGGCCGCCGCGACCGGGTGGCGCTGGCGACCAAATTCGGCATCGTCCGCGAGGCCGACGGCTATGGCCGGCGCATCGACACCAGCGCCGCCTATGTGCGGACGGCCTGCGAGGCGTCGCTGAAGCGGCTGGGAATCGAGACCATCGACCTCTATTACGCCCATCGCCTGGAGCCCGGCCGCCCGGTCGAGGAAACCGTGGGGGCCATGGCCGAACTGGTGCGCCAGGGCAAGGTGCGGGCGATCGGGCTTTCGGAGGTCTCGGCCGCCACCCTTCGCCGCGCCGCCGCCGTCCATCCGATCGCGGCGGTGCAGTCGGAATGGTCGCTGTGGAGCCGCGATCCCGAGACCAACGGCGTTCTGGCCGCCTGCCGCGACCTGGGCACCGCCTTCGTCGCCTACTCGCCGCTGGGGCGCGGCTTCCTCACCGGCCGCCTCGACGGCACCGAAGGCTTGGCCGAGAACGACTTCCGCCGCCTGTCGCCGCGCTTCCGCGCCGAAAACCTGGCCCGCAACCAGGCCTTGGTCGAGGCGGTCAAGGGGCTGGCCGCCGCCAAGGGGGTGACGCCGGGGCAATTGGTGCTGGCCTGGCTGCTGGCCCAGGGGCCCGACGTGGTGCCGATCCCCGGCACCCGGCGCCGCGCCCATCTGGAGGAAAACCTGGGCGCCCTGGCGATCACCCTCGACGCCGCCGAGGTCGAGGCGATCGGCCGGGCGGTACCGCCCGGCGCCGCCGCCGGCGAACGCTATCCCGAGGAGGGAATGAAGGGCCTGAACGCCTGAACGGCCGTTCCGGTTGCCCCCGAGCCCGCTCTGCCGTATGACGGTGGGGATTGCTGGCGGATCGGGCGATGAGCGACACCGAAAACCTGCGCGATAAATTCAAACGCCCCTTGGAACGCCCCGGCGCCGGACCGGCGGCGCCGGCGAAGCGCGCCGAGGCCCAGCTTCCGGTGCCGATCGCCCAGCCGGCGCCGACCGGCGACGAGGCGGCGGCGGGCGGCGGCGGTCTCGCCCGGCTGCTCGGCGCCATCGGCCGCATGCTGGCGCCCAAGCCGCCGGTCAAGGACCAGCCGGCCGCCGACGCCGCCGAAAGCCCGGTGTTCACCGCCCTCGTCGCCCATCTCGGCAATGACACCGACGGCGCCGGCTTCGCCCATCTGTTCGCCAGTCTCGAGGGTCGGCTGCCGTTCAAGCTGAAGTCGCTGGGGCGCGCCTTCGCCCTCGACAACCTGGAAGACCCGGCGGCGGTGGCCTCGCTGGTCACCAACACCCGACAGGTGGCGGCCAACGACAAGGTCGACCTGCTGATCTGGGGCGACATGGTCAAGGAGGGCTACCGCCTGCGCTTCGCCTCGGCGGCCTCTCCCGACGAGGACCGCCCCGGCGTCTTCGGGCCCTCGACCCGTCTGGAACTGCCGCGCGATTTCGGCGAGCCGGCCGCCACCTTGCTGCTGGCCGCCGCCATCGCCGCCGCCGAGACCTCGAACGAGGCGCAGAAGGGCGCCGTGCGCCGTCTGCTGCCGCCGTTGGCGGCGCAGGTCGAAGGCTTGTCGACCAAGCCGCCGCTGTCGATGTCGATGCCGCAACAACGCTCGCTGCAACTGGTGTTCGGCCATGTCGCCGCCGTCACCGCCCTGTCGGTGCCGCCCTCCCAGGCCGGGCTATGGTTCGATAAGGCCATCGCCTCGTACCGCGCCGCGCTGAAGCGGATCAGCCGCGTCGATCCGACCTGGGAAACCGGCCTGATCCACAAGCATGTCGCCGCCGTGCTGACCGCCCAGGCCGAGGCGGCCAAGGAACCGGCGCCGCAGTTGAAGGAGGCGGTGGCGGAATGGCGCTCGGCCGCCGAGAATCTCGCCCGCGCCACCATGCCCCAGGAATGGGCGTCGGCGCAGATCCGGCTGGGCAACGCCCTTTATCGCCTCGATCTGGTCACCGGCGACATCGACCTGCTGCGCGAGGCGCTACAGACCCTGCAAGGGGCGCTGCAAGTCTATTCCCGCACCGAGACGCCACAGAAGTGGGCGGCGATCATGCACGACATCGCCCTGGTGCTGGAGGTCTACGGCGACCAGCTGAAAAGCCCGGAAGTGTTGAAGCGGTCGGTCGAAACCTGCGAATCGGTGTTGCAGGTCTTCACCCGCGAGCGCGCCCCCCAATCCTGGGCGGCGGCGCAGAACACCCTGGGCTCGGCGCTGTTCCTGCTCGACAAGCATTCGGACGGCACCGCCAACCTCGACGCCGCCGCCACCGCCTTCCAGCAGGCGCTCGACGTCTTCCGCTCGGTGGGGGCGAAGAAGCAGGCCCAGGTCGCCGCCCGCAACCTGGGCCATGTCAACAAGCTGGCCGAGGACCGCCGCGGCCGCCAGATCGTCGATCCCGGCTGGGTCGACAAGCCGCCGCCCAAGCGGCGCTGATCACTCCGCCTCGACCAGATCGCGATAGGCGTGCCAGCTGGCATGGGCGGCGACCGGCAGCGTCACCGCCAAGCCGACAAACAGGAAGCCCATGCCCGACAGGCTGAGCACGGCCAGCGTCGCCGCCCAGCCGATCATGTTCGGCCAGTTGGCTCGGACGGCGCGCAGCGAGGTGCGCATGGCGGTCATCGCCGAGACCGGACGGTCGAGCACCATCGGCAAGGCCACCACCGACAACGAGAAGGCGATCGCCGCCATGGTCAGCCCGACCGCGGTCCCGGCGATCAGGAACGGCAGGCCCTGGGGCGCCTCCAGCAATTGGCCGAGGAAGTCGCCGAGCGCCGGCGGCCGGTTGCCGAAGAATAGGGCGAAGATGAACAGCGCCAGTTGGATCCACACCAGGAACACCAGCATCAACGCCAGCCCCATGTCGGCCACCTGGGCGTTGCGGCGCACGGTGTCGAGGCAGGAAAGCGGCGATACCGGCAAACCCAGTTCGTGGCGGCGACTGACCTCGTACAGGCCGGCGGCGGCGATCGGCGCCACCATCAGGAAGCCGCCGCCCAGCGGCAGGATCATCGACCCCATGCCGACCTGGTCGAGGCCGATGGTCAGCAGCCAGCCGACGACGGCGAAGGTGAGGCCGTAGGTCAGTCCGATGGCGGGATGGGCGGCGAAGTCGGCGAAACCGCGCGCGAGCCACGTGGCGCTACGCTCGGGGCTGACCCGGTGGATGCCGGGCGTCGGCTCGGTGACGGCGTAGGGAATCGCAAGGGGGCGAAGGGGACGGGGCATGGGGGCCTCCTCTCTCAAAAATGCGACTAATTCTTCGTCGCAACAAGAGAAAAGCCTACGCCCGTCCGGGAAAGCGCACAACGGCGTAAAAGTATGAGACAGGAACTGGAGATCAGCGCGCGGCGGCGCGCGCCGCCGCCATGTGCAGCCGCCCGGCGCCCTCGCCGAAGCGCCCCATCGCCGTCTGGAGCTTGGGGTCCTGGGTCATGAAGTGGTTGAAGATCCACATCTCCAGCACGGTGGCCACCTTGACGACGAAATCGGCATTGGGCTTGGCCCCCGCCGACGGCAATTCGGCCAGCAGCAGATCGTTGACGTGCTTGGCCAATACCCGGTGATGGCCGGCGTGAACCGCGGCGTCCTTGTACCCGGCCGCCACCATCAACTGCTCTTCACGGCGAAAGGATTCGTTGGCGTATTTGCGCAGCCGCGCCACCACCGCGCGCGCCGCCTCCAGGTTCTTCCGCGACGCGAAATAGTTGGTGAGTTCGAACAGCCGGCGCCGTTCATCATCCAATTCCGGATGACCGAACCTGAATTTTTCGTTCCAATTGACCGCCATGCCGCCCCCGATACGGTCGGTTCCAGTGACGATCAATATACAGCGCAATTCGTTAAGATAAATCCGGGGGACACCCTAGAAATCGCCACCCTATACTTTAGCAATTGCGCACAATACTTATGTCGGAGACGACCTTCGGCGCTAAGCGTCGTCGCCGACGCAGGAGGGCGGCAGCCACACGATCACCGTGGTGCCCTTGCCGAGAACGCTGTCGATGGACAGATGCCCGCCATGCAGTTCGGCCAGGCTCCGGGCCAGCGGCAATCCCAGGCCGGTGCCCTCGTACTTGCGGGTAAAGAAACTGTCGACGCGGCCGAACAGGGTCAAGGCCGTGGCCACACCCTCGGCGTCCATGCCGATTCCGGTGTCGGCGACGGAAATCCGCACGCCGCCGTCCTCGGCCCGTCGCACCCGCAGCCGGATGGAGCCGCCCTCGGGGGTGAACTTGACGGCATTGCCGAGAAGGTTGGCGAGAATCTGGCGGATGCGGCGCTCGTCCACCAGCAGCCGCGCCGGCGCCTGGGCGAGATCGACCTCGACGGCAATGTGCTTACCCTCGGCGGCCGGTTGGATCATACGCTCGGCCAGTTGGACCAGCGCCTCGGTTTCGACCGGCTCGGGGAAAATGTCGAGGCGGGCCGCCTCGATCGCCGACACGTCGAGGATGTCGTTGATCAACCCGCGCAGATGGGTGCCGGAATTATGGATATCCTTGACGTAGCCCAGGATTCGGTCCGGGCAATCAAGGCCGAAAGCGCCGCTGACGATACCGTCCGAAAAGCCGATGATGGCGTTCAAGGGCGTCCGCAACTCGTGACTCATGGTGGCGATGAACTCGCTTTTCGCCTTGCTCGCCGATTCCGCCTTGGCTCGGGCGTTGTCGGCGGCCAGGCGCTCGGTTTCCAGTTCCGCCATGGTCTGGCAATACTGTTCGTAATAGGCTTTCATCGCCAGGGTGGCGATTTGTTCATCGGTGATCTTGCGGTAACCCCACCAGGTGAGCAGGCCGAGCACCGCCAGCAACCCACCACAGAAGACCCCGACACCGATGGCGCGGGCACGCCACGTCGCCAGCACGACGTCGCTGTCCGAGACCGAGGTGACGACCAGCGGCCAGCCCTCGACGGCGCGATAGGCGCCGACGCGGGTGATGCCGTCGATCGGCGAAACCGCCTCGTAGGTGCCGGTGGGCGCCTGGGGCAGATAGGTGGTGAACAGCGGATGTCCCGCCCCGGACGGCGCCGCCTCGCCACGCCAATTCTGCAACCGCCGGGCCACCACCGTGCCGTCCGGCTTGTAGATCGCGATGTTGTCGGTGGCGGCCAGCCCCAGGCGGGCATACATCTGGGTGAAATGATCGACGTACGTCGTCGCCACCAGCACGCCGGCAAAGGCGCCGTTACCATCGACCACGCGGCGACTGAGCGAAAAAAACCACCGCCCCGACTGGAATCGCGAGCGGGTCATGCCGCCGATATGAAATTCCTCGCCGGCCAGCGCCGCCTGGAAATATTCGCGATCGCGGACGTCGATGCCGCGGATATCGGCCGCCAAGGTCGACATCAGCGCCTTCCCGTCCGGCCCGAAGAAAGTCAGGCTGCCGATTTCCGATCCGTTGTTCACCCAGCGCGTGAAGATGGCGGCGGTGGCGGGGGAAATCCGGCGCCAACCGTCGAGGGCGATGGCGTCGTTCAATTCGGCGAGCGCCATTCGGCTGAGGTCGAACGTCTGCCGGGCGTTGGCCTCGAGCAACTGCACCAGCACGACGTTGCGCCGCTCGGCCTCGCGCAGGGTGAATTCGCGATCGGTGCGAACGGCGAACGCCGCCAGCGACACCGTCGTCAACGCCAGAATGCCGACGATCAACAGCAACAGGCTGGCCGCTTTAGTCCGCTTCAGCAGAGTGGGCAGCATCGCGCCTCTCGCATCCCCCCGGTCGGAGCACGCTAGCGAAAAGCGCGCAACGCGTCCAAATCAATCGCCGCGACTGAGCAGGAAAAGCCCCTGATCGGCAAAGAAGTTGGTGGCCAACCGGCTGCCCAGTCCGTCCAACACTTGGCCGTCGCGATCCAGCGCCACCGCCCGATCGACACGAACGCCGAGATCGGCGCACAGGGTCTGGAAGTCGAGAATAGTGCAGAAGTGAATGTTGGGCGTCTCGTACCAATCGTAGGCCAGGGTGTCGGTCACCGGCATCCGCCCCTTGGTCAACAGGTCCCAGCGCACCCGCCAATGGCCGAAATTGGGAAACGACACGATCGCCTTGCGGCCGATGCGCAGCATGTTGTTGAGCACGGTCTTCGGCGCGTAGGTGGCCTGAAGCGTCTGGCTGAGGATGACGTAATCGAAGGCGCCGGTGGGGTAATCCTTGAGGTCGGTATCGGCGTCGCCCTGGATCACCGACAACCCGTGCGCCACCGCCGCGGTGACGCCGGCCATCGACAATTCGATGCCGCGACCGTCGACGCCCTTGTTCTTGCCCAGCCAGGCCAGCAGCGAACCGTCGCCGCAGCCGACGTCGAGCACGCGCGAGCCCGAGGCGACCATGTCGGCAATCAGCTTGAGGTCGACGCGCAGGTTGCCGTTGGAGATCGACATCATCATGGCTTGGTGACCTCGGACTGGACCACCCGCCTCGGCAGGCCGCGATGCTCGGCGGCGCCGTCGAGGAAACCGGTGAGCGTGGCGTGCAGGACCGGCTCGTCGAGCAGAAAAGCGTCGTGCCCCTTGTCCGACTGGATCTCGACGAAGCTGACATTGGCCGCCACCGCGTTCAGCGCATGCACCACCGCGCGGCTTTCGCTGGTGGGAAACAGCCAGTCGCTGGTGAACGAAATGACGCAGAAGCGGGTCTTGGTGCCGACGAAGGCGTTGGCCAGCACGCCGCCGTTCTCGGCGGCGAGATCGAAATAATCCATCGCCCGGGTGATGTAGAAATAGGAATTGGCGTCGAAACGCTCGACGAAGGTCGACCCCTGGTGGCGCAGATAGCTCTCGACCTGGAAGTCGGCGTCGAAGCCGTAGGAGAAGCCCTCGCGCCCCTGCAGGTTGCGGCCGAATTTGCGGTGCAGCGCCGGCTCGGACAGGTAGGTGATGTGCGCCGCCATGCGCGCCACCGCCAGGCCGCGATGCGGCATCTTGCCCTGGGCCATGTAATCGCCGCCGCACCAATCCGGGTCGGCGGCGATGGCCTGGCGGCCGACCTCGTTGAAGGCGATGTTCTGCGCCGAATGGCGGGCGGCGGTGGCGATGGGAATGGCGGCGAACACCCGCTCGGGGAAGGTGGCCGCCCATTCCAGCGTCAGCATGCCGCCCATCGAGCCGCCGACCACGCAGAACACCTGGTCGATGCCGAGGTAATCGAGCAGGCGCGCCTGCACCTGCACCATGTCGCCGATGGTGATTCCGGGGAAGGACAGCGCCCACGGCTTGCCGGTGGCGGGATTGACGTCCTTGGGACCGGTGGTGCCCATGCAGCCGCCCAGCACGTTCGAGCAGACCAGAAAATAACGGTCGGTGTCGAACACCCGGCCCGGCCCCACCAGTTCGCTCCACCAGCCCGGCTTACCGGTGATCGGATGGGGGTCGGCGACGTAATGGTCGCCGGTCAGCGCGTGGCAGATGAGGATGGCGTTGGAACGGTCGGCGTTGAGCGTACCGTAGGTCTGATAGGCGACGGTGACCGGCCCCATCTCGATACCGCAATCCAACCGGATCGGCCGGTCGAGACCCAGCTGCACGGTATAGCCCAGCGGGTTGCGGAGAGGGGGGGGACCGGGTGGCTCGGTGGCGTTCATGCTGGCGGCGAAAATCCCACTAACGCTCGACCGGGGGGGCCGAGGAGAAGATTAGCTATGGTCGGGCGCCGAGGCTGTCAACGTTTTCTTTGATTTCCCGCCCCGCCCGCACTAAACCTAGTCGGCTTCGCCTCCTTCATCGCCATGGTCATGACCAGTCCAGAACCGTCCCTTGATGCCCTTCGCCAGCAGGTCGACCGAGTCGACGAGCAGCTGCATGACCTGATCATGAAGCGCTGCCAGCTGGTCGAGCGGCTGGGCCCGCTGAAGACCGGAAGCGGCCCCGCCATCCGTCCCGGCCGCGAAGCCGAGGTGCTGCGCCGTCTGATGGCCCGCCACAAGGGCGGCTTCCCCAAGGCGTCGCTGGTGCGCATCTGGCGCGAGATGCTGGGGGCCTTCGGCGGCCTGCAGGAACCGTTGTCGATCGCCGTCTGCCAGGCCGAACGCGGCGACGGCTTCATCGAACTGGCCCGCAACCATTTCGGCGTCGTCTGGCCGGTGAACCCGATTCCCGGCGCCGGCCAAGTGGTCAAGCTGGTCGCCGACGGCCAGGCCAGCGTCGGCGTGGTGCCGCTGCCCGGTCACGGCCCCGGCGGCGCCGAGCCCTGGTGGGTGGCGCTGACCGCCGAGAACGAGGCGATCCCCCGCGTCGTCTCGCGCCTGCCGGTCTACCCCAACGACGATCCCCGCCCCGAGCCGCTGGAGGCGCTGGTCATCGCCCGCCGCCCCCACGACGACACCGGCCTCGACCGCACCCTGGTGGTGGCCGAGACCGGCGCCACCACCAGCCGCGACCGCGTCCGCGCCCTGTTCGCCGCCGCCGGCATGGAGCCGACCGAGATTCTCGCCGCCACCAACGTCGACGGCACCCTGCTCACCCTGGTCGAGGTCGAAGGCTGGGTCGGCCCCGCCGACCCGCGTCTGGTGACGCTGGTGCGCGACCCGGTGCGACACGCCAGCGTCATCGGCGGCTATCCGGTTCCATTGTCGCCCTAGGGCGCTACTTACCACGGATCAGTTCCTCGATATGGCCGCAAAGGATTCACCACAGAGACACAGAGGCACGGAGGCGCCCATGCCGACCGCGAAGCGATGGGCCGTCTCCCGGCCAGAAAGCAGTCTCTGTGCCTCTGTGTCTCTGTGGTTTTTTTCGCCCCGCAACCCGATTCGTGGTGAGTAGGGCGTTATTCCGCCCCTGTCGCCGCAAGGCGTTTCCTCCCGTCCTGCCAAGGAGTCGTTTCGTGACCGCACCCGCGCCCCGCCCGGGAATCCTGGACATCAAGCCCTATGTCGGCGGCGAGTCGGCGATCGAGGGCGTCGATCGCATCGTCAAGCTGTCCTCCAATGAAGGAGCGCTGGGCCCCAGCCCCAAGGCGCTGGCCGCCTATACGGCGGTGGCGGCCGAACTGCACCGTTATCCCGACGGCGGCGCCAGCGACCTGCGCCGCGCCATCGCCCGGCGCTACGGCCTGGACGCCGAGCGCATCGTCTGCGGCGCCGGTTCGGACGAATTGCTGGGCATCCTCTGCCGCGCCTATGCCGGGCCCGGGGACGAAGTGCTGTACAGCCGCCATGGCTTCCTGATGTACGCCATCGCCGCCAAGGCCTGTGGCGCCACGCCGGTGACCGCCCCGGAAATCGACCTGACCGCCTCGGTCGACAACCTGCTGGCGGCGGTGACGCCAAGGACCCGGATCGTCTTCCTGGCCAATCCGAACAACCCGACCGGCACCTACGTACCGGCGGCCGAGGTGGCCCGCCTGCGCGCCAGGCTGCCGGCCAACGTGCTGTTGGTGGTCGACGCCGCCTACGCCGAGTTCGTGTCGAAGAACGACTTCACCTCGGGCCTCGATCTGGTCGACGGCCCCGGCGCCAACACCGTGGTCACCCGCACCTTCTCGAAGATCTTCGCCCTGGGCGGGCTTCGGCTCGGCTGGGCCTATTGCCCCGAGCCGGTGGCCGGGGTGCTGAACCGGGTACGCAACCCCTTCAACGTCGGCTCGCCGGCGCTGGCGGCGGGGCTGGCCGCCTTCGAGGACGTCGCCTACACCGAGTTGTGCAAGGCCCACAACGACTACTGGCTGCCCTGGCTGACCGAACGGTTGAACGCTCTCGGCCTGGAGACCACGCCGTCGGTGTGCAACTTCGTGCTGGTCCGCTTCCCCGCCGAGAAGGGCCGTGACGCCCAGGCGGCCGACGCCTTCCTGCGATCGAAGGGGATCATCGTCCGCGCCATGGGCGGCTACGGCCTGGGCGACTGGCTGCGGGTCACCGTCGGCCAGGGCGACGAGAACGGCTTGGTCGTCGCCGCCTTGACCGAGTTCCTGGCCAAGGGAAAGCAATGACCGCCCCCCTGTTCGACACCATCTGCTTCGTCGGCATCGGCCATATCAACAGCTCGCTGGCGCGCGCCGTGCGCCAGCACAAGCTGGCCCGGCGGCTGACGACGCTGGAGATTTCGGACAAGGCTCGCGCCACCGCCCTGGAATTGGGCGTGGTCGACGAGGCGTTCACCGACGCCGCCCAGGCCATCCCCGCCGCCGATCTGGTGGTGGTCGGCACCCCGGTGGGGGCGATCGAGGCGGTCGGCCAGGCCATCGGCCCCCATCTGAAGCCGGGCGCCATCGTCACCGATGTCGGGTCGGTCAAGCTGGCGGTGGTTCGCGACCTGGCGCCCCACATTCCCGACGGCGTCCATTTCGTCCCCGGCCATCCCATCGCCGGCACCGAATTCTCGGGGCCGGAAAGTGGCTTGGCCGATTTGTTCAAGGGCCGCTGGCATATTCTGACGCCGCCGCCCGCCACCGACGCCCAGGCCACCGACCGGGTGGCGGCGCTGTGGCGCGCCGTCGGCGCCCAGGTCGAAATCATGGAACCGGCCCACCACGACAAGGTGCTGGCCATCACCTCGCACCTGCCGCACCTGATCGCCTACACCATCGTCGGCACCGCCAGCGACCTCGAGGAGCACCTGGCCCAGGAGGTGATCAAGTTCTCGGCCTCGGGCTTCCGCGACTTCACCCGCATCGCCGCGTCCGATCCGATCATGTGGCGCGACATCTTCCTCAACAACCGCGAATCGGTCCTGGAGGTGATCCAGCGTTTCACCGAGGACCTGACGGCGCTGCAACGCGCCATCCGCTGGGGCGAGGGCGAGGCGCTGGAAGACCGCTTCACCAAGACCCGCGCCATCCGCCGCGCCATCATCGACGCCAAGCAGGCCTAGCAGGCCGCGGAAAAACTCCCCAAGCTCGCCTCTATTTCGTCACCCCCGCGCAAGCGGGGGGCCATGTTGACGCGAACGCCAAATTGCATCGAAAGATGTTGTGTGCGGACGCATGGATTGTCCGCTCCGCGTTCCCTTCGGACCCCGCTTTCGCGGGAATGACGGAAAGGGAGGGCGGTCGCCGCCCGTGCGTGAAAG
>Ga0265327_10001248_pt1 | contig 33913 bp, 27 predicted proteins | sample 41621metaG_FD_202089 | JGI IMG/M metagenome (GOLD analysis project Ga0265327, IMG submission 202089) | Rhizosphere microbial communities from Carex aquatilis grown in University of Washington, Seatle, WA, United States - 4-16-21 metaG | ecosystem: Host-associated > Plants > Roots > Rhizosphere...
TCGCGCATCTTCAACAGAAGACCCTTATTGTCCAGGTGCGGTTTTAAGTGCAATAATCGCATAATAGCTTTTGGACAATAAAATTACTATTTTTATTTTATATATCTTGATAGCGGTTTGGTATAACTCCCTAAAGGGAGAATTTTTTTAATTTTTGTTAGTTATGTTTGTAGCCGGCTTTTGTGTTCGCTTCGAGCGGATTGTTGCAGCCTGTGCCGAATTTATTTCGGCATCGCACGCTTGCACTGTTTAATCAATGCCAATCATAAAAACAAAACCGGCATTGCTTTGCCAAAGGTGTTCTTGTTATTTTGCCGCATTTTGGACAAAGGTTCAAGTTGAGTTCGTGTTTATGATTCGCGTAAATACGTTTTACCACACGATCTTTAAAGGCATCGAAACCATCAGCCAATAATTGTTTTACGGGCTCGCTTTTTTGATATTTCTAAAACCTTATTTCTACCCTCAAGTTTTCTTTCTTTAATACCTTCAGAAGTAAGCAATATTCTGCCCGCTGCGGCTCTTTCGTAATCAGTCATAAAGCTATCCTCATAATCAAATATGTAATCTATTAACTCGGGATATAATTCTTGTCGTTCCATAAACGTTCATTTTAAACAATTGGAAAGCTGTTACACTTTCCAATTGTGGTTTTACTTCTGTGGTACAAATATCTGCCGCAACTGGTCTATCAACACACCATTGCCGTTAACACTTATGCTGCTTATTTTATCAGCTATCTTCTCCACGTATTCCATCTCTTTCAGCTTAAACAACATGGCGTTATCTTCCATCAGCTTTGCAGTGTTTAACAAACTGCGGGTGCTGGCTGTTTCTTCACGGCGCATAATAGTGTTAGCCTGTGCTTTTTTCTCGGCTATCAATACCTGGTTCATAATTTCTTTTACATCCCCAGGCAATATAATATCCTTAATGCCGTAACCCGCTACCTCAACACCAAGCTTCGCGGCATTGGCGGCAACAGCCTGTATAATAACCGGCGCAATGGTTTCTTTTTTCTCCAGCAACTGGTCTAAAGTAAAAGTACCAATGTATTCACGCAGCGCCAACTGAAAGGCAGTGTACAATTGCTTTTCGTACTCCTTGTTTTGCAGCAACGCCTGTTCAATATCTATAACTTTGTACTGTGCATATGCATTTATACGCAGGTTTGCTTTGTCCTTAGTAAGTATTTCCTGGCCATTTAATTCAAGCTGTTGCTGGCGGGTATCTACCTTACCAACATGTACTGAGATGGCATTCTTCCACCAGTAGTACGCACTGCTGTTTAGCACGCCCATATATTTACCATCAACAAACAACACCGCTTTCTCAAATGTTTCTACACTGCTGCTGCGTACATAAGGCGCTACCAGCTTGCTTAGTAAAGTAGTGCGGTCAATACTTTCTGTAATTTCAATTTTACTTATATCTGCTTTTACAAAACTGTATTGTACCACGCTTTTAAAGTAAGCATAATGGCCAGCCTGTAATACCTGCTTTAACAAGCCATTTTCGTATTGCAGGGCTATTTCATTATCTTTTACTTCAACAACCTGCAATACTTCTGCAAGTTTTGCATCCTGCAATAAAATGTTTAGTTCACAGGGCGCAGTAAATGGTTGCGTAACATCGTACACCAACACATTTTCTTTAAAACCCACCCAGTGCGCACCCTGTGCAAGCATACGGTTGTACGCGCCTTTTTTAAACACAAGGCCAATTTGGTAAGGGTTAATAGTTACACGTTTCATATAGTTTAGGTTTAGTACATTGTTTAATAAAGCAGGCGCCGTTAACCACCCGGCCAACGCGGAAACTGTTTTATGCTGTTTAATTGGCGCCGGTTAAACACTGCTTTTACAACGCTTTACAAAAAGGGTTAAGGGTTGAACCTCTTGTAAGCCATAGCGAAGTAAATAAGCCAGTGTTTAAGCAATGCCCGGCCACAACATGCAGCCTGTTTGCCGGCGCTAACCCGGCCGCCCTGTAAGTAATTACTTACTTTACATTGCCGGGTAACGGCCCCTACTTTGTTTGATGGCCATTTTTTTGGGAAGCGGCCCGCTTCCATTTTTTGGAAATCCTCAGTTTCCCGCGTTTACCATTTCGCCAGCCCGGTATTAATGGGCGTGGGATTCGAACCCACATAACTGCCTGTTGCTCTGCCAACTGAGCTACCACGTTTTAGCGTGAGCGGGAATTGAACCCGCGACCCACAGATTAATTGGTGGGTACAGCGCTTTTACGGCAACAGCATACAACCAGCAACTGTGGCTGCACTGCAGGGCTATACAGAAACCCATGCCTGGTTTGCTGTAAAAGGCATATACCTGTCTTGCTGTTAAGCAAGTTTTTTAAACACACTTTTCAGCGTGTTAATATTATTAAAAAGAACTTTGTACATCAATGCTCCCGGTGGCGTTCCCACCACCGGGGTGGCCTGGTATTTTTTTGCTTTCACAACACAAACATCAAACCCATGTGTGCAATCTTTTTGCACAGTTGAAATTATTTTTAGTTTTTTTGCAAAAATGTTTTTGCATGCCTGTAAACCGCAATGCCCTTATACGCTACCGCACCATTGATAAATGCCTGCAGAACCGCCGCCGTAAATGGACGGTTGAAAACCTTATTGATGCCTGCAACGATGCATTATACGAGTACGAAGGCATTGACAAAGGCGTTAGTCTGCGCACCATTCGGCTTGACCTGAATGCTATGCGCAGCGATAAGCTTGGTTATAACGCCCCTATAATTGTAACAGATAAAAAATATTACAGCTACCAGGATGCTGATTATTCCATCACCAACATACCACTTACCCGGCAAGACCTTGGCATATTGCAGGAAGTAAGCAACCTGCTACAGCAGTTTAAAGGCTTTAGCCATTTTACTGATGTTAACGAAATGGTTAACAAGCTGGAAGCCAAAATATACAGCGAGCAGTATAACACCGCCCCGGTAATTGACTTTGAAAAAAACGAGCTGCTTGCCGGTATTGAATGGCTTGATGTATTGTATAAAGCCATTGTTAATAAAACAACTTTACAGCTAACATATCAGTCATTCAAAGCAAGGGCAGCCGGCGAGCTTATTATCTATCCATACCTGTTAAAAGAATACCGCAACCGCTGGTTTGTGCTGGGTATTAAGAAGCAGGGCAAAGAAATACTTACACTGGCACTTGACCGTATAAAAAACATTACCCTGCTTGCCAACGAACCTTACAAAGAACAAAAGGGCTTTAACCCGCACGAATACTTTACCCATGTTTTAGGTGTTACCCGTAACGCCGCCGAAAAGCCAACGCATATAACTTTTTGGGTTAACAGCCGGCATACACCTTACGTTAAAACAAAACCTATACACCACAGCCAAAAAATTGTGGAAGAAGCCAACGGCTGTTGCACTTTTAGCATTGATGTTATACCCAATTTTGAACTGGAGCGTGAACTGATTGGCTTTGGGGAAGGCTTAAAAGTATTATCGCCACAAAACGTCGTACGCAGTATACGCAAAAGGATAAAACAAATGCATGCGCTGTATTTTGGTGAAGAGCAGGGTTAAATCTGCTCTTCTTTTATGGCATCAAGCATTTTTAATAGAGACATATTTTTGAATTGATGTCGTTCCTTCCGCCATTTCTCTTCCCACATTTCGCTATGCCAGTAATTCTTTATTCCCTTAATGTTCTTGAGGCGTTCGCGCAAATAGTTACGCTCAAAATAATTTTCTATTTCAGATATTCTGCTTTCGATCAGCTCATTCCTTGCCCGCGTTTTCGTAATAAAATTGGGCCTGGTTCGCAAAACGAAATGCCATTGCTCCGTAAAAACCATTACCGGTATAAATTTCTTCCCAGTCCAATCTAAAACCTCTCGGTGTTCAAAAAGCTGTAGTTCCTTTTCAGAAAAAACTGCCTTTGCTGTTTTTGCTTCCGCCAGGTATTTTAATCGTTGATCTTTTATATAATGCTGCTTTTTGCCCTGGCTTCTATATTTTACTTTGAAATCTTTACGGCTGCTATAATCAACTGTATTTATTTTGTCAAGTATAGCCTGGAAAAACGATGCGTCCTTACTTCTTGATACATCCGGCCGAAGCACGTAAAACCTTTTCCATCCGCGCATAACAGGAGGGTTTAATTCAATCCAACCAAGTTCTCCTTCTTTCTTCCAAAGTTCGCGCTGCTCCCTATCAAACGCCCTAAGTTTTCTGTCAAATTCATCACGCACCGCACGTTTACGTTGCCTTGGTGTGCGCAGGCGATAGCATAACAACTCTGTTTCGTTGTTTACAATATTTTTGTTCATACCTAATGTTTTGATGTGATCGCGGAAGGCCACCACTGGATGGCCTGTTACATTGCTGTGATATGAACATGTAATTCTTTTTCATTATGTTTACCCGAAGGGCGTTTATTTAGTTATTTAATTTTAGTTATTCTGCACTTCCAGTTCCTGCCTTCTAAACCCAATTACATTTACCTGTTTTGCTTCATAGCTTTGCTCGTGCTGGTTAGCTATTTCGGCAACAGTCATTGGTTTGGCAATAGTTTTATCAAATTTTAAGTGGTTGCTTAGCTTTTGCGCTTTGGGCACACTTAGTTTACCAAATTCATACCTGGCTATCAGCCTGCCTTTTCGTAACAGCGCGTTATCAATCAAGGTAAGCGCACTGTTAAAGGTGCAAACCAATTGCACATTTAAAAAATCTGCCAGCAACCCGTCTGAAATATTCAGCAGGCTTGATACTGATGAATCGTTGCTGTTACGCCGGTCCATAATAATGTTTTCGGCGTCTTCAATTATCATCACCGTATTAGGGTTATCAATCAGCAGGTCAATAAAATCCGGGTTCATCAAATTACCGGCCACGTTTGGCGATAAAAACAACACCCGTTTTTTTATGCGGCCAATAAGGTAACGCAGGTAAGTTGTTTTGCCTGTGCCCGGTAAGCCGTGCAGCAATACAATACCTTTGTCGTTCTTTTTATTTAGCCGCTCCTGTATAGTTATGTCAACCGCTTTAAAGTCATCTTCGTAAAAAAGATCAATATCCAGCTTTGTTTTTTTAATTTCCATTGGTTTAAGGTCAAGCCCATAACTTTCTCTTACAACCAGGTTAATCTCCAGCGGGTCTTTCTTTTTGCGCTCCTTAAATTTTTTCAGCAGTGCTACCACTTCATCAATAAATGCTTCGTTGGTGCCATCGTGCAACAACTGGCAAAAATCATCATCAAACTCAATTAAAAACCGGTTGTTTAACATTACAATAGTGCTGTCAAACTCAAATTTTTTTCGCTCGTGTTTAAACCAGCGGTATTGATGCACGTTTGTAATAAGCGTTGAAAAATTTTCTTTAAATGCCTTAAATGCTTTTTCACCATCTATCATGCTTACAAAATGCACATTTGGTAAAACATTAAAATGGTACAGGTATAGCGATTTTGTGTTAAAAAACCGTTTACCCAACACGTTATTTATGTCAATAACCGTTTGGTTATATAAATTGTCCATAATTGTTTTTTATAAAATAGTTATACCGTACCGCGGTAAGGAGGTACAAAAAATGTTATTACTGCAGGCATAGCTTATGCCTGTTTATATAATAAGTACAACTATTTCATTACACGAGTGCGCATATACTTGTTTTTAGTTACGGCTGCGGGACTCGAACCAGCAACTTCCACTGTATAAGAGTGGGTTTCTAACCATTGAATTAAGCCGTAGTAGTGGTGGATGAAACAGGGCTCGAACCTGTACTGCCGCGGCTTCAACGCGGTGCTCTGCCAATTGGAGCTATCCATCCCAATGCGGATAAAGAAAGATTCGAACTTTCAACCATGGCCTTAACAGGGCCGCGCTCTGCCGTTGAGCTATCTATCCGTTTGTTGTTTACCTGTTGGCTTATGAAGAGTCGAACTTCTATTACCGTGTTCGTAGCACGGCGTTCTTATCCATTAAACTATAAGCCAATAATCCATTATCAAAACATACAGGGTTACAATTCGAAAAGAGTTGCTTTTTTCGCTTGCTCTAACCTGGTTGAGCTACAAGTTGACCTGTCAACGAGGCCGGATTTGAACCGGCAACCCAGCGCTCCCGAAGTATCTCTTCTCTACGACACCTGTTTGTTGCGGCCACAGGATTCGAACCTGTATTTGCTACCTTATGAGAGTAGCGTTCTACCGTTAAACTAAACCGCAATATATTTGGTTGTCTTTCGGGACTCGAACCCTTATCTCCTCATTCACAGTGAGGCGCTTTGCCGTTAAACTAAAGACAACGTGTACAACGATTTTCATGATTCAATTGATGTTAATAATTTGCCTGGGCGATAACTAATCTGCTCAGGCGAATCAGAAAAATCAGGTTAAAATCCTGGTGTGTCGTCAGGGCTGGATTTGAACCAACATTTCCGGGGTCAAATCCCGGTGTGCTTACCGTTGCACTACCCAACAATTACACAGGGCAACAATTCGAAAAAAGACTTACCGTTTGATCTGCCGTTGATCTACAGGCTGAATTTCAGCAAGACCGGAATTGAACCGGTATTTAACGCTTAACCGAAATATCTCTTCTCTACGGCGCCTGTTGTTGCGGCTGCGGGACTTGAACCTGCAACTTCCACTGTATCAGAGTGGTTTTCTACCCATTGAAATAAACCGCAATGAACCCTATTTTTGCCGTTGGCCCGGTGAGGGTCGAACTCACACAATCCGCATTAAAAGTGCGGCGCTCATCCAATTAAGCTACAAGCCAATAAATAGCGGTAACAATTGTGTAGTGTTTTTTCATTCCACGAAGTAACACTGCACTACGACACGCTATAAGATTTAGGGTTTAACCACCGATTTACACCAGTGATAAAGTATAGAAGGCAAGAGTCGAACTTGCACCCTCCCGCTTCCAGGGCGGGCCTTCTGCCAATTGAAGTACTTCTATATATGACCGGGATTTTAGCCTGATTTTTCTGATTCGCCTGATAAATAGAACGCTATTCAGGCGAACCAGGCGAATCGGTTTAATCGTGGCCGTTGTTGGCCTGATGGGATTCGAACCCGCACTAAACAGATTCTAAGTCTGCTGCCTCTTCCGTTGGGCTACAAGCCAAAAAATAATAAAGGGTAACAAGGCGTAAGAGATTCTCATACCCAGTGCTTTTTTAATAGCAACCGGATATGACGAGATTCGAACTCATGGTAACCGCGAAGTAACTCTTACATACGACACCTTTATAGGTTGAGGAGTAACAATTGAATCGAGATGTGACGTTTCGTTGGGGATTCGCACCCCGCCCCTGTTTGTGCAGGGGCCCTTGCCACACGTTCACGAAGTATCCCGTTTCTACGACATCCTTACGTATTTTAAATAAACCAATTTTTTTAAAAAGCAGCGGCACACGGTAGTACCGCTGCTGCATCCAAACTATAGTTGATCAAACCATATTACATTGTTCAAAAAACATTCAACTGTTGAAGTGAGTGACACAACACTGCTTAATAGCGATACAAAAGCCAGCCACTAAGTCCACGTTTGGAAAGGCGCCCCGCTGTTACACGGGGCACTTATTTCCCTCCTTTTCAGCACATAATATTCGTTCTATATTTCTATAGCGTTAATCATCTCAACGGCGTTGCTTCCCTTTTCAACAGCACTTAATACGCTGAAGATCTTGTCGCTCCAGCCGCTTATCAAATACACATCATCCTGCACCACGTTAAGCGGTGTGTTACCATAACCTGCAAGGTCAAACAGGTAAATTTTTGCGCGTGGTGCAAGCTTTTTATACTGCCTCCACAAATCAGCAATTGATGTGCTGCCGCTATCGTTCCACAACTGCATATCGGTAAACAGCATTACCTTATCAACCACCTTCCTGCGCTGCAACAGGTCGGCTATAACCAGGTAACCGTTGGTGCTGTGGCCCACATCGCCAATCATACCGCCCAGTTTGCTTGTGTTGGCCAGTATGTTAAGGTGTGGCAGCGCAATCCTTTTATAGGTTTGGCCAAATATGCCTGTTACAACATTGGCGCAGCGGCTTTGCAGCAACATGGCCAGTATTAAACCAACCTCGTAACGCTGTATGGTGCTTTTGGCGCTTACAGGTGTTTGCATACTGCCGCTCATGTCGGCAGCAATTACAACACTGGTGTTTTCATCAAAGCCCTCAATAGCAGCAGCACTTTGCAGCACGGCTTTTTCAAGCGTATCAAGTACTTTACCTGTACGGCCATCAGGTACCTGCATTAACTCCCTGTAAGCCGCCAAAAACCTGAATGGTAATTGTTTACTGTTAGCAACGGCCTTATCGTTTGCCAGGTAAGCGCATACTTTGTTTAAAGCATCGTTACTTATATTGGCATTTACTATGTTTCGCAGGTTTCTAAGCGTAGCCATATAACCAAGCTTGTTACTTGCTATCAATTCTTCCCATTTGTTTGCAACAGCAAGCTGTTTTAGCTCCGCTGTATCAAACAATTGCTGGCCTAACGCGCTTAATTCAGTTTCCCAGGTGTAAGGTGTTTGCAATTCATCGTTCACAATTTTATCAAACAGCACTTGTTGCGCTTCATTCTTAGCCTTTGGGTGCACTATAAACAACGCATCTTTTAACGTAACGCTAGCGCCGCGATTGTATTTGGCAAACTGGTATTCATCAAACTTATTAAAAGCCCCGGCCAAACCTTTTTGCAATTGTTTACTAAGTTTATTTAGCTGTTTTACATCAGTACGCGCATTGCTTAAGGCGTAGTAGCTAAGTAACTCAGTTATTTCATCTGCACGCTGTAAAACCCGTTCAGTTAAAGCCGCTATAAGTCCATCACCATTATGCTGTTTTGCCAGTTCAACAGTTAACACCAGTGGCACGCTGCGCAGGTACATTTGCTCCCTTGCATATATGGCCAGTTTAGCGGTAAACAGCGCGTCATTTTTTGCAATAAGCTGTTTAATACGTTCAAGCTGTGTGTCAGCTTTCTCATAAAAATTATCGTTTAGTGCGGCGGTTGCAACAGCGGTATATAACTCCAGTTGTGGCGTTAGTGTAAATGCTTTTGCACCTTCGTAGTTAAGGGTTTCTTTTTGTGCCCCTCTTAAAAAATTAAAACGCATGTTTACCTCCTTCTTGTGTTACCTGTTAAAAACTATGTTTTCATCCAACGTTTGTATTTAAAAAAATTATTGTCCGGGCTTTTGCAACACTATCATCTTCCTTGCGTCGCACCCTTGTACCTTGTTGCATCTTTCTGCTTATGTAAAATAACCGCATAAAAAAGCCCCTTGGTTTGTTTACCGCGGGGCTTTGCATTGCTGAAACGTTTGCCAGCATTACGTTTTAGCGCACCACGGTATTATATTTATGTACAGTTTGGGCAAACCCTTACCAAAGCGATCATTATGTTTCGCTGTGCATTGCTGCCTGCCGCCTGTATGTTTTATTTGTTGTAGCCTTATCATGTTTTGTTTGAATACACACAACAAAAAACCCCGCTTTTTAGCGGGGCCTTTTGTTGTATACTAAGTTTATGTTTTACTTATTTACAGCATTATATGCCCCGCAGCTTATATAGTCCACCATCGGACTAAACCAAGCTTTATTTTCTATATGTGATTGAATGCGTAGCATATACTGTTTGTATTTTTTTTAACGCTGCAAAAATAGAATTCTTTTTTTATGATAAACAAATTTTATGCTAACTATTTTTAAAATATTTTTTGTGCATGCTTTGTGTTCCTTGTACACAAAGGGTTTCAGGGCATACGCTTTAATAGCTCTCAAAAAATTTTGATTAGGCTATTATGTTGTATCTATAACTTCCAAAAACAACTATGAAGCATATTGGGGTGGTATAAGCGCTAAATTAGCCCGGCAAAAGCGGCGTCAAAAATTTTACAAAAAAACCAAAAACACATCCTTTCTGCGCTATTTTTTTTAAACTTATCTTAGCATATAAATTATTTGGTACATGGTATTTAACAGGCGATACACAAGCAACCACGAGTTGCTGGCCATTTACAAAAAACTGCTGCTGCCGCGCATGATTGAAGAGAAAATGCTGGTATTGCTGCGGCAGGGTAAAATTAGTAAATGGTTTAGCGGCATTGGCCAGGAGGCTATTGCTGTCGGCTGCACGTATGCGCTTGAACAGGATGAATGGATAATGCCGCTGCACCGCAATCTTGGTGTATTTACTACGCGCAATATGCCTTTACATAAATTGTTTATGCAATGGCAGGGAAATAAAGATGGCTACAGCAAAGGCCGTGAAAGAAGCTTTCATTTCGGCAGCGCGGAGAACCACGTATGCGGTATGATATCTCACCTGGGCCCACAGCTTGCTATTGCTGATGGTGTTGCGCTTGCATACAAGCTTAAAGAAGAGAAAAAAGTATCGCTTGCATTTTCTGGTGATGGCGGCACAAGTGAGGGTGACTTTCACGAGGCGCTTAATGTTGCTGCCGTATGGGACCTGCCTGTTATTTTTGTTATTGAAAATAACGGCTATGGTTTAAGCACACCCGTTAATGAACAATACCGTTGCGAAAGCCTTGTTGATAAAGCCAAAGGCTATGGTATGGAAGGCGTGCGTATTGATGGTAATAACATACTTGAGGTGATTGACACCATTAAAGGCATACGCGAATATTGCATTAACGAGCAAAAGCCATACCTGGTTGAGTGCATGACGTTTCGTATGCGTGGCCACGAAGAGGCAAGTGGTACTAAGTATGTACCAAAGGAATTGTTTGACGAGTGGGCTGCAAAAGACCCGCTAAAAAATTTTGAAGAATACCTTATTACGCAGGAAGTATTAACCGACGCGTTAATTGTAAAAATAAAAGACGAGACAAAGCAGCTGGTTGAAGATGAACTGCAAATTGCCTACGCAGCACAGGCTCTAACCCCCGATACTGATGAGGAGATAAAAGATGTATATGCGCCAATAAACCCTGGGAATAAATATGCAATAGATACCTCACCCAACAGCCGGGAACTAAGGATGATAGATGCCATTAAAGAAGGTTTGTACCAATCCATGCAGCAACATGACAACCTTATTTTGATGGGTCAGGATATTGCAGAGTATGGTGGCGCTTTTAAAATTACCGAAGGTTTTGTGCAGCAGTTTGGTAAAGGCCGGGTGCGCAATACGCCCCTTTGCGAAAGCGCCATTGTTGGCAGTGCACTGGGCCTAAGCATAATGGGTTTTAAAAGCATGATGGAGATGCAGTTTGCTGATTTTGTTACTGTGGGCTTTAACCAGATTATAAACAACCTTGCTAAAATACATTACAGGTGGGGGCAGAATGCTGATGTTGTTATACGTATGCCCGCAGGTGGTGGTGTAGGTGCAGGGCCATTTCATTCGCAAAGTAATGAAGCATGGTTTGTGCATACCCCTGGTTTAAAGGTTGTATATCCCTCAACACCTGCTGACGCCAAAGGCCTGCTGATAGCTGCTATTAACGACCCCAACCCCGTTATGTATTTTGAACATAAGGCTTTATACCGCAGTATTAGCGGCAATGTGCCTGAACAATACTATGAAGTTGAAATAGGCAAAGCCAAAAAAGTTAATGATGGCGACGATATAAGCATTATTACTTACGGCAGCGGTGTACATTGGGCGTTGGAATATGCACAACAAAGGCATAACATAACAATAAACATTCTTGACCTGCGAACCTTGCTGCCATTAGATTACGAAGCTATACAGGCTTGCGTAAAAGCCACCGGCAAAGTATTGATTTTGCATGAAGACACCTTAACGGGCGGTATAGGCGGCGAAATAGGGGCCTGGATAAGTGAGCACTGTTTTGCAATGCTTGATGCGCCTGTTATGCGATGCGCTTCGCTTGATACACCAATACCTTTTAATATAGAGCTGGAAAAGAATTTTATGGCAAAGGCAAGGCTGCATGAAACGGTTGAAAAGCTAATGGCCTATTAATGCGTTATTAGAGAAATAGCCTGTAAAAAACTTCACCAAAAATATTTGCTATGAAACAGTTTATGTTTTTTATACGCAAACAAACAGACACTTCCATTACTTTATCGCCCGATGTACATGAGCAGTTTTTAAAAGGCTGTGAGGAATATATTGCCGGGCTTAAAAGGGAAGGCCGGTTGATATCAGCTCAGCCAATTGAACGGGCCGGCAAAATAATTTCGGGCGACCAGGGTGCATGGGTTGAAACTGCGTTTAATGAAACAACCGAAGTAATAGGCGGGTATTACCAAATTCTTGCAGATGACTTAGATCATGCAATTGAAATAGCCAAACAAAACCCTGAGTTTAGTTTCAACAAAGGCACACGAATAGAAGTACGGCCGCTAAAAGCCAAAGAAGAAATTACCGGCTTTGTATACCCATCTAAATAATCTGGAGCCAGCGGCTGCATTTATATTGCAAGTACCTGTATGGTAAAATAAAAAAATAGCACGGTAAATAATTTTCCTTAAATGCATTACAGGTACATTTGCCGCGGATTTTTGGTATTACTCAAACGGTACAAATGGATAATGCATTGCTTTTAATAGCGATAGGTTTTGCTGTGGGCACACTGGGTACTTTAATAGGTGCAGGCGGTGGGTTTATACTGGTGCCTATTTTAATTTTTACACACCCTAATTTGCAACCTGCAGTTATTACCGGTATATCAATGGCCATTGTAGCCTGCAATGCACTTTCCGGCACCGTAGCATACGCACGCACCAAACGCATTGACTATAAAGCAGGTATACAGTTTGCGGTGTTCACTATTCCCGGTTCAATACTGGGTGTTAAAATAGTACGTTATATCTCCCCGTTTATTTTTACAGTTATTTTCGGTTCCCTTATGGTTATTTTGGCGGTGTATCTATTCTTTAAAAGAAGTGATGAGGCAGCCCCTGTAATAACACCTGGCAGCAACAGGGGTTTAACTACCCATACAATTACAGACAGGTCAGGTGAAACTTTTTCTTATTCTTATAATAAATATATCGGCTGGTTTATCAGCATGCTGGTAGGCTTTATTTCTCCCATTCTTGGCATTGGCGGCGGCATTATACACGTGCCTGCATTGGTAAACTGGCTTCGTTTCCCGGTACACATAGCTACTGCAACATCGCACTTTATTTTAGCCATTATGGCTATTACCACTGTTATAACTCATATTGCAGACGGCAATTATAACGACCCATATGTTGTAAAACTTATTATTTATTTAGCTATTGGGGTTATAGTTGGTGCACAGTTAGGCGCATATCTTTCACATAAAATAAAAGGGCAGATTATTGTAAAAGCGCTGGCCGTTTCGCTGGCGGTAGTAGGAGTAAGAATATTGCTTGAAAAAATGTAAAAGTGTACCGTTATTCAAGCGCCTGTTATTTTATCTGCTAACTTTATTGCTGTACAATTGCTTTATATATTAACCTCGTCAATATTTTCTTAAACAATGGCTACTGCTAAAAAGAAACCTGCTGCCAAACCGCACATTAAAGACAATGTGAACAAGCATTCTTTTTTTGAAGACGTGTGGGAAGTTGCGCGGCAAATACCCAAAGGCCGGGTAACATCATACGGCGCTATAGCCAATTATTTGGGCACCAAACTTTCTGCACGTATGGTAGGCTGGGCTATGAACGGTTGCGATAGTGCCACTTTTAAGGTTCCCGCTCACCGCGTTGTTAACAGGAATGGTATGTTAAGTGCCAGGGCTCATTTTAACCCGCCTGAAAGGATGCAGCAATTGCTGGAAAAAGAAAAGATAAAAGTAGTTGACGATACCATTGTAAATTTTGAAAAATACTTTTGGGACCCGGCCAAGGAGTTGGTTTTATAATACATAGCTTCTCGTTCATCCCAAAAAATTGCACAGCAATATTTCCTTTATTACATTTACCGCTAATCTATGTCACAATGAGGATATCTATCGTTATTCTGCTAATCTGCTTTTTTGCAGGCAATTCGTATGCGCAACGCGCTGGAAACCCGGATGTAAAAAACAACTATACCAAAATTGAGCGCATGATACCCATGCGCGATGGTGTAAAACTTTTTACTGCTATTTACATACCTAAAGACAGCAGCCAGAAATACCCAATTCTTATGGAACGTACGCCATATTCTTGTGCGCCGTATGGTGAGGATAAATATACTTACAGGCTGGGGCCTAATAAATTATTTGCTGCTGAAAAATACATTTTTGTTTACCAGGATGTGCGTGGAAGACATGCCAGTGAAGGTAAGTTTGAAGAAATGACGCCGGCTATTGATCATAAAAAATCAAACAAAGATGTAGATGAGAGCAGCGATACCTACGATGCTATTGAGTGGCTGTTAAAAAATATTTTAACCAACAACGGAAATGTTGGTTTATATGGCATCTCATATCCCGGGTTTTATGCCTCAGCTTCATTACCCGACGCACACCCCGCCATAAAAGCGGTATCGCCTCAGGCGCCCGTAACAGATGAGTTTGAGGGTGATGATGCTTACCACCGTGGTGCATTTTACGTAATGGATAATTTTTCGTTCGACAACTTTTTTGATGCTCCGCGCACAGGGCCGCGCCAGCAAAACCCGCCTGTTAGCCCAAATGTTGATATAAAAGATGTTGCTGATTTTTATACTGCGCACGAGCCTATAAGCACACTAGACAGTGAATACTTTCATGGCGCCAGCAAAATTTGGAACGAATACCTGCAACACAACACAAAAGATTATTACTGGCAGGCACGCAACATACGCCCGCACCTTAAAAATATAAAACCGGCAGTAATGGTTGTTGGCGGTTGGTTTGATGCGGAAGATATGTTTGGCGCACTTAAAACATACGAGGCAATTGAAAAGCAAAGCCCCGGCAATAATAACAGGCTGGTGATGGGCCCATGGACACACGGCGGCTGGGAAAGCCCTGACTGGGAAAAATTTGCCGGTTACACTTTTGGCAGCAATACCAGCGGGTACATGCAACAAATGGAATTCGACTTTTTCAACTATTACTTAAAAGGCAAAGGAAGCTTTAACGCAGGCGAAGCAACTGTGTTTATTACCGGCAGCAACCAATGGAAAACATTTAACCAATGGCCGCCTGCCGAAACTGTTAAAACTAGCTGGTGGCTAAATAGCAACCATAGGTTATTATTACAAAAAGGCGATGTGAGCGGCATGGACGAATATGTTTCAGACCCGGCAAACCCGGTGCCTTACCTTAACAAAAAAGCAGGCGATCGTTTGAATGAATATATGGCTGCAGACCAGCGTTTTGCTTCACAGCGCAGCGATGTTTTATATTATCAAAGTGATGATCTAGGCAACGACCTTACTGTTGCCGGGCCTATTGTTGCCAACCTGTTTGCAAGCACTACCGGCAGTGATGCTGATTTTATTGTAAAAGTTATTGATGTGTTACCCGATGGAACCCAGCAACTGGTACGCGCTGAAGTGCTGCGTGGCAAGTTTAGAAATAGTTTTGAAAAGCCCGAAGCTTTTGTGCCTAACCAAATAACACCTGTAAAGCTTGAATTGAATTCAACGGCCCACACATTTCTAAAAGGCCATAAGGTAATGGTGCAAATACAAAGCTCATGGTTTCCGCTGGTTGACCTTAACCCGCAAATATTTACCAACATACCAACCGCCAAAGCAAGCGATTTTCAAAAAGCTACCATACATATCTATCATGATGCACAACACCCCTCTAAAATTGAAGTGGGTGTGCTGAAGTAGTTGATATTATACAATAATTAAACCCCGCAATCCTTAGGATCTGCGGGGTTTAAAGTTTATGAACCTACCGAATTTATTTTAACCACACGGCCAAAAAAATAACGGCCTCTTTCAAAGCCGTTAATTTTGTTAAACCTTATTCTTGATAAGGTCTTAGGGTCCTACCTCATGGTAAGATAATATACTGACGCCGCTAATGTAGTATTTTTTATATAACTAACAAAAATTATAGACTATTACAGGTATTCATCGCCAATATTTCGTTTAACCTCGGCAACGTATTCTTTTATCTGCTGTTCTTTTTCCTTTTTACAAATAAGCAGGGCATCTGCAGTGTCAACTACAATAAAGTCATCCAGCCCCTGTAAAACAACCAGCTTATTATTTTCAACGCTTACCATACATTTCACAGCATCTATCACCAATACATTTTTGCCCGTAACGGCATTGCCCAGGTAATCTTTCTCCAGGTTGTCGTATGCGCTGTTCCATGTGCCAAGGTCGCTCCAGCCAAAGGAAGAGGGGATAACATATACGTTATTGGCTTTTTCCATAATGGCATAGTCAATGGAAACATTGGTACAAAGCGGGTAAATCTCGTCAATCGCCTTCTTTTCTTCCGCCGTATTAAATTTGTCTTTCTCAGCGGCAAACAACTCGTACATTTCGGGCTGGTATTTTTCAAAAGCCTGCAATACGTCTTTAACACGCCAAATAAAAATACCCGCGTTCCATAAAAAGTCGCCGCTGGCTAAAAAGGTTTTGGCCAGTTCCATGTTTGGCTTTTCAGTAAAGGTTTTTACTTTATAAATGTTGTTGGCAACAGCCAGGGTTTCGTATTGAATATAACCATAGCCCGTGTTGGGGTGGCTTGGCTTTATGCCCAACGTTACAAACGACTTTGTGTGCTGTGCAAAATCAAGCGCCTGCAATGCTACATTTTTAAAAGTTTCTTTGTCCATCACAATGTGGTCGCTTGGTGCAACTATCAGCGCGGCGTCAGGGTTTTGCTGTATCAGCTTAAAAGATATATATGCAATACATGGCGCTGTATTTTTGCGGCTGGGCTCTGCTATAACATTTGCGGCGGGCACACCTGGTAGTTGTTTTTCAACAATGCCTACATATTCTTCTGATGTTACTATGTAAATATTTTCTTCCGGTATAAAGTCCAGGTAACGCTCGTAAGTCCACTGTATAAGTGTTTTACCCGTATTAAGAATATCTAAAAATTGTTTTGGAAACGATGTTCTGCTTTTTGGCCAAAAGCGGCTTCCTATACCCCCGGCCATAATAGCTACATAGTAATTTTTGTTCATCAGGTTATTGTTATTTAAGTTTTTATATTAATTATTGTTTATACAATGCCTTCCCGTATAAGATCATGCAAATGTATCATACCGGCGTAAGTATCATCTTCAGCGGTAATCAAAAGCTGGTTAATATCATACTCTCTTATTACCTCAAACGCTGCAACCGCAAGGGTTCCCCGCTTAACTGACTTTGCGCGGCCGGCCGCCACAACATCACCTGCGGTTATATTTGCAAGGTCGCTGGTTTTTTCAAGCAGGCGCCTTATATCCCCGTCGGTTATTATACCAATAATGTTATTACTGTCGTCTACCACAGCCGTTGCACCAAGCCTGCCGCGGCTTATTTCAAGTATTACATTTTTTAGCGACGCTGGTTTAATTACAGTAGGTTTTTCGTTGTGTATATAAATATCTTCTACCCGTAAATATAGTTTTTTGCCAAGGTTTCCGCCCGGGTGCAGTTTTGCAAAATCGTTACCGCTAAAGCCGCTTAGTTCCATAAGGGTAACAGCAAGGGCATCACCCATAACCATTTGCGCTGTAGTGCTGGTGGTTGGGGCAAGGTTGTTGGGGCAGGCCTCTTTTTCAACTGTGGTATTAAGCACAATATTGCTTTGGCGCGCTAAAAACGAAGCAACGTTGCCAACCATGCCTATTGTTGTATTGCCCATGCCTTTTATAAGCGGCATTAAGGCCTTTATTTCAGGGCTTTCGCCGCTTTTACTTATAATTATTACAATATCATCCTTTTGTATCATACCCAAATCGCCATGTATAGCGTCGGCGGCATGCATAAATAAAGCCGGGGTTCCGGTTGAGTTTAATGTAGCAACAATTTTTTGGCCCACGATGGCGCTTTTACCTATACCGGTAATTACAACCCTGCCCGCACAGCTTTGTATGGCTTGTATGGCCTTAACAAAACTATCATCAATAAACTGGCCCAGGCCTGCTATTGCATTGGCCTGCAATAGTATAGTGTTTTTTGCTATGCCTGTTATTTGTTCGCTCATCGCCGCAAAGGTAAACTTTAACAACTAAGTACCATGCATTAGCTTATTATTGATTAACTTCGCTACCCTTAAAAAATAAGCTTTTATATTAAAACCATAGTGTTAGCATAAAAAACTTTATCCGGTGCGTGTTTTTAATCTTCTTTTTTGGGAGAACTGTGGATAAAGCAGTAACTTTTACGAATTATTATTTTACAAGTACCATAGTTGTGGTAAGGAAATTTTTGTGAAAAATGGCAACTACGTCTAAAAAAGCCGCGGGTGCAACTAAGGCAGCCGCGCCAAAAAAAACTGCATCAAAAACTACATTGCAAAAAGCAGCAGTTACTGAGCAGCACAATTACGATATACACAGCGGACTACACGAATATTTTGGTTTTAAACAATTTAAAGGCAGGCAGGAAGAAGCAATAAACAGCCTGTTAAACGGTAACGATACTTTTGTTATAATGCCAACCGGTGGCGGCAAAAGTCTATGTTACCAGTTGCCGGCCCTGCTAATGGAAGGCTGCGCTATAATTGTAAGCCCGCTTATAGCATTAATGAAAAACCAGGTTGACCTGGTGCGCGGTTACAGCGAAAAGGATGATGTAGCCCATTTTCTAAACTCATCACTTAACAAAACACAAATTAAAGAGGTAAAGGAAGACCTGGTAAGCGGGAAAACAAAACTGCTGTACGTAGCGCCTGAAACCTTAACCAAACAGGAAAATCTTGAATTTTTCAGCGACCTGAATATTTCTTTTTTTGCGGTTGATGAAGCGCACTGTATATCTGAATGGGGTCACGACTTCAGGCCTGAATACCGTCGCCTGCGTGAAATGATGACGCAGATAAAACCGGGTATTGCTGTTGTTGCACTTACTGCAACCGCCACACCAAAAGTACAAAGCGATATTGTAAAAAACCTTGGCCTTAATAACCCCAATATTTATATTTCGTCATTCAACCGCCCTAACTTATACTACGAAATTCAGCCCAAGGTTAAAAAAGAGCAAACCATTAAAAGCATGGTACGCTTTATTAGCCAGAACATGGGCAAAAGCGGCATAATATATACACTTAACCGTAAAACTACCGAAGAGCTTGCCGAAATACTGGTTGCCAACAACATTAAGGCTGTTGCTTACCATGCAGGCCTTGATGCCAAACTGCGTGCAGACAGGCAAGACCAGTTTTTGAACGAGGATGTACAGGTTATTGTTGCAACTATTGCTTTTGGAATGGGTATTGACAAGCCGGATATTCGTTTTGTTATACACTACAACATTCCCAAATCAATTGAAAATTATTACCAGGAAACCGGCCGTGCCGGCCGAGACGGGCTTGAAGGTAAATGCTTATTATACTACAGCCATAAAGATGTAGCCAAACTTGAGCACCTAATGCGCGATAAGCCATTAAGCGAGCGTGAAGTAGGGGCACAACTTATTACTGAAACAGTATCGTATGCTGAAAGCAGCGTTTGCCGCAGGGTTATACTGCTCCATTATTTTGGTGAAGATTCTGAAATTAAAAATTGTGGCAGTTGCGATAACTGTTTAAACCCTAAAGAAACAATAGAGGCTAAAGAGGAAGCGGTTAAGGTAATAAAAGTAGTTAAAGCGCTGGATGAACGTTTTACTATTGAATATGCAGTAAACATACTTATAGGCAAGCTTACACCGCAGGTAACCATGTTCAGGCATGAGGGTATTGACACTTTTGGTATAGGCAAAGACAAGGATGAGCACTTTTGGAACAGCCTTATACGCCAAATGCTGCTGGCCAACCTGCTTAAGAAAGATATTGAAGAATATGGCCTGCTTAAAATAACTGATAACGGCCAGAAGTTTGCGAAGAAGCCAACATCGTTTAAAATAGTATTGAACAACCTGTTTGAAGACGCCAACGAGGACGATGAGGAAACAGAAGCAGGTGGAACAGGCGCTGCGGCAGATGAAAAATTGTTTGAACTGTTGAAAGACATACGGCACCGCGAAGCCAAGAAAAAGTCGTTACCGCCATTTGTTATTTTTCTTGAAACATCGCTGCAGGATATGGCAACCATGTACCCCACCACCCTGCAGGACCTGGAAAAATGCCAGGGCGTAAGCAAGGGTAAGGCGTTGCGTTACGGGAAGCCTTTTATTGAGCAGATAGCCAAATATGTTGAGGAGAATGATATTGTTAAACCCGACGATTTTGTAATGAAGAGCGTTGCCAATAAAAGCAGCAATAAAATTTACATTATTCAAAACGTTGATAAAAAGATTCCGCTGGAAACCATTGCGCGTAATAAAGACCTGCGCCTTGATGCCCTGCTGGAAGAAATGGAAACTATTGTTGCCAGCGGCACCAAGCTTAACCTTAACTATGCCATTGCTGATATGCTGGATGATGACGACCAGGATGAGATAATGGATTATTTTAAAACATGCGAAACATCGTCACTTGAAGTTGCGCGTGAAGAGCTTGCCAGCAGCGATTATAACTGGGAGCAGCTTAAGATAATGCGCATTAAGTTTTTAAGCGAATACGGTAATTAAAAGATTTTGTTATAAGATTATAAAACCCCGCGAAATGCGGGGTTTTTTGGTTATTGGCGATGCAATAATATTTGTATATTTGGCAAGTGATGAATGATACAATATACCATATCAAGATAAAAAAAGAGTATGTTTCTGCTATGCTTGAAGACCTACAACAAATAGACGCTATTGAAATTGTTGAAGATGAAGTTCCCCAATGGCAACAGGATGAAACGATGAGGCGGCTTGCAGCTTTTGAGGCTGACCCTTCTTCAGCAATCTCTAAAGAAGCCTTTTTTGCAGCCCTTGACCAAGATGACGATATATAAAATCTTGTTTTCTGACATTGCCTTAAATGATATAAAATCTGCCAAGGGTTGGTACAATCTTCAGCAAAAAGGATTGGGTAAAAAGCTTGCTACAGATATAAAAGCAACATCATCAGCAATTCAACGTAACCCATTTTTCTCATCAGTTAGGTATAGGGATATTAGAAAGGCTTCCTGTAAAAAATTCCCCTATGCAATTCATTATAAGGTTTACGAAGATCAAAAGCTTGTTTTCGTAACAGCCGTTTTTCATGAAAGCCGAAAGCCTTTAACTTAAGCCTTTATGGAAACTCCCTCTTTCTTCATCTCTACTATAAACCTAAACTTTTATGGCAGAGATACAATCGCAACAAACCGCAAACAAACATGCCGGTGTAAAACGCGGCAAAAAGCTATCTACCCGTGTTGACCTTACCCCAATGGTAGACCTGGGGTTTTTACTCATCACTTTTTTTATTTTCACCACATCTTTGGCTGAGCCAAAGGCCATGCACCTGGCTATGCCGCAAGAAAAAAATATAATAGATTCATCAAAAGTCAAGGAAGACAGGGTGCTTTCCCTCGTTCTTAAAAACGAAAACACAGTTGGTTATTATTACGGAAATGATGTGCAACACATGCAGTTTACTAATTACGGCCGCGGGCTTCGGGATGTTATATTGCAAAAAAAAGCAGCGCTTACAAAGCAATACGGTAAGGCGGATGACTTAACGGTATTGATAAAACCCACTGATAATGCGGTATACAAAAATGTTGTTGATGCGCTTGATGAAATGCTTGTTACCAACGTAACAATTTATATGCTGCTTGATGCAAAGCCTGCTGATATTGCCATGGCCACCCGGTAAAAAAAGGATGCCATTTTTATATGCCTTTTATAACAATATTAAATTATTGTTTTATGTGATTTTTCACATTCTTTCGTGCAACATTTTGGCATTATTTTGGTCTTAATAAACCGGGATACAAGTTCTTCCGTATTTATTAACGTTAATGTAAATACCTATGGCACTAAAAACTATCGCTGCTATGGTAGACGACCAGAAAAATTGCCTTGATATCATTATAGATACGGCAGGCAGCCTTATAGTTAAAATACTAACCGTACATGGTAAGTTTATTAAAACTATTAACGAGTTAGGGGATGAAGATGGCATAGTATCAGTAAACCTTGCAGATCTTTCAAGTGGTAACTATGTTGCCAACGTTTTTAAAGACAATTCATTTTTACATTCTTTCCGTTTCAATAAGAATTAAATTTTTTTCATTTGGGGGATTTTTTAGCGAGCTCCGTTTTTGCGGGGCTTTTTTATTTTTATATCGCCCGTTAGTACGTGTTTTATTATTGCTATTTCTTATTAAAACTTTATATATGTAAAAGGTTAACACACATTTAGCCTATAAAGTATGCTATAATCTTTTTACTTTTGGCGGGTTAATCTATCCCCCGTTAGCAATATTATTTCATCTAACATCAAACCAAAACTTGGTACTGCTTCGCCATATACCATTTTTAAAGGCCGTATTTCTCCACAGCATTACTGCTTTTGGCGGGCCGCAAGGCCACTTTGGTATGATGCTTAAAACGTTTGTACAACAACGGCATGATGTAACAGAACAGGAACTGCTTGATTACAACGCGTTTTGCCAAATGTTGCCAGGGGCTTCATCAACCCAAACGCTTACTTTAATTGGGTATAAAAGAGGTGGTATACCACTGGCTATATTAACGCTGGCTATATGGATAACGCCTGCGTGCCTTTTAATGGGCAGCCTGTCTTTTCTGTTAGACTATTTTCACGACAGGTCACTCAATATTACCGTTTTTAAATATATACAACCTATGGCGGTGGGTTTTGTGGCATTTTCGTGCTTTAAAATGTCCAAAGTAGCCATAAGAAACACCATAACACGGGTTATAATGGTGGCGGCGGCGTTGTTAACCTTTACCCTGTTTAAAACGCCCTGGGTGTTTCCCGGAGTAATTGTTGCAGCAGGTATTGCCACCAATTTCAGCAATAAGCGTTATCCCGACCAGGAGATAGTTTCAAAAAAAATTAAATGGGGTAACATCCTTATTTTTTTGGGTGTGTTCCTTATAGCAGCTTTTTTAAGTGAAACAGCCCGGAAGAACGACTGGAAAAATCGCGGCCCGTTTAACCTTTTTGAAAACCTTTATCGTTTTGGCAGTATGGTGTTTGGCGGGGGAGATGTGCTGATGCCCCTGATGTACGACCAGTACGTGGAACGGCCTGCTACTGAGCAGGCGCAAAAAAGCAATAAGAATGCACTGAAAATTCCCCGGGAAGATTTTTTAACCGGCTTTGGCATGGTGCGGGCAATACCCGGCCCTGTATTTTCAATAGGCGCTTTTACCGGTGGAATGGCCTTGCGCGAAAAAGGGCAGAATTGGCAACTATTGGGCTGTTTTATTGGAGCTATCGCCTTATTTGCACCCAGCGCCCTGCTGGTGTTATTCTTTTTCCCTGTATGGAACAACCTTAAACGCTATGTCGTCATTTACAGGTCGCTGGAGGGTATTAATGCCGCGGTGGTGGGCATAATGTTGGGCGCTACCTTTTATATAACTAAAAAAATTATATTCGACCCCGTGCCCAGCCCAACGCTCTTCGTTCAACTTTTTGATGCAGCCATTATAATCGCCACTTTTTGCCTGCTGGCATTTACCAAAATTCGCGCTCCGTTTATTGTGCTGGGTTGCTTGCTGCTAGGTTTTATCTTCTAATACCGCTTCTTTGGGAGGAAAAAGTCCGAGGGACTCCTTTGGAGGAGGAAAGTTTTAACCACCTTTTTAAACCATAATTCATTGACTAGTAACTATTTGTAAAATAAAAACGGTCTATTATCCTATTTTTGTTTGAAAATTTGCATGGTTATCCAAATTCAAACGCCGCTTATCAAGGCAGTTTTGGGCGGAATCGTCCTGCAAAGAACTCAAAGAACTTACGCCGAAAACTTTAAGCCTCCTTTTATAACGATCTCAGGAATGCTTGGGATCCCTGAGCCTCCCTTGCAGGAGGAAAAAGGAGGAATTTTTCGCATGCCGGCATAGAACATAATTTATTGATTGATAATAACTTATATTAAAAATGCCAGCTTAATATCTATTTTCCTTCAAAAAATTTCGCCCGTAGTATCTTATACCTTACACGTCTTTCTATAAATATAAAAAAACCGTTTTCGTCATCATAAAATCCAAACTATTTTTTGCACATCCTGGTTAGTCTATAACAAATAGCTGATTATACTTCAGGGCTTTTTCTAACTTCCGCCAAAGGAGTGATGAAGGCCGTCTCATTCTTTTATACAAATAACATAAATCGGTGCAGTTAACTTTTATAATATCCCGCCTTATCAATTTCTTCCGCAACCTTGTCAGGTACAAGGTAACGTATTGATTTTCCATCTCTTACAAGTTTTCTTATGGTGGTGGCCGAAATTTCCAGCAGGGGTGCCTCCAATGTTTGCATGTTAGCGCCCGCAATCGGCGTTATTTCAAACCCCGGGCGTTTATAAATAATAAAAGGGTTATCCCGCACAAGCTCCTCGTAGTTTTTCCATTTCTCAAAATTTTGAAGGCCGTCAGAACCCATGATTATTGAAAATTCGTGCTGCGGGTATTTTTCTTTTAAATAGGCCAGGGTGTCAATAGTATAAGATGGGCGGGGCAGTTTAAATTCAACATCACTTGCCTTAAGCTGGTTATTATCTTCTGTAGCCAGTTTTACCAGGTGCAGGCGGTGATATTCATTCAGTAATGCTGATGATTTCTTAAAGGGGTTTTGGGGAGATATTACAAACCAAACCTGGTGAAGCCCGGCATTATTAACTATGTACGACGCAATTATTAAATGGCCGATGTGAACAGGATTAAAAGAACCGAAGTACAGGCCTATTTTCATTTATCAAAATTTGTATGGGGCAAATTACTCTGCTTCTTCTACAAAAATATGGTCTGCCTCGTTAAGGCGAAGGCTTAAACTATAGCCTGCAACTGATATGGATATAGGGTCGCCAAGTGGGGCCACCTGGTCAATTTTTATTATCTCGCCCGGCACGCAGCCCATTTCCATTAGTTTAATAAAAAGGTCATCTTTCTCAAAACTCCTTATCACTACTCTTTTCCCGATGTTAACTTCAGATAATCGCTTCATGCCTGTAAATATTTGTAAAAGTACCCCTATGGCTGTTGTTTTTGTTACGAATTTTGGAAGTCTAAAATAAGGCCTGTGGGTAAAGTGTCTTTTAATTATGATGACCGTACGCTTTCTTTAAACCATAAAAGAAAGATCCAGTCTTTTATTGCATCCATTTTTAAAAAAGAGAAGAAGGTGCTTAACAGGCTGTACTATATTTTTTGCAGTGATGAAAACCTTTTGCAGATAAACCGTAGTTTTTTAAAGCACGACTTTTATACTGATATAATAACATTCGACCTGTCTGAGGTTGTGGCCGAAACAATAGGGGAGGTATATATTAGTATTGACCGGGTAAAAGATAACGCAGCCGCAATGAAGGTGAGTTTTGAAGAAGAAGCTTTACGCGTATTATTTCACGGTGCCTTGCATTTATGTGGCTACAAGGATAAGAAGAAGGAAGATATAGCCGTTATGAGAAAGAAGGAAGATTACTATATTACATTATACAAATCCCAACGTTCCACGTGAAACATCTATTTTTTGCTTCGCTGTTGCTGTGCCCTTTTTTATGTTTTGGCCAACTTAAAAACGTTGAATTGGAAGCCAGGGCCGTTCCGAAGCCGGTTGAATACGACACAACAATAACCAATTGGGATGCGCAACAAACAAGTTTTAGCACCCTGCCAAACACTGCTCAAGATTTTTTGTACTGGACAAACTACAGCAGGGTTAATCCAAAAAGGTTTTGGGACAGCGTTGTTGAACCAATTTTAGAGGTGTTCCCAACACTAAAAAGCAGTTATAGCGAATCTTTAAAGGTTGATCTATACAGTAGTCCGTCCTTACCTGCCTTCAAATTAAACCCATTATTGGTAACTACAGCCCAGGGCCATGCGTCAGACATCGGCTTAAAAAAGGGCAAACCCGGGCATGTATCTACAGATGGAAGAACTTTTGTTGACCGTATAAAGGCTGTTGGTATTAAAAATTGCGGTGGCGAAAATGTTTCATTGGGTAATGTTGACCCGATAATGTCTCTTGTGTTCCTATATATCGACTACGGAATACCTGCCCTTGGTCATCGAAAATCTCTGTTAAATGCCAATTATGTTGAAACAGGGGTTGGTGTCTCGCCTTATGGTGACACTGAAAGCACCTTTATTGTAGAGGATTTTTCGTGCTCACAGCAGTAGTCCACGCCTAATGTTCCACGTGGAACAAATTAATAACACCTTGTCTAAACCTATTTCGGGGTTACTTAGCAATTCTATTCCCAAGTGCCACTTAACATAAACATCGGTTCAACCGCCACTCGTCCCTACGTTCCACGTGGAACACCCCACTTTTTTATTAAGGCGTATCTTCGCACAGTAATATATTGAATGATGTTCCCAGATTATGATGTTATAGTAGTAGGTGCAGGCCATGCAGGTTGTGAAGCAGCAGCCGCGGCAGCCAACCTTGGCAGTAAGGTTCTCCTGATTACCATGAATATGCAAACCATTGCCCAAATGAGTTGTAACCCGGCAATGGGTGGTATTGCCAAAGGCCAAATTGTACGTGAAATAGATGCATTAGGCGGGTATAGTGGTATAGTTACAGATAAAAGCCTTATCCAGTTCAGGATGCTGAACAAAAGCAAAGGACCAGCAATGTGGAGCCCTAGGGCCCAAAGTGACCGTATGTTGTTCGCCGCTACCTGGCGGGAAATGCTTGAACAAACCCCAAATGTTGATTTTTACCAGGATATGGTAAAACGCATAATAATTAAAGATAACCGCGCTTGCGGCGTAGTTACAGGCTTGGGCCATGCAATCAATTCAAAAGCGGTGGTAGTTACCAGCGGTACGTTTTTAAATGGCATTATACATATAGGGGAGAAGCAATTTGGCGGCGGAAGGGTAGCTGAAAAAGCTGCCACAGGTATTACAGAACAATTAATTGAGTATGGTTTTGAAAGCGACAGGCTTAAAACAGGAACGCCTCCACGGGTTGATGGCCGCAGCCTTGATTATACTAAAATGGATGAGCAAAAAGGAGACGAGGAAATAACTGGTTTCTCTTTTTCAAACATTAATAAAATTACCGCCAGCCAGCAAAGAAGCTGTTTTATAACCTATACATCCAGCGAGGTGCACGACACCTTAAGAACTGGTTTTGACCGCAGCCCGATGTTTGCCGGCAGAATTGAAGGGGTTGGACCGCGCTACTGCCCAAGCATTGAGGATAAAATAAACCGCTTTGCAGACAGAGACAGGCACCAGTTGTTTATTGAACCTGAAGGTTTTAATACAGTTGAAATATATGTAAACGGGTTTTCAACTTCGCTGCCGGAAGATGTACAATATAATGCCCTGAGGAAAGTGCCGGGTTTTGAGAATGTACGCATCTTCAGGCCGGGGTATGCTATTGAGTACGATTATTTCCCACCTACGCAGTTAACACATACGCTTGAAACAAAATTGGTGGCAAACCTGTTTTTTGCAGGACAGGTTAACGGTACAACAGGTTATGAAGAAGCTGCCTGCCAGGGTATAATGGCCGGTATAAACGCGCATTTAAAAACAGCAGAAAAAGAGCCTTTTATTTTAAAAAGGAGTGAGGCTTATATAGGTGTGTTGATTGATGACCTTATTAGCAAGGGCACCGAAGAACCATACCGTATGTTTACCAGCAGGGCTGAATACCGTACACTACTGCGGCAGGATAATGCCGACCTGCGCCTTACTGAAATGAGTTACAAAATTGGCCTCGCTTCTGTGGAAAGGATGGAAAGAGTTGCAACAAAAAAAGAAGGTGTAAAAGCCATCAGGGAAAAGCTATTAAACCTTTCAATAGAGCCATCGGAATTAAATAGCTATCTAGAAAGCATCCATTCCGCACCCGTTACAGAAAAACAAAAGGCAGCCAAAGTTTTATTAAGGCCTGATGTTGACCTTCTTAGCATGCAAAAAATTTGTCCCTCACTTGCAGAAATTTTGAAGGTTTATGACAGGGAAATAATTGAGGAGGCCGAGATACAGGTTAAGTATGAAAGGTATATTGAGAAAGAGCAGGAAATGGCGCAACGCCTGTTTGACATGGAAGAAAGGCTAATACCTGATAATTTTAATTACGACAGGGTTGCCGCACTCAGCAATGAGGCGCTGCAAAAATTTAAACGCATAAAACCGCGCACGCTTGGCCAGGCCGGAAGGATTAGCGGAGTTAACCCAAGCGATGTGCAAATATTGCTGGTTTACATGGGTAGGTAAATGCGGGACAAGTTTTAGAAGATTTTTAATTCTGGTAAAAATGATACTGCTCGTCTTACGAGTTTATCTCAGCATTCCTGCAAACCATGACCCGCGAGGGGGTATAGGTGCTGAGCAATTTACCTGACCATACATATGATAGATGCCGCTTTTGAAAAAACTTAAGAAGATTCTAAAATAGGGTTAAATAAAACATATACTGTTTTAAATAACAATTGAATAAGTAATATTACAGCCCGTATAAAAAAACAACAGGTGTATAAACCATATTTACTTATTTCCTGCTTACTGTTTCTGTTACTTTCATCACAATTAGTTGATGCTCAATCATTTACAGTAAAAGGAACAGTTTATGATTTTTTTACCAAACACCCGCTTGATGCTGTTACAGTACAAACTACCGGTGGCAGGGCTGTTATATCTGATTCTTTGGGTAAGTACACCATAACAGTAAATGAAAAAGATTCACTTTGGTTTAGCTACCTTACCAAGAACACCCAAAAATATCCCGTCGATACTATTAGCAATCTCCAAAATTTTGAAGTGGCCTTGTATGTAGACGTTGCCTGGCTGCCTGCAGTAAAAGTACAAAACCGCAATTACCATAACGATTCAGTTCAAAACCGCGAAGATTACGCCAAGGTGTTCAATTTTAAAAAACCAGGTATACGGTTAAGTTCGCCTGCAACGGGCTACCAGCCAGGTGGCGTTACAGTTGGTATTGACCTTGATGAGCTGATAAACATGTTTCGCTTTAGAAGAACCAGGCAATTGCTTGCTTTTCAAAAACGGTTGCTGATGGAGGAACAGGATAAGTACATTGACCACCGTTTTACAAAACGCCTGGTTACCCAGCTTACAGGGCTTAAAACACCATCCATCGAACCATTTATGGCTTTTTGCCGGCCGCCGTACGATATGCTCATTACCATGAACGACCTTGAGTTAGGTTATTACGTGGAACAATCATTTAAAATCTACCAGCGCAGAATAAACCAGCAAATTACAATACCCATTATACAACCCAAGCCAAAACCGGTATCAGCCAATTAAGCCGGCAGCCCTGCTAATATCCATCATCCTGGTTATTGGCTTCAAGGCTTTAAGCCGCAGCTCTTCGTCCATAACAAGCTCAGGTTCTTCGTATTCCATGCACAGGTACAGCTTTTCAAGGGTGTTAAGCTTCATGTGCGGACAGTCGTTACATGCACACTGGTTATTTGGCGGTGCAGGAATAAAGGTTTTATGCGGCGCACCCTTTTGCATTTGGTGTAAAATACCTGTTTCTGTAGCCACAATATATTCATTCCCATTATCCTGCACCGCGTACTTTAATAGCTGGGTTGTACTGCCTATAAAATCAGCTATTTTCAAAATAACGTCTTCACATTCAGGGTGTGCTATCAGTTTAGCATGCGGGTGGCGCATTTTAAGCCTCGTTATCTTCTCCAAACTAAAAATCTCGTGTACCATACAGCTACCGTTCCAAAGCACCATGTTGCGCCCCGTTTTCTTATTCAGGTATGCTCCCAAATTCTTATCCGGCGCGAATATGATGGGCTGGTCAGCCGGTACGCTTTCAATTATCTTCTCTGCATTACTGCTGGTGCATATAATATCGCTCAGCGCTTTTATCTCTGCAGAGCAGTTTATGTATGAAATTACAATATGATCGGGGTGTTGCTGCTTAAAAGCTGTAAATAAGTCGGCTGGTGCGCTGTCTGCAAGGCTGCAGCCCGCCTTAAGGTCAGGCAGCAGTACCTTTTTACCTGGATTTAATATTTTAGCTGTTTCAGCCATAAAATGCACCCCTGCAAAAACAATTATGTCAGCGTCTGTTTTAGCAGCCTGCTGTGCAAGGCCCAGGCTATCGCCCAGGTAATCGGCCACGTCCTGTATATCGGCCTCCTGGTAATAATGCGCAAGCACCACTGCGTTCTTTTCTTTCTTCAGTCTTTCAATCTCCCCAAACAGGTCAAGCTGCACATCTATATCAACATCAAGAAACCCTTTTTCGTTTATTTTTTTCCTGGCATCAATTATGTTCATAACTACTGTAGTATTCTTTAATAATATATTATTTATATAAAAAGCTATTACTATTACGGCTGTGGATATCGGGATAAGTTTGTTATCCACAATATGCAAAGTTAATTACCCTTTAGCTATCCACATAAACTAACAATTTAATCCACGTGGCCTTACCTAATGTTTATGCGCTTTAAGGTTAGTTTTTAACATCCGTTCATTTCCGTGACCAGGTTTATACCCACACCACAATTCACACACTATTAACTGTTAATTAAACAGCCGTAAAATGTGGCGAAAATAGGCGGAGGCTACAGTTTGGGTAAAAACTGATGAATTTATGCTATAGTTTTCCCTACCGCGGCTGGAAAAAAGGGCCGTTTTCCACATGTTACGTAATTGTTGACACGACCTGTGTTAAGACATGTTTCACGAGCTTGTTTCATAAAACCCCTCGTAAGCACCCACAAACCAGGGAAATAATTAAAAAAAGTTGAAATTGTTTGGCATTATGCCATTAAAATGTTATCCACATTTGCTGAAACCGTATATTCCCCTATTTTTGCCATCCTTTAAAAAACTTAATATATAATATAATATTATGTCGGTTATACAGAAGATACAGCAGAGACAAAAGTGGGTGTTTGGCGCGATTGCTTTAGCCTTGATACTTTTTATTGTGCAGGACAGGTTTTTTGGCAGCAACAGTAATTCAAGCCTTACAGGCCCGGGTACCTCCGTTGGTAAAATTAACGGGGAGTCTATTGAGAAAACCGATTTTAACTTCCAGGAAGAACTGATAAAGCAAAACCAGCAGGGCGCTGTTGACCCTGACCAGCTGAGTACTTATGTTTGGAACATGATGGTTAGCACAACTGTTATGAACCAGGAATTTAAAAAAGCCGGCCTTGCATATACCAATAAAGAATTTGGTGAAGATATAAGGGGTAACAATCCTCCTGATTGGTTCAGGCAGCAATTTAGCGACCAGCAAACACAGGTTTACAGCGGCGCTAAAGCAAATGACTATATGAACCAGGTAAGCCAAAGCTTAAAAAAGAGCCCGAATACACAACAGGCGCAAATGTTTCAAAAAGCAGTACTAGATCCTTCTGTAGCAGGCCAGCTTGCAAAAAAATATGGCAGCCTTGTTGCCGGCGCGGTATATATACCAAAATGGATGGCTGATAAAATAACTGCCGATAATAATTCAATAGCCAACATATCTTATGTATCTGTCCCTTATTCTTCTATTGCTGACTCAACTGTAAAGGTTAGCGACGATGATGTAAACGACTATGTGAAGAAGCACGCCAAACAGTTTGAGCAGAAAGAAGAGACAAGGCAAATAGCTTATGTAACATTTGACGCATCACCAAGCGCTGGCGATAGCTTATCGGTATCTCAAAAGCTTGGGGAACTGAAAAAAGACTTTGCAGAGGCAAAAGATCCAAAATCTTTTGTTGAGCTAAATGGATCAACTATGCCCTATGACGGTAGATTTTTAGGTAAATCACAAATACACCAGCCGGTGAACGATTCATTGTTTAAACTGCAACCCGGCCAAATATACGGGCCTTATAAAGATGCCGGCGCTTATGTAATGGCAAAAATGATCGATTCAAAAGTGTTGCCTGACTCGGCTAAAGTTCGTCACATTTTGGTTGCTACCGTGCAGCAGGACCAGCAGGGCCAGTTCCAAAGGATAAGGGACGACAGCACAGCACAAAAAAGGCTAGACAGTGCGATAGCCCTTATAAAAGCAGGTGTTAGCTTTGATTCTGTTTGTTTAAAATATTCTGACGATGGTACGCGAACTACGGGCGGTGTATACAATTACTTTGCTACCGGTACCATGGTTGGGGAGTTTAACAATTTTGCCTTCACCGGGAAAAAAGGTGACAAGCAGGTAGTGCATACTGAATATGGCTTCCACTACGTTGAGATACTTGACCAGAAAGGTTCTGAACCGGCTTATAAAATAGCTTACCTGTCAAAACCTGTAACAGTAAGCCAGGAAACAGATGCTGCTGCACAAAACGAAGCAAATGCTTTCGCCGGCACATCGCATAACCTGAAAGATTTTTATGATAACGCTGCTAAACTTAAAAAACAGCCTTTAACTGCCGGCAATATAAAGGAAACCGATGTTAACATCGGTTCAAACAACCCGCGTTTGCCAAGCCAGCTTGGTGCAAACAAACAGTTTGTTAACTGGATATACAAAGCTGACCTGGGCGACATTTCACCGGCTACAAGCTTTAAAGAAAAATATGTTGTGGGTATAGTAACGGCCATTAACAAACCCGGTTTACCCGGCCCCGAAACCACAAGGCCGCTGGTTGAGGCAAAAATAAGGAACGAGAAAAAAGCCAAAACCATTGCTGATACAAAAATAAAAGGCGCAACACTGGAAGCTATAGCACAAGCCAACAAAACAACAGTACAACAGGCAGACAGCATAGCATTTCAATCACAATTCATCCGCAGCCTTGGCGCTGAGTTAAAAGTGCTGGGTGCAGCCTTTAACAAAAACCTGCAGGGCAAGGTTAGCCCGGCTATAGCCGGCGAAGGTGGTGTTTTTGTAATAAAGGGTAATGGCATTAGCGGCATACCTGCAGCACAAGGCAGCGCAGACCAGCAGCGCACTGCAGCCACATTAAATTTAAAGTCGCAGGAAATAGGCAACCAGCAGTATGGCCAGCAAATGCCGCCTTATTTAACTTCTTTAATTAAAGCGGCAACCATTAAAGATAACCGCGCCAAACTGGGACAATAGTAATTTATTATATAACTAAGCGAAAGATCCTTACTGCCAACCGCGGTAAGGATCTTTTGTTTTTGGGAATTTGTTTTCGGCATTACGGCGCGGGGCGTAGCGTTTGTGTAGCTTTGTAATAACAAACGGCAACAGTATGCAGGATACAATTGTGAATAAAGTAGCTGAAAGCGGGCTGGTTACTATAGACCTGGAAGAATATTACCCTAAAGGGGCCATTAAGATATTTGACCTGAAAGACTACCTTTTTATGGGTATGATATTAAAGGAAAAAGACTTTAGAACAGCGCTGCAAAATATTGAGTGGAATAGTTATGCCGGCGCTTTTGTTGGCGTAACCTGCAGTGCTGACGCAATTATACCTGCATGGGCCTATATGCTTGTTGCAAGCTATTTACAGCCGGTAGCAAAAGAGGTAGTTTTTGGTGATGAGAAAACACTGGTAAACACCGTTTTTATAAAACGTATATCAGGCATAGATGCGGAAAGTTACGTAGACAAACGCGTAATAATAAAGGGCTGTGGCGATGTGCAGGTACCCGAAACTGCTTACCTTGAAATAACTAATAAGCTAAGGCCCTTTGTAAAAAGCATAATGTACGGCGAGGCTTGCAGCAACGTGCCGGTATATAAAAGAAAGTAAAGGGGTAACCTGGCAGCGTATGCTATTTACGCGGGTGCATTTAAAATTGTCGCTTCAAAAAAAGATTAAATTTGGTAAACCAACCAATTAAACTATGACGGAAGCAAATTTCATTGCCTTAGCGCAAAAGCGGTATGCAGAATTACAGGCTTTAAAT